>Ga0209131_1003297_pt1 | contig 10749 bp, 9 predicted proteins | sample GraSoi_2013_40cm_FD_185826 | JGI IMG/M metagenome (GOLD analysis project Ga0209131, IMG submission 185826) | Grasslands soil microbial communities from the Angelo Coastal Reserve, California, USA - Sample 9_17_2013_40cm (SPAdes) (version 2) | ecosystem: Environmental > Terrestrial > Soil >...
GGGCTGATGGACGCGCTCGGCGCTGAACAGGCTGTGCTGGCGGGCCACGACTCTGGCGCACCGGTCGCGTGGAACACCGCGCTGCTTCGCCCGGACCGGATCAGGGGCGTGATCGGCCTGAGCGTTCCCTACACACCGCGCGGCAGCGCGCCCCCGGTCGAGATGCTGCGGGCGCTATTCACCGACGGCTTCTACATCTGCTATTTCCAGCAGCCGGGAATCGCTGATGCCGAGCTGAGCCGTGATCCGCGGGACACGTTCCGGCGCCTGCTCACCGCCGCTTCCGGCGATGGTCAAGCAGGCGGGGTTCCGGTCGTGCCGCCGGGCGGGAAATTCCTTGACCTCTGCCCTGAGCCGGCCGAGCTGCCCGCTTGGCTGACCGAGCGTGACATCGAGGTCTTCGCCGCCGAGTTCACCGAGTCTGGTTTCACCCGGCCGCTGAACTGGTACCGCAGCATGGACCTGAGCTGGGAGCTGATGGCGCCGTGGCAGCATGCCATCCTTCGGGTGCCCGCTGCCTACCTGGCCGGGGACCGCGACCTGGCCGTGAGCTTTCTCGGCGGCCCTGCGGTACTCGATAACCTCGGGAGCGTCGTGCCTGACCTGCGGGATGCCCGCCTGCTGGTCGGGTGCGGCCACTGGACCCAGCAGGAACGTCCCGGCGAGGTCAGCGAGGCTATGGTCAGCTTCCTGGCCCGGCTGGGCTGAGGGCCAGTTCGTCGCGGATCTCCCGCCAGAGGTCGCGGTAGTAGCGGGCCGCCTGGCTGCGCGGCGCCGATGCCGTCACCGGAACGCGCTGCACCGACATCCGCTCGATCGCCGACAGCGCCGGTATAGCCGTCGCCGCCACGTCGGCGCGGCAGGCCGGCAGTTCCTCGGCGATCTCGCGGTGCAGGCGCTTGCGGCGGTCGATCATCGAGAAGAACGCCAGGATGCGCGGCCGGTGCCGGTCCAGCCCGGCTACGAACTCGGTGAGCTGATCAAGAGTCCGCACCGACAGCGTGGTCGGGATGAGCGGGACGAGCAGGAGGTCGGCAGCACGCAAGACATTCTCAGAGAGCAGCGAGATGCCGGGCGGGCAGTCAAGCACGACGAGGTCAAATTCGCCCTGCAGCGGGCTGATAAGCCCGCGCAGCCGGGATTTGCGCTGGCTGTCGAGATGCAAGTCGAGATTGCGGTAGGTGAAGTCCGCAGGCAGCAGATCAAGGTTGTCGAAGTCGGTGGCCTTGATCGCGTCGTCAACCTGCCGTCTTCCCGCGATCAGGGCCTTCCCGCCGCCCTTGACCCGCGGCTTGACCCGGAACAGGAAGCTGGCCGCCGCCTGCGGGTCAAGATCCCACAGCAGGACCCGGAATCCGTCCGCAGCCGCAAGGCAGGCGATGTTCACCGCGGCAGCCGTCTTGCCGACGCCGCCCTTGATGTTGTACGCCGCGATGACCTTCATTCCCCCGCCCTCACCGCCCCGGCCGCCCTCACCGCCCCGGCCGCCCTCACCGCCCGGCCGTCCTGGTCAGCGCGGCGATCCTGGCCTGGCCGCGCGCGCTGGCGAAGTCCGCGAATCGGCCGGCGAACTCACCTCGCACGGCGCGCTGCCTGACCGCCAGCGTCGCGGCGATCTCGCCCATGGCGAGCACTGTCTCGGCGGGGGCGCTGCGATCGGCCATCATCCGCCTGGCGAAAGCGCGCAGCTCAGCCTGCTGCACCTCGGTGTCCTGGAATTCGCCCAGGCAGTCCTGCAGCGCCTTCAGCTCGTTCACCGCCCGCCACTGCTCGGCCGGGTCATGCAGGGACGCGAAGACCTCGAGCAGGTAGCGGAGCTCCTTGCAGCGCTTGCGCAGGTCGTGCAGTGCCTGCGGGGGAGAGCTGGCGTCGATGGCGCCGCCGGAGCGCAGCACCCGCTGGTGCGCGCTGGCGATGCGGCGCGCGGCGAACTTGCCGGTCGCTCGCCGGCCCGGCGAATCGGCCACCCCGTCGAGATCGTGCGGCCAGCGGCTGGCAAGCTCAGAGAACCGGGCAGAACGCAACCCCCTGGCGAGCTGCCGCTGCGAAGCGGCCCGCTGCCTCCTGAGATATTCATGGAACGGCCAGAGTTCCGGCTCGGTCCCCGCGATCAGCTTGGCGGCCATGGCGCTGTAGCCGAGCAAATACACGTCGAGGTCACGGGTCGGCGTGGTCAGATCGCCGAGCCACTTGAATTCGGGCCGGTACTGGCCGACCAGGCCGGCTGGCAGGACTGACCCGGCCAGCTTGAGCACGGACCTTGAGCGCCGGACGGCGACCCTCAGGTCGTGCAGGAACTCGGTATCGATGTCGCGGATGGTGCCTGGCACATTGGCCAGCGCCGTATCGAAGAGCCTGGCGAGGACGGTGCAGACGGCGAGGGCCGCCGGCATGCCGGCCGTTAGCCGCACGTCGATCTTGCTGGTGTAATCTCCTGGCCTGCGGCCGGCCGCGCGCAGGGCCGACTCGAAAGAGGAGTGCTCAGCCGCAGCGATGCCGGGGCCGAGCGCGAGCGCGTCAGCGAACTTGGATGCTTGCGCCTGGTATCCGCGCAGTGGACTGACCGCCACCCGCGCGGGCACCTCGGCCCGGGCGGGCACCTCGGCCCGCCGCGGCCCGGTCAGTGCCATCTCGTCGATGGCGAGCATCGCGATCGTCTTGCCGTCGGAGTTGAGCGCCCGCCGGCGGGCCTGCACGACAGTCGCCTGCGCCACGGGCAGCAGCGCCCGAACGCCCACGATCGGGGCAAGGTGCTCGCGCAGCGGTCCTACTGGCAGGTCGTCGATCATCGCGGGCCAGCGCAGCCCCTTGGCCACCTCGGCCGCGACGGGCTCGCCGTCCCTGGCGGTCAGCACGAGCTCGGACCTGCCGCGGCCCGCGGTGCATTCCAGGTTCAGTCCGGCCCGGAACAGCCGCCAGTCGAACGTGTCAAGCCAGGTACGGCGCAGTGTCCGCGACGGCCCGGCCTTGACGACGCTGAACCTGGGGTCGCACATGGGCGGGAGGCCATTACCTGGCGGGCGCGCATCGTCGGCCGGGACTAGGATGAACTCCCGCACACCGTTCTGCAAGAGCACAACCTCGCAATTCTTGCGATCCAGGTAATTCGGGCAGTCAACGCATTCAGGTTCAGGCTGCGTTAGGTCGTGTCAGTTCCGCCAGTTCCGCCAGCCTACCGGCTGCGGCCGCAACCGAGCGTTTACCTACCCGTCACCACAACTTCGCTTTCAGGTCGGATAGGTGCGGTACCGCCGGGGATTTCGCCGCGCCAAGGTGTCCTGCTCGCCGGCCCGTCACGGTTGGTGCCGCCCCGGACGCGCTGACGGTGTCGCGAGGCGGCAAGACCTGCTATGTCTTCAGCCTGGACACGCAATCGGTCACCCCTGCGCCTGGGCGCACCGGCACGCCGATTCCGGCTGGCCTGTACTCGTACCCGACCAGGACCCGGTCCCCGACTAGGATCCGGTCGACCAGGCGGGCCGCTCGCGGTCCTCGACATTTACGGTGGGCGCGCCTATGTGATCGACACGCGAACCGGGCGCGCGCTGCGTCAGGTCGTCGCGGGATCCGGCCCAGCCGCCGTCGCGTTCGCCGGCGGTCCTCTGGGTCCCGGCTAGAAGGCCGTCAGCTGGAGCCAGCGATCCAGCAGGCCGGCCTCGCCAGTGACCTGGACCGTGCTGTCGGCCGGAGCGACCCGGCCCATCAGCACGAGCAGCAGATCGGCCGCGGGACCGGCGAGCGTGGCGTCGCCGCCGCTGTGCCCGGACAGCACCTCAACGCCGTCGCTCGCCGAGTGCCTCACCAGCCACTGGTCCGTCGGGCCTGGCCCGGGATCGGTCACCTGAACGTGCAGCGAGCTTCCCGGCGGAACCGCGGCGGCCAGGTCGTGCCCGCCCGCATTGAGGCGGCTCATCACGGTGAGCCATTCATCGATCGCGTCGGCCGCCTGCCCGGCCTGGATGTCGACAGCTTCGCCCGCGGCAAGCTGCGCGTCGGCGCAGTGCACGAGCGTCTCGTGCGCCATCCGCCGGGCCCAGAACACCGCAGGGCGCATCGTGCCGAACGCCCACACCCGGTCATCACCCGCGTTCCTGACCGCGTCGATAAGCCGGGCGGCACCGTCGGTCAGCCAAAGCGCCCGTTCGGCCGCGCTGGCGGGAGACTTGCCGTCGGGCACCGAGCGAAACTCGATGAACCGCTCCGACCTGGTGCCGACGATCTCGGCTGCCCACCGGTGTGCCCGCCCGACGTGCGTCGCCAGCTGGCGAATGGTCCAGCCTGGGCAGGTCAGAATCGGCAGATCCGGATCCTCCCGGTCCACCAGGCCAGCAAGCGCGGCCGTTGTGGCGTCGAGTTCGCCGAAGAGCAGCTCGGCAGACAGCACGGGCGTCCCAGAGTGCCAGGTCAGCGGCAGCCGCAGGCGCCGCCGCAGCAGCCTCCGCCGCCAGCGTCTGGCCCGCTGGTGCCACGCGCGGAGCCAGCCCTGCCGCCGACGGAGATCGTGGAGAGCAGCCGCACGGTGTCGTCGTGACCTTGCGGGCAGGTGCACGGCGCGGACGACTCGCTCATCGGGCGGGTCCGCTCGAAGGTGTCGCCGCACGCTCGGCAGCGGTACTCATATCGGGGCATGCCACTGATCCTACGCTGGCAGTCGGCTTACCGGCGGGCAGCTAGCCCGCGGGTCCGGTTAATGCCCCGTGGGTCCGGTTAATGCTTCGTGGCGGCTCCGTCTGGCAGTCAGATTGCCGCGGCGGCCGTATCCGGCTGCCCTGTGGCCCGGGCCGCGGTCTCCGGTTCCTGAGCGTCGTCCGGGGCGTCGTAGTAGAACTGGCCACCGCGCAGCAGCGACACGACCGCCCCAGCCAGTGACATGGCGATCGCGACGCTGAACACGATGACCAGGCCGTGGTGGAATGGCCCAGAGATCAGGTGCGGGAAATATTCCTTGCTGGTCAGCACCGCGGCGTCCGGCTTGCGCAGGCGGCCGAGCACGCCGGATGGCCGCAGCAGGCTGCCGATCGGGTTGTAGCCGAGGAATGACGCGAACAAGGTGCTCACCGGGGGCAGGCTGGCGACATGGGCCGCCAGCGGCGCGGGCACGCCGTGCGCACGCAGGCCCGCGCTGAGCGTGCGGGGCAGCGTGGCCGCGAGCCCGGCGATCATGAGCGAGAAGAAGATACCGATGGACAGCGACATTCCGGAGTTCTGGAACGTGGATCGCATGCCCGACGCCGCGCCCCGGTACCTGGCCGGCACGCTGCTCATGATGGCTGATGTGTTGGGCGACGCGAATAGGCCGGAGCCGAGCCCATTGCACAAGATGATCAGCGCGAAGAGCCAGTAGGGGAAGTCCACCGGAAGCAGCAGCAGGCCGGCAAAGGCGGCGGCGGACACCAGCAGGCCCGTGGTAGCGAACGGCCGCGGGCCGTACCGGTCGGACAGGTACCCGGAGACCGGCCCGGCGATCAGGAATCCGGCGGTGAGCGGCAGCAGGAAGATGCCCGCCCGCAACGGCGTCTCAGCGAAGTCGTAGCCGTGCAGCGGCAGCCAGATTCCCTGTAGCCAGATGATCAGCATGAATTGCAGGCCGCCCCTGGCGACCGAGCTCATCAGGCTCGCGAGGTTCCCTGCCGCGAAGGCACGGATGCGGAACAGGCCGAGCTGGAACATCGGCTCAGCGATCTTGGTCTCGATCAGGCAGAACATCGCGAGCAGTGCGATGCCGCCGCCGAGGCCGCCGAGCACCAGCGGGCTGGTCCAGCCGGTCGGGTGCCCGCCGTAGGGCTGGATGCCGTAGGTGATCGCGACGAGGAGCAGCCCGGCTCCGGCCGCGAACGTGATATTGCCCCACCAGTCAACGGCAGCCCGCTTCACCGTCGCAATCTCGCGGAGCTTCAGGTAAGACCACACCGTGCCGAAGACGCCGATCGGGACGTTCACCCAGAAGACCGCGCGCCAGTCCCAGGCGGCGAGGACACCGCCGAGCACAAGGCCGATGAACTGGCCTGAGATACCGCAGATCTGGTTGATGCCAAGAGCCATCCCGCGCTGCCTGGCCGGAAACGCGTCAGTGAGTATGGCCGCGGCGTTGGCCATCAGCATGGCGCCGCCGAAGGCCTGCACAAGCCGCCACAAGATCAGCCACAGGGCTCCGGCCGGCCCGGTCAGCGGGTCCAGCGACAAGGCGATCGAGGCGAGCGTGAAGACCACGAAGCCGAGGTTGTAGATCCGGACCCGGCCGAACATGTCGCCGAGCCTGCCCAGGGTGACCACGAGAACCGCCGTGACGAGCAGGTAGCCGATGATCATCCAGAGCAGGTAGCTGATGTTGCCGGGCGCCGTCGGGTCTAGGTGGATGCCCCGGAAGATGGCCGGCATGGCGATGATCACGATGGACGTATCGATTGTCGCCATGGTCATGCTGAGCGTGGTATTGGAGAGCGCGACCCACTTGTACCTGCCGTCGCCGGGAGCTCTCGTCACGACTAGAACCTTAGCACGGCTAAGGATCTAGCCGGTCGCCTCGACAGGCGGCGCAGCCAGCTCGGGATCGGTGGCGGCGACCGTCGCGCAGTCCTCGGCGAACGTGATGTCGGCGGTCACCCGGCGACCGGCGAGTACCAGCGGCATCCAGTACCTCGCGTCGTCCCACATGCCGTCGAACGGCATCGCGTCGCTGGCGAACCACCGCGGGACTACCTCGTCGGACTCCGCAGGCTCGCCGGCGAAGTCGGCCGTTATGAACACATCGGCGGTCTGATCCCAGGACGGCCTGGTGGGGAAGATGAAGCGCAGGCAAGCCACGTGGGTCAGCGCGGACGCTGTCACGTTCAGGCCTGACTCCTCGGCCACTTCGCGGGCGGCGGCCTCAGCAGGCTCCTCGCCGTCCTCGATATGGCCGCCCAGGCCGACCCACCGGCCAGCGCCGAATCCGCTCTTCTTGAAGCCGAGCAGGACCTCACGTCGCCCGTCGCCCGGCTCGAGACCGCCGCCGCCGACCCGTGCGCTCATCCTGGTAATGAGGCACAGGCAGGTCCTGGTGATCACCGGGCATAGCCTACGTGCGGCAGTCCCGACTCGCGCTCGATGGTGCCGCGCACCATGCCGATCAGCCGGTCGAGCACGTCCCCGCTGCTGACGCGCAGGCCGTCATGCTCGTACTCGCTGGTCACCCAGCGCTTCAGGCCGCCGATCCGCGCGGCCGTGTCGACCGAGAACTGCTGCGGCACGTACATGTCGTCGTAGTAGACGGCGGCAGCGGCCGGCACCTCGTTAACGCTCAGCCTGGCCCGGTCGTAGAGGCTTGGCCAGGAATCGTGGCCGGCGAGAATATCCGCGGCGTCCGCGAGCGGCCGGAGCACCGGGTCGGTCCGGAACATCCACGGGTAGATCATCTCGCCCGTGAATAGCACCGGATCGGATCCGTCGAGCGCCGCCTCGGCATTGAATGATTCGAATAGCTCCCTGATCCGCTGGGCGGCCCAGCGGGTTGGCGTCTGCTGCGCGTAGCAGGCCTCGTGCAGCAACGCGTAGAGCGGACCGGCCGAGAAGGTGAGCATTGACTCGGCGCGGTACCTGAAGTCGTCGCTGATCTCGTCACCGTCGAATGCCTCATCGAGCAGGTAGTGCAGTTCGTGGCTGCCAGTCGCCGTGCCCAGGCACTGGCCGAGGGCCTGGAACGCCTCGACGGTCAGCGGAGCGCCGGAGGGCAGCAGAACCTCCTTTCCGGCCAGGTACGTGGCGATCCTGCGGGCTAGCTCGACATCGCCGGGATACCGCTCGTAGTGCGCTGCGTTCTTCGCCGCCACGAGGGGATACGTCGCCAGGTAGACATCGTCCGCCGACGCGGAGAGACCAGGCAGCCCGCCGGTGACGAACACCTCGGCGAGACCGTCCGGTGCCAGTGACAGGTAGGTGACCGCGCAGAACCCCCCGAAGCTCTGCCCGAGCACGCTCCAGAGGGCCCCGCCGGTGAGCCTGTGCCTGATCAGTTCCGCGTCGGCCACGATCGAGTCGGCGCGGAAATGGGTCAGGTACGCGGCCTGGGCCTCGGGTGTGCCGAACCCGGCCAGCGTCAGCCGGTTGGCGGGGGTGGACCGTCCGGTGCCGCGCTGATCAAGCAGGAGAACGCGGTAGTCCCGCAAGGCACGGTCGAGCCAGTTGTCGCGCCCGGCCGGCCGCGGACCAGGTCGGCCAGGACCGCCATTGAGGAAGACCAGCCACGGCAGGTCACCGGTCGTGCGCACGCCATTCTCGATGGCGACGATCTCGCGCGCGAACACGGTGATCTGGGGCCCGCCTGGATCGGCGTGATTGAGCGGCACCTCGAAATAGTGGTCGGTCAGGACGGTACCTGGCTGCCGGAAGGAAGGCATGCCGGACACGCTACTTGGCTGCGGTGCGGGCGGGCGCAGCGGCATCTATGACCTGACCGTGAGGTGCGGTGAACGGGTCGTCACCGAGTTTCGCGGCCGGTCACGAGCGGCCGGTCGGCTAGCGAACGGTGATTAGGGGCTGACCGCGTGATCAGGAGCTGATGCGTGGTCAGGAGCCTGACGCGTCCTCAGGCGCTGATCGACAGGTCGCGTAGCAGCCGGGGGAGCTCACGCGGATAGAACGACTCGGTGGTGGACTCCAGCTCGTCCACCGTCCACCACCGGTGACCGTCGATGACAGCCGCTTCTTCGTCGTCAAGCCCGTCGGTGAGGACGACCGCGCTGCCGATCCTGAGCTGGAAGAAGTCCTGTTCTTGCCGGTAACTGGTCCCGTCGAAGCTGAAGTCGGTGACCTCATGCCACACGGGCTCGCCCAGCTCATCGGCCCGCGCTCGGATGCCGGTTTCTTCACGCAGCTCGCGGGCTGCCGCCTCGGCGAGGCTCTCGCCAGGCTGAGCGCCGCCGCCGATAGTGAACCAGTACGGCTCCTCAGGCTTCGCGGGATCAAACCCGTGCAGCAGCAGCACCCGGCCGCCCGCGTCGATGACCAGGACCCGGCCAGCGCGACGAGCGATCACGTCAGGACCTTCCACATCAGTCACGATACAGGGGAAATCAGCCGGTCACCGGAGGTGCTCATGGACGCAGGGCGGGCTCATCTCGGTCGGACCGTAAGCTGTTACGCGGGAGGCGTCCCGGCAGCTGCCGGCTCGCGGAGAATGGGGACATGCCACTCGCCGCGGTCATCTTCGACTTCTTCGGAACGCTGACGCCAAGCACACCGGAGCACGTTTGGCACGCGCACACCGCCCGGAGCGCGGCGCCGCTTGGCGTGGGCGCGGCGGCCTGGCGGCAGACACTGAACGACTCCTACGCCGAGCGGGCAACCGGCAGGCTTGGCGATTTGCCTGCGACATTCCGTGAGCTCGCTCGCCGGAACGGGATCATGCCCGATGACCGCGCGCTCGCCGCGGCCTGTGCAGCCCGCCTGGCCGCGCAGCGCGAGCTGTTCGTCTTCCGGCCCGACGCGCTGGCGGTGCTGGCCAAGGTACGCTCGAGCGGGCTTCGGGTCGGGGTGCTCAGCGACTGCACGATCGAGCTGGCCGAGGCCTGGTCGCAGCTGCCAGTGGCCGATCTGGTAGAGGCTCGGGTGCTGTCCTGTGAGGTAGGCCGCAGGAAACCCGATCCCGAGCTCTTCGCGATGATCGCGAGCCGGCTCGGCGTTGCACCGCGGCAGTGCCTGTACATCGGTGACGGCGGAGGCCGGGAGCTGACGGGCGCTTCGGGATGCGGGATGCGGGCAGTCATGCTGCGCGCCGATGACTGGGCGGTCAATGTCGCGCATGCCAGGGAGGACGACTGGCCAGGCCCGTCGATTCCGTCGCTGTCGGCCGTGCTCTCCCTGCTCGGGACCTAGCCACCGCAGGCGCCTGAGACGGCTGGTGCTGGCCGGCCGTGCCGCGGGTTCGTGCTGGTCGGCGCGCCGGCGGATTGCTGCCGTCTGGGCTGGATGCAGCTGCCGAGCCTATACTCCGGCACGTGTCGACCATGCCTGCGCCGCCGCGAAGGGGCCGCCCGCCGCGCCACAACAGGGGCGACATCCTGGATGCCGCTTCCGAGGTGATGATCTTCCGTGGCTACGGTTCGACCCGCTATAGCGACGTGGCCGAAGCCAGCGGTGTCCCTGTCGCCAGCCTGCAGCACCATTTCCCGACGCTGGCGGTGCTCAGGCGCGAGGCGCTGCGTAACAAGGTCAGGGCCGAACTGACCTCGCTAGCTGAGCAGGTGGCCCTGATCACCGACCCGTGGGAACGCGTCTATCACATCATCGTCACGTCGATTTCGCTCAATCCGGCCAGGCGACGCGGCGGCTGGGTGCTCTGGCTCGAGTACTACCGCGCGGCAGCGCACGATCTCCAGCTGGCTGAGGACAGCCTCGAGGTGAGGGCGCTGTGGGTGCAGCTGATCGCCGACTGCATATCCGAAGGCATGGAGGCCGGCCGGTTTCGTCCGGAGTGCACGGCGCAGGAGGCGGCTACTGAATTGCATAGCCTGATCGACGGGCTCGGCTTCCGGCTGGCAGTCGCGCACGAGGACGAAGACGCGGCCGAGGCGATCATGCTGCTCGAGCGCGCCGCGCGGCGCATGCTGATCCCGTCCTGATGCAGGCGTTAGGCCAGGTAGGGGTCTGGGGTGACGGTGTAGGTGCGGCCGTGCGGGGTGGCCCAGACCAGGACGCCGGGTTCGGGCTGGGTGAGGTTCCAGCCGCCGGCCTGCTTGGTGCGGTGATGCCTCCGGCACAAAGGCGACAAAT
>Ga0209131_1003298_pt1 | contig 10748 bp, 11 predicted proteins | sample GraSoi_2013_40cm_FD_185826 | JGI IMG/M metagenome (GOLD analysis project Ga0209131, IMG submission 185826) | Grasslands soil microbial communities from the Angelo Coastal Reserve, California, USA - Sample 9_17_2013_40cm (SPAdes) (version 2) | ecosystem: Environmental > Terrestrial > Soil >...
CGCCGTAGGCGCTGACCGGGCACGACCGTCTGGTCACGCAATTCAAATCAGCAATTGGGGTGGCGGGGATGGAATCCAAACATATCAGTGCGCACGAAGCCGACGAAATTCTCCAAAAGTGGGCGAACGAATCGCAGCGGGTCTGCTTTGCGGTGAGCGTCTGCGGGATTGCTTGGCATTCGCATTGGGTGGGGACATTGCGCAGCGCGAGCATGAGCCGCTGGATATTAGCCGCGGGCCATACGACGAACATGCTGTGCACCAATGAATACAAGGAGATCATCCAAACGGAGGATGATGACCTTCTCGGGATTCGCTTTACGCAGCCAAATGGTTTCACGGCACGAGGATTCGAGGTGAACTTGTTTGTCGAAAAACGCGACTGCAATGAGGAGGAGTACGCGCCGCTGATAAATAGAATTATTCAGTAGTTCTATTTCTTGCCGGCTGTTGAATCCATTCCCATAGGCTAGACGCGGCGGGTAATTCCAGCGCGCGACTGGCTGCACGTAAAGTTTACGCCAATTTTTTCAGGAGTTGATCGAGTCGCGCCCGGTCTGGGTAGCCCATATCGATGAATGCAACGGCCATGCCTTGGCCAGCTTTGACATTTTTGACGATGGCTCGGGCGCGCACTTCACCGCCGGGAACATCAAATACGATCTTCACTACGGCGCCCACAGGCGCGGAATCAGTGGTCGCGATAAACAATCCACCCAATCCCAGCGTTGCGACCCGGGACACGAAACGCCCGCCGCTGTGCTGCCAAGCGACCAGCATGCCTTTCGGCAGCGCAACGCGCGCGAATCTGCGCTTTACGGCATGGGAATCTTGCGCCACAGGGCAACCTTGCTCCAAGACTATCGATACGTTCATTTTGGCCGTCCGGCGTACGGCTGACAATCGACTCTAGAGAAACGCTGAGCTAAGTCAGCAACAACGCGTCTGTCAGGTTTGCCTGAAACAGCGACAAGTTTCAGGAGGGCTACTGAGCTTGTATACGATGGCGGAAACGAAAGTGGTTCCTGACTGATCGGGGCGTAAACACGGCTGAGATTTGGTGCGGCCGAGACACCCCCACGGGCCCTGCAAACAGCTGAGGTCCGTGCGATACTCGGGGCGAAAGTGCTAGACGTTGCAGAAACCTTGGAGAAAGAGAGCGCAGCGGAATGTACACCCATACATTTTTGTTTCAATGGCACCCGAGCGTTACGGCCGAGATGAAAGAGCGGGCGGCGCGCGAGATTCGCAGCTTGCACGGGCAAATCCCTGGATTACTCGAGACGAGCTACGGTGCAAATGTTTCACCGCGCTCGCAAGGATTCACGCATGGCGGCGTAATGAAATTTCGGGATAAGGCAGCGCTCGATGCGTATTTTCCCCACCCGGTACATCAGAAGCTGGTCGATTGGCTAATGCCGCTGCTGAAAGTAGCCGCCGAACTGGACTATGAAATCTAGCCTCGCTTTACAAGCAGCTGATTAGACGTCACAGAGGTCGACGGCTTGGCGCAAAGAGGTTAGCGGGTCTCGCGTTGGGACGAACTCGTGAGCGACGTAGCCGCGGTAGTTTGTTGTCGCAATCCCACGCATTACACCGTCCCACTGCACTTCCTGTGCGCCGTCTAGTTCGTGGCGGTGCGGAACACCGCCGGTGTGGAAGTGGCCGAGCCAGTCAATATTTTTCTGAATGGTGGCGACCAAGTCGCCTTCCATAATTTGCATGTGATAGATGTCGTAAAGCAGCTTGACGCGCGGCGAGTTGACGGCTTGTACCACTTTGAGGCCCCATGCCGTACGGTCGCACATGTAATCCTTGTGGTCGACCTTGCTGTTGAGCAGTTCCATGCAGATGGTCACACCGTTGTCTTCGCCAATTGTTTTCAGGCGATTCAGCCCCGCGATCGTATTCTTCGCGCCTTCTTCGTCGGACATGCCGGCGCGATTCCCGGAAAAAGTGATCACGTTAGGAACGCCGAGCTTCGCGGCTATGGGTATGTTCTTGCGAAACGCTTCTTCAATCTTGGCGTGATTTTCGATTCGATTTAGCGCGCTGGCAATTTCGCCGCCACCGGCGTAACCCATGCTGCAAATCAGCCCGTAACGGCGTGGCACTTCCCACTCGTCGACATTCAACAGATCCATCGCCTTCAGGCCAATCTCAGCGCCATAGGCGCACAACTTGTCCAGCGGAATATCCTTATAACACCAGCGGGATGCCGACTGGCGGATTTGGCCTTTGCGCGGAACGGGGGTGGTGGTCTGGTGCGACGAAACAGCGCCCGACAAGGATGGAAGAGCAGCCATAGTGGCTCCAGAAATTGCCGTTTTCAGCAAACTTCGACGCGATAGCTGAGACATAAGTGGGGAGAGTGTACCGAAGAAGTCGACGCGTGTGTAGGGATTCTGTGATCGAAAGCGGCCCCGTACACGCGCACGAATAGCAGTGAGCCATTCAGGGGTGGCGCACCCGGGGCCGCGAATTTGCTTAGGCGGCTGCCGGCGCGTGGAACTGACGGTGGCACTCCGCACAGTGCGCGCGGTGGCCTTGCCAGGTCACATCGAGAGGTTTGGCGCAGGATGGGCAACTAGCCATCCATTCAGAGCCGCACTCCGGACATTCATTGAGCAATGACTGTGAACGGCGGAGAGGCTTGCGAGCTTGTCGTACGTCAACGACGAAACGGCAAGAGGGGCTACCGCAGATCAGGAAGTGTTCCATTTTGGCTGGGCTCCTTTTGAGGGGCGGATATTGGAGCCAAGGTGAGTACTTATCAATACCGTTGAGTACGTCAGTAGTATTACTGAGCATCGAGACCATCGAGAATGAGGGATGGCCGTCCCGACTTACAGCTGAATCAGATTGTTGCGGACGGCGTAGCGGACCAGATCGCTGACGGAATGCAGATCGAGCTTCAGCATGATTCTGGCGCGGTGACTCTCCACCGTTCTGGTGCTAATGGTCAGCATCGAACCAATCTGCTTGTTGCTCTTTCCGTGCGCTAGGAGAGCGGCAACCTCCCGCTCGCGCGCAGAGAGCGGGCCGACACATTCCGCTGGCCCCGAGGGCGCAAATTCCTGCCCCTGCCCAGCGGAGGGAAGCGCTGCGTCAGCTAGCAGGTGAGCGTCAAGCGGCTGCACAGCGGTTAGGTGCGGAGCGGCATGCAGCAGCTTAGAAATCGCGCGAGTGTCCGACAGGCAGCTTTCCAGCAGCGTTACGGAACGCGCGAACACGCCGGCTAGGCTCGTGAAATCACTGTCAACATTCGAGCCGTCGAGTGCAGTTGGATCATGGCGCCAAGCGGAGATTATCCGCGTCAACTTGTCCGTCAGGCGAAGAAGAGCGGAATCGAGCTCGTTGCGCTTTGTAAGCTCCAAGACAATGGCGCCGACCTGTTCCACTTGGCCGGCGCGATCCTTGATTGGGAAATAGCTTCGGTTCCAATGACACGTTGCGCCCCTTGATGGCAACTCCGCAGTTAGTTCGAGGTTCGATAGCGGCTGCCCGGTGGCAAACACGTGCTCGAAAGCAGGTTGAACTTTTGCGGCCGCGCTTCCAAGAACAGCGTGGATCGTCTTGCCGAGGTGGGCCGCCACGGGAATGCCATGCATGGAAGCCAGAGCATCATTAACGGCGCGATAGCGGAACTCCCGATCGCAAATTGCAACTCCCACCGTGGAGCTACGAAAAAGGGCACGCAACAAATCATAGGGTTCGCCGAGCGCGCTTGGCAGCTCAGGCTGCATTCCAACGCTCAATTCCCTGTTTAGGGATTTCCGTCCCATCCGGCGTTCACCTGCCATCCTAAGCCGTAGCGGAATCCGACCAGCCTGCAAAAAGTTTAATGGCTGTTAATTCTAATGTCAACAGCCATTTTTAGTATCAAGTGGCCCGACGCTAGAACGGATCTTTCGCGGCGGGCGGCACAAAGCTGGCGCATCGAAACACGCTGACAGCGCTACCCAGCGGGGAAATTTGCAAATCGTCCTGCGTTCGCGCATCATTACTAGCTTGTTTGGACGCGGCGACCGGGTGGGGAGCGAGGACGCCGATGACTCCCTCCAAACTCAACGAAATCTTTAATGCATGACGCCGGACCTGATAGCGGGTTGCGGTCGTGTTTCGACCTTAATAAGGAGTGGCATGGAAAAGCCAGGGAAAATAGCGCCTGCGAAGGGCAAGTTGGGCGTGCTATTGCCGGGAATGGGCGCCGTTAGCACGACTTTTATGGCTGGCGTCGAGCTGGTACGCAAAGGAAAAGCGCAGCCGGTGGGCTCGCTAACGCAACTCGGCACTATCCGGCTCGGAAAACGAACGGATGCACGATCTCCACTGATTAAGAAATTCGCGCCGCTGGCCGACCTGAACGATCTAGTATTCGGCAGTTGGGACATCTTCAAGGACAATGCGCACCAAGCAGCCAGCAAGGCTGGGGTGCTGAGCGAAAAGGATCTGGACAAGGTCGAAACATTTCTGTCTGGCATTACACCGATGAAGGCGGCATTCGATCGCGAATACGTGAAAAGGCTCGACGGCACGCATGTGAAAAAGGGCAAGACCAAGTACGACCTGGCACTGCAAATCAAGGACGACATCGAGAATTTTCGCAAGACGCAGCGCGTGTCGCGACTGGTCACTTGCTGGTGCGGTTCGACGGAAGTGTTCATCAAGCCGGAAGAGGTGCACTCGACGCCGGCAAAATTCGTGGAGGCCATGAAGGCCAATCACCCGGCCATTGCGCCGTCGATGCTATATGCGTGGGCGTCGGTAACCAGCGGAGTGCCTTTCGCGAATGGCGCGCCGAATCTTACGGTGGACATCCCAGCCATCCAGCAGCTTGCGCTGGAGCACAACGTCGGAATTTGCGGTAAGGATTTCAAGACCGGGCAGACGCTTATGAAGACAGTGCTGGCGCCCGCTTTCAAAGCACGCATGCTGGGATTGGAAGGCTGGTATTCCACCAATATCCTGGGCAATCGAGACGGCGAAGTGCTCGACGATCCCGGATCGTTCAAGACGAAGGAAGAATCGAAGCTCGGCGCGCTCGAATACATTTTGCAACCGAAGCTCTACCCCATGCTGTATGGCAAGGTCTTCCACAAAGTGCGCATCAACTATTATCCGCCGCGCGGCGACAACAAAGAGGGCTGGGACAATATCGACATTTTCGGCTGGCTCGGCTATCCCATGCAGATCAAAGTGGACTTCTTGTGCCGCGATTCTATTCTTGCGGCGCCGATTGTGCTTGATCTGGTGTTGTTCCTGGATTTGGCGCAACGCGCCGGGATGCGCGGCATCCAGGAGTGGCTTAGCTTTTATTTCAAATCGCCGATGACAGCGCCGGATCTGTACCCCGAGCATGATTTGTTCATTCAACTGACGAAGCTGAAGAACACGTTGCGCTGGATGATGGGCGAGGAGTTGATCACGCACTTAGGGCAGGAGTATTACGATTAGCCGGCATGAGCTCATCGGAAAAGATGATTTGTGCGATTTGTTTTTCTGCTGCCAGAGGTGAGGTTTTTCGATTTGACGCTCGGAAACGCAGCGCGATACGCTAATCGCTCAATGGCCAGCCATTTAGTGCCTATAACTTGCCCACCGAATTCTCTTACAACCCAACTTGAGGAGACACATGTCGACTGAATTGCGTAATTTTCTTGCTCTGCCCTACGACGAGTTGGAGGAGCTCAACTTAAAGGCTAAGAAGCAGCGTCAAGATCGCGTCGCGCCCCACAAAGTGCAAGAGGAGCGCATTAAGTATTTGTCCGACGAGAAGCGTATCAAGGCCGTCACCGTGCTCTTCAGCGACCTCGAAGGCCGATTGCACATGCTCGACTACGACAAGAAGTTCCTGATCAAGAGCTGGGACAATTTGACCTTCGACGGCTCCTCGATTCGCGGATTTACGGCGCAGCGCGAAAGCGATTTGCGTTTGGCGATGGATTGGGGCGCGTTCTATTGGGCCCCATCGGATGTGTTTGGCTCCGGCAAGATTCTCGTTTTTGGGCAGGTGATCGATAAGGATGGCACGCCGTATTCTGCGGATATTCGCGGGCGGCTCAAGGGCTATGCCGATGATCTGCACGAAAAGCATGGTTACACGCTCAATGCCGCCAACGAGATTGAAGGCTTTCTGTTCAAAGGCTCCGACGCGGAGCGGCGCTTTCACGAAACGTTAAAATTTGAGTATGTCAATACGGGTGGCTACTACCATTCCTTGCCCGGAGATCCACTGCGTACCTTCATTGATACGACGGCAGAAGTGCAGCGAGCGATGGGCTTTCAGAACGAGAAAGACCATCCGGAAGTGGCCCCTTCGCAATTTGAAATCAACTACAGCTACGGTGAGGTTGTTGCGGCCGCCGATCAGATTCAGCTTTATAAGCTGATCTGCCGGCAGGTGGCGACCAACATGGGCTTCACTGCGTGCTTTCTCCCGAAGCCGGTGGTTGGCGTCAACGGCAGTGGCATGCACACCAACGTATCCATCAGCAAAAATGGCAAGAACATGTTCTGGGATCCAAAAGGGGAGGAAAAGCTTAGCAAAGCCGGCTGGGAGTTCGTAGACCGCATCCTTACGCACGGTAATGATCTCTGCCTGTTGTTTAACTCCAGCGTGAATGCCTATCGCCGCCTGGATCCACATTTCGAGGCGCCGAACCAGCTTAAGGCATCGCCGGTCGACCGCGGCGCAATGGTCCGCATCCCCATTGGCAACGAGCGCAGCATGCGTACGGAAGTACGCGCGGTCGCTCCCGACGCGAACCCTTATATGGTGATGTATTCGATCTTCAAGACCGGACTCGACGGCGAAACCGCGAAGATCAAGAACCTGCGGCAGGCGGCGCGGTATCTACCGGACAACATCTACACGGCGATCGAGGATTTCGAGAAAGCCGATTGGACGACGAAGCTGTTTGGCGCGGATGTGAAAGGACGTTATGCCGAATTAAAGCGCGCTTCGGCCGACCGTTGTCCGCGTCAGCTTGGTACCGTCGTGAAAGCTCCTGAGGTCCAGTTCCACCACGAAGTGTATAACCAATTTCTGTGGAACTTGTTTTAGTCGTTCGCGTACGGGAATTTAGGGTCGACGCAAACAGGCCTAGGCTGTGCGAGTCTGGGGACTTTTGGCGCTAACCGCGTCGAGAACGCGCGTGGAATAAATGAGCGCGGCCCCGGCGTTCATGGCGACCGCAACGCCCAGCGCCTCGGCGATTTCTTCCTTTGTCGCTCCGGCCTTCAACGCGGCATCCGTGTGCACCACAATGCAGCCATCGCAATGCGTAGTGACGGCGACCGCCAACGAGATCAGCTGGCGCGTTTTCTCGTCGAGGTTGCCTGTTTTAGAATTTGCCGCGCTCAATGTTTGATAGCCGCGCACCGTATCCGGGCTGAGTTTCATCAATTCGCCAAGCGTGGCGCCGATCTGTTTCTGGTACTCGTTCCAGTCGATCATCATGTGAATCTCTCCTTTGCCTCAATCCTTCAATGCGCGAGTATACCTCCGTGCTGTCTGGCGCTGCGCGTGATTTGTTGCGGTTGTGGTATCTTCTTTAATTCGCGCTGGACTCTCGTCAGTTCCGCCGAGCTGCACTTGCTATCAACAACGCCATCTGCAAGAGGTCAAGAACCATGAAGAATTCGTACAACGGGCAAGCCGTTCCCGCTGACGGGAAACGTATCGAGTACAGTGGTGGCCAGCTGCGTGTGCCGGAAGCGCCGATCATTCCGTTCATTGAAGGTGACGGCACAGGACGCGACATTTGGAAGGCCTCCCGGCGCGTGTTTGATGCCGCGGTCGAGCGCGCTTATGGCCGCAAGCGGCACGTGGCATGGTTTGAGGTTTTTGCAGGCGAAAAGGCATTCAACGCGTTTAAGGAGTGGTTGCCGAATGACACTGTTGATGCCATTCGCGATTTTCGCGTGGCCATTAAAGGCCCGCTCACCACTCCGGTTGGCGGCGGAATTCGCTCGCTGAACGTGGCGTTACGCCAGATTCTGGACCTGTATTCGTGTGAACGCCCGGTGCGCTATTTCGCGGGAGTTCCCTCCCCTGTAAAAGCTCCCGAGAAGATGGACATCGTCATCTTTCGCGAGAATACAGAGGACGTGTACATCGGAATCGAGTGGAAGTCCGGCACACCGGAAGCCAAGAAGCTGCTGGAGTTTTTGAACGGCGAAATGTTGAAGGACGGCAAGAAGCAAATTCGCTGGGACTCCGGCGTGGGCATCAAACCAATTTCGCCGACGGGGACGAAGCGGCTGGTGCGGAGAGCCGTCAAATACGCGCTGGCGCACGCTCGCAAAAGCGTGACGTTGGTACACAAGGGAAACATCCAGAAATTTACGGAAGGCGGATTTCGCGATTGGGGATATGAGCTGGCGCGCGAGGAATTTCGCGGGCAGACGGTGACCGAGCGCGAGAGCTGGATTCTGGACAATCTGGACAAGAATCCTGCGCTGACCGTGGAACAGAATGGCGCAATGATTGAGCCAGGTCTCGAGCAGGCCACGGATGCGTTCAAGAAGAGCCTCTATGGAGAGGTAAAGCAAACGCTGGACGCAATTTACGGCACACACGGCAAGGGTCAATGGAAAAAGAAACTCATGATCAATGACCGCATCGCGGACTCCGTATTTCAGCAGGTGCTCCTGCGCGCGGATGAATACAGCGTGCTGGCGACTTCCAATTTGAATGGAGACTACTTGTCCGACGCTTGCGCCGCACAGGTAGGCGGTCTAGGGATGGCGCCTGGCTCGAACATCGGCGATGGCTACGGCGTATTTGAAGCCACGCATGGGACGGCGCCCAAGTATGCGGACAAGGATGTGATCAATCCAAGTTCGGTCATGCTTTCGGGCGCGATGATGTTTGAGTTTTTGGGATGGAATGAAGCAGCGCGGCTCATCGAGGATGGCATAGCGCGAACGATTCAGCAGAAACGGGTTACGTATGATCTTGAGCGACTCATGCCCGGGGCGACCAAAGTGGGAACATCGGCGTTTGCTTCGGCGATTATTGAGAACATGGCGGCGCACGCGGTCGCACGCTAATCGAGAGAAAAAGTAAATCGAGGACGCCGGAACAATTCGCACAGAAAGGCGAGGAGAGAAGCGGATGCGGAAGAAAGTAACGGTGGTGGGCGGCGGATTTGTGGGGTCGACGACCGCGCAGCGGATTGCTGATAAAGAGCTGGCCGATGTCGTCTTGACCGATATCCTTGACGGACCGCCGGCCGGCAAAGCGCTGGATATGATGGAGTCTGGGCCTATCACCCGCTCGGATTCACGAGTGATGGGAATTTCCACTGCGAATGGAGACTACAGCGCCACGGCCGGCAGCGATGTCGTCGTGATCACCGCAGGATTTCCGCGCAAGCCGGGAATGAGCCGCGACGATTTGCTTAAGGCGAACTACGACGTGGTGAAAGCGGTTGTGGAGCAAATCGTGCGGCACTCGCCGAACTGCATCATTATTGTGGTGACGAATCCGCTTGATGCGATGGCCCAAGCGGCTTGGAAAGTGAGCGGTTTTCCCAAAAGTCGCGTGCTGGGCATGGCCGGTGTGCTGGACTCCGCGCGCATGAGCACCTTTGTGGCGATGGAGTGCAAGGTCAGCGTGGAAAACGTGCATTCGTTCGTGCTCGGCGGGCATGGCGACGATATGGTCCCTCTGCCGCGTTATTCCACCGTGGCAGGAATTCCCTTGCCCGATTTGCTGCCGAAAGAACGCATCGACGCGATTGTGGAGCGCACGCGCAAGGGCGGAGCGGAAATTGTGAATCTTCTGAAGACTGGATCGGCGTACTATGCGCCGTCGGCCGCTGCGGTCGAAATGGTCGAAGCGATTTTGAAAGATAAGAAGAAAATTCTCCCCTGCGCGGTGTATCTGGATGGGGAGTACGGAATTAAGGGATTATTCGTTGGCGTGCCAGTAAAGCTTGGCGCCAAAGGCGTCGAAGAGATCATCCAGATTAAGTTGACCGCCGAGGAGAATACGGCCTTGCAGAAATCCGCGAGTTCCGTGAAGGAACTAGTGACCGTCCTCGGGATCTAGGTCAGTAACAAGAGTCCGGCGACAACTTACGGACAAACAAGGGGTGCGTTGCCAGTTGCGATGCGTACCCCCCCACCCCCTGTTAACAACAAAAGAGTGCGCAATCCACTGAATGCAAAGACGTTAACGCTGCGCCGTTGCGCAAAAGAGTGCGCAAGCCTCTGATTCCATTCGCTTTACATGTATGTAATAACAAACAGGACGGTTAGCGGCGCGGAGCGCTAAGCGGGTGTATACCCATCTCGTATACTACGCGAAATAATATAATTGTCAATAGAAAAGCTGAAGAGCGGCGCGTTGTTTGCCCTTCTCTTCGTAGCCTCAAAAGCTAGCCCTAAAAACCGAAAAGCTTTCCGGCTCCGGCAACCAGCGCGAGCGTAAAGACAGCGATAACCACTTCCCCGATGGCGCCGACTGCAAATGGCCGCAATCCTTGTTTTCGCATTTCGCGGAAGTTGGTGCGCAAGCCGACACCTGCGAAGGTCAGAAGAAATGCCCAGCGGGAGAGATTGGCTAGCGCGGTCGTCTGATCCTTGGTGAAAAAGTGATACGTCGCGAGGATCGAAATCAATAGGAACCCGAGAACGAATTTCGGGAATTTCTGCCACAGAAACGCCGCTTTGTTTCCCACGGTCTTGGCTTGGCCGCGGCTGGCCCAGTAGATCGCATACGCGAGCACGACGAATCC
>Ga0209131_1003299_pt1 | contig 10747 bp, 11 predicted proteins | sample GraSoi_2013_40cm_FD_185826 | JGI IMG/M metagenome (GOLD analysis project Ga0209131, IMG submission 185826) | Grasslands soil microbial communities from the Angelo Coastal Reserve, California, USA - Sample 9_17_2013_40cm (SPAdes) (version 2) | ecosystem: Environmental > Terrestrial > Soil >...
AGTGCGTCGTGGTTCTGCTGATTGAGTCGCGTGAAATCTGCCTTTCGATATGAAAGCGTGATCCGATTGTCCTGTTGGCGGAGATACTGCACGTATTCGGCTGCCGTATCCCCGCCGCCGACAACCAGCACAAGCTCGTTTTCAATCTGTTGTGACGTCATATCAAAGAGAAGTCGCTCCTTAAGTGTTGGTGGCAGCCTATATTCTTTCGGCTTATTCGGGCGGCCGAATATTCCGATCGCACACGCGAGCACCTTACCTTCATAAACACCTTGCGATGATTCGACTCGAAATCGCGCACTTCCCTCTTCAGGTCTCCGCATCCCGTAAACCTCGGCGTTGAATTCGATATTACATGATAGTCACTGATGATCTTGTCGAAAAACTGAAGCGTCTCTGGCTTAGTCATATCTCTAACGCACAACAGTCCTTCGCAACGTGCAGCGAACCCTTTGTAGTTCGCCGTAGTTAACTTTTTTTCGGGATAGAGTTGTCTGATTGCTGAGTTATGAGTCGGCCCTTTTTCGAGAATCAGGATTTGCGACTGGTCTATGCCAGAGGCAAAAGCCTCAGCTGCCAAGGCAATCCCGCCGGGGCCGGCGCCGATGATGATTAGATCATGCATGCTTATCGACGCTTTATCTTCCTGACGCCTGATCTCCTCGGAGCGTCATCACCGTACTGGTAACTTGCGCAACCAGCTTGTCATCATCTCTAAGAATGTCGCAGACATAACGACTAATCTGTCGACCGACATTCACAGGTCTTGCGACCGCGCGAATTCGGCCATTCCATGCGGGACGAAAGAAATTGATCTGCAGATCAATACTGGTGAAGCTCTCGCCTTCTGCCAAGCTGGCGGCATGGGCCGTTCCGATGGCGGCATCAGCAATGTCGCACCACACTCCGCCGTGGATCGTCCCCATCGGATTTGCATGGACTTCAGTATCGGCAACGAGTTCCATCGTTGCCGTGCCGGGGCCAACCTCGATCAGTCGGAAACCCAGCGTCTTCGCGATTGTCGGAGGGTACATGAAGCGTGAACCCTCCGCGGGAGCCTCTCCGGTCTCAGCCACTTTTCTGAAAAACTCGAGATTAGATAGTTTGCTCATTCCAGTAGGATTTCATCAGTCAAGAGTTAGAACGACACGGAACCGCACTCTGCCACTGTGCATTTGTTCGTAAGCCTCTGCTACCTGATTAAGCGGATACTTTTCGATCATCGGATGGACGCCACTCAAAACGCTGAACTCGAGCGTGTCCTGTGAGTCCTTCGCCGTGCCGGAATACCAACCGGCGACCGAGCTTCGTTTCATGATCAGCGAGAAGACGTTGATTGAGAGTGGCTCAGCCGGTGCCGCGGGAACCAGCAGTTTCCCACTCGGCGCCAACCCGTCCACCAGTCCGGAGATGGCCTGGGCATTTGGCGCAGTCGCGAGAATGACACTCGCACCTCCGAGTTTTTGTAACTCCGCCACGACGTCCTGCGCGGTTGCGTCGACGTAATGCTGCGCGCCGAGTTGTCGCGCTAGCTCTTCTTTGTCCCTGCCCCGGTTGATCGCTACGGTTTTGAATCCCATCTGTCGCGCGTACTGGACACCGAGATGCCCAAGTCCGCCGATGCCGTGCACCGCGACCACCTCTCCGGCACGCGCGCCTGAGTTTCTCAGCGCGTTGAAGACGGTCACGCCCGCACACATGAATGGTCCCGCTTCTTCCGCAGGCAGATCGTCAGGAATTGCGGCAAGCGCCACAGCCGGCACGATCACATGCGTGGCATAACCACCGTCAAAATCGATCCCGGTGACTTTGCGATTTACGCACATAGCGAAGTCACCACGCCGGCATTGCTCGCACACGAAGCAATGGCCGCCATGCCAACCGACGCCCACTCGCTGACCAACTTTCCATGAGGTGACGTTGGTCCCCACGGCATCGACCCGCCCGGCAATTTCGTGACCCGGCACGCGCGGATATTGAAGCCCGGGCCAGAGACCTTCTTTGACCAGCGCATCGCTGTGGCAAATACCGCATGCCTCGACCTTCACGCGTACCTGACCGGGACCCGGTTCGGGAACATCCCGCTCAACCAATTCCCAATCGCCACCTGCTTTGCTGATCTGTGCTGCCTTCATTTTCGTGCTCATTATTCCTCCTAATTATTTACCGGCTGTGCGTCATTTTCTACTAGTAGCTCGAGGGGTCAGGCCGCGTTTGCCGACGCCGTAAATCCCGGCGCATTCTTCTTAACGAACTCTTGCACAGTCAGCGGCGCTTGCCCCGTCAGTTTAAACACGTCGTTCGACATCCGGTCATAACGTCCCGCGCGGTGCAGATCGGCCATCGTCGCGAGGTGGTTCACCAGGTGAACCGGCAAGCCGTTCTGGAGCAGCCCTTCCCGCCACGGCCCAACCGGAATGTCCTGAAAGGTGATCGTGCGGCCCAGCGCCCTTGAATACTCTTGTGCAAAAAAATTCATGTTCTCGGACTGCGGACCGGTCAGTTCATAGATCTTGCCGATGTGTGGCTCCGGATTGACGAGCAGCGCGGCGACCACACGTGCAACGTCTTCTGCTGCAACCGGCGAGGTCTTGCCCTCGCCGAAGGGTAGTCTGATCTGATTTGATTCCCTCACCGAGTCCGCAGTGAAAGTCAGGAAGAAGCCTTCAAGAAAGACTGTCGGCCGTACGTGCACGACCGGCAGACCGGACCAGTTAAGCGCCTGCTCTGCAAGCCACTGCAGCTTGTGTTGCGGGCTCGCGGTGGTTTTGGTAACGCTCATCTCTGAGAGGGTCATCTGAGACATATTGATGAACGCCTTCACGCCGTAATGCTTCGCCACCGCCGCCACATTGACCGTTGCGGCCAGATAGTCAGCCGAAACCGACATGCCGAAGTACATCGTTTCGCAGCCGGCAATCGCCTTGTGCATCGAATCGAGATCGAGCAGATCGCCAACCACAACGTCCGCACCTAGGTCGCGCAACGCCTGCGCGCGTTCGTCTTCACTGTGCACCATTGCCCGCACCGCTTTGCCTTGCTCCAACAGCAGCTCGGTGACCGTGCGGCCTACTGCTCCGACGCGGCCCGCCGCGCCGGTGACCAGAATGGGACTTGGCATGTTCTTTCCTCCTATTCGCTTCACTGATTCCGAACCTGCCTGCATGAGGAGCGGATCACTTCGGCCAGTTTCAGGACCCCCTGACGGCGAAGTGCTCGGCAATAGGGGTGCCCGCAAACTTCTCACCCAGCAGACGGGAAAAGAGCAGCAGCGAGCTGCGGGGCCGGTAACTCGCCACGACGTGCTGGGTCTGCCCGGCGGCGTTATAGGTGACCAGCACGACACAGCCGATAGGCTCGCCGTGGACCTCAGCTACGTAGTCCTCAAGGAAGCCGTTGTTGCTGTAAGGGCCAGCGAACTTATGCTCCTGTCGATCATACAGCGAGCGGATCGTGAGCACGACTGACCGGACGGCCGCCGCGCCCTGTATGACGCCGTCCAACATCGAGCCCTCAACAGTTGCGTCGTCGGCCATGTTGTCGAGCCACGGCGGGTAGTAGTCTTTGAGTGCGGGATCGCCGCTACCGAGATATTGGGGGAGCGCGTTGGCTTTGATGGACATAAGCAATCCTCCTTTGTTGAGATCAAACCCGGAACCCGTGACGACGATGGATACGCCATCATTGCTGCGTCCGCAGAGATCTGAAGGCGGCGCGCAACTCGGCGGAGAAAAGTTCCGGCTGTTCCCACGCGGCGAAGTGTCCGCCTTTGTCGACTTCATGAAAATAGATCAGGTTCTTATAGGCGCGGCGAGCCCACGTCTCCGGGGGACGATATACGTCCTCTGGAAATACAGTGATGGCCACCGGCAGCGAGATCTCGGTGGTCTTCCACGCTGCGGACTGCGTGGGGTTGCGTCCGACGTTCTCCCAATACAAGCGCCCCGCCGAGGCCGAGGTGTTGGTAAGCCAGTACAACGTGATGTCGTTGAGGACTTGGTCTTTGGTCGGGGTCTTCGTGGAATCGTCGCCATAACTCCATTTCACGAAACCCGGGTGCACGAGTAGAAACGCCGCCAGACCGGCCGGCGAGTCCGTCAGGCTATAACCGACTGCTTGCGGTCGCGCAGTCAACATCACGAAATAACCTGAGCTGCCGCTCATTCCATATTTCCGGAGCGCATCGAACACCGCGTGCTCCTGGTCTGAGAGTCCGGCCGGTGCGGGCGCGCCGGTGAGTAGCGCCGCTGACACTTCGGGCGGTACCGTTGCCGGCAGGTTGAGGTGGATGCCCAGCAATCCTGGGGGCGCGAACCGGGCCAACTCGGTCGAGATGGGTGCACCCCAGTCGCCCCCTTGTGCGACGTAATGACTGTATCCCAGACGCTTCATCAACTCAGCCCAGGCTCGGGCAATGCGCTCAGGCCCCCAACCGGTGCTGGTGGGTCTGCCAGAAAATCCATAGCCCGGTATCGACGGGATCACAACATCGAAAGCATCCGTGGCACTGCCACCGTGTGCCGTTGGATCCGTTAGCGGACCGATGACGTTGAGGAACTCGAACACGGAGCCGGGCCAACCATGAGTGATTAACACCGGGAGGGCATTGGGGTTCTTTGAGCGGACGTGGATGAAGTGAATGTCCACCCCATCGATGTTTGTCATGAATTGCGGCAGCGCGTTGAGCTGCGCCTCGGCCTTACGCCAGTCGTAGTCGGTGCCCCAATAACGAACCAGTTCCTGCAGTCTCGCCAACTGCACCCCCTGCGACTGATCGGCGACGGTTTCCTTGTCGGGCCAGCGCGTTGCGGCGATCCGGCGGCGCAATTCGACCAGATCCTGTTCAGGAACCTTCACCTTGAAAGGTCGAATGGAGTCTTGGCCAGTTTGTGGCGTATTGCTCTGAGCATTGCTCAAGGAGATCAAACCATGGCAGAGGGTGAATGCGATGATCGCAAACGCAAGATTGCGAAATGAACTTTTGTATGAACTTGATAAAGACATAGTCGCTTCCTTTTTTGACTACTTTCTTCGCTTAAGCGCCGGCGAGTTTTGATTTCAACACAGCCCCACAGATCTACGGCGTTGGATAGTCCCAAACATCGGGCGGCAGCTTATCCTTGAGTGATGCATACATGGCGTCGCGGAACAATTTCAGCGCCGGATACGGCCGCATGGCAATAGTGCGCTCCACTATCAGCCCCTGATCGTTATCCACGATGACCTCCCAGCTCTCAAGCTTGTGGCCATCCATGGTTCCCACCCAGCGCAAGAAGGTGGTGTGATCATCGAGCTTAAACTCGGCTGTATAGGTACCGGAACCGCGCGTAGAACTCGACTGAGCGAAAATCGTCGCGACAACTTCACGACCCTCGATCGGCCGAATCAGAATCGGGCTGTTGAATACAACGTTTTCGGCAAGCAGCTCGCTCACCTGGGCTGCTGTAGGCTTACCCGATTCCCGTAGTTTACGTAAAGGATGCACTGTGATTCCTCCTCTGCAATGTTGCGGTGAGCGAAGGCGAACTACAGCGACGCTCATGGAAAGCTGATGGCTGAAGCGTGGCCCCCGACTTTGTTTAGGCTTTTGCTGCCGCGCTGATCTCGTAGTTCCGTGCCTCGATGGCTTTCAAGGTCTTTGCAAACCACTTCTCCAACTGTCCCTTGCCGACGATGCCAAGGAATGCGCCGAGCAAGCGGCCCTTGAGGTTCTTGCCATCGCGCACAATTTGGACGTCCACGTCGGTCGTGCCGTTGGGCTTTCGCGTTAAGGTATAGGTGTGACCTGAATGGCCTCCCCACAAGTTCGAGTCAGTGGTGGTAAGAACTATGTGTGTGGGATCCGACCAGTTGTAGCTCAGTCGTTCCCAGATACCTCCCGAACCCTCGGTGACGTCGGCGTAATTGGTGCCCTGCTTGTGCACTTTCAGGTACTGATCGGTGCTATTGCCAAAGATCTTTTCGCGGCCTGGACCGAAGTCCGTGAGCCCGGCGATGAACTGCTCTGGCGTCGCGGTAGTTGTCTTCTTGAAGTGAATTGTTGACATGTGTACTCCTTTATCGAAGTGCTTTGGCTGATTCAAATGGTTTACACGTCGTCCTCTGGCTGACATCTGCCGTGTTGTCGTAGAGGTCACCAACCAGTTGGGTCAAGTTCATTTCCGCATCTCTCGTCTGGAAGCCGCATTTCATTGCGAACTGCATAAGTTCCTGGTACTCAGGACTGCGCACGCCCTCGAGGAACAGATCGGAATCGCGCCGAATATCTTCGACTGACGGAAGGGTGATCGCATTGACTCGTTCCTTGACCATGGCGTGGCCAGCGGCTGGAAAACTAGCGACTCGGTGAGCGAGTCTGCTGACGAAACCACCGATCTCATCCACAGGCAACGCTCGGTTGATCCAGCCGTACCGCTCGGCCAGCTCCGCGTCGTAATCATGTGCACCCAACATGACCTCCAGCGCGCGTCCGCGGCCCATTAGACGTGCGAGGTGTTGCGCGGCCCCTGCGCCAGGGATCACGCCGAAGGCCGGCTCGAACTGACCGAAAATCGCCGACTCGCGTGCCGCAAAGCGCATGTCGCACGCGAGTATGAATTCGCTTCCCACGCCGCGTACTCGACCTTCGATCTGCGCGATGGAGATGAGCCGGCTGGCACTCAGGTGGCGAAGCATCTGGCCGACTGACGGGTCACCGGTCAGTTTCGCCGCTGCCTCTCGATTCTCTTTAACTCGTGTAACGTCGACGTGAGAGATGAAATAGTGCGGGTCAGCACTCTTGAAGACGATCACCTTCACCGCGTCGTCTTCTTCGACTTGTTGAATTAGTGAGACTAGATCGCGAACCAGTTCAGGCCCGAGAAGGTTCATCGGCGGGGCCGAAATTTCCACGAAGAGGACAGCCCTTTCGTTGCGTACATTCAATGTCTCGAAAGTAAGTTGCCTTTCTGGGCCTGACTTGGGTGTACTCAATATCGTTTCCTCCAATACAAAATTCGCGCCAGTCATGCTGAGCGTGCTGCCGATGCTTCGGGTATGAGGACGGCTCGACCAACTAAATGTCCTTGCTTGAAATCGTCGTAGGCCTGCTTTGCCGCGCTGAGAGGATAGCGATCCAAGAGATTCTTGATCCGACCCAACGCTGCCATGTCGACAACTTCCTTCAACGCAACGCCGCCACCGTTCAGGCTCGTCACCAGTTGCGCGCCTGGGGCCTCTTTGAAAAAGTCGAACGGAATGGAGCCGCCGCCGGCGCCGACCATTGCCAGGCGGCCTCGCCATGACAGTACAGCCACGCCGGTGGCGAGTGTCTCATTCACTCCCACACAATCCAGGACGAATGCCGCGCCAATGCCGCCAGTGAGCTCGCGAATCTGGTCCGCCGCGCTAGGACCAGTTGTGACGACGTCATCGGCGCCGTACTCACGGGCCAGCTTCAGTCTTGCTTCGCTCGAGTCGACGGCGACGATTCGTGCGCCAGTCAATTGGCGAAGGAATTGAACTGAATAGAGTCCCAATCCGCCGATGCCGATCACGACAGCGGTGCTGCCGGGATAGATCTCGGGAAGCCCTGACTTGATTGCGGTGTATGTTGTGAGACCAGCATCGGTGAGCGGCGCAGCTTCAATCGGGTCGAGGTCGCCGATGGGTACGAGAAACCTCGCCTCGGGAACAAGGACGTAGGGCGCGTGTCCTCCATCGTAGCCGACACCGGGAGCGCGAATGGCTTTCTGGTAGAGGCAAAAGTTTTCTTCTCCCGACTTGCACATGTGGCATCGTCCACAGCTGGCCCATGATGGATTCACGGCGACGGCATCGCCACGCTGGAATCCCTTCACCCCCGCTCCCACCTCTTCCACCCAGCCGGCGATCTCGTGCCCGAGCGTGAAGGGCGGCGGCTCGTTCTTCCAGTAGCCAGGTTCGCGAGCTATGACGATGAAGTCGGTATGACAAAGGCCCGAGCCGGCGACTTTGATCACCACTTGGCCAGGCCCCGTGTGCGGCTCCGGCACTTCCTGAAACTCTGGTTGTGTCTGCTCTTTCAGCAGTCTGTACGCGAGCATCATTTCTCTCCGGAAGCCGCCTTATTGATGCAAACCGGCAAGCCACTTCAAAGCAGAGATGCTCGGCATGAAGAAGTATTCACCGCCGCGTAGCACATTGAACGTTTCGATGCCCCGCACGAGGCGTCTGACCGGATCTCTCGGAATGGTGAATTTCGCGTCCTCTTCCTGCAGACCTATGATTGGGTCACGCTCGTCACCGATGCCAATGAAGTTGCCGTCGTTGATCCATTCTTGTTGCAGGAATTCGATAGTGGCCATTGCTTTGGCGCTGATGAACAGGAAGATGGCGCCACGCGGCACTTCGTCATCTGCTTCGGAGAGAGCATTCGGATCGTATGGTGGTCCATAGGTGGTGCCGCGCCTTATGAGACGATGGATCTTGACGTCAGTTAACCGCGTAAGTTTTGAGTCGCGCGGGTTCATGCGCCGAATGTGGCATCCGAACGGCGCCTGCCGGCCACGCGAATCGTTCGCGTAGTCAAAGTCATTGTTCCGTTGCGCGTCAGCACCGAGTGCAGGGTCGTCGACGTCGGGCGCGAGCACCAGCGGTGCGCCGCTGCGCCAACGGCCAACGAGTTTCGCCGCGAGCAGTTCCCGTTCTGCTTCATTGCTTCCATGCGCCTGGAGGAACCGATTGAACGCACCGACGCGCGACTGATATTTGCGGAAGCCCACAAAGGTGCCGTTGCGACCGAGTATGTCCGGCTGCGGCATCGGCAGCGGAAACCCCGCCTCACCAGGATATCCAAGAATGAACTCGCCAGGTTTGATCGGCAGTCCCTGCCCCGGCAGCGGGTCGAACCCGCTGCCCTCGATCGCCGGTTGGTCGATACCGTCTTTGTAACCCAGCGAATTGAGATCGCCAGGCTGCGCGCCGAAATCCTGCATGGCTAGAATGCTGACTGACAAGCCATCGATCTGTTCGCGAGCGATGCCAAGCATGCGACGCCGATCTTCCTCGGAATCGCTAAATGCTTGCACCCCGATATGGACTCCACCTTTACCGTACGCCGCATCCCAGTTCTTCGGCTCGTTGATTCCTACGTCCCCGAGCTGCCGGGCGCGCGCAGCCATGCCTTGGCGAAAAGCTTCGGGAAAGCTTTGCAACGAATCCTCGGGCAGGCCGAGCGCCTTGAGGCCGGCATAGCTGATCCCTACCGAAAGCCAGGGAGTCTTAGCGCTCCACCAACCGGCGGCGGAATCAATGTGAAGTGTCAGCCGCCGAAAAAGCTCGCGACCGGCCGCGGGCTCGTCGATTCGCAAAAGCACGTGAGTGCCGAAGTACGGCGCGGGCCTCGGCCTGAGTACGGTCGCCTGGATTTCGTGCAAGTCGAGCATCGACTCACGCGCCGCACCGCTCGCTGCGGCGGATTCATTAACGGATGACATGCCAGCATCCTCCATGGTCGTGTCCACGACGCGATCCACGAACAAACGATCAACCGCTCCGGGCTATTGAACCTTGTCGAGGAATTCGTCAGCTGCCTTGCCGATGCGCTTCAACCGGTCGATCTCAGCCAAAGTCAGCTCCGGATTGGCCACGAACCAGCCCTCTGCCGTGATCTGGTGCTTAACGAGATAATCCTTAGCTCCGGGGTCGCGAATTCCCGGCCAGCCTTCCCAAGCAGAGTCCATGAGATCCAGATAGTCTGGAATCAGCGCGATGAAGTCGTCGATATAGGTGTCCCAGTCGCCGTCGAAAGAAGTCGCGAAGAGCAATCTCGTATCGTTGTCGATGAACACGAACCGCATGTCGTGGAGGGTACCGACCTTGGTCGCACCGGGTGAAAGGTTGCCGCCCAGCAATTGCAGGAACGTGCGCAGCCGCTTGGCGCCGCCAGGCACTAACGGAACGATCATGGTCAACTCCGAGCGCTTGCCGAGACGGGCGCCAACCCGCCCAGCGCTTTCGATTGGCGGCGGCGGCTCCGAAACCTGCGACGACAGTTCTTTGATTACGTTCTCCAGCGCCCGTTTCCCCACGTCTGACGCGTCCGCGAACAACTCGCGTAGCTGTTGAATCTTTTGCGCGCCAGAATCGGATTGGGGCGCTGTCTGTGTTTGGGTTGCCATAAATCTTTTCTCCTTTTGTTGTCCTCTGGATAATCCATTGTCCCTAACCGGCCACCGGGTAAGGCAGCACCTCATCTGCACTTGCGGGCTCGGTTTGCGGTTGATGATTGATCGTCCGGCGCATCTTGGCTGATGCGGTGTAGATCCGTCGCACCTGCATGATTTCGCCAAGCGGCCTGTGTTCCTCAGTGACCCGCCACTGGTTGAACGCGAGCGCATCCGTCTTCTCGAAATTCTCGTTACCCGAAATGTCCTGGCGCGGGACATGTACGCGCCCAACCGTCACGTTGGGCGACAGCTTTTCCGGCCATTCAACCGTTGAGTCGTTGACCGGCATCGCCTCGAGATCGGTGCACAGCTGGACCTGTAGGTCGAAATCGAAGGCGCTCGTTTGCAGCTCGTCCACCAAGGTCGGATAGAAGACGTCCGGCCGACCGCGTAAGTCGAGTTCACGATGGATCACACGCGTGGTATTTTCCGAGACCGGCGCGAGGCGGATCTTCGCGACATAGTCACCGTGACGCACCGACGCCATGCTCGAGAATGTGGTCAACAGCGGGTTGCGCACCGGCGTCTGCGACAATTTGACGAAGGCGAACAGCTCGTCC
>Ga0209131_1003300_pt1 | contig 10746 bp, 5 predicted proteins | sample GraSoi_2013_40cm_FD_185826 | JGI IMG/M metagenome (GOLD analysis project Ga0209131, IMG submission 185826) | Grasslands soil microbial communities from the Angelo Coastal Reserve, California, USA - Sample 9_17_2013_40cm (SPAdes) (version 2) | ecosystem: Environmental > Terrestrial > Soil >...
ATGACCCGGGAGTATTATTGTTGGATGAACCCACGTCGGCAATGGATCCAGAATCTGCCCGGTTGGTCAGGGATGAGATTGCCCGTTTGAAATCGTCCCAGCGCACGGTCGTGATTTGCTCGCATAATCTCACGGAGGTCGAAATATTGGCAGATCAAATCGCCATCATTTATCGCGGAAAGATTCTCACAATCGGGACATTGGATGAACTAAAATATAGTGTCTTGGGCGCACCCGAATATGAGATCAAGTTCGCCGAAGACTGGGATTCAAGTAATTTGGAATTTCCATCTGGTGTAGAGCCACTCTCTCGTACAGCCTCCAGCCTGAAGGTCAGGGTGGAACGACCGCAAGAATCCAACCCCGTAATTTTGAATCGATTATCCACTTTGTCGGCTCCTGTATTGGCTTTTCAGGAGCAGCCTCGCACGTTGGAACAGGTCTATCTCAAAGTGATGTCTGACGCGAAAGGTTCCAGCAATGTTCACTAAATTACGACCGGTTTGGATTGTGGCGCGCCGCGAATTGCGAGACCAATTACGGGATTGGCGTGTATTAATGCCGATGGTGATCCTGACACTATGTTTTCCGTTTTTGATGAATGAATTTGCAAAGCAAACAGTTACCTTTCTCAATCAATATAATGCAAATTTGATCCTCGATCGTCTTGTACCGTTCTCGATCATGATCATTGGTTTCTTTCCCATCACAGTTTCTCTGGTGGTAGCTCTTGAAGCCTTTGTGGGTGAAAAGGAGCGCGGAACGATCGAACCCATGTTAAGTTCGCCGCTGGAAAACTGGCAGTTGTACTTTGGAAAATTACTTGTTGGCGTGACCACCCCATTAGTCGCAAGTTATGTGTCAATTGCCATTTATTTGTGGTTGATCATTATCCGACAGGATTTAACCATTCCACCCTTTACGATGATGCTGCAGTTGCTTTTGCTGACGAGCGCACATGCGTTTTTAATGGTGAGTGCGGCAATTGTGATCTCTGTTCAATCCACTTCTGTGAAAGCCGCGAATTTGCTCGCATCATTCATCGTGATTCCGGTGGCGATTCTGATGCAGGGTGAGGCGGTAATGCTTTTTTGGGGCAACGCGCTGGTGTTGTGGCTGGCGGTGGCAGGCGTAACGATCATCGCTTTGTTGTTGATCCGTGTAGGTATTGCTCATTTCCATCGCGAATACCTGCTCGGACGGGAAATTGATGTGATCAATCTCCAATGGCTTTGGCGCACATTTCTGACTGATTTCTTTGGTGGCGTACATACATTGCCTAAATGGTACTCTTCAGTAGTTTGGCCGGCATTGAAGAGAATTACTCCGGCACTGGTTGCACTGTTTCTTGTCGCCGGGGTTAGCATCTGGCTGGGCTACGATTGGGTTATACGTAATGTTCCGCATGCTTTGGCAAACGCTCTGCCCGAAGATGTAAATAGATGGTCGCATCAGCTTCGTGAACTTCCTGACATTCGCGCGTTGCGACAGAATATATCAGCCCCTTTTTTGCTCTTAAACAATACTCGGGCGGTTTTCTTTATCTTCCTGGCCGGCTTGGCTTCTTTTAGCGTTCTGGGCGTACTGCTTTACATGGTGAATATAGGCTTGATCGGTGGTTTATTTGGCCTGTTTAAATTACTTGGCATTCAAGCCTTACCACTGTTTCTCGCAGGTGTTTTGCCACACGGTATTTTTGAGATCCCAGCACTCATGATCGGAAGCGCTGCGATGTTGTATTTTGGTGCCAGCATTGTCACACCACAGGTTGGAAAATCCATGGGTGAAGTTATTATCGGCTTGCTCGCAGACTGGACGAAAATTTTCCTGGGCGTGGTGATTCCACTACTGGCTATTGCTGCGGTTATCGAGGCTTATGTCACCCCATTGATCCTTCAAGCAGTAATGAAGTAAAAGAAATCCCCTCTATTTTGGAAGAGGGGCGAAGCATCGTAATAGAGCAGGATCGATTCAGAAAATCTTGGGAGCCTTAACATCACCAGCCTGAAACGTACGGTTCCCATTCACCGTTATCAGCCAGATGACGTCCAAAAATATAGGCGGCGTTGGCAGGCGGCTCTTTTGGGATATGCGTCAGATGCATATGAGACTCTTCCACCTTGCGACCGCCTTTGCGATGGTTGCAGGGCGGACAGGCTGCCACTACGTTCGTCCAGGTATGTTGTCCGCCTAAATGACGTGGAATCACATGGTCTACTGTTAAACTACCATCATGCCTGCCGCAATACTGGCAGGTGTAATTGTCACGACGGAATACTTCGCGGCGCGTTAACTTTACGCGGGGCCGCGGCCGGTGAACTTGAGTTTCCAGTCGAATGACGGAAGGACGAGGGATCAGTTGACTGATTGTGCGGATGTGGCCTCGTCCGTTCGCGATCATGTCGGCTTTGCCTGCAAGGATCAGGCCGATGGCCCTGCGAGTTGAGCAAACATGGATGGGCTCAAAATTCGCATTGAGCACGAGAACTGGTTCGTGCATAGGTCTCTACAATCTGCATGATTATACTGCCAGATTCTAGAATTCAAGATGGGTCAAAGTCAACGATTTCGTGCCCGATGGCAGATGAAAATTCTTTTTGGCGCGTATAATATAATTGTGCTAACGCAAACGCCCACTGCGGTTCGATTGCGTTTCAGCCAGATGCCCTATGCTCTTAATCAGGACCTTTTTGGGTCAGATAAGCGTCTTGACCCAAACGGCTGCCTGAGTCTGTGTATTAGTTCTAGTTTCTGTGGTCGCGAGGTGCGTTCCTCGAGCTCCATGGAGAATGGTCAAAGGAGAAAATTCCATGAAACGATCGATCGTTTTGCTTAGTATTATCCTGGCTGCATGTTCACCTGCAGCAAATCAATCTGTTGTTTTGCCGCAGTTCCTTGCGACACCTACGGGATATATTGACTCTTCATATCCCACTGCGGAGGTTTCTGTTCAATCCCCTGATCAAACTGCGAATGGAATCGACGTGCGCGTCGACAAGGTTTGGGTGGACGGCAAAAATGTAAATGCAAACGTATGCTTCACCGTACCAGATACCTCCGACTGGTCGATTTGGGCGGCGAGTTTAAATTACGCCGGGACCATTTTGCAGGAATATGGCACGACGTTGTTAAGTGTTCAAGAGCCTGCCAACGGGCAAGCCGGCTTACGTTGCGATACATTGACATTCGTTGTCGCCCCTGATGCCGATCTCTCCAGCGCGACCATGGTAATAGATTCCGTTGGAACGACACCTCGCAAGGATGAATATTGTTCATTATATATGCCCAAGATCCAACAAGCTTTATTGGAACGCGGTATAGGCATTGTATTGAATTGCGTGGATATGAACGGTCTGCCAACCATGCAGATCGAGAGTTTTCCCCCGGATATGTCCAAGGAGCAGGCCGAGCAGATCGTGTATAGCGACGAGTTCTATACAGTCAAAGGCCCATGGAGTTTTTCGTTTAATTTGGCGCGGTAAAATTCCTGTTGTATAATTAGATAATGTTTGACAAGACCTATTCCAACGAATACGATTACGGTCACCCATAAAATTTTGTGATGGTGAGTTATGAACGCGCCCTCTCCATCGCGGGCGCGTTTTTATTTGTCATTTTCCTTCGGGAGGTTTATTATGAACATCGAAGAACAAGTTGAATTGTTGATGCTGGGCACGGAATACGGAGATCAGGAACTTAAAAAGTCCATGACCGTCGAACTGCGTGAGCGTCTGCAGAGCGCGCAAAAACAGGGCCGGCCGTTGCAGGTCTATTGCGGGTACGATCCCACATCGACGGATCTCCATCTCGGCCATACGATCACGATGCGCAAGCTCCGCCAATTTCAGGACCTGGGACATGATGTGACCTTCCTGATTGGAAGCTATACAGCGCTCGTCGGTGATCCCTCGGATAAAAACAAAGCGCGTCCAATCCTGACCGAGGAGAAGGTGGCTGAAAACGCGAAGACTTATGCCGAGCAGGCTTTCCGAGTGCTCGACAAGGAAAAGACCAAGATTCGTTATAACGGTGAATGGCTTTCCAAGCTTTCCCTTGTGGATTTGATTCGTCTTGGTCAGAATTTTACGGTTCAGCAATTTTTGGCGCGCGAAAATTTTTCAAATCGCCTGGAGAAGGGTGAGCCAATTTTCCTGCATGAGACTTTCTACGCCTTGATGCAAGGCTATGATGCTGTAGCCATGCAGACAGATGTGCAGGTTGGCGGTACAGATCAGTTGTTCAACATTATCGTCGCGGGGCGCAAGTTACAGGAGGCACTCGGACAAAAGCCATTGGTTGGGATCATCACCGGCATCCTGCCTGGTACCGACGGTGTACAAAGGATGTCCAAATCCATTGGTAATATAGTGCCGATCAACACAGGCGCAAATGACATGTTTGGCAAGTTAATGTCAGTGCCAGATTCTGCGATGGGTTTATATATGCGTCTTGCCACGCGTTGGAGCCCGCACGAAATCTCCAAACTTGAGAAGGATACTGCTTCCGGCACATTACATCCGCGCGACGCCAAGATGAAAATGGCGATTGAGATCACGAGTATTTTCTATGGTGATGCCGATGCAAAATCTGCGCAGGAAAATTTCGTCAAGACATTCCAACAAAAGGAAGTGCCTGACGATATCCCTGAGTATTCTTTGAAAACCGGCCAAACTGTCCTTGACGTGATCCTCGACGCAAAAATAGTGCCAACTAAAAGTGAAGCGCGCAGACTATTTGATCAAAAGGGCGTGCGTTTGGATGGAGAAACCATCGAACGCGGCGACCTGCCTTTCCCACACCCTGGGGTCCTACAGGTTGGCAAACGACGTTTTTTGCGTGTAAGCTAGGAACCAAAAAGATGCGATGAAGTAACTCATCGCATCTTTTTTTTGTGCTGCCCTGCTTTGGGGCTGCTCTTTTTTGGAGCTTTTGTTTTTTTGATTTTTTCTGGAAATTTCTTTTTCGGGTCGGCCATTCTCAGGAATGCGCCTACTACTTGGGGATCAAATTGTTTACCGGACAGGTGGTAAATGTACTCCAAGGATTTCTTGTGTGTCCAGGCTTTCCGGTAAGGACGATCTGAAAGCAGGGCATCCCATACATCTACAACGGCGAAGATCCGCGCAGCAAGCGGAATGTCTTCACCCTTGATACCTCGAGGATATCCGCTGCCATCCCACCATTCGTGATGGCAATAAGCAATGTCTATGGCAGGACGCAGATAGGTAATTGGATACAACAGGTCATAGGCATATTGCGGATGTTTCCGCATCTCTACCAATTCCTTGCGTGTCAATGGTCCTTCTTTGTGCAGGATGCTATCCGGTACACCCATTTTGCCGATATCATGCAGCAGCGCGCCGCGGCGAATGCTGGTCAATTCCGATTCGGGAATGCTCATTTGCCTTGCCAATTCAAGGGTCAAATTTGTGACGCGACGCGTGTGTCCCTGTGTCTCTTCATCGCGGAGTTCGAGGGCTTTGCCCCAACCTTCGAGCGTTGTGTCATAGGCGAGCGAGAGTTCCTGATTTGTGCGTTGAAGGTTTTCAAAGAGATGTGTGTTGTCTATGGCGATGGTAGCCTGCCCGGCAAGTGTGTGGAGAAAGTCCAGCCAGTCATCGGTGGGAGTGAAAGGATCACGGAAATATGTTTCGAGAATACCTCTAGTTGCGCCCTTGCTGAACAGCGGCATGGCATAATAGCTTGAGAATTTCTCAACTAACAACCCTGTTCTTTGTGCTTTTGATTCCAGCTGCAGATCTTTAATAAGGATCGCCCGACGATTTACCAGGATTTGCCCCGCAAAACCATCGCCAATTCCTAGTGATGTTCGTGGAATTTCTCGATTTTGAAAACCTGTGGCAGCGTAATAATCCAGCATTTGGCTTTCGGGGTTGAACACCAAAATCGCTGCTGCGCTCACGCCCATTCTTGAAGTCAAATGCTCAGTCAGGATGCCGAGCGTAACACGTAGATCAAGACTTGAGGTAATGGCTGTGTCCATTTCGCGAAGAGCGGTAAGGCGCCGGATTTGTTCTTCGCTTCTTTCAGAAAGATTGGAGCGATAGATGGCGTTGCCGGCAATTTCAGCGATAGTCGTGACCAGACGCACATGATGAGCTTCGATTTGCCGGGGATGTTGAACGGCAATTGTCATTACGCCAATCGTGTCAGACGCTGTCCGCAGAGGTACGGTTATTCCGCCCCAATCTTTTCCCAGGGTTTGAGCATTTTCCGGATGCGCCTGGGGATCATTGAGAAATTCGTTGCTCAAATACATTACTCCATCGGAAAAGACCCTACCGACAATACCTTCGCCCGGTTTAAAAGTAGGTTTCGGCAAACGCGCCAACCATCCGCTGGTTGCCTGCGGTATAAGCTCATTTTTTTCTGCATCGTAAATCCAGATCGCAGCGGTATCAGTAGCGATATTCGTTTTTATCTCGTTCAACAGAATGGGGAACATCTCTCTTGTGTCTCGTGCGGCGCGCAAGGCGAAGGACACGCGACTAACGACTTCAAGCTCTTCCAACCGTTGGCGTGTCTCAGTGTACAGCCGTGCATTGTCAATCGCAATCGCAGCTTGATGAGCAAATGACATGGCTTGTTCGCCGATGCTCTCGTCATATTTCCCCACTTCGAGACTATCGAGGGTGATGGCGCCGATCACTTCACCGCGCGTAATTAATGGGATCGCCATCCAACCATGAATGTAGCTCGTATTTCCCCAGTTTTTAAATCGAGGATCCTTTTGAGCATCATTCAGAATCAAGGGTCGACCGGTGCGCTTGCTCTCTTGAAACAACTCGTCGTCAGCAGACGGAAAGATCAGGTTTGTCATATTTTCCGCGTCGGCGTAATCTTCTGCTATGGTAAGCCTCAGCGAGTCACCCTCAAGCAGAAAAATGCTTGCACTGTCATAGGGCGCAACCCGTTTAAGAGCAGTAATAATTTCTTTTAAGATGTACTTTGGATCCAAGGAGGAGGTCATTGCAGCTGCGGCGAGACGCAGATTTTCTGCTTCTTGTCTGCGTTTTTGTTCTGCTTGAAATAACCGTGCTTTTTCAATCGCGACTGCCGCCTGATTTGCAAAAGTTTGGACCAGAGCCGCATCATCTTCATTGAAAAAATCCGGCGTATCACTATCTAGGTTCAAGAAGCCAATCCGTTTGCCCTCTGCGATCAATGGAATTCCCAGCCAGCCCCGAATGTATTCAGTTCCGAGAAATTTTGTAAACCGATCATCTCTCTGCACGTCTGCAATGATAACCGGCGCCCAGAGCTCGACGGTTAATTTACCTGAATCATAAGGATAACGCATACCAATGAATTTATTTCTATCAGGAAGCCCGCGTTGCGCAACAATTTCCACGTAATCAAGATTAATAGATTCAACGGATGCGCTGGTGTAATCTACCAGTTTTGCAACAGAGTCAAGGATGATCTGATAAAGGATTTCGATATCTATTGAACCGGTCAACGCAGCCGTAGCTTCGCGCAAGATCTCAGTTTTTTTATGGCGGCTTTGCTCCAGATCAAACAAATCCAGACGTTCAATTGCCGTCGCTAAACCACCGGCAATTGTGCTGAGCAGCCTCTCATCATCGGCCGTGAAGGCATTTACCCGATTGTTTTCGACATTAAGCACCCCAAATATTTTGTCCCCACTTAAAATAGGCACACATAATTCCGAACGAACTCCTTCTTTGGCTTCAAAATAGTCCGGCTCAAGAGTTACATCGCCAATTCGCATTGCCGCGCGCGCCATAACGACTTTTCCACTAATCCCTCTTGTCAGGGGTAAATTTGTAGCCAGGTTTTCCTCTTTTGTCCCTCGGTATGAGCGGTGAGGTTGAAGAGAATCCTTCTTTGCATTGAGGAGCAGTACTCCGCAATTATCGGTATATAAGGTGTCGCCAATAATATCTGTTACCCTTTGAATTAATTCATCCATGCTTCTGGCGGAGGATTCAGCGAGCGCAACCGAATGCAAAATGGTTAATTCTTTAAGCTGGCGTTGCAGAGCATCTTCGGTGTGCATCCTGTCAGTAATGTCCAAAAGGATCCCCTGCCAATAGAGGGGCTCGCCCTCGTCGTTTTTCATCAAGGATGCTTCTTCTTTGATGGATACGTAATGCCCATCACGATGACGCATTCTATACTCGATGCGGAAGGGTTCGCCTGTATCGTTTGTGCGAACATCTTCGGCGAGTACCCGGTCTTTGTCAGCGGGATGAAGCGAATTTTCCCATTGGTTTTTGCTGGCTGTCCATTCTTCCGGCGTATATCCGAGAAGGTCGTGTATATAGGGGCTGATGTATAGAGTGTTTGTTGGATCATCGTAATTGTAGATGAATACGGCCGCGGGCAGCTTTTCAACTAAAAGCCTATACCTCTTTTCGGCATCACGCAGTGCAGATTCATTTAATTTGCGTTCTGTTACATCCCTTACAAATCCTTCGTAATATAAGACTTTTCCGTCTTTATTCTTCACGGCACGTGCGTTTGTAGACGTCCACATAACAGTTCCATCTTTTCGAAAATTCCGGGCTTCAAATTTTTGACCGGAATCAGATTTGTGAAATGCCTCGGTGAAATATCTCCGGCTTTGTGGGGACAGGTGGATTTGCGCCGAAATATCGGTTACGAGTTCAATCATCTCTTGCGGCGATGAGTATCCATACATACGCGCCATTGCCGGATTGACTAAGATGAAGCGTCCTTCTGGAGACGATTGAAATATCCCCTCTCCCGAATTCTCGAACAGATCAAAGTAATTTTTCTCTGCTGCCGCTTGTGAGGCTGTGTTGTTTTTAATAAGCCTGAAAAGCAGCAGGGAGGTGATGGTTATGTAGGTCCAACCCTTATAGGTTTGAGCTAGCGAAAGCTTTACTGGATCAGTGAAAAGGAGCGCGACCAATTTGTCGGAAAGCAGTATCCATAACCCTCCAATAATCAGGTAATAGAGGGTAATTCTTGAAGCTGAAGAAACGCGCCAGTTTTTCATGAATAAGGATTTAGCATTTTGTATTAAAAATGGATTATAGACTTTTTTGGCAAAATTGTCATGATGAAAAGCCTTCGCACATTAAAACAAAAACGAGTCTGTCACAGACTCGTTTTTTATCAGAGGCGTCGACGGGATTTGAACCCGTGATGAGGGTTTTGCAGACCCTTGCCTTACCACTTGGCCACGACGCCTTATGCACAACGAGGATTGCTGACTGAACATCTTCTCAATCTGCAATCCTCCGTCGCTTGAGCGGGCGATGAGATTCGAACTCACGGCCTTCTCCTTGGCAAGGAGACGTTCTACCACTGAACTACGCCCGCGTTTCTTGGCCTTACTTGTTTGGCCGAGAGTGCCGAGACCCAGGATCGAACTGGGGACACCGCGATTTTCAGTCGCGTGCTCTACCAACTGAGCTATCTCGGCGAATATTTGGTTGTTAAGCGTCGGTGATTTTACACGTACTTATATGGATTGTCAAGAAAAGGCCTTCTTATTAGGAAGTGCACTGAATATCACCTTGACTTTTTGTACTCGGTTGAGTACAATGTAGGGTCGCTGTCCCAAAGAGGCAGCTCAGTTTTTTTCATTCATCAGCCAAAATAATCAGGAGAGAAGAATGGCATCTTCTTTGCCACACAAAAGTTACGCTCGTATTCCCGTAAAGCTCGATCTTCCCAATCTTATAGAAGTACAACTTGATTCATTTGAACGACTCAAGAAAGAAGGCTTAGGCGATCTCTTTCATGAGATTTCGCCGATTGAGTCTTACAACAAGGGAATGAAATTATTCTTCCCAAGTCGTGGCCCCGAATCGCAACAGTGGGGACTGAAATATTGGTTTGGCGAACCCAAACATACCATCGAAGAATGTGTTGAACGCGATCTGACATACGCCAGCCCTTTGTATGTTTCAGTTTTACTAGCCGGCCCCGACGTTCCAGAGCCGATTAAGCAGGATATTTTCCTGGGTGATTTCCCTGAAATGACCGATAAAGGCACGTTCATTGTTAATGGGACAGAACGCGTCGTAGTCTCCCAGTTGATCCGTTCTCCGGGTGTGTATTTTGAGGCGCCCGCTGATCGAGCGACCGGCCGTCCGCTGGCGATGGCGAAACTCATCCCTGATCGCGGCGCATGGATGGAATTCGAAACCCGTAAATCAGATTACATCATCCTTAAGTTCAATCGCAAACGCACAGTGCCGATCACGGTGTTTCTGCGTGCGCTCTCCGCGGTTAGCGATGGAATTAAAGATTCTCCAATCAAGACGGGGAGTGACGAAGAAATCCTTTCCATCTTTAAAGATGTGGATAACAACCCAGACCGCATGTTCATTGCTTCGACCCTCAAGCAGGAGCCGGATTGGGATGCTTCCAACCAGCCCATTGCCGAAGCTGCATTGATCGAGTTTTTCAAGAAGATGAGGCCCGGGGACCCTGCAACCCTTGACAATGCCCGTCAGTTCCTTGAAGAGCAGTTGTTCGATCAACGGCATTACGATCTTGAGCGCGTAGGTCGCTATAAATTAAATCAGAAATTGGATCTGAATATCCCGATCCCACATCGTACGGTGACGAAAAACGACGTGATTCGATTGATTCGACGAATGATCCAGATCAATAATGGAACCGAACCACCGGATGATATCGACCATCTTGGAAATCGACGTGTCAAAACCGTCGGCGAACTTATCCAGAACAAGTTGCGGATCGGTCTGCGACGTATGGAACGCG
>Ga0209131_1003303_pt1 | contig 10742 bp, 15 predicted proteins | sample GraSoi_2013_40cm_FD_185826 | JGI IMG/M metagenome (GOLD analysis project Ga0209131, IMG submission 185826) | Grasslands soil microbial communities from the Angelo Coastal Reserve, California, USA - Sample 9_17_2013_40cm (SPAdes) (version 2) | ecosystem: Environmental > Terrestrial > Soil >...
TAGGCGGCCCCCGGCTGGTTCGAAAGGCCGCTGGATGTGGGCACTGCCAACATGCTACGCTACGATGTTGCCCGTGTCAACATGGTTGCATCCTATTTTGGGGGCGCACGGCCAAGAGCCATTTGCACAGGGATGGTGGCCCGTCAAAGCTGATGTTGCCGATGTCAACACCCTGGATATAATGCGAAGGAGGAAGATGCTCCGCCCAAAGCCTTATCACCACGGAAATTTACGGGAAGCATTGCTGGAGGCTGCGATTCGGTTGATCGCCGAGGTCGGACCGACTGCCTTCACGCTGCGGGAGGTGGCACGCCGGGCAGGGGTCTCGCATAACGCACCCTATCGCCATTTCCGGGACCGCGACGATTTGATGGCGGCCGTCGCCGCCCAAGGTTTTCGGGAATTAACGCAAGCGATGGTGGAGGCGGCCGGAGAGAGGACTGACACTCTTGATCGGCTCAAGCGTGCCGGATTAGGCTACGTGACCTTTGCCCTGCGCAGACCCGAACACTTCACGGTCATGTTTGACGCGCCCATATCGAAGCGCAAGCATCCGGATTCCGCGGCGGCGGCAGAACAGGCCTTTGGCACGTTGATGAGTTTCGTTAAAGGCTGTCAGGACGCGGGCCGATTGCCGTCAGGGGATTTACGGCAGATGGCTCTGCTCGCCTGGACCATGGTCCATGGCATCGCCAAGCTGGCCATTACCGGGCGGTTACCCTTTTCTTCAAGCACTGATGTCCTCAAATTCGCCGAATTCGTGATCGACCAATCACTGCCGGTTGGCAAATAGATTCTGGCTGCTAGGTAAGGACGAGCAGTCCGGCGGCTGCCGAGTCAGTTCTTAACCGTCAATTTTAGATCCTCATCGAAGGGGAGTCGCAAGGTTTGGAGGAGCTCGAGGGGGAGAAATGAGCAACCAACGCGGAGTAGCAATCGCCCCATCGGCGTGGGTTGGTTCACCGGGCTAATACCGCGATAGCTCCACAGGTCCGACCCGCAGACACATGTCGCCGCGAGCCGGATGATGGCATCCGTTGGCTTGGTGATCTTCGGCTCGGGGGTGTCCTCAAAACGGATGTCCCCGGTTCCGTAAAGCACCGTTCCTCGCATGGTTGATCTCCTTCTTTAGCGCATGACGTAGCCGCCGTCGATCGAGATCGACTGGCCGGTAACGTAGCTCGCGGCTGAGCTGCAGAGCCACAAGACAGCATCGGCGATCTCCTCGGGCCGCCCCATTCGCCCCATCGGCACGTAGGCCTTCAACATCGCATTCAACTCTTCACCTTGACCTTCAGCGATCATCTTGTCGGACATGGGCGTCTGGATCATGCCCGGGCAGACGGCGTTAACGCGAATGCCACGCGTTGCATATTCGAGAGCAGCGCTCTTTGTGAATCCGATCACTCCATGCTTTGCGGCATGGTAGGTCCCGCGTCGGGCACCGCCTATAAGACCTCCAAGTGAAGAGCAATTGACGATGGTGCCGCTTCCTTGCTTGCGCAACTGTTGCAGCTCGAACTTCATGCAACTCCAGACGCCGCGGAGATTGATCGCCATCACCCGGTCGTAATCGTCACGGGGAGAATCGGCAGTCTCTACAAGGACATTTTGAATACCGGCATTGTTGTAGGCTGCATCGAGCTGTCCGAAAGTGGCGACAGTCTGCTGAACCATTGCTTCTACCTGTGCGTCATCAGCCACGTCACAACGGATCGCCAATGTCTTGTGACCCTTGGCAGCCAGTTCTGCGGCTGCGGAATGCACGGTCTTCTCATTCCAGTCCGCCAACACCACGGAAGCACCTGATTCAGCAAAAGCCCTGGCCGTCGCAAGACCCAATCCAGATCCTGCGCCTGTAACGAGTGCAACTTTGTTTTCAAAAGATATGTTCATAACGAGTTCCTCACTTTTCGAGCGGGTTGTATCCCGGTTTCTTGTAAAGCTGGTCCCACTTGGCTTTGATATCGGGGCGGTACACCTTCTCCGCCCACTCCTGCGATTCGACTTCTTCAAACCCAACCGAAACTGACTCCGCCCCATAATTGAGAACGGACATGACACTGTCGGTTATTTCCTGAGCGAATCGAGTCTTCTGCTGTTCCGGCTTACCGGGCCACAGCTTCACGACGAAGTGCGGCATAGTCCTGCTCCTTCGATTGCTTCTGTGCGCTAATTGCTTTCTCTCACTTCGCAAGCCGGTACTGCTCGTCCGTGACCTTTTCCAACCAGTTCACCGCTCTGCCGTCCAGTTGCTCCTGAAACGCGATGTGCGTCATGGTGGTGGTGGGCGTCGCACCATGCCAGTGCTTGACGCCAGCCGGAATCCAAACGACGTCTCCCTTGCGAATCACCTGAACAGGGCCGCCCCATTGCTGAACCCAGCCGACACCATCTGTGACGATCAAGATCTGGCCAAGCGGATGGGTGTGCCAGGCCGATCGCGCTCCGGGCTGGAACGTGACCTGGCCACCGCTCGACCGGGATGGTTCCTTCGCGTCGAAGAGAGACTGAACGCGAACCGTGCCCGTGAAGCGATCCGCAGCGCCTGCGATGACCTTTTGCGAGCTCGTCGGCGTAATTGAGATCTGCGTGCTGCCACTCTGTGCAATTCCAACGACCGGCATAGTCGCGAGAGACAGAAGCGCTGTGCAGGTCGAAAATAACTTCCTCATGGTCGGGTAGCCCTTTCTCGTACCTTCCAAGGCTATCCAGCAAAGCCTCCGGGCGCTTTCCCGATCCTGCCAATTCTTTGCCTAATCCTGCTTGGAATCTTAATTTCGTGCACGCAGAGGGTTGTCTCGCGGTACGCTAGTTTTGAGGGAGGAGCGCGAGATGGCGAGGGGAACGAGAAAAACGGAGGCTCCCGATCCAGTGGTGATCGAGATGAGGCGATCATTGGCGCGGCGGATTGCGCGTACGAGAAAGGAAGGGGAACACAAGACTGCTATACCAGGACTGATCCTTTACCACCGTACGTCGCCGACTCCCTGCTATCGAGCATCCTATGAGCCGAGTCTCAGTATCTTTGTGCAGGGACGGAAGCGGATCAATCTCGGAGGCACGGAGTATTTGTGTGATGGATCATCGTTTCTGTTGTCATCGATCGACGTGCCTGCGGAAAGCCAGATCGTTGAGGCCTCCGAGAAAGTGCCGTTGCTCTGTATGTTTCTAAGCCTCGACATGCCGACGGTCCGGGAGGTTCTCAGCCGTGACGACGTGCCCGAAACTAAGGCTTCATCGCACCGTCAAGGGTTCGCGGTCGGTGAGACGACTCTCGGATTGCTAAGCGCATGTAGCCGGTTGCTTGATCTTCTTGAGACGCCTGAGGACATTCCGTTCCTCAGCCACTTGATTCAGCGTGAAATCCTGTACCGCATCCTTAGGACGCCGCAGGCGGAACGGCTACGCGCCATCGCGACGAGTGGCGATCTGAGTCAAAGAACAACAAGAGCTATTGCCTGGCTGAGAGCCAACTTTGCCAAGCCTTTGCATATGGAAGAACTCGCATCGACCGCAAGGATGGGCGTTTCCACCCTCCATCATCAGTTCCGCGCGCTTACCGCAATGAGCCCGCTGCAGTATCAGAAACAATTGCGGCTCCAGACTGCACGCCAGCGAATGTTGATGGACGGTCTCGATGCCACAAGCGCTGGGTACGAGGTCGGCTACGAGAGTGTGAGTCAATTCAGCCGCGAGTACAGTCGATTCTTCGGCCAACCGCCAATGCGCGATATCAAAACTCTTCGCGCCACCAGTGTTGTTGCCGCGTGATCAAATGGCGGGAGCGACGGGACTCGAACCCGCGACCTCCTGCGTGACAGGCAGGCGTTCTAACCAACTGAACTACGCCCCGCAAACTGACCAAAAAATGACTTCCCGCTCCTTCCACAGCCGTGCAGTGTCTTACACTGCCCTGCACGTCCTTCGACATGACAGGGCAGCATTCTCGACATAGCCTAATCGATCCTAGCCGTTCGGCCTTCACTCGAGGGGTCTTAACACACTGAGTGTGGTGCCATCCGACCAATCGTAAAGTTGGCAAATAGTTGGCAAGTTGGTCTTTTGAGAGATATTCCCGGAAAGGGGAAAAGTGAGAAAAGCCGCGTATTTACTGGTGATTCTGATGGTGGGCCCGGGTGGACTTGAACCACCGACCTCGCCCTTATCAGGGGCTTTTATGGTGCTATATGCATAGTAGTCTAGCTTATCTCTTGCGCTTTTGACTCCATCTCACATTATCGCGAATGCTGTTGCTGCTCGTGGCCGCGTCGCTGGGGGTGTACAAACCATGGGGCCTGACCGACGCTGAACAATGTTTCTGCCGCAGCGAGCCCGATCACCTCGTGCTGTAAATCTAGCAAGCTTCGAACCAGGCCCTCGCCAAGGTGACCGGAACTTCCTGTGACCAAAACTTTCATGCTTGGGTCACGCGCGTCAGTTGTACAAGATCCCAAAGATTGCCATAAAGATCTTCAAATACTGCAACGGTGCCGTAGCTCTCCTGACGAGGGTTTTCCTTGAAGCGAACTCCTTTACCCCGCATTGCATGAAAGTCTTTCCAGAAATCATCGGTCTGTAGAAAGAGAAAAACTCGGCAGTGCGGAGAATAAACGCGCTCTTCCCTAATATTGCGCAAGGAACGATGTTCACCGAAACGCTGCCGCCGCATTCGGAACCTTCCAACCGAATGATCTTCTTGGGCAAGGTGTAAGGTTTATCGAGCTGAACGTTGAGCGTGCCCGGAAACAGTTTCATACCGGTCTTGCGAAAGTAGTGCTGATCCAATTTCTCGATCCAGTAAGAAAAGTTCCCCATACCAGACACTACCTTTCCACGGAATATCGCCAATTCCACCTCCAATAGAATTTTGTCCGTCGTGAGTCCGAATCTCCCGCATACTAACAAGCCGTCTTTGCGGGCCGGACGCGTGGGTCATCTTGACTGCGGATGGCTATATGGCCGGTAGGCCCAGCTATACGCCGTTTTTCACGATCCTTCTTCAGCAATGTGTAAATGGCATAGATCCCAGGAATCATGGGGAGCATAGCCGTGTACATGCCCGCGAAATAGTACGTGCTCGTAGTTCTAATGTAGTAGTTCGGCATACCGGAGATGACAGTACCATTGGAAAATACATGCGAGATCGCTTGTGGAAGTTCCGGATTCAAAGCTGGGCGGATAAGTGGAAAGATGAAGTGCGTGAACTCGGCGACTCCAGGCCCGATGAAGATGAACCAAGCTATAAATCCCGCGAACCGGACGCGATAAAACAGCCCAATCGCCGTGAGCGCATATAGGGCGGGACCAATAAATGCGAATACCAACAGAAAACCTCGTTCCGTCCAGGTAATGTTGAAGAGTCTGCTCATCGCCGGGCCGAATTTCGTAAGATATTCCTCTGTCATGTGGATTTCGAGCGCGGCCACCGTGAGAAGGAAAATTGGGAGAATCGTTTCTGGAGCAGCAGGTCTCTTCAGGTAAGTTTTCGACCAAGCGATGACAGCTGCGAGCCCTGAGCCGCCGACGATGACCACTGGTGGAATGCCTATCGCCTTATAGCCTAGGGCCGCAGTGCCGATAACGAACACGAGGGCCAAGGCGATGTTGGCAGTCCGTAAAACAGAGGAATCGTCTCGTTCCATATCAACCCCCATTTCTGTTGCGCTCCCATCGGCCATTACTCCAGCAGCCATTTGCAATTTCGATTTTTCGGGCCTAGCAGACTTGTTTCAGCGGTTGAGCCTCTAAGCGCCTGCTCGCTGGGCGATAAATATAGGAAATTACCAACGCCGCGAAGGTCACCAGAGGTTCCAACGCCATCAGGCCGTCGCCTGAAGAGTAGTGTGAGTACGAGGCGCTCAGTATGGTGATGCCGCATCCCACGTAAGCCCACTCTTTCAACCGTGGCATTCCCGGCGCCAAGTGTACGAAGACGCCGGCGAGTTTGCCGATTCCCAGGAGGTTCGAGAAGTAGCGCGGGTATCCCAGGTGCGACAATGCCTTCATCATCAGACCAGCATGGGTGATCGCAAGAATGCCGGAAATTCCTATTACACAGCTAACAAAAACGGTCGCGGTCCAATAAGCAATCGATCTTTGCTTCATCTTCTTTGCTCCCATCTAATAGACCGGTTGGGAGCACGATTTGTGACTGAACCTAGCTAATTCGTCAAAGCAGGAATGTGCGACAGCTTTTCTGGATTGGTAACGACGTAAATATTTTGAATGCGACCATCCTGAACGTCCAATGTGAGAACGGAGTGCGGCTTTCCATCGAGGTAATTGACCAACCCTGGTGCACCGTTGATGCGAACGAGTTTTCGGACGAGCGTGGCCGGCACCAGCCGCTTCAGGCTTCCCAGGATGCCGCGAGCGACCTTGTCAGCTCCGCGCACCTCATTCGGTACGGCAAGCCCTTTCCCTCCGCCATCTGAGTGAAGCACAACATCCTTCGCTAAGAGTTCGATAAGGCCGGTCATTTCACCGGTCCCCACTGCCGTTAGGAATCGCTCGAACAGGTCAGTCCGTTTCGGCTCTGGCACTTCGAAACGCGGACGCATGGCGCTGACATGTTGCCGTGCTCTTCGCAGGATCTGTCGGCAATTAACTTCGCTCTGGGCTACCATTTTCGCTACTTCCGAATACTCATATTCGAACACTTCACGAAGAAGGAAGACGGCCCGCTCAATCGGAGTCAGTCGCTCCAGCAGAACCAGGAAAGCCATAGATAAGGATTCGTCAACTTTGATCATGCCGAAAGGATCGCTGCTAGGGTCGGTTACGATTGGCTCCGGGAGCCATTCGCCGACGTACTCCTCGCGCCGGACGCGAGCCGACCGCAGGTGATTGATGCAGAGCCGGCTGATGATCGTGACGAGGAACGCCCGTGGGGACTCAATATTTTCGTCAGTGGATTCCTGCCATCGAATAAATGTCTCCTGCAACATATCTTCTGCTTCAGCCACGCTCCCGATCATGCGGTAGGCGATGGAAAAGAGCAGACTTCGGTATTGGTCAAACGTGGCTAGCCGGATCGACGCGCCCGGATCGAGCTGTAGTTCTTCGCGACTACTGGACGCCTCTTTTTGTTTGCGCATCAATATTTCTTTCCGTTCGATCCGAGTACTTTCAAGGTAACCACCAGCTACCTTCAAGCGTAACTAATTATGGTACGTGAATTCATGACTGCGCTCTGAGAGAACGATCGTGTACCCGCACCAGGAAGCGCTTGCGCGTGAAGCTCGCAGCCCTCAATAAGAAGACCGAGGACGAGACGTTTTGTGACAACGAACCTCCGCTCGTAGAAGACGAGCGCCGGCTGGCCATTGAGTTCGTGTATTTCTGATTCCAGGTCCGTGCTGCGGGCTGCGGCCGCCACGAATGCGGCGATCCACCGGGCGCCCTGAGGCGGTTGCCGAAGCATACGAATTCCTCCGACGCGCCTGCCCTCTGGACCTCTGTCCGTGATCATCACGGCATCTTCTGCCAGCATGGAAACGAGCGCGTCGAGGTCGCCTGCGGACGCGGCTTGTGTGAAGGCTGCGAGCAGGCGCTCGTGGGTTTCCGGGGAAGCGGAAAACGAGCGCTTTTCCTTCGCGGCGTTTTCTCGCGCACGTTCGAGGAGCTTGCGGTACGCGGCCTCCTTCTTGCCGACCAACTCAGAAATGTCGTGTAGTCGAAGTTGAAAACGTCCCGCAGCAGCAACACCGCACGTTCGGCGGGAGTGAGACGCTGCAGCACCACGAGAAACGCCATGGAGATCTGATCCAGCATCTCGACATGACCGATACCTCCCGCATCGAGATCCAGTGGCTCTGGCAATCGATCACCTCGATTCTCTTAACGGCGCGCCTTTGCCGAATCGAGTTCGTTGAAGCACAACCGCGTTACGATCGTCACCAAATATGCGCGCGGGAGTCCACCTCCTCGCGCCGTCCATCCCAGCGCAGCCATGCTTCTTGCACCATATCTTCCGCGCGCCCGAGGTCTCCCAGGATGCGGTAGGCGTGCGCCACAAGCGGCGCGCGGTGCGATTCAAAAACGGCGAGATCAGTGGCGGAAGAGCGTGTCATCAGAACGGTTTTACGACCATCAGAATAGTAATGGCGAGAACGAGCACGCACATTGCATACCCGATGCGTTCGATCCGCCGAAGGGGCGCATAACCGTTCCCTCCGTCCGCGAGGCCGGAACGAACCGCCCGGCGTCCCTGACCGTGCAATGCACCGGTTACAAGCAGAAGCAGCGCCGACCCTTTGAACCACCAAGAATGCCGAAATCCGCCTTGCGCGGCAAAATCCAGGAGAATCCCGGTAACAAGCATCACCGCGAGACTGACCGCCGAGAGGCGAAGCAAGGGACTCAGCCACGAGAAAATCTCCTTCGTGTTCTGGCGGTTCCTCCGGGCCGCCGCCGCAACGATGGGGACTGACACGATGGTGCCGAGTCCCATCACTGCAACGACAACATGCAGCACGAGCGTAGGAACGAAGAGCCTGCTCATGACGCTGCCCCCAACCCGACAATTTCCGCGACATGGGACCTCAGCTCGACCGCGTCCAGCATGAAGGCTGCGACCGATCGACACGACATGGCCCCGCTTCCCGGCGGCAGTCCGTCCCGAAGCGCGCGGAAACTTGCATCGGCCGATTTCGTCAACCGAGGCGGCCGCGCGATGGTCCACGCAAGACCCGTCGATTTAACGATGCTTTCCATCGCCAGGAGGTCACGTGCGTGGTGTTTGGTGAGCCATCGAAAGAACGCAAAGTAGAGACCCTTTTCCGGGAAAAGGATGGCAGCGGAAACGATGGCGAGACGAGTGACGCCAGTAACGGCCATGGCCTCTACCGTCGCGCGTGCGCAATCCGCGACCAGCGTACTCGGTCGGAAAGCCTCCCGCGGGGGCGGACCGATGGCAGACAGCACGGCGTCATGGCCTGGGAGGGCGGCCACGATTGATTCTGAGCGGCGGGGATCACCCTGAACCACTCTAACTGAGGTGGCCGCCGCCAATTTTTGTGGAGAACGGACAAATGCGGTGATCTCGTGGCCCCGCATGCGTGCGAGATCGATAATTTCAGTTCCCGTTCTTCCGTTGGCACCAATCACAAAAAGTCTCATACCTATAAGACCGGATAGCATCGCCAGTTGTGACAGGGGTCGCGGCTAGGTTTGACTAGGGCCGCTCGTTATCTATTGGGTCGCAGGTATCCCGGCATGCAAGATTCTTTGGCGTTCGTACTGGGAGGCAATTTGGAGCTATAAGATCGGTTTTGGGGCAGTGACAATCGTTAGTTCACCTCTCATGTCCGAGAGGATACGCGTGGGAGTCCGTTCGTGCGCGGTCGAACGACGTGGAGCGAGGCCGGGTTAAAGTGAAGCGCACCTCCAAAATAGACGGAATCGAACTCTTCTATAGCGATGCCGGTGATCGACGGGCAACCCGGAACTTATCAGCTCGCCCGTCGGGTTAAGTACCGACAAATGCGCGGCCTTATCTTCTCCCAGAAGTCGCGCAATCTTGGAGAAGGCCTAAACACATCGAGTGCATTAAGGTAAGGTTTGCGAGTCGGACTTGACTCAAATCAATAGAACATGTATATACATCTTATTGTTATGACGATTCACGACGATCATCCCCCGAACGCGCTCTTTGCTCTCCCTTGCGCGTGTCAGAACCTTCGGCGCGCCACCCGACTTGTGACCCGCATTTACGACCAGGAGCTCCGCAAGGCCGGAATCGAAATCACCCAGTTCGGCCTGCTCACCGCCCTCGCCATTGTCGGCGAGGCTAACCAGAAAGCGTTGAGTGCCGGCTTTGCCATGGACAGCACCACGCTTACACGTACGTTGGCCCTGTTGCGCAAGCAGGGGTGGATCCACGTCAGGCCTGGAAAAGATAAGCGCGAGCGAGTGTTTCGCTTGACGGAAGCGGGGAAGAGGCAAGTCGCGGCGGCTCAGCAACGTTGGCAGGCGGCGGAACATCGCTTGCGGAAAACGCTCGGCCCCGTGGATTGGAAGCAAATGCAGGCCACCGTTGCACGAGTCACGAGCGCGGCGACAGAGGCGTAATGTTTGTACCCATAATATATGTATATACATCTATTATGTAAGCGCAGCTAGGAAAGGATTCACATGATGCGAAAGGAAGTTTATTTGTTGCTGGCACTTCTGCTCGTCGTCGGCTCCCTGGTTTACCTGGGAACAAACGGGAGGGCCGCGAGTCCGGCCCAGTCCAGCTCTTCCCGCCCGGAGCTCGAATACCTGAAAGCGGTAAACGGCGCAGCGCCTCCACAAGATCCGCAATTGCTGTTTCTTCTCATGGGCGCGTACGCCAATGCCAACCAGCAGGCGGAAGGCGCCCAGTTCTTCACCGCGCGGCTGAATGAATTCGGGCCCCGCCTCAGCGACGCGCAAAAGTCGTTCTACCTGAGCGCCGTCGGTTTGTTGCGGGCACAACATGCCTCTTCGGTCTCCCTGCTCCACCGCATCGGCTACGTGAAAGACACCATTGCAATGTTGGACCAGGCCAAGCAGCTCTCCGGCGGTCAGATCTTTGTCGTGAACTGGATTTCCGGCGTCGTCCGATCCCAACTCCCGGGTTTCTTCCATCGGAAGCAGGCCGCACAGGACGATTTGACATGGTGCGCCGCGAACATCGCCAAAGCGCCCCAGATCGGCTGGCTGCGGGAAGTGGACTTTCGGCTGGGAAAACTCGCTCTCGCCGATGGTGACCAGGC
>Ga0209131_1003304_pt1 | contig 10740 bp, 8 predicted proteins | sample GraSoi_2013_40cm_FD_185826 | JGI IMG/M metagenome (GOLD analysis project Ga0209131, IMG submission 185826) | Grasslands soil microbial communities from the Angelo Coastal Reserve, California, USA - Sample 9_17_2013_40cm (SPAdes) (version 2) | ecosystem: Environmental > Terrestrial > Soil >...
CTCCTGGTACATCTTCCCGCTCCCTCACATCCTCGGCCTGACCTCGCTCTCCCTCAACCCCAAGCGCCGCCGCAAACGCCACGAAAACGACCCCTACCGCGAAGCCTGGCACCTCCTCCACCAACCAGACAGCCTGGAATTCGCCTAAGCAGAATTCGCGTAAGCAGTGGAGAAGCGGACGCCCCGTCCGCTGTCGTTGATTCTGCCTTTGCCCGCGTGGGACGGACACTCCTGCCCGACGGGGGCTGGCTCACGTGTGCAGCGCCACGAATGAGGCTGCCCCACCTTTCGCGGTTTTCGAAAGGTGGGCACCACGGACCTCGACCCCATATTGATTCGTTACTCCAACTGCGTGGATTCCACGCGAGAGCCGAAGTTCACGTCCGCGAAATCTCCTGATACATCGTCCGAGGTACCCACCCTTCGAAAATCGCGAAGGGTGGGCTAGCCTTAGTCGTGGGTAGTGCAACGGTGCGCCAGCCCCCGAATTCAATTTGAATCACTCAACCGAAATGCGTTCTCCCGTGACACTGCCAGTTAACTCCATCTGGAAATTGCCGGACGTGTCATAGAAATCCAGCGTAAAAGAACCGCTGTGACTGTTGCCGCCCTTACCCACCGTGACTGTTTCACTGAGGTTGATGGTTCCGAGCCAGTCTCCGGTTGTGTCGTAATTCCAGACGCGATGAGCGAGTTTGTACGTGTTGGTTCCGGCCGCACGCTTCCACACACCGAGGCAGACGTTGCCTCCTCGCGGATCGACATTCGGGTTGTGAACTTCAGTTCCACCGGCGTTCCAAAGCTGGTACGCATCTTGGATGACGTTGCCATCGATGGTGAACTGGACGTACCACAGGCCGACAATGGATGTGCTGCCAGAGTTGTGTGCGACAGAATGAGAGTCCTGTTGCATCGGGCGGGATTGACCTGCGACGGCGGTTGCCATCGCGGATAGGGAATCGCCGCATGACGCAAATGCGCTGGCGCTGAGTCCGATTACCAGGACCGTAAAGGTTGCAAACTTGGCGAAGTTCAGATTCTTAAATTTCATAAAGCCTCCTTGTGCGAGGCATCCTGCCCGAAAAGACAACTCTCCGCAATGCAGGCTGGGTAAAGATTTGGTGAAGCAGAGGTGAATTCGTAAGTGGTTGCAGGCAGAGAAGTTCGATGCAAATCTCACGCATCAATGCTATAGTTTTGCCGATCGCCTTAGGATTTTGGTATGCCTACCTGCATCTACCAGTTCGGCGAGTTTGAGCTGGATGCCTCGCGCTTCGAGCTTAGAAGAAGCGGCCGCGTCGAGAGGCTTGAACGGATTCCGCTGGAGTTACTGATCCTGCTGGCCGAAAAGCGGGGAGATATCGCCACCCGTCAGGAGATCATCGAGCGGCTTTGGGGTAAAGACGTTTTCGTCGACACGGAACACGGCATAAATACTGCGATTCGCAAGATTCGCCAGGCGTTGCGCGATGATCCCGAGCAGCCCCGCTTTATCCAGACCGTGACTGGCAAGGGCTATCGGTTCATCGGGGAAACGGCCGAAGATCCACAAATTCCCGGTCGGAGTGCAGAAATTGCTAAGACGACTAGCGCCGAGCCTGGCTCCGAAGTAAGACCCACCGGCGGCCCCGTGCCGGAAATCTCCGCAGGAGTCTCAACTCAGACCCCGCCCGCGTCGGTAGCGGTGTCGAGGTCGGGGCAGTGGAGATTCACGATCGCGACTCTCGTCCTGTTTCTTTGCGTCGTGGGATTGTTCGCCGTGAATGCCGGCGGAGTTCGCGATCGCATCTTTGCCTCCAATCGTGCATCGCAAATCCACTCCATCGCGGTGATTCCGCTCGCCAATCTTTCCGGGGATACTTCGCAAGAGTATTTCACTGATGGCATGACCGACGAACTCATCACCGCGCTCGCGAAAAATCACTCGCTGCGCGTCGTCTCCCGCACGTCGGCCATGCAATATAAAGGAGTGCAACGCCCGGTTCGCGACATCGCCCGTGAACTCGGGGTCGATGGCATCCTCGAAGGTTCCATTTCTCGGTCCGCCAACCGGCTCCACATGACCGTGCAGTTGATCTACGCTCCCACCGATACCCATGTGTGGGCTGAGAGCTACGACCGCGACCTCAGTGAGGTGATCTTATTGCCTGAGGAGCTCTCACAAACCATCGCGAAAGAAGTAAAGGGGGCTGTCTCGCCACCAACCCGGCAGCACTCCATCAGTCCCGAAGCCCACGACGCCTACCTCCAGGGGCTGTACTTCTGGTACCGCGGTGACTTCGACCACAGCAAGCAGTACTTTCAAAAGGCGATTGATCTACAGCCCGACTACGCCGCTGCGTGGGCCGGGCTCGGCGACAGTTACGGGGTCCAAGCCGGAGGCGATACTCCTCCACAGGTGGCCCTTGCCAAAGCCGAACAGTATTCCAGAAAGGCCCTGGAACTGGACGATTCGGTTGCGGAAGCCCACAAGTCAATGGCTGCTCTCTATTTATTCGATGCGTGGGATTGGAATCGCGCTGAGGCCGAGGCAGGGCGCGCCATCGAACTGAACCCTAATTTAGCCGCGGCCCACCACGTGCGCTGTTACATTCTTTTCGCGCTCAACCGCAATGCCGAAGCTCTGCAGGAGCAAAAACAAGCCACCGAGATCGATCCGTTTGCTCAACCGTGGCATTTGGGTAGGGCCTACCTTTACCTGCGCCAGTATGACGCTGCCATCAACGAACTCAGCGCGCGTGCGACCGTTCAGAAAGTAGTTGGGATCGAATTCATCCTGTCAGATGCCTACCGTTTCAAAGGCATGAATAAAGAAGCGGCTCAGCACCTCGAACTTGGATTTCTCGCCGAGGATGATCAACACTCCGCCGAAGCCGTCCGCCGCGCCTTTGATCAGGGAGGTTACAGCGCAGTAGCGGCGTGGCTGCTCCGGTCCGACCAGGACAAAGCTCGCAAGGAGTACGTATCTCCCTTTATTTTCGCGCTGGACTATGCCCGTCTGGAACGCAAAGACGACACCTTGCATTTCCTGGAGGGCGCCCTCCAGGAACGTAGTCCAGAAATGGTCTTTCTGCAAAAGAGGCCGGACTTCGACTTCCTTCACAGCGACCCGCGATATCGATCGCTGGTCAAGAAGATCGGTTTGACGCCCGCGTACTGAATAGTGAAGTAAGGAGTGGCGCCGCCTTTACCCTTTTTCCCTCCGCATGTTATCCTCATTGTGTCACCAAGATAAATCGAAACCAGAACAGGAGTGCACCAGGCGAGTGTTAGCCAGAGAGCAAAAGAAGTCTGTCATTGACCAGTATCAGACGCACGCGACCGACACGGGGAGTCCCGAGGTTCAGATCGCCATCATCAGTGAACGCATTGGCCAGTTGACGGACCACTTCAAAGCGCACCAGAAGGACCACGGCTCGCGCCGCGGCCTGCTCATGCTAGTCAGTAAACGGCGTCGTTTACTGGACTACCTCAAACGATACGATTCCGAGCGCTATAAAACGGTCATTGGAAAGCTCGGCATCCGCAAGTAATCCTGGGAAAGAATTCCCGTCAACGTATCTGAGAGAAAGCCGCCTTCCTCGAAGCCGGTACTGCATTGAGCCAATTCACATCGTGCGCAATCTCGAAGACGTATTCCGATGCATCGGAACCCGTCTCTCATGGCCGCCACATTTCCTATTCACTCACCATGGCTGAGCGCGTTTTTCCATCCTCGCAACCCGCGGAAACTCCAAGCCGTATGCGGAAGAGCGCGACTGCCCTCCTGATCCCTATAAGAAGGATGAAAAATGAAACCAGAACCTAGCAGCGTTACAGTTGACCTCGCCGGCGGCAAACAAATCTCATTTGAAACCGGAAAATTAGCCAAGCAAGCCGGCGGCGCGGCCGTGGTGCGACTCGGCGACAACGTAGTTCTCGCCACCGCCACCGCCAATGCCGATCCCCGCGAAGGCATCGATTTCTTTCCCCTCACCGTGGACTACCGCGAATACACCTACGCCGGCGGACGCTTTCCCGGAGGCTTCATCAAACGCGAAGGCCGCATGAGTGAGCGCGAAGTGCTCACCAGCCGCCAGATCGATCGCCCCGTGCGTCCCATGTTCGCCGAAGGATTTAAGTGCGAGACCCAGGTCATCACGTTTGTTCTGTCGGCGGATTCGAGCAACGATCCCGACGTCCTCGGCATCAACGCCGCCTCCGCCGCGTTGACTCTCTCAGACATTCCGTTCCTCGGACCGCTCGGCGCCGTGCGCGTCGGCCAGATCGCCGGAAATTTCGTCATCAATCCAACATACGACGAAATGCGCGAGAGCCTGCTGAACATCATGGTCGTCGGCACGTCAGACGGCATCGTGATGATCGAATCCGGCGCAAAAGAAGTCAGCGAAGAAGTAGTCGTAGACGCCATCGAGTTCGGACACACCGAAGTAAAGAAGATCTGCGCCGCCCTCAACGACCTGCGCAACAAGTCCGGCAAGAAAAAGCGCGAAGTAACGCCGCCGGAATTCGACCAGAAATATTACGACCAGCTAAAGAAAAAAGTCGGCGCGGATCTCTTGGACGCCCTCGACACCAGGAAGCATCCCAAAGCCGAAAGCTACGCGCTGATCAAAGAACTAAAGAAGAAACTGCAAGCCGAAATCCCCGAAGACGACGAAGAAGCCCTGGCGAAACTGAAAACATATTACGAAACTCTGCGCGAGCGCATCTTCCGCGAGGAAGTGCTGGAGAAAAAACGCCGCCCCGATGCCCGCGCCTTCGACGAAGTCCGCGACATCTGGATCGAAGCCGGCATCCTCCCCCGCACCCACGGCAGCGCCATCTTCACCCGCGGCGAAACCCAAGCATTAGTAACAACCACCCTCGGCACCTCCGACGACATGCAGCGCCTCGAAGGCTTCGAAGGCGAAGCCAAGAAAAGATTTTTCATACATTACAACTTTCCTCCTTTCTCGGTGGGGGAGGTGGGATTCATGCGGGGGGCGGGCAGGCGGGAGATTGGGCATGGGGCGCTGGCGGAGCGTGCCATCTCGGGCGTGCTGCCGACGGAAGAGGCGTGGCCTTATGCGATGCGTGTGGTCTCTGACATTTTGGAGTCGAATGGATCGTCGTCGATGGCTACGGTTTGCGGAGCTTCGTTGTCGCTGATGGATGCTGGCGTTCCGTTGAAGGCGCCGGTGGCTGGAGTGGCGATGGGGCTGGTGAAGGAGGGCGAGCAGTATGCGATCCTCACCGACATTGCGGGCGCGGAAGATCATTACGGCGACATGGATTTCAAAGTGGCCGGCACGAAGGATGGAATTACCGCGTTGCAGATGGATATTAAAGTCGCCGGCATTACTTCGCAGATTATGCGGGAGGCGCTGGCGCAGGCCAAGCGCGGACGGCTGCATATCCTGGGCAAGATGGAAGAAGTTATTTCCAGTGGACGCGAGAAGATTTCGGATTTCGCTCCGCGCTTCTATACGGTGCAGATTCCGGTCGACAAGATTCGCGATCTGATTGGGCCGGGCGGGAAGATGATTCGCAGCATCGTCGAGCAGACCGGAGTCAAGATCGACGTGGAGGATTCCGGGCTGGTGAAGGTTGCGTCGAGCGATCAAGCTTCGGCGGCGAAGGCGTTGCAGATCATCGGAGACCTGACGGCGACGGCGGAAGTCGGGAAAACATATCTCGGCAAAGTCACGCGCCTCGCCGATTTCGGCGCGTTCGTCGAAATCATTCCCGGCACCGACGGGTTGCTGCACATCAGCGAAGTTGCGGAGCATCGCATCGGCGACATCCGCGACGAGTTGAAAGAAGGCGACCAGGTCCTGGTGAAGGTGCTGGCGGTTGAGGGCAATCGCATTCGGCTATCGCGCAAGGCGATTCTGAAAGAGCAGCGCGCGAAGATGGGCGGTGGTGGCGGGCCGGAAGGCGAGCCGGTGGCGGCTGGTGCGGAGGGCGAGTTCGTTCCCGCGGCGGCGGCGACTGGCACGATGGTGATTGAAGGCGGAGGTGATTTCCCCGATGAAGCGGAGGGCGAACCGAACTTCAATCGCGACGGTGCGCCGCATGTGGCGAGCAGCGACCGTCCTCAAGGCGATCGTCCGCATGGCGGAGATCGTGGCGGGCGCGGTGGACGTCCGGGCGGCGGTGGACGAGATCGTGGACGCGGCGGGCGCGGCGGACGTCCTGGTGGCGGCGGACGGGATCGCGGACGCGGCGGGCCGGGCGGAGGAAGGCACTAAGAACTATTAGCCACGGATTTGCACGGATCCATACGGATATGAAGAGAGGCCACGGCGAAAGACGCGGCCTTTTTCATTTTGCAAAGTCTTTCCAGGACGATTAGAAGAACACTGCTGGCGATACATTGAATTTCTTGCTCAGCCGGCGAATATGTTGCTTGGTCAGTTCACGCTTGCCGCGCAGCACTTCGGAGGCGATGCTTTCGGTGCCGAAGACATCGAGCAGGTCCTTTTGGCGGAGGTTATGCGCTTCCATCAAATGGCGAATGATCGAAGCAGGTTCGGCATCCGGCACAGGATCGTGCTTCGCTTCGTATTCCTCGATCAATACGGTGAGCAAAGCCACCAGCTTCTTTTCGGCGGGCGTGACCGACTTTTTCGCGGTGAGCTTTTCCAGTCGCTCGATATAGAGCCGGTTCTGTTGCTCTCCGCTGATCACTTCTGGTTTTTCGCGAGAGAGAAGCGCCCCGTAGGCGCTGGCGGCGGATGTCATTTCGTCCATTCCTTTCTGTCGTATTCCGCATGAGTCAGCAGATGTTTGACGAAGATCATCTGCCAGCGGTATTCGATCTTTACAATCAATCGGTAGGCGTTACCCTTGATGTTGAATACGGTATATGGACCTACCAAGTCGGCATTCGGGTAGACCTTCCTCACGTCCATCAGATTGCGCCACGATGCGGCTGAGGCAATTTTATGCCATTCTGCAATCGCCGCTCCCAGCGAGCGGTTCGCCACGACCGCCTGCCGCCAGGCGCTTTTGCTGATGACATGCAATCGAGCCTCTTCGCGTCCCGCGAAGTCGATGTTCAACTGTACTTCGCATTTGGCGAAGTGTCAAGTTTCCAAGTGACGGACAGCGTGCGACGGCGCGGACGCGGCGGACCGGGCGGGCGAAGACACTGGAGCCTTGGCCACGGATTTGCACGGATTGGAGAACGGCCACGGTCGAGGCCTTTATTGTTGGGGGAATTGGCCTGGCGCTGTTTCGGATGTACGATAAGTTCCGCCCATAAAGGTGCGGCATGCCCATAAAGGCCTACTACAACGCAACCGTTTCGAGCTTTCTCAAAGAAGATGCTGAGCGCATTCTCGGTGTTCTGACCGCGGAGCATCATCATGCGCTTGAGGAGCAGCAGCGTAGCGCTTGGCTTCAACAGGTTTCGATCCTAAGACTTGCCCTTGCTAGTCAATTGGATGGAAAAATCTTTCTAGAGTTCTATATTCCGAGAATGGGTAAGCGGGCAGATGCCGTGCTGATTGCAGCAAACATCATTTTCGTAATCGAGTTCAAAGCCGGGGCGAGCCACCATGCGTCAATAGCCTTTGATCAAGTAGAAGACTATGCCCTCGATTTAAAGAATTTCCATGAGGGTAGTCATGCTGCTCCTATCGTTCCGGTGCTGGTCTCAACCAATGCCGAATCTCAGCCGATACCCGAACTCATGTTTGCGGACGACCTCGTCGCTTCACCCGTCGGGACAAACCGGGCTGACCTAGGAAAGCTGATCGACGTTATCTGCGCTTCGCGAGCCTTTCCAAGCCTCGACATTGATGAGTGGATGGCCACGGGTTACAGGCCGACCCCAACGATCGTTCAGGCAGCAGAGATACTCTATCGTACACATAGCGTGATCGACATCTCACGATCGGATGCTGGTGCGAAGAACCTTCAAGAAACTAGTGCCACCGTCAGTTCTGTGATCGATCGAGCTCGCCAGAAAAGTGCGAAAGCGATCTGCTTCGTGACGGGGGTACCTGGGTCGGGTAAGACTCTAGCAGGATTGAATATTGCTACACGGCGTTCGGTCGAGCATCAGGATGAACATGCAGTTTTTCTGTCTGGCAATGGCCCACTTGTTGATGTCCTTCGAGAGGCTCTTACGCGCGACAAAGTCGGGCGTGAGGGCATTTCGAAAAAGACAGCAGGGCGCGAGGTCCGCAGTTTTATCCAGAATATCCATCACTTCCGAGACGACTACGTCGGCAACAACGCTATCCCAATCGAAAAAGTCGTTGTGTTTGACGAAGCTCAACGCGCTTGGACCCGTGAGCAGGCGGCTAGCTTTATGCAGCGCAAACGAGGCCAGGTCGATTTCGAGATGTCCGAGCCAGAGTTTCTAATCAGCGTGATGGATCGGCATCCAGACTGGTGTACCATCGTCTGCCTTGTTGGAGGAGGTCAAGAGATTAATACCGGGGAAGCCGGCATCTCCGAATGGATCAGTGCTCTCGAAGTTCGTTTTCCCAAGTGGGAAGTGCACATCTCGTCGCGCATGGCCGCTCCGGAGTATGGCTCCAAAGACCAAGTGGAGCGATTTCTCGCATCACCACGAGTTCACTCGGACATACACCTTCACCTCGCGGTTTCAATGCGGTCTTTTCGTGCGGAGGCCGTCTCGGATTTTGTCGGTCACATCGTTGATAATGAGCCGGAAGCTGCTCGCGCCACTCTTGAAAGTATAAAGGCGGTCTACCCCATCTACTTGACTCGCGATCTCGGAGCGGCAAGGGTGTGGCTGCGTAGCCAGGGCCGCGGAACAGAGCGCTTCGGCTTGGTCGCGTCTTCAGGAGCTCACCGCCTTCGACCGGAAGGAATTCATGTCAAAGCAAAGATTGAACCGGTTAATTGGTTTCTGAATGATAGCTCCGATGTCCGATCCTCTTATTATCAAGAGGATGTGGCAAGCGAGTTTGCAGTCCAGGGTCTTGAACTGGACTGGGTTGGCGTATGTTGGGACGGGGACTTCCACCACAAGAATGGTGAGTGGACATGCCAGGCCTTCAAAGGAACAAAGTGGCAATCTGTGAATGATGAGTCGAGGCGACTCTACCTAAAGAATGCTTATCGGGTGCTTTTGACGCGAGCCCGTCAGGGAATGGTTCTTTTTGTTCCTAAAGGCCAGGCAATTGACGGCACGCGCCCCTCGTCTTTCTACGACGGCACGTTCGAGTTTCTTCGCGCATGCGGAATTCCTGTACTCGACTGAACGTGAGAGAAATTGGGAACAGCCCGAAACGGTTCCTAACACTTTCCGCCCATCAGCCTCGTAGCGCAAACGGCTTCCAATTTTCTCAAGGCCGAGAATTTCCTGCTAACTCGATGATTCCAGATATCTTGCAGAGTGGGGGAAGGGCGGATCCCCCCGGATTTAGGCCGTGCAGAAGCAAAAGCTCGATATTCAGAGGAAGCCGTCGCTAACTTTATTTCAAGGCGAATTCCACAACGGTCGCGCACGCTTTCGTAGTTCGTTGGACTTTCCGCCTCGAGTCAAGAAAATCAAAATCAAAAGCAACGGGCAGGAGTGCCCGCTCCACACGAGCAAAATCAAAGTCAAAATCAAAAGCAAGGTCAAAGGCGACGGACAGGAGTGTTCGTCCCACACGGTCAGAGTCAAAGTCCCGCCCCTTCGGCTTCCCCTCTCGGCTTCGCTCGGGGCTTCGACAAGAACAGGGCAGGCTCCGTCCCTCCAAGACGAGGACGGGGCGCCCGCCGGCGGTGAGGGCGGTTTTGAAAAACGGAGGCCGAGTCGGCTGCGCCGCTTGTTACCTTTCTCCTCGCTCTTGCTCCGCGTGTCGCCGTCTAGAAGCGTGAGAAGCGACTACCAGAAGAACTGTATGTACTAGTTTGCAGAGTCCACTATCATCCGTGCGGGTATGTTGCAGGTTCTTAACGGTAGCTTGGAGGAAAACACAATGAAGAGGAAGATCGCGACGGGGTTCATAGCGTTAATCATGCTGGCCACTGTCGTTGGGTTGGCAGCGGCGCAGGAAACAACCAAACCCACACACAAGAAAACAAGAACGCTCACCGGCTGTCTGCAAAAAGGCGAGGACGCCAATGAGTACAATCTGACCATGAAGGGTGGCGCCACCTGGGAGCTTAAGAGCGACACGGTCAAACTCGACGAACATGTCGGACATACCGTGAAAGTAACGGGAGCAGTGGCCCATCGCGAAATGCACGCGATGAAGGAAGACACGAAATCGGAGATGAAAGAGCACGGCATGGATAAAGAGGCGAAAGAACACGGCCACCTGACTGTGACGGAGTTGACCATGGTTAGTGAAAGCTGCCAAAAATAAGAGAGGCTCGGCAAGTCATTTTGTGACGCTTTTCGGCACGGCTGAGCCGTACCCTTCCCGGTCGAGGTGGAGCGTCCAGTTAGCCGGCGTCGGCAGAGAGGCTGCTGGGGGCTGAAGCCCGCTTGTATTGTGTGGAGCTTTACGCGGCGCTGAAAGCGCCGCTCTTCCACGGTGGTGCAGGCGTTCGTGGTTGAGACTCTCCACATCGATAGTCAAGGCCAAGAGCAAAGTCAAAGGCAGCGGACAGGAGTGTCCGCTCCACACGAGCAACGTCAAGGTCAAAAGGAGCGGGCAGGGCTCCCGCTCCACACGTGCAAATGAGAGAGAAAAATCTGCTCTGCGGCAGGGAAGTACTGGCGGATTGATTGTGTTGCGTGCTACTGCGCCCGCTGTATCTTGATCCCCTTCGATTCCGTAGCCT
>Ga0209131_1003307_pt1 | contig 10738 bp, 9 predicted proteins | sample GraSoi_2013_40cm_FD_185826 | JGI IMG/M metagenome (GOLD analysis project Ga0209131, IMG submission 185826) | Grasslands soil microbial communities from the Angelo Coastal Reserve, California, USA - Sample 9_17_2013_40cm (SPAdes) (version 2) | ecosystem: Environmental > Terrestrial > Soil >...
CCTTGCTTGCCGAGCGCCAGAACGTCAGCTCCTGTAGGAGGATGAGACCAATGGATGTGCAACGATAAGCGTCCGATTTGGTCTCAAAATGACCCTTAACGGACCTTGCTGGATTGACGCGCTCTTTCTCCAGGCGTGCTCAAAAGTCTGGTGTGCGCGCCGCGGGAATCGCAGCCTCCGTGCCGAAGAAGAATGGATTCTCTGCGCAGACGGCTTCCGGCCAGTCGCCGATGAGGCGCCGATAGGTGACCCGTCCCCACCCGGGCATAGTGAAAACGGCCGGGTCCTCTACCATAAACTCGACTTGCAGCCCCTTCTTGGTGGTGTCCGGATCGATGGTGCCGCGTCCATAGGGGGGATTGGCCCTATATGTCGCACCGTGCTTTCGCTGGGCTTCGGCGGCGGCTTCGCCGTCGAGTTAGCTCACACAGGAATTGAACCCGCATGGTCGGGCTGTGCCGGCCATGCACTATCTTTGGTAGCTGGCGTCTTCACGTAAGAAAGGCATCGTATATTCCTTCTGGCCCACAGCGCCGACCGCTGGCCTGGCTGGTCCGCTTACTCTGATGTCCTTTCGCGGGGGCAACTTACCGGAGAGTGGAACTGCCGCAGCGGTCACCTTGCCGGGGCGGCTCTCCATGGAGCAGCTAATTGTTCCGGCTGCGACAAAAGATTTTTGCAAAGACATAGCCCTGTTCACGCAAGCACTTATGTTGAAGACGTCGCCGGACAGGTTCGACCACTGGTCCGGGAGCGCCTGTCGGCTCGGCTTTTGATTATCTGGAGCCTACATGACGCTCTTTGCCCTGGTCCGCAGCAGGAAAAGGCAACACGCGGGTCAAGCTGCTGGCTTCGCTGCGGTGGCAATTGCCACCGCAGCGTTCATTGGCTGGTGGGTATCGCTACCATTGCTGTCGAGCTGGGGCTCGGGGTTCGCAACCGTGAAACCTGTGGTGGCCTTGTGTCTCGTGGCCCTCGGCCTCGCACTCATGCACCCCGGCAAGAACTCGCGTTTGGCATTCGCGGTTGGTCTGGCGGTGGCTGCCATCGCTGCGCTCGATCTGCTCGATCGATTCGGTATCGATTTGGGCATCAACCGCTTGAATCGCTTGCTGGTGCCGCGGGCTGCGGTGCCGGGATCTGAGACCTCGTTTCGTATGATAAATGGGGTGCCGTTGGCACTTGCGCTGGTGGGCGGTTCGCTCACGCTCAGCCGCTTCGAAAGGTATCACTTCGCCGCCGCTGCGCTCGGCGCCCTTGCCGGCACCACTCAAGTGTTCGCCCTGCTGGTCTACCTGAGCGGCACCCATACATTCTACGCCGCGATCAAGACGCCCACGCCGCTGACCGCCGTCGGCGTGCTTTGCGTGGCCGGTGCCATCGTTTTGCGGGTCGGAACGATGCCCGCGCTTCGCAAGTCGCGACCGTTGTGGCAGCTGCAGGTCATGCTCGGATTCGCGATCATTGCGCCGCTCCTGATGTTCGGCGTGTACACGGGAATTCGCATCACTGACGCGCAGCTCCACGACGTTCGGGAAAACCTGGCGATTGAAGCACGTAGTTTGTCGGCGGGGGTTGACCGTGTGATCATCGGCGAGATCGAGAGACTGCAGGCATTGGCCGCCTCGCCATCGCTTCGCCAAGGCGACTTCGCCGAGTTCCAGCGACAGGCCGAAGCCTCGCTGGCGTTGCTGCAAATCGGCAATATCGTGCTCATCGATCGCAACATGCTGCAACTCGTCAATACCTTTGTGCCCTTCGGCAAGCCTTTGCCAAAGGCGGTTGTTCCGAGCACTCCAGAGATGACCTTCGCAACAGGTAAGCCGCAAGTGACCGTCCTGTTCATGGCCCCCTTCGTCGACCAGTTTATGTTCGGCATCACCGTGCCGGTAGAGATCGACGGCGAGAGCCGATACGTCCTCGGGAGGTCGCAAGACCAGCACGGCCTAGGGCGCCTGGTCGCAGCAAATGAGCTGCCGCCAGGTTGGCTGGCGGTAATTGCCGACGCCGCGCACCACGTCATGGCGCGGTCCGAGCAGGAGGATGCATTCATCGGGAAGGAGCTGCCACCGGCGCAGTGGCATCACGCAGGACCCGGGGGCGTATTCGAATTCATCGACTCCGAAGGGCGATTGTCGCTGGAGGCATCTGCGAGGTCGGAATTGACCGGCTGGCAAACCGCCGTGTGGGCGCCCAAGGCTCTGCTCGAGGCTCCGGTTCGGGCGCTGTGGCGGACCATTGCTTTGACGGCATTGCTGGCGTTTATGTTGGTGGTTGCTTTGGCCTCGTGGCTGGGCCGGGTTATCGCGAGCTCGGTCAGCCATGCGGCTCGCGCCGCAATCGCTTTGGGAGAGGGCGGACCGATGCCGTTGAGCGGAACCCCCGTTGCTGAGGTCGACACGCTGATGGCGGAGCTTCGACGGACCGCCGCCAGGCGACAGGCAGCAGAGGATTGGCTGCGCGAGAGTAAAGATCGTCTGCAGACTGCTCTCAACGTAGCCCAACTCGGCTCGTACCGGTACGATCCGTGCCACCGCGTGTTCTCGGGGGATACACGCTCTCAGGAGATTTTCGATTTTCCCAAGAACGAGGCGACTATCGAAGAGATCATGAAGCTGGTGCATCCGGACGACGTGGAGATGGTTCAGGCGAACCTTGAGGCGTCGCTCGATCCTGTCGATCCGAAGCTCTCCGCAACTGAGTTCCGGCTCCGGCGAGGAGACGGCGAAATCCGCTGGGTGGAAACTCTGGGGCTTGCGTATTTCGAAGGCGACGGGCGCGAGCGACGGGCCGTGAGCTTCGTCGGCTCCCTTGCGGACATTACCGAACGCAAGGAGCGTGAGGAAAAAGAGCATCTCCTGATGCGCGAAATCAATCATCGCGCCAAGAACATGCTCAGCGTCGTGGACGCGATCGCTCACCAGACCGCCACCAGAAATCCCGAAGATTTCGTCGAGCGCTTCTCGGAGCGCATCCAGGCGCTTTCAGCCAATCAGGACCTGCTGGTCCGCAACGAATGGAATGGGGTTGAGATCGAGGACCTGGTCTGCGCCCAGCTCAAGCTGTTCGCCGACCTCATTGGTTCTCGCATCGCCGTGCACGGCCCCAAGCTGCGCTTGAAAGCTGCCTCCGCGCAAGCCATCGGGCTCGCACTGCACGAACTCGCCACCAACGCCGGGAAGTACGGGGCGCTCTCGACGGATACGGGTCGTGTCGATGTTCGCTGGGGGACCAGTGGCGACACCTTCGACATGAGCTGGACTGAGCGCGAAGGGCCGCTGGTGTCTGCGCCGAAGCGGCGCGGGTTCGGCACCATAGTTATGGGAGCGATGGCGGAGCGCAGCGTGGATGGCACGGTCGACCTTGATTATGTACCCTCAGGCGTGACTTGGCGCTTGACCTGCTCAGCAGCGAACGCGTTGGAGCCCTGGGAACGTGAATCAATTTCAGGGGAACGGGAAAAATCGAACTGATGCGCGACGGGCAAAGTCAGGTGTGCGAACAATCGCACCTAGATCGGCGGTCCCTCGGGCGGCGGTCGAATCACCCGGAGGGCCCATCAGAATGTCCGGAAGTGATGCTGTGGACGGCTCCTCCCCGGCACGAGAGTGCCATCGAAGTGGGCGCTGTTAGGACATCCCATGATCCTGGCGTAGCTCGGGGCAAAATTGCCCCGCACCGTTGGGCCGGCGGTCACTCGGCGTGACGTTCCGGCGCGGCGAATAATTCGTCCCATGTGGCGCCGATCCGCATCGGTACGCCCCATATCAAGATCGACCTTGCTTCGCCCGTCGAAGCGGGCTTCGCGGAAGCGGGCAATGGCGCGCGCTCGGTCTCGGTCATCGTGTCCTGCAATCGCGGACGCGCGCGAGGAATGACGATCGCACTCACAGGCGCGATCTCATCGCCTACGTCTCTTGGCGCATCAGTCTGCATCGCCGTGCTTTTGCTTGGTGCGTACCAGCACTTGTCGCCGACGTGCCCTGGCAGCCGTAGCCGCCACATCGCGTGTGATCTGGGATGCGCAGCCCACACAGCTTCAGCGCTGGAAAGGCAATCCACATGAGCGGTGACGCCGTCGCAATAAAGACGGCAAGGACGAGGGGAACGCGCATAATTGCGCCTCGCTACGCTTTACACTCGATGATGCCGATCAGAAAACCTCATTGAAACTGGTCGTGAAGAGCCTCGACCGCGCTCTTTTCGTTCTGAAGTAAATCACCACCCCGGCTTGGTCGCAAACGCCCTTGACGGGCAGGATTGCGCTTCATCGCGCGTCACGAGCGGGGCCGGCGGGCGCCCAGCGGGCCGATTGAACGTACTTACCTTGCGACCGATACTGCCGGCATGTCGAGACAACCCTCCCTATCTGCGAAGATCACGCGTCTTCCGGCCGGCTTCATCATCCCGGCCCAGCCGGTTATGGCTTCAAGACCACCGTCCAGATTGGGTCCACGAAATCAAGCATGACGGTTACCGGATGATCGTCCATCGGGACGGCCCCAGAGTGCGGCTCTACAGCCGCAACGGAAATAGCTGGACCGCGAGACTGCCGGCAATCGCGGCCGCGGCGGAGCGGATCAAGGCCAAGAGCTTCACCATCGATGGCGAGGCGGTAGTGCTGGGCCCCGACGGTTTGTCTCGCTTTGAGGATCTGCGCCGACGGGAGGCCGCGCGTTCTGCCATCCTCTACGCCTTCGACCTGATCGAGTACGATGGCGAGGATCTGCGCAATCTCCCATTCTTGGGCCGAAAGGCGGCGTTGGCGCGGCTGCTGCGCGAGACCGAGGCCGGCATCCTGCTCAAACGAGCACCTCGGACGGCCCTACCGTCTTCTCGCATGCTTGCCGGCTCGGTGCCGAGGGTATCGTTTCGAAGAAGGTCGATGGCACGTATCGATCTGTCCCGTGGCGCGTCTAGATCAAAGTCCGCAATCCCGCCAGCATCGCGGTGCAGCGGGAGCGCAGCGAGAATTGGAATCGGCGAGCCTCCGGCCGTGCGCGCCGACGATGACTCGCCACGCGATAACGCCCGGGAGCAGTAACTATGCACTGAGCGTTCATCTCAAAGGCTGCGCCGCGCGGTTGCAACAAGTAGGTCCCACATCGGCTTGAGTTGAGGTTTCGATTTGACGATGTCGTCACCGATCGTGTGGTACCTGGCCGCAAGTTCGGCTTTATCGGCCGGGGACAGCGCAATCAATTCGCCGCCCTTCCCGACCCAGGCCTTACGTTGCTCGAGCAGGAAATCGAAGGCCCAAGGCCTTATTTCGTTATTGACTTGAGTGGCCGCAGCTCGTGTGATCGCCTGAAGATGCGCCGGCAGCCCGTCGAACCATTTCTTGCTGACGAGAACGACGGTCATGACATATGACTGATCCGTTTCGGTGATGTATCTTGCGGCGTCCTGGAGATGCAGTGTGCTGATGACTGGCACCGAGGCGAGCGCGCCGTCGATCGTCCCCTGTTGCAGCGCCGGCAATACGTCGGCGGTCGTCATCGGCACGCCGGTTCCACCAAGCCTGGCGATCTGTTCGGTTTGGAATGCTGAGGCAAGGACGCGGATCTTCTTGCCTTTGAAGTCTGCGAGGGTGCGAGCCGGCGCCCGCATCGCGAATGCGACCGGGCCATTGACCAATAGGCCAACACCGAGAAGACCCTTGCTGGCACCGATCGCCAGAAACGCGTCGGCGAAGTCCGGATCGGTGATCGCCTTGATCACCTGATTGTCGTTATGGAACATTCCTGGCGCCGCCAACAGTTCAAAACGCGGATCAACGCCAACCAGGAATTCAGGCGCGCTGAGAACAATTTGAATCGAGCCAAGCTGCGCGCCTTCGATCTGGCGCGGGATGCTACCTAGTTGGCTCGCCGGGTAAATCTCGGCTTTCATGCGGCCGTCCGAGTCCTTCTCGATGAGAGCGGCGAACCGTTTCATCCATTCATGGTTGGCGTCATTAAGCGTTGCAACTGAGAGCTTGATGACCGTTGTTGCCGGCTGCGCCTCGACCGTCGAAATAAGCGTCGTCATGATCGCCGCAGCTGTGGCTAAAACGATTGAGTATCGGGACCTCATATGCTCCTCCTCAACGTTCTGGTGAGCGGGCCATTGAGTAAAATCGTGAAGCTGCGGCGCCCCCTCTTTGCGTCAGCCGCTCACCCGAAAATGCGCTATATACGAAAGGTATAGCGACTCAGGCTCAAGCTCCGGGCGGCCGGCGCGCCGCCAGAACCCGAGAGCCCAAAAATCTTGCCATTCGCGCGTCGAGCAGGTATTTTATCGCCGGTTGTCGCAATTTCCAAGGGGTGATCCATGGACGCGATCAGCCAGTTGCAAAGCCGTAGCTGGCCTGCGGAGGGAGCCGCCCGCGTTCCGTTTTGGGTCTATAGCGACCAGAATGTGTACGACCGCGAACAGGAGCGCATCTTCAGCGGTCCTAACTGGTCGTACGTGGCCCTCGAAGCCGAGATTCCGAACCCATGCGATTTCATCCGCGCCAATATCGGCGACAAGCCGGTGGTGGTGACGCGCGACGGCAACGGCAGCGTCAACGTGTTCGCCAATCACTGCGCGCACCGCGGAATCGTCTTCTGTCGCCACGCCCGCGGCAACGCCAAGCGGTTCATCTGCCCTTATCATCAATGGACCTACGACTCCACGGGCATGCTGGTCGCCATACCCTTCCGGCGTGGCTACAAGGGTAAAGGGGGCATGGACCCGGAGTTCAAGCTGCAGGAACACGGCGCCGAGGCCCTCAAGGTCGTAGTGCGCAACGGCGTTATCTTCGCCTCGTTCGACTTTGCCGTCCCGCCGCTCGAAGATTTTCTCGGGCCAAAGATGCTCGGCTATTTCGACCGGGTGTTCGACGGTCGCGAGCTTGAAGTGCTGGGCTACCTGCGGCAACGCATCCCGTGCAACTGGAAATTCATGTTTGAGAACAACAAGGACCCTTATCACGCCAGCATCCTTCATGTCTTCCTCATCACCCTCGGCTTGTTCCGGCTCGACCAGCGCTCTGCCGTGGAGATGGACGAGACTGGGCGCCATGCGGCGGTGATCAGCCGCAAAGGCGAGCAGATGATCAACGAGGCAACCCTCGAAATGACGAACTTTCGCGAGGACCTCAAGCTCAACGATCCGCGGCTGATCGAGCCCACGCGCGAATTTGACGGCGACGCCACGGTGGTGATGCAGACGATTTTTCCCAACGTCATCGTGCAGCAGCAGTCTAATACGCTTGCCATGCGCCAAATGGTGACGCGCGGGCCCAATGCGTTCGATCTCAATTGGACCTTCTTCGGCTTCAAGGACGATACCCCGGAGTTGCGGCAGCGACGCGTCCGCCAGGCGAATCTCATGGGTCCAGCCGGCCTCGTCTCGGTCGACGACAGTGAGGTGCTGGCATTGTCGCAAGAGGGCGCGCAGGCTTTTCCGGATACGGACGCCGTTTTGGAAATGGGTGGACGCTCGATCGCCGATACGGACCACATGGTAACTGAGGCCGGCGTACGCGCGTTTTATAAGCACTACATCGATGTCATGGGGTTTGACCATGCTAGCTGAGGGGCCGCAGCAAGCTCCCGTCACGTCGATGCCATCCTCGCAAGAACTTCATTTCGAAATCGAGCGACTCAATAGCGAATACGCGCGCGTACTCGACAGTGAGCGGTTTGAAGAATTTCTCGATTTATTTGTTGAGGACTGCCTTTATCGCGTGGTACCGCGCGAAAATCACTTGCTCGGTCTGCCGATTGCAGTGATCCACTGCGAAAGCAAGGGCATGATCAAAGACCGCGTTAACGCGGCACGTGAAAGCACCATGGCAGAGCCGCGCACGCTTCGCCACTTCATCACTAACACTCGTATTCTCGACTCGAGTGACGAAGTAATTCGCGCCGAAGCTAATGTGCTGGTCGTGCAGACTATGATCAATCGCATGACGGAAATCGTGCTGTCGGGCTTCTATCTAGACCGTATCGTACGGAGCGGCGATCGTTTCCGGTTCAAGGAGCGGCTGTGCATCTATGACTCTCTTCTGCTGCCGACCTCCCTGATCGCGCCGGTGTAGAACGAATTACATCCCAGTTCCGGGGGTGAGTCGACTCGGGCCCAGCTTACTTGCGGGTGCGCTTCGGTCTGGCGGTCTGGGTGCCTTCTGCCCCGCTGCCGGTGTCAGCTGGTGCGTGGGCGCGTTGGCGCGGTCCGGCGAGCTGACGGGTCGAATCGGCGTCTTCCTGCTGCGCTTCGGCTTGGCGGCACCGCTCGGCGGCGGCAATCGCACGATCAACGGCGGCGACAGCGGCAGCAACGGCAGTCTTGGCGGCACGGGCCTGTGCCTTGGCGGCGCGAGGCGGTCGACCGCGGCGGCCGAGTAGCGGCCGCGCCCGAAGCCTTCGTTGTGATAGCAAGCGGGGGCAGCATCGATGTGACCGCCAAGGCAAGGGCACATCGGTTCGACCGGGGTCCAGGAGCGGAGCAAAGGCACAGGATGGATCACCTGGAGACCTGAGAGATTCCCACTGGCGTCCACGTGAAATAGCCGGAACTACGGGCGGCCGGCACCCAGTTGCCCGGGCCGGGAGGGGGCCTACACCCCATCCAGGAGCGCTACGGCGAACACAAAGCAGGAGGATCACGTGGGCGGCGGAAGCGAACAAAATAAGCGACCGCCGACGCGCAAATGGGAAGTCGTAGCGCCTTCATAGTACCTGTGAGAGCGGGGAACCAGGCTCACTGGGACCCGAAGGAGGGAAGGGAGGCGCCGCGTGACAGGCCGAACACATGGCTGCTCCGACCACTGCTGCACTGCAGCTTGTGTCTCGCCCATAGGTGGTCGCCGGCTTGGTTGCCCCGAATGTCCGCAAGTGGCCCCTAGCGGCTGTGACTCTCGATCGTGTCGGCACGGCAGCTATCGGAGGTGCTGCGGACCAAATGTGGTCTTAGACGGTGGTTGATCGCCGTGATGAAGCCGCAGCCGCCTCTAGCGACAATGGTGGATGGCGCGCCGGGGTTTCGATATCACAATACCCCTTCAAGAACGCTGGCTGTTTTTCTTGGTCTAAGCCCGGCAAGCCGATGACGAGCGGCACCTCAACGGGCTGTTCCACGAGCGGCGGATGCAGCCGGGATCAGGAAGGGTGTGACGCTGCACGGCCTGCGCCACAGCTTTGGACCCATCTGCCCGCGCATTGAACGCGGCCATGCATTCAGGGGGTTGCTGCGTTGCACTAAGGCCCAGATAAAAAATCAATATTGATCGCTACATAGCGAACGAACGTCTATTCCTTTTTCGACCTAAGGTGGACCATGACCGCAACTGCCCTGCAATTGCGGCCCCGCCACAGCTATCGGGGCCGCAGCTTTACAAGACTTGTCCTGAACCTCATCAATGGATTCCGCGAGGCGCAGGAAATGGCGCATCGCTACGAGCAGCTTTCGCATTTGTCGGACGTCGAGCTCGCCGCGCGCAAGATGCGGCGGGAAGACCTGCCACGAATCGCCCTCACGGGCCGTGCGTAAGCCCCGCCCGGGCTCGCCGCCGTCGGGGCGCCCCGGAATGATCGCAACGGTCGTGGCGCAATCACGGCGCACGGGCTCGGCGCGAAAACCGGCGCGGTGCCAATGACAGCGCGCCGAGGCTGCTAGGCCGCAGCACCCCAGTAAGCGGACTTGTTTGGCACCGAAGGATTCTTCGCCTATGGGTCCAGGCTGTGTGAAAACTCAATCTGATTTGGTCGTGATGCCGCGCGGAGCACGAATTTCCGCATTTTTCTGCTTTCCACGCGACCGTACGCCTCAAAATTCATGGTGCGCTTTTACCGTGCAGAGTTTTCACACAGCCTAGGCCATAAGCTGCCGAACTCATCGGCCAGCACACCAATCGGCGTCGACATACCCGCCTTACAGGCTTCCTGTCCGCTAACTCAGTAAGTATCCCCCGGCAAAGCCGGGGGCTTTAATGATTGAGCCGCTCAAAGCGGCTTGGAGAGGCCAGTGACACTTCCCCAATTCCAATGATCGAAACGCCGAGCAATCCCCATAATGACATCGGCGCCTCGCCAAGAATATCCAACTGAAGTGATCGCGAATGAACGCATCTGACTCCGTTTCCCCACTGCATCCCGTCGCCGGTGGTGCGCCTAGCGTCCGAGTTCGGCTACAGCGACGTGTATGAGGACGGCTACGATATCGTCGACCCCGAATGGGAGGTGGCCGCCGACGGAAAGCCAACCGGCAACGCGCTCACAGGCCGCTTGCCGGACAGGCGGAAATAGCGGGCAATGCTGATGGGCGATGCGCATGGCGCGCTGTCCCCGCCATGTCGTGCCCCCGAACGATGCAAGACCTTCCTGTTGGATGTGCTCGATAACCTTGTCGGTTGTTGTATCGTGAGCGCCGCCACTCCCAAGGAAGCGCACGAGGCCACGGAAGAGCAGGTCCTCGGCCTTCGCGCCTGCCGCGTGCAGCCGCAGGATCTCGATGATCTGCTCTTCCGTGAACCGCTGCTTCTTCATCGTCCGGCCCCCTCGGGTACGGACTCAACTCTACAACGAGAGAGTTTTCGGGGAGCAGGTCACGGGCACTACAGCCGCCCCGAGCTGCTCAGCCTGCTGATCGACCGGACGCCCGCGCCGCACGTCCATGAGCGCGCCGCGCAGCCGAAGGCTGGGGTCGTGCGCGCGGCGGTCGACGCGGAGGGCGCCGTCGAGGTCCTGGAGTCGGCGCGTTCGCCAAGCGG
>Ga0209131_1003308_pt1 | contig 10736 bp, 8 predicted proteins | sample GraSoi_2013_40cm_FD_185826 | JGI IMG/M metagenome (GOLD analysis project Ga0209131, IMG submission 185826) | Grasslands soil microbial communities from the Angelo Coastal Reserve, California, USA - Sample 9_17_2013_40cm (SPAdes) (version 2) | ecosystem: Environmental > Terrestrial > Soil >...
CGAGATGACAACTACCAGCCGCCGCCGTCCGGACGTCGAAGCCCCATCCAGGTATTTTTCCGCGGCCAGGACGGTATCAAAGAATGCGGTGAAGCCCTTAGCCGGAGTGACGGTCAACAGCTTTCGCGCGGCCACCTCGGCAGGACCCAGCGGTTGAATCATTCGCGGAGTCTGATCGATGGCAAAAACTGTGGCGCGATCCCCTGGTTTTAGAACCTGCTTTAGAAAATCAGCTGCCGCTTTCTGCTCGAACACGAAACGGGCATCGACGCTGGCCGATACGTCGATCAAAAGAGCTATATCGACCGGCACCTGTTCCGGATCACCCAACTGCGAAATCTGCTGCGGCTGGCCGTCTTCGGCAATTTGAAAATCACTCGGTTTCAAGCCCAGCACCGGTTGGCCCTGCTGATCAGTAACCGATACCGGCACCACCACGAGGTTGGAAGATACCTTGAGTACTTCATACTCGGGTTCAGGAGTAGGCGTTGGTGTGGGGGTCGGCTTGGGTTTGAAACGCGGCCCAGGCGGCGGTGGCGGCAACTGCTTGAGCTTTTGCGCGTGGGCCGCTTGATTGAAAAAAACCGCGGCGGAAAAAAATAAGACCAGCGCTGACAGAAGCAACGCTGGCGAAAAATATTTCTGGTATTTGCTCAAGCCCATCAACCAACTCCTCATGCCGCCAGCTCGCGTGGTTGCTGGCTAATCATTTGACGCCGACTGACGGCATGATCGTTGGCGCTGTACTGCAACCCGGGGGTTGCGTCGTATTTAAGAGTCTGCAAGTTAGTAAACTTGCGCTGCGTTACTGTCCTGAACCACTGCTGCCCGGAGCCATCGTCGGAGCGGGCTGGGTTAGACCTTTGTTGACCAGCACCTTAACTTCGACGCGGCGATTCTGGGCGCGGCCATCGCGAGTCTTGTTGTCAGCCACCGGATTCGACGAACCGAAGCCGTACGGCGTGATGACCCGACGGAGCGGGATCTGATGTTGCTCAACCAGGTAACGAATCACGGCGTCTGCGCGTCTTTGGCTCAAAGACCGATTGAACGCCGTGTTGCCCGTCGCATCGGCAAAGCCCGTAACCTCGAGCACGTAGCCTCTAGCGTTGAGCGCCTTGGTGGCAATAGCATCCAGCTTGGCCTTACCGTCCGCCGTCAGCACGGCGCTGCCGGTGCGGAAATTCACGGCCGTGGTTTCCTGCGGCACATAATCATCAAGAGCTGAGATGCGGTCGTTGGTGGCATTGACGCCGGCCACGGCCGAATCAGCAGTTTCCTGTGCTGCCTTGGCGCCGCCACGCGCGGCATTCGAAACAGCGGCGAGTTCATCGAGTTGTCCGGACAGCTTTTGAGCGTTCTGCTCAACTTCGCTGAGCCGGCCTTCCGACGCCGAGGCCCTTTCTTCGAGTGGCGTCGCCCGCGATTCAACTGCTCGCGCGGTGCGGAAATCGGATTCGTTGAATCTAACGCTGTCGGCGACCAATTCGCCAGACGATCCGCCGTGTCCGTCGACTTCGAGATTGAGACCGCGAAGAATGTTGGTCTGTCCATAGTTCGTGCCGCTGCGCAGGAAGCCGCCCTTGGTCTTGACCGAGGTCCTGTCAGTGAGCCGGACGACGGTATCGTTGCCGGTTAGATCGCGAACTGTAAACGTATCTGCGTCCCGTTTCACCACCACGCCTTTGATCTTCAGCTTTTGGCCGCTTGAGACAGAGCGGGCTCTTGTCGCATCAGTCGGCGTGCTAGTTGACGGGGTCGAGTTTTGTCCGAAAGCTAATGGGGAAAGAGCCAGCGCCAACCCGAAAGCAAGCGCGAGTGATCGAATTGTCTTTAGGTTAGTAGTCATAGAATTTGGACTCCTTATCATCTAAATGGCAGACGCGCAGCCTGGTCGCGTCCAACAAGTTGTCGAGTTCAGACGATGAACTCCTGATTTACGTTGTCTACCGGTGCTCCGGCAGACGTTTTAGAGAACGTCGGGTCGATGAGCTTCGAAGGCTGGTGCTTCATCAACTTGAACATACGAATACTATAGAACCGGCTTGGCCTGTCAAGACGATGGAGGCTGAAACAGCGAAGGGGCCGCAGTTACTAGCGATTCATTATTGCTTCGCTAGGGGTTTGCAAGAAAAAGCAGAAAAAAGCAGCTGGGTCTGACCTCATATTCGCACGTGAGATCTAAACAGCGAACTGCCCCGACTCCAGCCGCTCCTTAATGTAAGCGAGAAATTTCTCTGCATCTGACCCGTCGATGATCCGATGATCAAAGCTCAATGCGAAATACGCCATTTGACGGATCGCAATGTAGTCTTCGCCGTCGGCTGACGTGAGTACTTTCGCTCGTTTCTCGATTTTCCCGACGCCCAGGATCGCCACCTGCGGCTGGTTGATGATCGGAGTACCGAACAACCCTCCGAATACGCCGGGATTGGTAATAGTGAAGGTGCCGCCGGCAACTTCGTCAGGTTTTAATTGCTTCGTGCGTGCGCGGTCCGCTAGATCATTTGCCGCGCGAGCGAGTCCGGAGATCGAAAGATCATCGGCGCGCTTGATCACTGGAACGATCAGTCCCCAATCAAGTGCCACGGCCATCCCCAGGTTGATGTCACGCTTGTAAATGATCTGATCGCCGCTGACCTGCGAATTGAAGATCGGAAACTTTCGAATTGCGTCGGTCACCGCTTTGAAGATGAAAGGCATGAACGTCAACTTCGTGCCGGTGCGTTCCAGGAAAGCTGCGCGATTTTCATCGCGCAGTTTCGCGATCTTCGACATGTCAATTTCATAGACGGTGCTGACGTGCGCCGAGGTGCGGCGCGACATGACCATGTGCTCGGCAATCTTCTTGCGCATCACGGTCATCTGCTCGACGCGATCGCCTTCGGCCGGTTTAGTCGCTGGAACGGGCTGAGTCAGGGGCGGCGCCACCGGTTGCGTCTTCACGGGTGCTGCCGCGGTTTGTGGCGCCGGGCTGCCCGACTCGATAAAGCTCAGGATGTCGTTCTTGGTGACGCGGCCGCTCATCCCAGTGCCTTCGAGTTGCTGGATATCGATGTTATGTTCCGAAGCGATCTTGCGCACCAGCGGACTGGACTTGGTGCGGCGCAATTCTTCGGCAGTGGCTCCCTCGACACTTCGCACCGGAGGAGCGGTAGCTTTCGAAGCACCTGCCGGTTCGCCCTTCTTGACCAAGGTTTTGACTTCAGTCTTGTGGGCCGCTGGCGCAGCAGGCGCGGGCGCAGAAGTAATGACCGGCTTAGGCCGCTCGACAGTCGCGGCCGGCTCGGGTTTCGCAGGTGCTGATGGTGGGATGTGCTCGGCAGGCGCAGTAGTGGAGGTTTCCGCAGGCGCAGGTGGCGACGATACTGCAGCCGGCGCCGCAGGCGCCGCGGCCGCTTCTTCCTTCGCGGATTCCTTCGCGGGAGGCGCGGCCCCATTGCCATCGAGGACGGCGACGACCGTGTTTACTTCGACCGTGTCGCCTTCCTTGTATCTGACTTCGGTCAGCGTACCGGCGGCCGGCGAAGGAATCTCGGCATCGACCTTGTCGGTCGAGATTTCGAACAACGGCTCGTCGCGATCGACGTGTTCGCCGACGTTCTTCAGCCATTTGGTGATGGTGCCTTCCGCGATGGACTCGCCCATCTGCGGCATTACTACTTCAGTTGCCATGATGACTCCAGTTAGGATTATTCACGTTTTTTCACTCAGCAGTCGTTGGATCAATGATCGCCTTAATCTCAGAAATCCGGTTCGCCGGAAAGCCGCCCTGTTGTGCGTGCTCGCGAATCACTTCCTCGTTCGGCGCGATGTAGATGCAGTAAAGTTTGTCGCCGGTGACATAGCTTTGCTGCCACTGAATCTGCGGACCCATCTTTTGCAAAACTCCGCACGATGTTTGCGACGCCGCCTGGAGTTGTTCCGGCGACATGTTACCGGCCCCGGGAATCTCTCTCTCGATTACGTACTTAGGCATGTTCGGATCTCCTCAATCAAAAGTTTAGAGTCGAGCTACTGCCCGACCAAGCGGGCGGTGGCCCGCCTCTGAACGGCGCTTTAATAAGCCGCCAATTTCCGCGCCGCGTCGAGCACATCCTTCACTTGCGGCAAGTAATAATCTTCCAGCGGCGGCGAGTAAGGCACCGGCGTATCGAGCGAGGCGACCCGCACCACCGGCGCATCCAACCACTCGAAAGCTTCCTGAGAAATGATCGCAGCGATCTCTCCGCCGATCCCGCCCGTCAGCGATGCTTCGTGCAAGACAATCGCGCGGCTTGTTTTCCTGACGCTAGCCAGAATCGCTTCCTTATCCAGGGGCGCCAGCGTGCGCAGATCGATCACTTCGACATCCAGCCCTTCCTTTTCCAATTCTTCCGCGGCGTCGAGCGCCGTCAAAACCTGTGCGCCGAAAGTGATGATTGAAAGGTCGCGGCCTGCGCGTCTGGTGCGCGCCTTTCCGATCTCAACGATGTAATCATCGCTGGGTAGTTCTTCGCGCAGACGGGGCAGGCGATAGAGTTTTTTGTGCTCGAAATAGAGCACCGGATCGGGATCGCGAATCGCCGCTTTGATTAAGCCCTTCGCGTCATAAGCCGTCGAAGGCTCGACGATCTTCAGACCCGCGGTGTTGGTAAAAAACGATTCCGGATTAAGCGAATGGAACGGACCTGAGCGCACGCCGGAACCACAGGGCCCGCGAAAGACTGCCGGAATGTTCGCGCCCCAGCGATAGCGGCACTTGGCCGCATAGTTAGTGAGCATGTCAAAGCCGCACGAAATAAAATCAATGAACTGAAATTCGGCAACGGGCCGCAGACCCATCAAAGCCGCGCCGCAAGCGGCGCCGACAATCGCGGCTTCGGCGATCGGCGTATCGATCACACGCTCCGGGCCAAACTCATCGATGATTCCATCCGTTACTTTGAAGGCGCCGCCGTACACGCCCACGTCTTCGCCGATCAGGAAGACGGTCGGGTCGCGTTCCATCTCTTCCCAGAGACCCTGGCGAATGGCTTCAACCATCGTGGCCAGACCACCACGCGGTGGCCGCTCGAGTTTGTGTTCTTTCTTAAGTGCAGTAGACATTGGGTATTTGATTTCTTAGAGCGTGATGACCTTCACTCCTCAAGAGATCCTTAAGCACAGACAGTCAACGAGCCGGCGAAGCCGGTGGCAGAGTGTAGCCACGGGTGGAGCGAAGCGGAACCCGTGGATCAAAGCCAAGTCTAATTATCGAGCCCGCTTTAGCGGGCGACAGATTCTTTCGCCCGCTAAAGCGGGCTGGCAAAGAAACAAACTCGTTACCCAGGGTTCCGCTCGCTGCGCTCGCTCCACCCTGGGCTAAATTCTGCCGCCAGCTCCGCTGGCTCGTTGAGTGATCCATTTCAACCAACTTCTTCGTTCAGTTCACTGGTTTTCCTTAGTTTTCCGATATCTTCACCGGTTCCTTCTCAGCCGGCAATTTCAACTTGTCAGTCGGCGCCGGCAGAAAACTCAATAGTTGAGCATGATCTTTCCCGCCCGCATCGATGAAAGTCCAATTCGCGCCCTGGTCCGCTGAAATTCCGATCATGCTGCTCTCCGTTTGAAAGATACCGTCCTTTGCCTTCACTTTCAGAGTCGTGGGAACCACCGCATAGATCCACTCGGACACATGCACGATCTGTGTGGGAGTTCCGGCCGTCGACGAAAGCACGGCGACTCCTTCCGACTCCATCTCCTTCATGCCTTTGGCGAGTGACGCAATCATTTTGTCGCGACCACCGGCGCCCTCTATGACTTTCGGGTAAGTCAGATCCACCATGCGGACAAAGTCCCTGCGCCGAAACGCGTCGTTTACTTCCTGCGCCTGGGCCACGAGAGCCGGATAGCTGTCAGATGTTGTGGCTTGAGACGCGGAAGCCGCCGGACCCGCCGGAGACTGGGTCGCAATTGCGGGCTGCCCGTTCTGCGCTTCCTTCCTGCTGCATCCGATAGAAAACAGTAACAGAACCAGGCCCAACGAGCCGGCGTAGCCGGCGACAGAATTTAGCCCAGGGCAAGCGAAGCGAAACGAAGTGGAGCGAAGCGCCGCCCTGGGTACCGCGCCAAATAGAACTCTCGAGCCCGCTTTAGCGGGCGACAGATTCTTTCGCCCGCTAAAGCGGGCTGATGAATTAATGGGTACGCGACGCAGGGTTCCGCTCGCTTCACTCGCTTCACGCTGGGCTAAATTCTGCCGCCAGCTTCGCCGGCTCGTTGAACCCTTCGTCGTAACGATTCTCACGATTCAAGCACCTTCGGTCGCAACGCCGGCGGCACGATTGAGTTATCAAAGACCCCGTAAGCCGCGCCTTCAGGCTCCGGCATCGGCGACGATTCAGCCCACTCAGTGTCTTCGTCGATCTCTCGCATTACGCCGGCGGTAATCTCTTCCAGCTTTTCTTTGGTCGCGACTTTGCGATCGAGCAAGTACCTTTCAAATCTGTCGATGGGATCGTTGTGCTTCTCCCACCACTCAATTTCATCTGGCGGCACATAGCGCTGATCGTCGTGTTCGGCGTGACCTTTGCGACGATAGGTCTTGGCTTCGATCAAAACGGCGCCGCGACCCTTGCGCGCATAATCAATCGCCTGCTTCGTTACTTCATAGCAGGCGACGACGTCGTTCCCATCAACTATATAACCCGGTATGCCGAACGCAGCCGCGCGCTCGGCCAGATTGCGCACGGCAGTTTGCTGGCTGGTCGGCGTCGAGTACGCATAATGATTGTATTCGGCGATTACAATCAGCGGCAGCCGCTGGACCGCGGCGAAATTCATTCCTTCGTAGAACGCGCCTGTGCTGGCGCCGCCATCGCCGATATAGGCGAGCCCGACAATGTCTTTCTTCTGCAGGCGGGCGCCCAGGAGGATACCCGTCATCACCGGGATCATATCGCCGAGATGCGAGATCGGGCCGAGGAAACCCTTCTCGAGGTAACCAAAGTGAACATTGAGATCTTTTCCGCCCGACGGTCCCCACGCTTTGGCCATGTACTGCGCCAGAATCTCGCGCGGACGAATACCTTTGACGAACACTGCGCCGAGATCGCGAATGATTGGGGTGATGAAATCATCAGGACGCAGCGCGTAAGCCGAACCAACTGCCGTCGCTTCCTGACCGAGTGATCGATAGACACCGCCGACGACTTTAGTTTGTCGATATAAGTTGACGATGCGCTCTTCGACCAGACGCGTCAGCTTCAGATAGCGATAAAGATCCAGCATCTGATCCTTCGTCAGCGACGTTTCCGCGATGCAGGACAGCGGTTTGCCTTCGACAGGTTTGCGGGGCGCGTACTTAGTACTGATCCGCATTTGAAATGCGGGCCGGCGGCGCCGCGGTCCGGGTTTCCGATGGTTCCTGGTTTCTTGATCGGCCATTGGTTCTTAATATGTCCAATAGGACATATCGGTCTGATTCCCTTTTTCTTTAAATATGAATCGTCTTTCCGTGAACGCCTTCGGCGGCTTCCATCACTGCCTCCGAGACAGTCGGATGCGCGTGCATCGTGTTGCCCAACTCTTCGGCGGTCGATTCGAGTTGCATGGCGACACAGGCTTCGGCGATCAATTCAGTCGCGTGCGGGCCGATAATGTGCACGCCCAGAACTTCGTCGTACTTCGATTCGCTGACGATCTTAACAAAGCCTTCTTCTTCGCCCAGAATCCGCGCCTTGCCCGAAGCGCTGAAGGGAAACTTCCCGACTTTCACGTCGTAACCGGCTTCGCGTGCCTTCGCTTCGGTCAAACCAACAGAAGCAACTTCCGGATCACAATAGGTGCAATTCGGCACCAGGCGCAGGTTGATCGGCCGCGGATTCTTGCCGGCGAAATGCTCGACCGCCACTATGCCTTCCTTCGAAGCAAGGTGCGCCAACAGCGGTGTCGGCACCACGTCGCCAATCGCATAGACACCTTTCTCGGCCGTCTGTTGATATTCGTCGACCTGAATAAAACCTTTTTCCACTTTGATCTTCGTGCCTTCCAGACCGAGGCCCTGAGTAAAAGGCATCCGGCCGACGGCAACCAAAAGCATCTCTGCTTCCAGTCTCACGTCTTCACCTTTGGAAGTCTTGCCGGTAACGACGACGCCGTTATCGGTCTTCTCGAGCTTCTCCAGCTTCGTATCGAGCTGTGATTTGATCCCGCGCTTACGAAAACTTTTTGCCAACTCGGTCGAGACTTCTTCGTCTTCCAGCGGAACCAGCCTCGGCAGTAATTCGACAACGGTTGTTTCCGCTCCGAAGCGCGAATAGACCGAAGCGAACTCAACGCCGACTGCGCCACAGCCCATGACGATCAAAGACTTCGGCACTTCGGTCAGCTCCAGAATGTGATCGCTATTGACCACGTGTTTGCCATCAGTTTCAAAGCCGGGGATGGGCCGCACCACTGAGCCGGTGGCGATGATGATGCTCTTTGTCTCGATAGTTTGTTTGTTGCCATCTTCGCCGGTAACTTCGACCTTTCCCGGCAACAATAGTTTTCCAGTGCCCTTGAAGACGGTGCACTTGTTTTTTTTCATCAGGAACTCGATGCCTTTCGAGTTCTTCATCACCACCTTGTCTTTGCGCTTCTGCACGTCCGCAAAAGCCAATTGGATGCCCGTCGCCTGCACGCCGAAGTCAGCCGCGTGCTGCATCTGTTCGTACACATGCGCCGACTGCAGCAGTTGTTTTGTCGGGATGCAACCGCGCAAAGTGCACGTGCCGCCCAGACGCTTGTCCTTCTCGATAATCGCGACTTTCAAACCCAATTGCCCGGCGCGAATCGCGGCCACATAGCCGCCCGGGCCGCTGCCGATCACCGTCACATCAAATTGTTCGTTTGCCAAACTCGAGTCCTCTCTGAACTGTTGTAGCGCAACTTGTTAAGTTGCGTAAGCAGCTCCGCAAGTCAACAACTTGCGCTACAGTTTTTAGTGCATTTCGAAAGACTCGCATTATAATCGCTCGCCGGTGATTGAGCCAATTGGCTTCTCGGCTCTGTAGGAGCCGGATGCTTATGGTAGCTCGCGGTTCGAAGCATCTGAGCTCGTTAGAAGCGACATGTCGCCCCACGGGCCTGGGATCCGGATGGAACTCAGTACTATAAATATTTCGTCTAAGGGACTCCGGACCCTCGTCGCGTTAGGCATCACATTATGTGAAGCCGTCATAACCTGACCATGTGGACTCCGGTACAGAACCGGGAGCGGTAGCGACCGGGTCAAACGACGACCAGGGGAGAAAGAGAGATCCTTATGAAACATTCCGCAGGCTTTCTAAAATTAGTCGACGAAGCGAAGCGAAGGACCAAAGAAGTGACCGTCGCCGACACGCGCGATCGAATCGGGTTAAACCGCGATGCGCGTCTGATTGACGTGCGCGAGGATGACGAGTGGCGCGCCGGCCACGCAGCCGCAGCCGAACACCTGGGCAAGGGAATCATCGAACGCGACATCGAAGCAACCGTGCCCGATAAAGCAACTGAACTAATCTTGTATTGTGGGGGCGGTTACCGATCAGCTCTGGCGGCTGACGTGTTGCAGCAGATGGGTTACACGAATGTCTGGTCGATGGCCGGCGGGTGGAAGGCCTGGAAGGAATCAGGTGCGCCCGTGGAAAGCTGAATTTCGCACTTACTGCTTCAGCACAAAATTCCCCGGCACAAATTCAATCGCACTGGCTTCGCCGTCGGCTTTACTGCCCGTCCTGGCCGCGGCGTAAGTCATGACGACCGCGTTTTCAGGTCTGCGCGGGCCACATACGATCTCGCGCGGCACCTCGTTGGTGAAAGCGATAATTGCCAGTCGTTCAAAATTATCGCTGTGAAACTGAAGGAGGCGATCGCCGGCGCGCACCTTGAAAGTCATTCCTTTGGCATTGCATTCGATAGCGGTAAGAATTCCCCTTACTCGCATCTCCCCTTCATGTGGTTTTCGCAACGATTGAGACAGCAGCACGTCCCAATCAGGCTGAACTGAATCAGGCAGAGCGACTGAATTTCCGTCACTTCGCGGTGGCTGGCCTGATGAATTCTCGAGGCGCGGCGCCAATTGCTTCTCCAATGCCCTGTCCTGGGCCAGTAGCGCCTCGCTGCGGGTGATGCCTTCCATCAGGAACTGCGCTTGTTGCCGCAATTCCGGATCGGGACTGTTGCCAGTCATTGGTCCCAGCAGCCGGCGCGCTTCGGCAAAGTCTTGCTTGCGCATATAGAGCTGGGCCAGCATGAAGACCACACGCTCATTAGAACGAGACATCGTCACTACGCGCTTTAGCAGCCCGATCGTTTCGTCGACCTCTTCATTGCGGACGACGTTGATGAAACCGAGCAGCGCATAGCTTTCAGGAAAGTCTGGTTTGAGTGCGATTGCCTTTCTTAGTTCGGCCCGCATGGTCGTTGCGTCTTCAGGAGCATAACTGTTGACGATCTGTGAACCTTCAAACGTCAGGCCGCTGAGGGCGTACGCATAATAAAAATGAGTCAGGTAGTTCTGTGAATTTCCGGCCACGGCTTTTTCTAAATACTGGCGAGCATCTGCCAACCGGCCTTGTCGCACGCGCAGCATTCCGAACGAGGCTTCGGCCATGGGCAGTTCCGGACTCAGCGTCAGCGCCTGCTGCAGGTGAGACTCGGCGTCGTTCAAGCGACGCGTGTGCAGCAGCAGATCGCCAAGAAAGGCCTCGGCCTCACCTTCCGTAACCGGCGCGCTCTGCATCTGGCTATCA
>Ga0209131_1003309_pt1 | contig 10734 bp, 14 predicted proteins | sample GraSoi_2013_40cm_FD_185826 | JGI IMG/M metagenome (GOLD analysis project Ga0209131, IMG submission 185826) | Grasslands soil microbial communities from the Angelo Coastal Reserve, California, USA - Sample 9_17_2013_40cm (SPAdes) (version 2) | ecosystem: Environmental > Terrestrial > Soil >...
TGAGCCGGCAGCAGCGGCTCCACCAGCGCCCACTCCGAATCGGTCAGGTCATGCCTGTTCAGCCGATCATCAGCCATAACAGAATCAAAGCTGAAACAGACTGAAAGATCTACGGGACACGCCCTAGTCCCTTATGCTGGCGGCGAGTTCAATCCATAGGCCTGCGGCCCACCACCAGCCCGGCCTCGGCCACGATCGATGACGCCGTGATCGCGGTGAACCCCGCTGCTGCGAACATCGCCTTCCAGGCCGCGATCGAGACCGGTCGCTCCTGCACCCGAACGAGGTACCGGTAGCCGTTCTTGGCGATCCGCCACCAGCCGCCGATGCCTTTCCTCGCCAGCACCTTGACCTTCGACTTGATGATGGCTCGGTCCTGGCTGGTGGCGCCGCGCCCGAACATCATGTCGGCAACGATCAGCGTCCCACCTGGCCGTAGCCAGCGGTATGCGGCTGACACCACCCGGTTCTTGTCAGAGTCACGCAGGTGATGTAGCGCATAGCTCGTGACCACGAGGTCGAAGCTCTGGGCTGGCAACGACAGGTTCTCGACAGGTAGGGCGATCCCCTCTACTCCTGCGAGCGAGCGATCGCGGGCGTTCACTTCAAGCCGGGCGATCATGGCCGGACTGACGTCGACGGCCAGGACGCAGGCACCGCGCCCGGCGAGCGGCAGGCTGAGCTGACCGGTCCCGCAGCCAAGATCGACGACCTGGTCGCCCGGTCGCGGGTCGGCGGCGCCGAGCACCGCCTTCGAGACCTTCTCGAGCCCGTCTGGCGTGTGGTGGTCCCACGTGGTGACCCGGCGTGACCACACCCGCCGCTGGCGGCGGGCCGCGTTGGCAGTTGCCAGCCGCGCCAGAGCGCCGGCTGAGGCGATTCCGGCCTGGCCCTCCTGCCCGTCCGGGCGAGCGGGCGGGCGGCTGACTTCTTTACCGTCGCCGACATTGTTATCGGAAGTGTTTCTGAGCTCTGGGTCTCCCACCTCGTCACGCTAGCAACAGGAATACCAAGAACACGTCTTTCCGTAGTTCGGATCAAGTTAAGAAAGCGCTTACTGACCTCCGAATGCTTCGGGCCCGATTCGGGCTACAGCATTTTGGGTGCACCGGGGTGAGTTCCCTAATACACGCAGCCGAGCGTCGAGTGCCCGATGGAGCGGCGCTCAAGGCGTAGCTCAACGACGAGGCTGTGTCGCAACGGACACGTACATGATGACCAAGCTCGCGCTTAGCTGCGATCGAGGAGTTGCGTGCATACCCCTGCCACCCGTCCACGACCGCGCTGGGCCCTTGGCCAGAAGGACGGGCAAGCGACACTCGCGCGCCACATCCTTGGCATGGCGAACCACTCATCCGATGATGCCCGGCGCCACGCGGCCGGCTGCGGCTACATCGTGGTCGGCGCCGAGCCCGGGTCGGTCACCGGTCGCCTCCAGCGCCCACCGTGACCCCGGCGAATCCCGCAGCCCGAGCCCGGCTAATTGCCCAGTCCAGCGCCGCACCCAGCTGCCAGGCCCGCCGCTGAAACACCCGCCGCGCCAGCACCCGCGACTCATGATCAATAACCACGACCATCTGCCTGGCATCAGCCAGGTCAATACCCGCAATCGCATTGCACGCCGGCACCGCCTCGCGCAACCGGGCCAGCCGGGCGTTGCGGTTCGATCCCCACGGGAAACTCCGCTACGGTCAGACACGGACGTCCTCTGGTCTTGCGCTTGGGATCCGAACCCGAACAGCGCATCAGGAGGGCGTCTTCATGCGTGACACCGACACGCAGAACCACTTACTATCCCGCGTCTGGTGTGCCTGGCTACCTTGCGTGACATCGGCCTGGTATCGGTGGCCTGAGACACTGTCGCGCTCGCGGCCGCTCGGTATGGTTAGCGGCACGGACAGAACGACTTCGATGGACATCACCAGGCGCCGTGAGCTTGCCAGCCGGCTGCTGGACGGTTATGTGCATGGCCCGGCCGCTGGGACCGAGGCCACTGCCAGAGCGCTGGCGAAGATGGCAGCCGCACAGGCTGTCGTGCTCGTCGAGGGCATCAGCGACCAGATCGCGGTCGAGACGCTTGCTACCCGCCGCGGCCGAGACCTCGGCGCGGAACGCATGGTGGTCCTGCCGATCGGCGGCGCGCACGCGATAACGCGCTACCTGACGCAGTTTGGTCCCGCTGGAGCTGGCCTGAGACTGGCGGGCCTGTGCGACAGCGGCGAGGAGAACGTCGTCCGGCGCGGTCTGGCCAGCGCCGGCATCGGCTCGCCCGGGACGCGGGCCGATATGGAGCGCCTCGGCTTTTACGTCTGCGTCGAGGATCTGGAAGATGAGCTGATCCGCGCGATCGGCACCGCCCAGGTTGAGGCGCTCATTGACTCGCACGGAGATCTCGGCTCGTTCCGCAGCCTGCAGCGACAGTCGCAGTGGCGCGGTCAGCCCACCGGGGCACAGCTGCGGCGGTTCCTGGGCAGCGGCGCCACGCGCAAGCTCCGGTACGCGCGCCTGCTCGCCAGGTCGGTGGATCTGGACCGGCTACCGCATCCGCTCGAAGCGGTGCTCACCTGCGCATAGCCCGCCGCGCAAGTGGAGTCCCACGCGATTCCCTCGCGAGCGGAAAGTCTCAAAACACCGGCGGGCAGGCACCAGAACGATCGTTCGGGTTCGGCCCAGACGGACTGATAAGGTGCCCGGCCTGCCAATCAGGCGGTTACGCGCACGGTTGCCGTCCGTGAGTCGATCACGCTCAGCGATCGAAGTCAGACTGATGCGCAAGCGAGCGAAGCCTGTGACCGTCCGACACCCTGCCTGGCTGGGAACAGGCTGGGTCCGTTGTCCGTGCATGCTCGCTGCCAAAAGGAAAGATGGGTGAAGGCCGGGCCGCCCTTGACGTTCCCCATCGCGTAGACGCCGGGGACGCTAGTTTCCAGGTACTCGTCGACCTCGATGAAGCCGCGGTCGTTGAGGCGGAGGGCCGGCCGCCTCGGGGGTGAGCGCCTCCATGTTCGGGGATGCGGCCGATAGCCGACAGCAGGTGCGAGCCTTCGCGCTGCTGGTCACCGTCCGGCGGCTTCACCCGGACCGGCGTTGACGAGGTCAGGACCCGTGATCCCGTCATCGCGCAAGATCGCGGCGACCTCGTCAGAGACGTCCTCGTCCTCGATCATCATCAGGCGAGGGGCGCTTTGGACGATGGTGACCTCGCTGCCGAACCGGCGGAAAATCTGCCCGAACTCCGGCCCGATGTAGCCGCCGCCGAGGATGATCAGGTTCTCGGGGAGCTCGTCCAGCTCCATGATCGACGTTGAATCGAGCACGCGGACGTCGCCCAAGCCGGTGATCGCCAGCGGCTTGGGCCGGGTACCCGCGTCGATGACGATCACCGGCGCGCTGATCTGCCGCGTCCCGCCGCCCGTCAGGGCGACCTCGAGCGTCTTGGGCCCGCTGAAATGGGCCTCTCCCTCGATCAGGTCCAGCCCGTCCTGCGCCTGGCGGCTCGCGTTTTTCTCCCGCGCGCCGGCGACCATGGCCCGCTTGCGCTCCCGCAACCGGGGCCAGGTCCGCCGATACCGGGCCAATGCGCACGCCGTACTCCGTGCCGCGGCGCGCCTGGTAGGCCAGGCATCTTGGTCGGGGTGTACCCCGTGTTGACTCAGACACCTCCGAGCTGGCCACGCTCGACGAGCGCCACCTTCTTGCCCGCCTTCGCCAAATCGACGGGAAGGAACCGGCCGCCCTGGCTGGTCCCGATCACGACTACGTCATCGTTCTCGTCAGCCACAGGGCGATCGTTACCCTCTGGCATTGTCGCCACACTGGGAGTGCAGCCCGCCGTATACCCAGGTCTTCTCCGGCCCGCGGGAATACTCCAGCGGCGCTTTGATCCGGTGCCCATCGGGTGACCAGCCCAGGGCGGGAAGGTGCGCGGGATCACCGGCCCCAGTTCATCGGCGCCGTTCGTCCGGCGTCACCGCACTGCGTGCAGGTGCGGCCTAGCCGTTGCAGCCACAGGAGCACTCCCTTGGGCATCCACAAGCTCTCTCGCCCGGCAAGGCAACCGGAACGACGAGCAGAGGCTCAGCGCCTGGAATCGGCCTCACATGCTGCGCCGACTTCTCCCATCAGCATGTAGGAGATCCCAATCCGATCGATCGTCGGTGTTTTCCCCTGTGCGACCTGCATGAACCACTGAATCATTGTCGGGTCGCCACACATCGGAGCCGATTGGGGCTTACCGGGAGGGGTTGGCACACAGATCCAGTCGGGTGACCCTTCTCGCAGGACTGTCGTCATATCCCAGTCGACGATCGTCGCCGAGTCAGCTATATGGGCCGGAGCGGCCCGAAGTGCATCCGCGATCTTTTCTTCCCTCGTGGGTTCGCTGCTGTCCGCCATGACGGCCGCACTCCTGCCATCTCCTCGATTACGTCGACACGTTTGTGTTTCGGCACGACCGTAGCGTCAGCAGAGCCCGCGCTACATCACCCGAACAAGGTGACCTCGGAGTGGCACCCAGCTCTGCCGGCCTGCACAGGCGTTGGCAGCCGCCGACTCAACCGGCCGTGCCCTCGAAAATGGTGAAGCTCGTGGAGGTGCGACCAATTTCCGCAGGTAGATGCCCTGTCGGCCGTGGCTATGTCAGCACGAACTCAGCACCTGGCCGGCGTAGTGTCGATCAACGAGATGTCTGGTTTTCCAGGTAGACGAGGCGATCTTCGAGCCGATCGCCAGCCACCGCGACGACGGCGGCCACGATCGTGCCGTAACCGCCGGGCCGTCGCGAGAACCGCGAAGATAGTGCGATCAGCACGCCGCGGTGATGCCGACCCGCGGCGACGTGCTCACTGCAAAGCCGGGCGAAGTCGCTGACGTTCTCGGTGAGCAACGCGTATTCCCCGTCGGTCGCGGCCGCGAAGACGTCGGCGTCTGACCTGCCGGCCATTCCGAGCTCCGCCACGGTAATGGCATCAATGCCCTGATCCCGCAGCGCCTGCGCCAGCTTCACCGCATACATCTCGTCGAGGAGAAGCCTCACCGTGCGTCCGCCGCCGCCGTGTCATGACGGTGCAGCGCGATACGCGCCTCGACCTCGTCGGGATACGCGTCCCGGTAGCGCAGCGCGGCGTCAATAAGCGGGCGCGAGATATCCTGTTCGGCCGTCAGCACCCGTACCGGGTCGTGCTCAGTCGTGAGATCCTCTAGCCACATGACGATCTCCCACACGTCCGGACCCCCGACGACCGCCGCCCTTCGGCCGGCTGGGCCGTCCCGGAACGTGATCAGCGGATGCTCATCACGGCGAGATCCTTCCTCGGCATACCGACGCAGCCGGTCCGACAAGCTCTCCCCTGCCGCACGCGCCCGCAGACGAAGCCTTTCAGCCAGCGTGTCGTCCAGCCGCACCGACACATTCACAGACATGCATCCACTGTAGCACATTGTCAACGGCAGCACCCGACGCGGGAGAGGCAGCCACATGGTGTTGCTGTACTTTTCGGTGTCGCTGCCGCGCACCGCAGCGCCGGTGATCGACCTCGACGACGAGACCTTCCGGTACCCCTCGCCGACGGGGAGAAGGCACGGTTGCCATCGCGCGGTTGCTGCTCATGGCCCCGGCGATCGTCATCATGGACGAGGCCGCCGCGCACCTCGGCTCAAGTCCGAGGCGGCACTGCAGCGGGCCATGAAGGCACCTTTCCGAAGCCGGTCGCGTTCAGGCTGCTGCTGCTCCTGGAGATACCGGCCGTCCCGGCCACGGTCTGGGTCCTCCAATTCGCGGCCACGATGGCCGGCAACATCGCGAGAGCGCCATTTCCCAACTGGTCATCCTGCTGGTCCTGCTGCTCGCGTGCGTCAGCGCGGTCGCGGCGCGGTGGGAAAGACACGGGCGTGGGACGGCCTAATCTACGCCAGCCTCCCCGGCGGCGGGCCCATGCGGCAGGCTGTCACCGGACTGACCCGCCCTTCCTCGAGGGAACGGATAAGGGCACGTCAACCCGCGGGTGGGCGGGTGGTGTCCGGCCGCAGGACATCGAGGACAGGGTCTCTCAAGACGGAGGCCGCCTCGCAGATGGCCCATCCGCGATGACGTGATCGGCAGCGGGCCGGCACCCGCATCCCACTTCGCTGGATCGGTGCGCTCCAGGCCCAGGTCAAGCGCGCCCTGCCGGCGACTAGCCGCTGCTGCGCCGAGGCCTTCAAGATCTCCAGGTCGGCGTCGTCCTGGGCAGACCCGATGTGCTCGATGTCCCGCGACCCCAGATGGCAGGACAGCGCAATCTGCGCCGCCGCCGTTTCCGCCGTCCGCACGGACGTGCACACCGGCCCACTCTACGGGCCCGGATTGGTGCACAAATCCTCTCGCCACGACTCACAAACCTGCAGGTCAGCGACCCGCATGTGCTTCGCACCGCCAAGCGTGTCATAAGTCGGGGCCAGTTGCGGCTGGCGCTGCCGATGTCCGCCCGATCTGGGACAACGCGGCCGCGGCCGCCCGCCACCTCCCGGCCGGGCGCCGGGCGAGGCGGAGCGATGCAACGTGCGCCTGCTCCTCTGCGAGATCGGGGAGCGGGGCAAGCGGGCCGAAATCTTGGTAGCGGTGCGCTAGCGCCCGTGAGAGCAGGTGGTCGGCCAGCCACGCGTTCTTTGGCAGCACCGGCCCGTGCAGGTAGGTGGCGTACACCTCGCGGTAACGGGCGCCTTCGGTGCCGTCCTCTCCGTTGTTGCCAGCCCCACCGAGCACTTGCCCGAGCGGCTTGGCTCCGCTGCCCAGGTATGTGCACCCGCTGTGATTCTCGAACCCCGCAAGCTGGTGCTGGTTGCCCGAGCCCAGATCGCACTTCAGCGCCACATGCCCGATGAAGCGGGTTGGGCCGCCCTCTGTGACCGCGTCCAGCACTCCCAGTCCCTGAAGCCGCGGCCCGTCCGGCGGATCGTAATAGTGACCTAGGAGCTGGTAACCGGCGCACACGGCGAGGACGACGGCATCAGCCTCGACCGCCTCCCGCAGGGCACCTGCCTTCGCGGCTAGGTCGCGTGCGGCAGCGGTCATCTCGCGGTCCTGGCCGCCGTGGATCAAGATCAGGTCGGCATCGGCGAAGTCAGGGACTTCTCCTACATCGGCCTCGGTCACGCTGTACCGGATCCCCCGCCAGGAGCAGCGCCGGATGAGGGCAAGCAGGTTTCCTCTGTCACCAGCCACGCTGAGCAGCCTCGGGTAGAGATAGCAGATGCGGACCGTCATCGGAGCCGTTGCCATGTCGTCACTCCTCCCATGGAGCCGCGACCCACCCGCGTCGCTGCATGATGCCGCGGAGTTCGCGCATGGGGGTGTAGCCAGCAAAGATGTACAGTGACTCCCCTGGCGGCGTCTGGGTCAGCGCCGCGTGCAGGGCAGTCGAGCGATCGTGCAGCACCTGCAGGTCTGCGGGGCGAGCGCCCGCGTATTTGAACCGCAGCGCAACCTCCTCCGCTCTGGTCCCGCTGATGACCAGGCTCGCTAGCTGCGGCGTGAGCTGCTCGAGGTCTACGTCCCAGAGCCAGGCGAAGTCTTCCCCGTCGACCACGGTGTTGCTGTGCGCGGCCAGAACGTGCTTCAGGCCCGGCCGCCGCAGCACCTCGAAGAGGGTGGTGTTGTATGCCGTCGGGTTCTTGACGAAGGCGAGCACCACCTTCCGCTCGCCCGCCCGGATCTCCTCCAGGCGACCGAACGCCGGGCGCAGGCCGGAGATAGCGCGCCGCGCCTCGGCGGGTTCCGGCGGTCGCTGAACTGACGCCATCACGCCCGTGAGCGCGGCGGCCGCGTTGTAAACGTTGTGCAGCCCGGGCAGGGGCACCCGCAGCGGAAAGGTGCCCGCGGGAGTCTCGACGATGATGTCGAATCCTGCGTCCGGCGACGGCAGTATCGCCGTCACTGCGACGTCCAGGGCTGGCCGGGCGTTCCCGCACTCCGGGCACTCGTAGTCCCCCAGGTGGGAAAGGTGTACGGCACGATAGCTCAGCAGGTGCTGGCACCGCACGCAGCGGATGCTGTCTGCGGCATGCTCGGGTGCCTGCGTGGCGGAACTGTCGGCCTGGATGCCGAAGTAGACGCGCCTAGCGGCTGTGCGGGTGGCGAGGCTGGCCACTAGGGGATCGTCGCCATTGAGTACCACGGTGGCAGTCGCGGGCAGCGTATCGATGACGGCCTCAAGCCCCTTCGCGGTCGAGTACAGTTCCCCGAAGCGGTCAAGCTGGTCGCGGAAGAGGTTGGTGATGAGGAGCGTTTCCGGCTGCAAGTCCGGCGTCACCAGCCGTACCGTAGCTTCATCCACCTCAAGCAGGAGTAGCTGCGCGTCCATCCGGCCCCGCAGGTCCATCCCTCGCACGGCAGTTGAGATCACTCCCTGCAACAGGTTTGAACCAGACCGGTTCTGGGTGACCCTGAGACCGCTGGCGCGTGCCAGGGCAGCGAGCATCCGGCAGGTCGTCGTCTTGCCGTTGCTCCCCGTCACTATCACCTTGCGGGCATCGGTCGCTGCTCCGACCTTCCGCAGGATGTGAGGATCCATCCGGCGAGCGACGCTGCCGGGAAAGCTGGTCCCGCCGCCGAACCGCAGCACCCGGGACGCGGTCGCGGCCGCCTTGCCTGCCCCCAACGCGAGTGCGAGGCGTGCCTGTCCGGAAGGGGTGACGTGCGCTTTGCCTGCCGAGGAGCTGCCCGGGGAGCGGCTGGCTATCGTTCGCACCTGGCGTCATCCTCTACCAGCACGCGGGCTTGCATCGGGCTCGTCATCTGATCCCCGGGTTGTCGCTGCGCGCCTGCTCGGACGCGGCGGTGCCCGGCATCACGGACGGCGTCCACGATGGCTTGGACGTGCCCTTCATCGAGGGCGTAATGGAGGGCACATGACCGAAGGGCGAAGCGACCGCGGATGTCTGTGCCTGCCAGGAACGCCCGCCCCTCGACCTGGAGGTCCTCCGTGATCGCCTGGTTCAGTGGATTCAAGCTTTGGTCGTCGCCGCGCATGCTTGCCGGCACGTAGCGGAAGCAGACGGCGGTCAGCGGCCCGGCGGCCAGCAGCTCCAGGTCAGGGCTGGCCTCAATGATCTGCTCCAGGTAGCGCGCCAGGTCGATGTGGCGCCGGACATGATCCACTAGTCCGGCCTTCCCGGCCTGCTGAATGTTCCAGAAGGTCTTGAGCGCCCGGCCGGAATCCCTCGTTTGCTCGGCGCAGCGATGGGAGTACCAGACATCGCCGGCGAACCCCTGTCCCGGCCGGAGGCTGAGATAGGAGGGGATCAGCCTATAGGTGTCCTGCAGCAGCGCGCCCTGCCTCACCATGGCGCAACTGCAGCCAATGGCCACCGCCAGCCACTTGTGAGGATCGAGAGCGACTGAGTCAGCGCGCTCCATGCCCGCGTACCAGTGCGCAAGTCGGGAGTCGAGTATCCCGAAGCCGCCATAGGCGCCGTCCACGTGCAACCAGAGACCCTCCTGACGGCAGAACTCGGCGAGATCACTGAGCGGGTCGATGGCACCGGTCTTCACGCTCCCGGCGTTTGCCGCGACCAGGAAGGGCAGGTGGCCGGCCCGGCGGTCAGCCGCGACCGCCGCCCGCAGGTCAGCCAGGACCATGCGGAAGTCCTCCCCGACCATTATCTTGCGGGGGGTGCCGAGCCCGAGCGTGAAGGCAGCCTTCTCGAGGCAGGAATGGCCCTCCGCCGACATGTACATGGTTAGGCTGGGATGCCCGTGGAGGCCCTCTGCCCTGATATCCCAGCCGTTGACCCGGGCGCCCCAGTACCGTGCAACCTCGAGGCAGTGCCGGTTCGCGTCCGATCCTCCGCCGAGGAGGACCCCGTCGCTCAGGTCTGGGTGGAAACCGATCAGTTCCATAAGCCAGCGTATGACTGCTCGCTCCACGTATATAGCGGCGTAATCGCCGCCAGCGCCGCTCGTGTTGGTCACCGCCGAAGCAAATGCCGCCAGCATGCTCAGCTTGGATGCGGCCGGATCAACGAACGCAGCGAAACGCGGATGATTCTGGCCGCGTCCGTATGGCAGCACCAGCCGGAGAAAAGTCTCGATGACATCCTCGGGAGCTATTCCCTCGGCTGGTACGTTCATAGTCTCAAGCTCTTGCCGTATTTCCGCCGGCATGGGACGGTAAACTGGCTCTCGAGGAAGCTTCTCCAGATAGGCGGCCATCGTGTCAACAAGCTGGTGGCCGAGGCTGCGGAAAGTCAAGTCGTCCATCGCGAGTGCTGAGCGAACAGTGCGATAGCTCTCAGTCCGCCCGGCGGCATCAGAAGAGACAAGCGACCCCATGGATGGGAACTCCTCTCAGTCCAGGGTTACAGCTTTCAAAAATAGCATTTCGCGTCTCAGATGCCATTCCCATGACTAGCGCCGTGAAACAGCGCCGCATATCAATGACTTAACAAAGTGTCTGTAATGAACGACGCAACTCCGACTTCCTTGCATAGAAGAAGTAATTCATACTTGACTCCTACCTGCTCGGCCTAGCGTTCGGGTTCATGCTCCGGCTCGCTGGCGGGCGCGCTAGTGGCCGAGCTGACGTTCAGCCGCGGCCGCTCGGCCCCCCAGCGGGTAGTTCAGCTGCAGTGGCGACGACTGCTCAACCGCTCGTCGCTCAAGACCGGGCTTCTGGTGAGGAGGATGTTCGGGCTGGTGATCGCGCTTGTGTTCACGATCTGGATCGGGCCCGGTTCTGCACCCCCAAGCGGGCTCGG
>Ga0209131_1003311_pt1 | contig 10725 bp, 8 predicted proteins | sample GraSoi_2013_40cm_FD_185826 | JGI IMG/M metagenome (GOLD analysis project Ga0209131, IMG submission 185826) | Grasslands soil microbial communities from the Angelo Coastal Reserve, California, USA - Sample 9_17_2013_40cm (SPAdes) (version 2) | ecosystem: Environmental > Terrestrial > Soil >...
GGTCTCTTCGATGGGCGTCTCGTAATCCCAGCGGTGGATTTGATAGAGGTCCACGTAATCCATTTGCAGGCGTTTGAGCGATTTATCAATCGAATCTAAAATGTGTTTGCGTGAGAGACCTTTGGCATTAATATCTTCGCTCATTTGTCCGTTCACTTTGGTGGCAACGATCACGTTCTCGCGCCGCACGCCAAAGAACTTGAGTAGATTTCCAGTTACTTTTTCACTTTCACCCAGCGAATATACATCGGCGGTATCGAAGAAGTTGACGCCTGCGTCTAAAGCACGTCTAATAAAGGGTTTGGCGTCTTCTTCATTCAATACCCATTCGCGCCATGATTTGGCCCCATAACTCATCATGCCCAAACACAAGCGTGAGACTTTCATTCCAGTTTTACCGAGATTGGTATATTGCATAATGTCTCCTCTAAATTCTGGTGGTCTCGATATGCCCTGAAGATCACTGAGCTACTCGACCAAGAAATTGGGTTGAAATTAAATGATCTTCAAATTTGCCAGACTTGCCGATAAACGTTTTATTCCAACAGTCTCAAACACTACATCCACGATTTCGTCGTTGTCCTGGATCTTGCTGTCGAGGATGATGCCTTCACCCCAGGAGGGATGCTTGATACGAGTCCCAGCGCGGAATTTCGCCTCGATCACAGAAGCAGGCTGCGGCTGGCGTGAGGTGTTATACGTTTGCCATTTTGTTTCGGAGGCTGTGCCGCGTATGCCAGTCCTAAATGAAGACGAAGGCTCACGCCCGGTTCTGGTTTTGCCCACCAGTAAATCCGAGGGAATATCATCTAAAAAGCGTGAAGGATATGTTTCTTCAGCCATACCGCGTCCGCCGCGTTGAATGGAGCGGATAAGATAGAGTTTGTCCTTGGCGCGTGTGATGCCCACATAAAAGAGGCGGCGCTCTTCCTCCATTTGTTCGGGCTCATCGAAGGAGCGGCTGTGTGGGAGGATGCCATCATCGAGACCGACGAGAAAGACCACGCCGAACTCAAGTCCCTTGGCGGCGTGAAGGGTGAGCAAGGTGGGGATGTTACCCTCAGCGATTGTGTCTTGATCGGAGACCAGCGCGATGTTCTCCAGAAATTCATCAAGCGTACGTGTGGAATATTCGAGCGCGAGACGATGCAACTCTTGCACGTTCTCCCAACGGTCTTCGCCTTCTTCAGATTCATCGTCAATATATTCTTTGTAGTTGAGGTCTTTGACGATACGATCAAAGAGTTCGGGTATAGTGAGCGATTGCGATGCGATGCGCCAATTTGCAAGCATACCGCCGACATCAGAAAGTGAAAGTGCGGCGCGACCCGTGAATGCAGACCAATACGGTGAGTCCGCGCCACGGGCAAGATCGATCAAGACCATGCCAGGTTGCAAATTGTTTTGGCGCGCAACCAGATGTAAAGTAGTAAGTGTCTTATCACCGATGCCGCGCGGCGGGACGTTGATGATGCGGTCTAGGCTGGCTTCGTCAGCTGGGTTGTGGACAAGACGTAGGAAAGAGATAATGTGCGCCAACCAAACGATAAGGAAGCCGCGCCTGTAGAAATGCTTCTTCCAATAAACGTGACATGGCGTTGGTACGATACATCACGGCGCAATCGCCAGGTTCATATTGACGTGAGGCGACGAGTTGAGCGATGCCATCGACAACGAAGGCGGCTTCGGCGTAATCATCGGGCGCTTCATAGAAGAATATTTTCTCACCCGCACCGCGGTCGGTGAAGAGTTGTTTCTGTTTGCGATTCTTTGCGCGGTTAATGACACCCATGGCGGCATCAAGAATGGTTTGGCGCGAACGATAGTTTTGTTCGAGCAAAATTGTATGCGCTTCGGGGAAGTCTTGTTCAAAGCGTTGCACGTTGCGCCAGTCTGCGCCGCGCCAGGCATAGATCGATTGATCGGGATCACCCACGCAAAAGATATTCTTATGATAAGAAGCGAGCTGTCTTACCAGCGCATATTGCGCCAAGTTCGTATCTTGAAATTCATCCACGAGCACATGACGGAAACGTTGAGCATATTTGTCGCGCACGGCTGGCAGTTCTTCCAACAAGCGTGCGGTGTATACGAGAATGTCGTCAAAGTCCACAGCGTTGCTGGCGATGAGCCGTTTTTGATATTCCACATACACGCGTTTTACGATTTCATCTCGATAGGTTTGGGTTGGGTAATCGTCTGGTCCAATGATTTCATTCTTGGCACGTGAGATCGCGGCATGTACACTCACAGGGCGATACAACTTCTCGTTGATATTCAGCTCACGGATCACATTTTTCACGATCCGTTCCTGATCATCTGAATCAAAAATCACAAAATTGGATTCAATGGGCAGGTGTTCGGATTCACGTCTCAGAATCCGCGCGCAGATCGAATGGAACGTGCCAAGCATGATGCCTTCCGTGGCTTGATCGGGTAGCAAACGTTTGACGCGTTCCTGCATTTCTTTCGCTGCTTTATTAGTAAAGGTGACTGCAAGAATCTGCCACGGCCGGACTCCTTCAGACGCGATGAGATACGCGATGCGTTGAGTAAGCACCCGCGTCTTTCCAGACCCTGGGCCTGCCACGACTAAAACGGGCCCATCCCCGGCTGTGACAGCGTTTTTTTGCTGTTGGTTGAGTTTATCGAGAAAGTCCATAGAAAAATAGAAAGTAGAGCGTAGTCTATCACAGACCACGCTCTACTTTCGAATAACCTACTTAATTAGAGTTGTGATGTACAGTGTGGGCAGCGCTTGGCGTTAATGGAAATTGTGGTAATGCAGTACGGGCACTCCTTGGTGGTGGGCGCCTCGGTGGGAGCGGGTTTCCTGGATGAATTGATGGCTTTGATCATTAGGAAGATCACAAAGGCAATCACGATAAAGTCAATAATGTTTTGGATGAACGAGCCATATAAAACTTTCGCGCTACCGACGGCAAAAGCCAAGCCGCTGAAATCGATCCCACCAATGAGCAGCCCGATTAGAGGCATAATGATGTCGCCGACGAGTGAAGCAACGATCTTGCCAAATGCCCCACCAATGATTACGCCGACTGCCAGGTCAACTACATTGCCGCGCATAGTGAATTCTCTGAATTCTTTTAACATGAAAAGCCTCCTCGCGAATTTTTTTGGATAACTGCATTCTACCGTTTGGGCATATGGATGTCAACAAAACTGACGAACCTATGTCTGATTGTGAAAATGGATTGATCAGGCTACAGAAATATCTACTAGGTAGATCACCGGGATTCCTAAACTTTTCATTGGGATGAAAATCACGCCTCCATCCCAGCTGGAATTTGTTTTCTGAAATGCCTCAGCCTGGATACAAGCTCCAGAAAACCGAATCAGGCACTTTGGACATGTGAAACGAACAAATCTAAATTCAAGTACTTTCTTGATGACATCCTTTTTTAGGGTTGTTTAATACAGTTCCAGAGAACTGTTTTCCTTCGATTTTTTGGTATTCTGATACAAGTTATAAGGTATTGTGATTGACGCACTCATGGAATTAGGTATAATTCTTCTGCTTGGTACATAGAACACCGTGTTCCTAATACTCCAGTATTATAAAGGAAGTATGTAAATGCCCGAACTTCTACTTGACGTTCAAGGACTTGAAACGAGCTTTAAAACTTCTGAAGGAATTGTACATGCAGTCAATGGGGTCTCATTTAATCTAAAAGAGGGCGAGACTTTGGGTGTGGTAGGGGAAAGCGGGTGCGGTAAGAGTGTAACAATGCTCTCGATCCTGGGGTTGGTTCCCAACCCTCCGGGAAAAATTAATGCGGGGTCAGCCAAGTTTTTTGATCAAGATCTCTTGAAAATGTCCAAAGATGAAATTCGTGCCATTCGTGGCGCGCAAATTGGCATGGTCTTTCAAGACCCAATGACCTCTTTGAATCCAGTGTTGACCGTGGGGCGTCAATTAATAGAACCTTTGATGTTGCATCTTGGGATGACCAGGAAACAAGCGGATGATCGAGCCGCCGAGTTGTTGGAAATGGTGGGTATCCCGAATGCAAAAGATCGGTTGTCTGATTACCCTCATCAATTTTCCGGTGGTATGCGCCAGCGCGTGATGATCGCAATGGCGCTTTCTTGTTCGCCGCAACTGCTAATCGCAGACGAACCAACTACCGCCCTCGATGTAACCATTCAAGCGCAAATTATGGATCTAGTTAAACGTTTGCGTAGTGAGTTGGGCATGGCGATTGTGTGGATTACACATGACCTTGGAGTTGTGGCAGGCTTAGCTCAACGCGTAATTGTGATGTATGGGGGGTATGTTATTGAAGAAGCGCAAGTCAATGAATTGTTTGCCAACCCCTCGCATCCCTATACAATTGGTTTGATCGGCAGTCTTCCGCGGGTGGATGATGATAATGATACCAAGCTGCTTTCGATTGATGGTTTACCTCCCATGTTATTTGAAAAACCAAAACATTGCCCGTTTGCGCCGCGCTGTAAGTGGGTGATGGAACGTTGCTGGAATGAAAATCCGGTCCTCGAAACGGTTGCGCCTGAACACCGCGTAGCCTGTTGGGTAGACGTTAAAAAAGAGAGACCGCGCTGATATGGTTGATAACAATGTATTGGTTCGCGTTGACAATCTTGTAAAACACTTCCCGATCACGCGGGGAATTCTTCAAAAACAGGTAGGCGCTGTGCGAGCTGTGGATGATGTTTCGTTTGAAGTGCGGCGCGGCGAAACCCTTGGGTTGGTCGGCGAATCTGGTTGCGGTAAATCCACGACAGGCCGCGCGATTTTACAGTTGTATCGTCCAACTTCAGGTAGTGTAAATTTTGACGGGGTGGATCTTGTAAAGCTCAAAGGCGAAGATTTACGCAAAATGCGCCGTAAGATGCAGATGATCTTTCAGGATCCGTACGCCAGCCTAGACCCGCGTATGACCGTTGGCCAGATCATCAGCGAACCCCTTATCGTGCATAATGTGGTGTCCGAGTCTGAAGCCAATGAACGTGTCAAACAACTGCTTGAACTTGTGAGGTTGAACCCCGCTTTTTCAACCCGTTATCCACATGAGTTTTCCGGCGGTCAGCGCCAGCGTGTGGGGATTGCCCGTGCGTTGGCTTTACAGCCTTCCTTTATTGTTTGCGATGAACCCATCTCGGCTTTGGATGTTTCGGTGCAAGCCCAGGTGGTGAACCTGCTTGAGGAACTACAGAAACAATTCAACCTGACGTATTTGTTCATTGCGCACGATCTATCCATGGTGCGTCATATTAGTGATCGTGTGGCAGTCATGTATTTGGGTGTGGTGGTTGAATTGACCACACGTAATGAACTGTACTCTAACCCTCTGCATCCCTATTCTCAGGCATTACTCTCAGCGGTCCCCGTACCGGACCCTGTGATTGAAGCCACCCGCAAGCGCACGATTCTGGTGGGCGATGTGCCATCACCCGCCAACCCGCCATCAGGTTGTCGCTTCCGTACACGCTGCCCGATTGCGCAAGCCATGTGCGCGGAAAGCCGACCTGAATTCCGTGAAGTGAAACCGGGCCACTTTGTGGCCTGCCATTTGGTTTCGTAAGATACTTGATAGGAGGTGATTTGCGCCCGTAGATAAATTATAAACCTAAACTTCATATCGTATCCAAATTAAAATTTTTGTGAGGAGAAGAAAATGCGTAAACAGTTTGCTTTACTGAGCGTCTTGGTACTCGCCAGCATGGTCCTTGCGGCCTGCGGTGGCGCTGCGCCAACGACAGCTCCTGCCCAACCCGCGCAACCGCAGGTGATAGTTGTAACTGCTACCCCCGGTCCTACAGAAGCACCCGCTGCCAAAGAAGCCGTTTTGCGGATCAACTTGGGTACCTATCCCGATACCATTGATCCCCAGAAGTCGTCCTTTGTGAACGAAATCGCGCATCTTAAGTTGATGTACGAAGGGTTGACCAAATTCAACGAGAAATTGGAAACCGTTCCCGGTTCTGCTGAATCGTGGAAATACAATGCCGATGCGACTGTATTGACTTTCCAAATTCGCTCTGGTTTAAAGTACAGCGATGGCTCATTGTTGAATGCTGCCCGCTTTGCTTATTCACTCAAGCGCAACATCGATCCAGCTACGGCTGGCGAATATGGTTCCATCACTGATGATATTTTGAATGCTGCCGAATGGCGTTCTGGTGCGCACTTGGACGGTTCACCAGCTTGTGCAGCTAAAGATGGAACTTGTACCGATGATGAGAAGAAAGCCTTCGAAGATGGACTCGGCATCAAAGCCAGCCATGCCGATGGCTCAGACTGTAAGGCTGATGATTCAGGTAGCACCTATGCCGATGCCGATTGCCTTCAGTTAACTCTCACCCTTTCCCACCCTGCACCTTACTTCCACACCATCATGGGTATTTGGGTGGCTTTCCCTGCCAAGCAGGAAAATATCGAAGCAGGCGGCGAGATTTGGTGGACCAGTCCGGTCTATCAAGTTGGTAATGGCCCCTTCATTTGGGATGTCGGTGAACCTTTCGTAAAAGGTGATTTCTCACCCAACCCCAACTATTGGGGCGACAAGCCAACCTACAAGCTCGAGTATCGCTATATTACAGATAGTGCTGTCGCTTTCGAAGCGTACAAAAACAATGAACTCGATATTGTGCCCTCTGCCGCAGAAGACCTCGACACCATCAATGCCGATGCTGACCTTAAGGCTCAGCATATGGTCTACGCTGGCGCATGTACCCTCGTATTCAAGTATGGTCTCGCGGGTGTTTACAAAGACCCCTCAGGCAAAGAATATGAATCCCCCTTTAAGGATCCAAAAGTGCGTGAGGCTTTCGCCTACGCATTCGATGCTGAGGGTTATGCCAAAAACGTCGATTCAGGCCTGAGCACTCCTACCTGGACTTGGATCCCGCCTGGGTTCCCTGGCTATAGTGCCGATTCCCCCATGAAGTACGATCCTGATGCCGCAAAGGCTGCTTTAGCCGCTTCAACTTATGGCGGGCCCGATAAACTCAATGCCTTAGGCATGAAGCTTACGTTTGGTGATAGCCCACGCAACCGCGCCCGCTCTGAGTATTTGGCTGCCAACTTCAAGGAAGTACTGGGCGTTGACTTCACGCTTGATCCGATTGAGGCAACCACCTTTACTGCGATCACCAAGGATCCCAAGACCTTCCCATTGTTTGCCCGTCAGGGTTGGTGCGCAGATTATCCTGATCAGCAAAACTGGTTGAGTGTATACTGGAAGAGCACCACGACTTTCGCTCAACGTCAGGGCTACGTCAATCTTGATTTCGATAAGTTGACAGAGCAGGCTGATAAGGAACTTGACCCCGCGAAGCGCGCTGATCTTTACAAGCAGGCGCAAGATCTTTTGCTCAAGGACTTCCCCTCAGCCTTCGGTTATAACACTGCCAATCATTATCTGGTCAAACCGTGGGTGAAGGGCATCCTCACCACCCCGCAAGATTCTGACTGGCCCGGTTCATTTGGTGTTGCGAATATCACAATTGATACATCGATGATCCCGTAATTAGTCTAACTGCAAGTAAAGTAAACGGGGCTGGCTAACTCTAAAGCTGGCCAGCCCCTACCTCCTCAAAGGAGAGAGATATGCTCACATATTTATTTCGCCGAGTTTTATGGTTGATCCCCGTTCTGTTTACTGTATCTTTGGTTACGTTTGTTATCATGCGTAATACCCCCGGCAGTCCGTGGGATGTGGGATCAGAAACCAAGCGTGCGCTAGATCCTAGCACTCAAAAGGCACTGGAGCAGTATTATGGGTTGAATAAACCCGCATGGCGTCAGTTTGTTGCCTACGTGGCGGGTGATTTCGATGCAAAAGGCAAATTTGTATGTGGCATGATCTGTGGAAATCTTGGACCTTCTTATCGCGTCCGCGGCCGCACGGTCCAAAACATTATCTTTGCGGCGCCACCGCCCAATAAAATTGGGGAGAAAACCAGCGCCTGGGATAGCCGTTTCGGTTATTCAGCCCGGTTGGGTCTCTTGGCGCTTACGATTGCCATTGTATTGGGAATCCCCATTGGCATTATTACTGCCCTTAACCAGAATACATTCTGGGATTATGTTGGGCTATTCTTGGCAACTGCCGGGATTTCGGTTCCCAGTTTCGTGATGGGCATCTTTATGATTATTATATTTGCAGTCTGGCTGCATCTGATCTCTGTCATTCCAGACAACTGGAAGGATCCGCGGGTCTGGATTCTCCCTGCCATGGTGCTTGGTTTTAATACTATGGCTTTTACTGCCCGCCTCACGCGTTCAGCCATGCTGGAAGTGCTCCGACAAGACTACATCCGCACTGCACGTTCCAAGGGTTTGGCCGAGCGGGCCGTGGTGTTAAGGCATATGTTAAAGAACGCGCTGATCCCGGTGGTGACCATTCTTGGTCCGGCTCTCGCCGGGCTGGTAACTGGTTCATTTATCATCGAAACCATGTTCAGCGTTCCGGGGATGGGCCGTGAATATGTGCGATCCATTTTTAACCGTGATTATTCCATGATCATGGGCACGACAGTGGTTTATGCCCTGCTGGTCGCGCTGGCCAACTTAAGCGTGGATTTTGTCTACGTGCTCATCGATCCTCGAATTCGTCTTGAAGAATAATAAGCAATCATACAATAGTAGAGGTGTGCCATGACTGAAACAACCCAAACATCAAAAATTGCCCAGTTGGATGTCTTTCGTCCGAGTCGCAGCCTGGGAGCCGAAGCTTGGTCCCGTTTGATAAAGAATAAAGCTGCGGTGTTGGGTATGATCTTAATTAGTGCTTTTGTATTAATATCGATCTTCGCGAATTATCTTGCCCCTCAGGATCCCCTCCACATCAACAAAGGGTTACGCTTTCTGCCTCCACCCTGGTATAAAGGCCAAACGAATAACGTTGCTGACTCGCGTTTCTTTCTTGGTACAGACTCAATCGGTCGTGATGTCTTCAGTCGTTTGATTTATGGGTCACGGGTTTCCATAGTGGTAGGGTTGATTCCCACATTGATTATCCTGGTGTTTGGCACAACTGTCGGTATGATCTCCGGTTACCTGGGTGGCCGTTGGGATAATCTGCTCATGCGTCTTACCGATGTTATTTATGCCTTTCCCGATCTGTTATTCTTCATCATCGTTATGGTTGCCTTGCGTGACTCTTTTCTTGGGCAGTTGATGAACGGCTTGTTCCTATTATTTGCCGCCCTGGCCATCGTCAATTGGGTCGGCGTTGCGCGCCTGGTGCGTGGGCAGGTGTTATCTTTGAAACAAAAGGAATTCATAGAAGCCGCACGCTGCATTGGCGTAAAAGACTTTCGTATTATGTTCCGTCACCTGTTACCCAACAGCCTAGGTCCATTGATTGTATGGACTGCCTTTACTGTTCCAGGCTTGATTATTTCAGAAGCGATCCTTGGCTATTTAGGTATTGGTATGCGGCCCGCCACGACCCTGGAGGGAAATTACTTTATTACCAGTTGGGGTTCACTGCTTCTGGATGGACAGGCTGCAATTAATTCCCAGCCTTGGATTTTGCTTGCACCCTCCATTTGTATTGCTATTGTTGTATTATCCTTCACCTTTCTTGGCGATGGTCTGCGTGACGCGCTTGATCCTCGCATGCGCGGCACGCAATAATAGTGCTAATCTCGCTTGCTTGATTTGGTAAGATACGATAGGATTCAGGTTACCCCTGAATCCTATTTTGTTTTGGGAGAGCCAATATGCCTCGCACTCATGCTCTGATTATTTTATTGATCGTTGCTTTGATACTTCCAGCCTGTGCCGCTCCTACGGCGACACCAACTCCTGCTGTTTCTGAAACTCAGACGCCCCTCCCCGCTTCGCCCACCCCGACACCTGCTCCACGCTCCTTGACCGTTTGCCTTGGCGAAGAACCAAACACTTTGTATCCATATGGCAACCCCAACTCAGCCGCTAGAAGCGTCTTATCCGCAATATTTGACGGTCCCATTGACACCGTCGAATACGGGTATAAGCCCGTTATTCTTGAAAAGATTCCCAATATCGCTGATGGCGATGCGCAAATTTCCCCCACTCCTGTCAAAGCCGGGGATCAGGTTGTGGACACCAACGGTAACGTAATTACTCTGTCCAAAGGTGACAAGGTGCGCCCCAACAGTTGTCGCAGTGACGGTTGTGCAATCACCTACGATGGTGTCAGCACGATCCAAATGGATCAACTTGTTGTTACCTTCACGATGCTCGACAAGCTGATGTGGTCCGACGGCAAGCCCCTCACTGCCAGCGATTCGGTATACTCCTTCCAGCTTGCATCTGCCAATGTCACACCCACATCCAAATTCCTGATTGATCGGACTCAAACTTACGAAGCCGCGTCAGATAATGTGACCGTTCAGTGGTGGGGCAAGCCCGGTTACATTGACCCGGATTACTATACAAATTTTTGGATGCCACTCCCGGAACACGCCTGGAATCAATTCACTCCCGCCGACTTATTAACTGTAGACGTATCCACAAGATTACCAGTTGGCTGGGGACCTTATATCCTTAAGGAATGGAAACCCGGCGAAAGTCTGCACCTCGTCAAAAACCTTAACTATTTCCGCGCCGATAGCGATCTGCCCAAATTTGATGATTTGACCTTCCTTATGTATCCTGATCCAAACGCGGCGATCACGGCCCTTGTGGATGGAAAATGCGATGTGCTCGATCCTTCCATTCATCTCGATGGGCAGGTGGAGTTATTGCAA
>Ga0209131_1003313_pt1 | contig 10723 bp, 7 predicted proteins | sample GraSoi_2013_40cm_FD_185826 | JGI IMG/M metagenome (GOLD analysis project Ga0209131, IMG submission 185826) | Grasslands soil microbial communities from the Angelo Coastal Reserve, California, USA - Sample 9_17_2013_40cm (SPAdes) (version 2) | ecosystem: Environmental > Terrestrial > Soil >...
CCGACATCGACGGAGATCGTGACCTCGGGTCCCGCGACGGCCTTGCTCGCCAAAGCTTCGTTATAGGTGGGCGCGCGCTCGCCCTTGTCGGCGACGACATGCGAGCCGAACATAATCTTCAATTGGTCTCGGTCGGCGGGCTCGCCCGCTTTGCCGACCGCCATCACCACGCGGCCCCAATTGGCGTCCCCGCCTGCTATCGCGGTCTTCACGAGCGGCGAATTGGCGATGGCGAGCGCGATCTTCTTGGCCGATTCATTGGTGTGGGCGCCGGCCACATCCACCGTGATGAGCTTGGTTGCGCCCTCGCCGTCCCTCACCACCTGCAGGGCCAAGTCCAGCAGCACGGCATTGAGGCGATCCTTGAATTGGTCGAGCCGCTTGTCGCTGGGTTTCGAGATCACCGGGTGGGCGCCGCCCCTGCCCGTCGCGAAGAGCAAAAGCGTGTCGCTCGTCGAGGTGTCATTGTCGACCGTGATGCAGTTGAAGGAGCGCGCCGCGCCCTCGGCGAGGAGCGGCTGCAGCACCGCGGCCGGGAGATTGGCATCGGTGAAGACGAAAGCCAGCATGGTCGCCATGTCCGGAGCGATCATGCCCGAGCCCTTGGCGATGCCGTTGATCGTCACCCGGTGGCCGTCGATATAGGCCGTGGCGGTGGCGAGCTTGGGGAAGGTGTCGGTCGTCATGATGGCTTCGGCGGCGGCACGCCAGCCGCCGGCGGCGCCGGCCTCCGCCAGCTGACCCAGGATCCGGGTGATCTTCTGATATGGCAGAGGCTCGCCGATCACCCCGGTGGAGGCGAGGAAGACCTCCGTCGCCCGGCAGCCGACCACGCCGGCGGCTGATTCGGCAGTTTCGCGGACCGCATCGGCGCCAGCGCGGCCGGTGAAGGCATTGGCGTTGCCGCTATTGACGACCAGGACCCGCGCCATTCCACCCGGCAGCAGCTTGCGGCACCAATCGACGGGCGCGGACGCGGTCTTGGATTTGGTCAGCACCCCGGCGATCTGGGTATTGGGCGCCAGGACCATCAACAGAACATCGGAGCGGTCGCGGTATTTGATCCCTGCCTGGCCGGTGGCCAATCGGACGCCGGCCAAAGGAGGCAGGCTGGCAAAGGATTTGGGAGCCAGGGGCGATGTTTGGGGGCCGGCGGCGCCTTCCTTGGACGGGGATTTTTCGGCAGATTCAGCCCTCGCACCCGCCTTCGGGGCGGGTTTGCTGCGGACTTTTTTTATCCCCCCCAAAGTTGCCATGGCGATTCTCTTGGGTGCCATATCCGACCGGCGACTCATTCAAGTTCCTCCCGGCGGCGCGGATTAGGCCTAACCTGCGCGAATTGACAAGGGGGGGCCCGGTTCTTATCTCTCCCCCGGCCTTAAAGGGCCAGAATGCACGGAAATTGCCTTTCGGCGATCGCTCCCTTCCCCGAGCGTTCCGTCCGTTCCTCAAGGGGGTTGCATGAGGGATTGATGCTCGGTTTAGACGATTTCATTCAGCGTCCTTTGAATGCCTTAACCGGCCTTTTCGGCTCGGTGAACGACCGCAAGATCAAGGCCAAGCAGCCTTTTGTCGCGCAGATCAATGCGCTGGAACCCGAGTTCGAAGCAAAATCGGACGATGAACTTCTCGCGATGACGGCCGCGCTCAAGGAGCGGCGGCGCAACGGCGAGACCCTGAAGGATCTTTTGCCCGAGGCATTCGCGACAGTGCGCGAGGCCGCCAAGCGCACGCTTGGCCAGCGGCATTTCGATGTCCAGCTGATCGGCGGCATGGTGCTGCACGAAGGCAAGATCGCCGAGATGAAGACCGGCGAAGGCAAGACGCTGGTCGCCACCCTGCCCGTCTATCTCAATGCGCTCGAGGGCAAGGGCGTGCACGTCGTCACGGTCAACGATTACCTCGCCAAACGCGACGCCGAATGGATGGGGCAGATCTACAGCTTCCTCGGCCTCTCGGTCGGCGTCATCGTCCATGGCCTGACCGACGAAGAACGCCGGGTCAATTATGCCGCCGATGTGACCTATGGCACGAACAACGAGTTCGGCTTCGATTACCTACGCGACAACATGAAATACAACCTCGAGCAGATGACGCAGCGGGGCCATCATTACGCGATCGTCGACGAAGTGGACTCCATCCTGGTCGATGAAGCGCGCACGCCGCTGATCATATCGGGACCGACGGAAGACAATTCAGAACTCTACAGGAAGGTCGACACGCTGATCCCGAGTCTTGTTCCCGCCGATTTCGAGCTCGACGAGAAGCAGCGTTCGGTGAGCCTGACTGAAGAAGGCAATGAGCACATGGTGGAGCTCCTGCGCGGCGTCGGCGCGCTGGAGGAAGGCGACCTGTACGACATCAACAACATCATCATCGTCCATCACGTCAATCAGGCGCTCAGGGCGCACAAGCTGTTCCAGCTCGACAAGGATTACATCGTCAAGGACGGCAAGGTCGTCATCATCGACGAGTTCACGGGCCGCATGATGGAGGGACGGCGCTATTCGGAGGGGCTGCATCAAGCCCTCGAAGCCAAGGAGCGCGTGCCGATCCAATCGGAGAACGTGACGCTCGCCTCGATCACCTTCCAGAATTATTTCCGCCTCTACGGCAAGCTCGCCGGCATGACCGGTACGGCGATGACCGAGGCGCCGGAGTTCATGGACATCTACAGCCTGGACGTGATCGAGGTTCCGACCAACATGCCGATCGGGCGCGTCGATTCCGACGACGAGGTCTACCGCACGGCCGACGAGAAGCACCGCGCGATCGTCACGCAGATCGCCGAATGCCTGAAGAAGGGGCAGCCGGTGCTGGTGGGCACGGTTTCCATCGAGAAATCCGAAGACCTCGATGCCAAGCTCAAGGACCGCAAATATATCCGCGAGACCGGCCAGGAGCTGATCGACAAGGCGAAGAAGCTTGGCGACACGCCGGAGGGCAAGGAGCATCGCGAGATCGGCGAATACCTGGTCTCGATCTCCTCCAAATCCAATCCCATTCCGCACAACGTGCTGAACGCACGCTATCACGAGCAGGAAGCTTTTATCGTGGCGCAGGCGGGCCGCTCGAACGCGGTGACCATCGCCACCAACATGGCGGGTCGCGGCACCGACATCCAGCTCGGCGGCAATCCCGAGATGCGCACCAAATGGGAACTCGAGGATGTCACCGACGCGACGGAGCGCGCGCGCCGCATCGCCGAGATCAAAGCCGAAGTCGCAGCGGACAAGGAAAAGGTCATCGCGGCCGGCGGGCTGTTCATTCTGGGCACGGAGCGCCATGAAAGCCGGCGCATCGACAATCAGCTGCGCGGCCGGTCGGGCCGCCAGGGCGACCCGGGCGCATCGAAGTTCTTCCTCAGCCTGCAGGACGATTTGATGCGCATCTTCGGGTCGGACCGCATGGATTCGATCCTGCAGCGGCTGGGTCTCGAAAAGGGCGAAGCCATCGCCCACCCCTGGGTGAACAAGGCGCTCGAGAAAGCGCAGCAGAAGGTCGAAGCGCGCAATTTCGAGATTCGCAAGAACCTCCTGAAATTCGACAATGTGCTGAACGATCAGCGCAAGGTGATCTTCGAACAGCGCCTCGACATCATGCGCGCCGAAGAGGTCGATGAGACCATCGCCGATATGCGCACCCAGGTGACCGAGGAGTTGGTCGCACGGCACATTCCCGAACGCGCTTACGCCGAACAATGGGATTCCCCAGGGCTAGAAGAAGAAGTCCGCAGCGTCTTCGGCATCGAACTTCCCATAGTGGATTGGGCGAAAGAAGAAGGCATCGCCGACGAAGAGATGAAGGAGCGCATCGCCGACGCCGTAAGCCGGCGCGCCGCGGAACGGGCCGCGAACTTCGGACCGGAAGTCGTGCGCTATCTCGAGAAGGCGATCCTGCTGCAGACGCTGGATCATGATTGGCGCGAGCACATCATCCAGCTCGAACATTTGCGCCAATATGTCGGCCTGAGGGGTTACGGCCAGCGCGATCCCTTGAACGAATACAAGAGCGAGGCCCTGACATTGTTCGAGGGTCTGCTGATCCGGCTGCGCACCGATGTCGTGCGCCAGCTCATGCATGTGCAGGTTCGCATGGGCGAGCCGCCGCCGGTTCAGGAACAGCAGCTTCCCAGGATGGAAGCGCACCATATCAATCCGCTGACCGGCGAAGACGAAATGGCTGGTCCCGCGGCGTTGACCACACGGGGTGTGCGCATCCGCGAAGCCTCCGAGACGGTCGATCCCAAAGATCCAACGACATGGGGCAAAGTCAGCCGCAATGCCGCCTGTCCGTGCGGATCGGGCAAGAAGTTCAAGCATTGTCACGGCGCCCTGGTCTAGCGAGCGCTCAACTTCTGTCGCGTTGACCAAATCTTAAGCGTTCGCTTCTGGCGGGTTTTTCCTGCTCGGGCACGCGAAGCAACGTGCCAAAATCCAGAATCCTTGGTAGAGTTGCCCAATTCACCAGGCGGCAGAGGAGGGGTTCATGTCCGGAAGATTGGTATGCGTGCTTTTGGCGGGCGCGGCTTTTGGCATGATGGCAACAGATGCATCGGCGGCGACCGCACAGGAACAGCGGCAACAAAAGCAGGCGGAAATTCCGCGCTGCGTCCGCCCGCTTGGCAATCTCGCGGTTGAAGAGCCCCAGCGCAATTGGTGGGCGGAGCTTAAGCTCGGTTCCCCCGAAGCGCTGATCAAGATTTTCGTGCAGCAGTCCGGGTGCTTCTCGCTGGTGGATCGCGGCGCGGGCCTGGCGGCGGCGCAACGCGAACGCGCGCTGTCCTCCGGCGGCGCCTTGCAGCAGGGCTCGAATCTCGGCGGGGGCCAGATCGTCGCGGCCGACTACGTGCTCGTGCCCGACGTCATCTCCCAGAATGCGAAGGCCAGCGGCAACAATTTCGGCGCGGCCTTGGGCGGATTGCTCGGCAACAGCACGCTTGGCGCTCTGGCCGGCGGTCTGAGCTTCAACTCATCGACGGCCGATGTCACGCTGGCCGTCACGAACGTGCGCACGACGCAGATCATGGCGACGATCGACGGTCACAGCAAGAAAACCGATATCGGCTTCGGTCTCGGCGGCGGCGTCTTCGGCTATGGCGGTTTCGGCTCGGCCGGTGCGACCGGTTACAACAACACCGAAATTGGCCAAGTGATCACGCTCGCCTATCTCGACGCCTACACGAAATTGGTCGATCAGCTTGGCGGCCTGCCGGGTCCGGGACAAGCACCCGCGGCCGCCGCGCAGCAGATGGTCACCGCGACGCGGGCGACCGCGATGTTCACCGGGCCCTCGACGCAGACGCCCGTCGTGCGCCCGGTCGATCAGGGCATGCGGCTCTATCCCACCGGCAACAAGAACGGGCTGATGTGGGAAGTGAAGGACGAGCTCGGCAATATGGGCTGGGTGTCGTCGATCATGTTCGAACTGGCGAAGTAAGAACACTTTAAGTGTCATGGCCAGCGCACGTCCGTGCGCCGGATTGACTCTGGCTTCCATGACAGCTGAGAGGTTCTAGGCGGTTTCGAGGCGGCCGATCTGAAGGAATTTCTCGCGGCGCAGGCGCCTAAGCTCGTCGGGTGCGAATTGCGAAAGCTCGCGCAGCGCTTGTTCGATCGTGTCGCCGGCGGCTTGCATCGCCTTCTCGGCGCCGCGATGGGCGCCGCCGACGGGTTCGGGGATGATGCCGTCGATCACTTTCAGCTCGAGCAGGTCCTGGGCGGTGATCTTCATCGCCGCGGCGGCATCTGCGGCCTTGTCCGATTTGTGCCAGAGAATCGAAGCGCAGCCTTCCGGCGAGATCACCGAATAGATCGCGTGCTCCAACATGAAGACCTTGTTGGCGGTGGCGATCGCGACCGCGCCGCCTGAACCGCCCTCGCCGATGATGGTAGCGACGAAGGGCGTGCGCAGCGAAAGACACGCCTGCGTCGAACGCGCGATCGCTTCGGCTTGGCCGCGTTCCTCCGCGCCGATGCCGGGATAGGCGCCGGCGGTATCCACCAACGAAATCACCGGCAGCCCGAAGCGCTCCGCCATGTCGAACAGGCGCTGCACCTTGCGGTAGCCTTCGGGCATCGCCATGCCGAAATTGTGCTCCACCCGCGATTTGGTGTCGTTGCCCTTCTCATGGCCCACAATGGCGACAGCCATGCCGCGAAAGCGCGCGAGGCCGGCGACGATCGCTTTGTCCTCGCCGAAGAGGCGATCACCGGCGAGCGGTGTAAAGTCCGCCATCAGCTTCGCGACGTAATCCGAAAAATGCGGCCGCGCCGGGTGACGCGCGACTTGCGTCTTTTGCCATGGCGTGAGGCGGCTATAGGTCTCCGCCATCAACTGCACGGTCTTGACTTGAAGCCGCGCGATCTCATCATCCAGATTGACCGCGGCCGGACGCGGTGAATCCTTGGGCGCTTCCTTGGAGCCCAATTGGCGCAGCTCCTCGATCTTGCCTTCGAGGTCGGCGATGGGCTTTTCAAAATCCAGGAAAACGTTCATGCGACTCGTTGCGAACGGGGGTGCGGCAGAGTGGCAATGGGGGCTTGGCCTGTCAATTTCACCTCAGCGGGCGCGGGTTTTGGCACGGGCGAGCGGATGAGCGGTCTCAACCGTGCGCTTCAGGCGGTCGCTCGCGACATGGGTATAGATCTGGGTCGTCGCGATATCGGCATGGCCGAGCAAGGTCTGGACGCTTCGAAGATCGGCGCCGCCCTCGACCAGATGCGTCGCAAAAGCATGGCGCAAGACGTGCGGCGAAAGGCGATCCGGATCGATCCCCGCTTTGACCGCCAGGCTCTTCAGCAATTGATGACAGCGCCGCCGGGTGAGATGCGCTTCGACACCTCGTGAGGGAAATAGAAAACGCGAAGCCGCGATGGCGAGCTTCCCGCGCGGCAGAAAATTGTCGCGCACCGCAAGGTAGGATTCGAGCGCCTCGCGCGCCGGCCCTCCCATTGGCGCCAAGCGCTCGCGGCCGCCCTTGCCGCGCACATGGATGAAGCGCTCCTTGTTTCGTACCGTGGCGAGCGGGAGCGCCACCAACTCGCTGATACGCAAGCCCGAGGCGTAGAGCATCTCCACGATGCAGAGGAGGCGCGCGGCTTCGGGACTTTCTTCGACGCCTTCGCGTGCGGCATTCACCAGCTTCAGCGCATCCTCGGTGGAGAGGATTTTCGGCAGAGGGCGCGAAAGCCGCGGCGCTTCCACCGCTCCGCAAGGGTCGTCGCGCCGCACGGCCTCGCTGTAGAGAAAGCCGTAAAAGCCACGCAGGGCCGACAATTTGCGCGCTTGAGACGAAGCTTTCATGGCCGCCGAGGACAGTGCCGCCAAATGAGCGCGCACGTGTTCGCGGCCGGCGTGTTTGAGGTCACGGCCCGAGAGCGCAGCGCTTGCGGCAAAATCCAGGATGTCGCGGCGATAGGCGGCGATGGTGTTGAGCGATGCGCCGCGCTCGGCACTCATCATGTCGAGAAAAGATTCGATCAGCGCGCGATCCTGTTCCGACCCACGCGCTTTTTTCGCTTGGGTCATGGGCCGGAAGTCGCGCCGGCGCGCGGGCGAAGCAACAACGCTTCGGCGGCAAGTGCGTGCGCGGCGTCACGGATGCCCGCGGTCTGCAACGCGCGCACCAGATGGACCACGACGTCCGGGGCAAGATCGCGGGCACCTTGCGGACCCAAAGCTGCGACGACCGACAGCGCCACCTCGCCGCGCGAATCCGTCAGTGCCGCTTTGTCGATCCGCTGCATCAGGACAGGCGCCGGGCGGCGTCCCGGCGACGGCTCGGACATCAAGGGTGTTCGAGGTTCTGGAGCGGGCCGTTCATGTTTCTAGATTAACATCGGCGCTATGCCGACGGCCTAGTGCGCCGCCCCGGCCAGGGACCCTTGGAGCACTCCGTTCAGCTCGCCTAGCGCGTCGAAGAGGCCGAGGTCCAGCGTGGCGCGGCTGCGCAATGGCGGCGGCAGTTTTGGCGGGGGTGGAGGGGGCGGCGGTGGGGGTAGAGGCTCGGGCGGAAGAAATTGTCCGGGCGCGTTCGGGTCGGGAACGGGATCGGGCATGACGACGGGTTCCGGCGGTGGCGACGGCGGATGGACCGTCAGCGCCATGTCGGTGAGCAATCGCCGCGCACCGGTATTCCGCCGCGCATTGGGCGCGCTAAGCGCAAGCGCCAGTTCGAGCTGATCGACCGTGTCGGCCATGCCCGGCATGTTGCGGTCGAGAATGTCGAACCAGCGCTGCGCTGCCTCCGCGCGGTTGGCCAGAAGCAGCCCGCGCATCATGATGTCGGAGCGAAGCGCCCAATCCTGAGCCGGCACGATCTCTGCCGCGGAATCGGCGAAGAGCGCCGCCACCTGGGCCAGAAGCCCTTCGCGCTCGCCGATCTCGAACGCCGTCTGCACAAGCTCGGCGCGGGCTTCATCGGTGCTCGCGATCTTCAGCGCTACTCTGATCCGGGCCAAGGCATTCATCAACGGCTCCGCGCGCGCCAAAGCCGGAGTCCCATCCAGGTCCTGCGGCGTGAACATCGCCAGATCCAGAATCTCGCCAAGCAAGGGCGTGGGCAGAGCGCCCGCGCGCAGGGCTTTCTCGGCCGCGGCCGTCCGTATGACTCTGGAGGTTGCGGCCGAGCTCGCCGCGATCAAACCGGAAGGGAGCCCCAGGCCGGTTCCGATTTCGGCGGTCATCGGCAATTTGAGCCGCGCCATCATGACGATGTGAAGCGAATCGGGGAAACGCAAGGTGTCGGGCGCCATGGCTTTGCCGCTCGCCATGCCGTCAAGCAGCGTCACGAACGCGGGATCGGCGATCCCCTGCGCGACAATCACGGCGCGCGTGAGGTCGAGGGTGGAGGTATCGCCCGTGACGGCATAGCAGAACGCACGCAGCTCGACCCAGAACGGCTCGGCGCTGTCCAGACGGTGGGCGGTGACATCGCTGCAGGCGTCCGTGTCCCGGCCGGCATAGAGCAGCGCGTCGGTCTGAACGCGCAAAATATCGAAATTCATCGGCGCCTGAATGCGAAGCGCGAGATCGGCAGCGTCGCCGACATAGCCGCCATCCATCAGCCTGGTCAGGCGCAATTGATTGAAGGACACATTGCTGCGGCCAGGCGGCGCAGGCGCGGCGGTCAGCAGCGCTTTGCGCATCAAGAGTCGCTGCGCCGCCGAAGGCGTGACGGCAGGAACGCTCTGCAGCATGGTCACGATGGTGGCGCGGTCGCTTCCCTGCCAGGCGGCAGGACCGAGCCCGCCATTGGCGTTGTCGAGCGTGCCTGCGACAGGACCCTCGAGCGTGCCGAGGTCGCCGACCTGCACCGTCAAAGCCGCGCGGCCGGGAATGACCGGCATGCGCGTTTCGGGCGGCGGCGGTGGAGACGGGTCTTGCGGAAACTGCTCGATGGGAACGATGTTGCGCGGCGCCCCGCCCGCCTCGGGCATCGGTTGATCCGCGTCTTGCGCGAAGCCGGCGGCGCAAGGCAAGACCAGCGCCACGGCCGCGCCGCGCGCCAGTTTCCTTAACTTCGCGATCGATTCTGACGGCATGTCACTTCGGAAATTTGTTGTCGGGCAAAACCTGTTCAACATTGTGCTTTGCCGGGCCGACATTGGCGCCATAAAACGCCAGCGCGCCCGCCCCCACCACCAAAACCACCACGAAGGCGACCAGCAGCTTCCAACCCATCGTTGGTTATCCCCTTTCGGCGCGATCCGTAGCGCCGATTCGCTTAAGGATCAGCTATCTTTGTGGCTGAATTGCAGTCAATCACGCAAGACCCGGTGCACACTCTACTAGCCGAAGAAACCCGAACGGGTGTAAGCGAAGCCCATGCGTAAGCTGGACAAAACGGTTGTCCTTGTGGGGATGATGGGCGCCGGGAAGACCTCGGTCGGCCGTCGGCTCGCCAATGTGCTGTCCGTTCCGTTCCGCGATGCCGACGCGGAGATCGAGGTCGCGGCGGGCTGCAGCATCAACGAGATCTTCGAACGCTTCGGCGAACCGGCCTTCCGCGCCGGCGAGCGCAAAGTGATCGCGCGGCTTCTGGGCGAGGCGCCCCATATCCTGGCCACCGGCGGCGGAGCTTTCATGGATTGCGAGACGCGGGAGCGGATCAAAGAGGGGGCCATCTCGATCTGGCTGAAGGCCAATATCGAGCTCCTGCTCGAGCGCGTCACCCGCAAGGACACGCGCCCGCTGTTGCGCAACACCGACAACCGCGCCGCTTTGGAGCGCCTGCTCAAGGAGCGCGAACCGGTTTATGCCCAAGCGGACATCATGATCGAATCCGATGATGGACCGCACGAGGCGGTGATCAAGCGGATATTGGCGGCCCTGGACGCGCGCCGTGTGAATGAGCGCTCGGAGATGCGGCCATGAGTGTGATGGTGCCGGTCGACCTCGGGAACCGTTCCTATCAGATCCATATCGGGCACGGCCTCTTCGATGAGTCCGGCGCGTTGCTGTCGGCGGCATTGACCAAATCTGCGTCGCGGCGCGTGCCCATCGTCACCGACGAAACCGTGGCGCGGCTGCATTACGACCGCTTTGCGGCGGGGCTGGCGGCGGGCGGGTTTGAACCGGTGCCGATCGTGCTGCCTGCCGGCGAACAGACCAAAAGCTTCACCCATCTCAGCCGGCTGATCGACGATCTTCTTCGCGAAAATGTCGAACGAGGCTCTCTGATCGTGGCGCTGGGCGGGGGCGTGATCGGCGACCTTACAGG
>Ga0209131_1003314_pt1 | contig 10721 bp, 3 predicted proteins | sample GraSoi_2013_40cm_FD_185826 | JGI IMG/M metagenome (GOLD analysis project Ga0209131, IMG submission 185826) | Grasslands soil microbial communities from the Angelo Coastal Reserve, California, USA - Sample 9_17_2013_40cm (SPAdes) (version 2) | ecosystem: Environmental > Terrestrial > Soil >...
TGCCACATTGGGGGTTGTGTTGGCGTTCGTTTTTACGCGCCTTTCGTCCGCTGCAGAAGTCACTACACCTGGAGAAGAAACCGCCTTCCCGAGTTTCTTAGGAGTCGGACGCTCACGCCATGTGGTGGTTAAGCTCGCGAGCTTGTTCGCTCTCGACTCCTTTGCGGGGGGCTTCGTGGTGCAGAGCTTCGCTGCGTATTGGTTCTACCTGCGTTTCGGTGTCGACCCAGGAACACTCGGCATCATTTTCTTTTGGGCGAACATTTTTGCTGGAATCTCGTCATTACTGGCATCACGGCTTGCTTCCCGCTTCGGTCTTATCAACACCATGGTTGCCACGCACCTCCCCTCGAACATCCTGCTCATTCTTGTGCCGCTCATGCCAAACCTTTCATCCGCGGTGTTGGTTCTGTTGGTGCGGTTCAGTATCAGTCAAATGGATGTGCCGACCAGGCAGTCGTACACCATGGCGGTTGTGAGTGCAGAAGAACGATCCGCAGCAGCGGGAATAACAGGCGTAGCACGAACGACCGGTGCCGCCATTAGTCCATTGTTTGTGGGCTTCATGTTTGCTCGGCCCTCTCTGATTAACGCGCCCTTTTTTATAGCGGGATCGCTGAAAATCATCTACGACCTTTTACTCTATAAGGCGTTTGCAGCCGTTCCACCTCCCGAAGAGCGGTCATAATCAGCGTCTTCAGCATTTTGATAGCCCGTACGATCACTGAATGCCAAATCGCTAACCTGCGTCACAGCCTGGCATCGTTCCTTGTCCGCATCAAGACGGATCCGAAAACTGTACAGACTTTGCTTCGCCACAGTGATGTTAAGTTGACCCTGCCAGTGTTACACCCACAGTGTCAGCGAGGATCGCATGGCTGCGGCGGGGGCAATGCTGGTTGCGATCTTCAGCCACGCCGCAGACAGAAGCGGACTGAAAGCGGACTGAGCGAGAGGCAATTCGAGCTTAAGTCCTTCACCATCATCGTAGCCAGGAACCGAACCGAATCTCGCCGAAAAGTAGCGGACTGAGAAGTTTTGCCAGAAAGGAGTTAACTGCTTTGGAATGATGGTGGCCAGGGACGGAGTTGAACCGCCGACGCCAGCCTTTTCAGACTGGCGTTAATGAGTATCTACAACGACTTAACAGGTCTTAGGTGGCTGCGTAAGTGCCTTAGAAGTCGTGGGTGACAGGCTGAGGTTGGGCCGGGATCTTGGGCTGGGTTGACAGCTTTTCTGCGTGCGCTGAGGTCGAGTCCGCAAACGATCCAGCCATCAAAGTACGCGATAGAAAAACCGACCCGTCGTCACAGAGGACAAACAAACCCTTTCTGACGGACGCCGAACTTCAAAAATGGAATGCTGCCATAGATCAGTACCCCGAGAAAATTGAACCCGGAGGCGACTCAATAGGGAGCCTCGGAGGTGTTGCAGAATTCTGGGGCGCTGCCGTGACAGGGCAACAACGAGATGTAACCAATTGATATCAAACGGTGTCGGCGGACACGTTCTGATACCAGAAGGGAGGGCAAATCACTTCTTACTGTACCCTTAACGTCCCCAGATGGTCATGCAGTTAATCTTGAGTGCGTGCGCTCGCTCGGCAGAGTGAAATAGAACGTTACTCCTCGGTTAGCGTTTGCGCCGGCCCACAACCGACCGCCGTGTGATTCGATGATCGAGCGGCTGATGGTCAGGCCCATGCCGGAGCCCTGCGGTTTGGTCGTAAAGAAGGCATCGAAAATCTCGTCCGCCTTTTCGGTCGGCAGTCCCACACCGCTGTCACTGATCGACATCAGCAGTTCACCGTTCTCGCCGCGTTCCGATTTGATCGTCAGTTCACCGCCGGAGTCCTTCATTGCTTCGATGCCATTAAGCATGAGGTTCATCATTACCTGCTGCAGTTGCACGCGATCTGCCGTAACTTTGGGAAGTTCGGTGGCAAGGTCCGTGCGCATGCCAATTGAGTAGCGGTTGGCCTCGCTGCGCAGCAGGACGAGCATTTCACGGACAACTTCATTCACATCGACCAACTCACGTCCCAGTGGAGCACCTTTCTTGTAGAAGGATCTCAAACGGTCGATGATCTCGGCCGCGCGATTTCCATCTTTGACGATTCTCATCGTTGCCTCGCGCGCCTCTTCCACATCCGGCTGTTCGCGCGCAAGCCACCGCAAGCAGGTCTTGGCGTTTGTGATGGCCGCGGTTATAGGCTGTTTTAGCTCGTGAGACAGGGAGGCGGCCAGCTGTCCCATCGTGCTGACCCGGTTGACATGTGCGAGATCTGCCTCTAGCTGACGTAATCTCTCGCGTTCCTGTTCTGCCTTTTTGCGACCTTCAATGTCCGTCAGGGTTCCATACCATTTGAGGATGTTTCCGTGCGCGTCGCGCAGTGGCACAGCCCGAACTAAGAACCAGCGGTATTCACCACTGGCACTCCGACGGCGCGCTTCATTCTCGAACGGCTCACCGCTCGCCAGGGACCTCTGCCACTTTTTCACGTGTTCATCCAGATCGTCTGGATGAACCGTGGATCGCCAACCTGATCCTGAACTGGCTTCCGCTGAGAAACCTGAATATTCCACCCAACGTCGATTTACCCATTCATTCTTCCCGTCGGGCGAGCTAGAAAACGCGAGCGCCGGCATCGTGTCAATCACATCCCGCAGCTGCCTTTCCTGGCGCTGGACTTGCTGAATGCGCCATTGATAAAGCGCCCAGAGCAATGCCAGAAAAGCGGCCAGAGAGACCCCACGAAACCACCAGGTCTGGTACCAAGCGGCCGCCAGGCTGAAGGCCAGAGTTGCGCCTTCCTCGTTCCAGACGCCGTCGTTGTTGCTTGCGATCACGCGAAAGCGGTAATTTCCCGGACGAAGATCGGCGTAGAACGCTTGACGCCGTGTTCCAGGATCTTGCCATTCCGAATCGTGACCCTCCAGCTTGTAGCGAAAGCGCACCTTCTGAGGAGCTACGAAGCTCAGCGCCGTATAGTCAACTTCGAGGTCACGCGTCAGCGCAGGAAGACGAAGACTATCTCGCGGCGCACAGCGTTTGTGGTCGGCAATAATCTCTTCAACGTGTACTGGCGGCAGTATCGGATTGCCGTCCAGGTGATCTGGGTCGATCATCTGGACGACGTTTTGATTGGCGAACCACAATCGTCCGTCGGGAGACACGGATGCGTTTGGCCGGAACGGAGTAGACATAGGTTGGGCACCGTCAAACACGTCAAGGAGTCTGGATTCCACCATCGCGTCGGGCGATTTCCACCATCGCTGCAGCTCCGCATTTGGGATCGCAATAAGTCCACACGCCGCGTAAAGCCAAAGGGTAGCTTTCCTGTCAGAGATGAGGGCGTAAATGACGTCGCAAGGAAGGCCATTCCGCACCGTCAGACTCTGCACTCTCCCGTTTTTCCATCCGACAAGTCCCGACGTCGTCGCTGCCAACACCGAAGCGTCGGAATTCACAAGGAGGCCGTGGACTGGGCCATCATGAGGGCTTTGATTTAAAGAGAAGAATTCCATTTGGCCATTTCGGTAACGGGCCAAGCCACCGCTCTCTAAGCCTAGCCAGACACCACCGTGCGGATCAGGGGCAAGCGTGTTTGCGAGGGGCAATTCAGGGGCATCGATCTCTTCACGAATTTTGAGATCCTGAATCCGAAGCACCCGCCGCCGGTTGTCGGTGGATTTGGTCGCGGCCCAGATGCTGCCATCGACATCTTCGGTCATTGCGCGAACGATGCCTAAGGGACTGCCGTCACGCGCATGAATCTTTCTAAACTTTCCCTGCTCATAGACCGACAATTCCTGATCGACGCCGACCCAGAGCCGACCGGCTCGGTCCTCAAGCAACGATGTCATCTCTCGCCCTGGTAAACCATTCCGCGGCTGAATGGAAGTGATCTTGCCCAACCGGAGAACATCCAAACCATAATTTCCAATCCACACAGTGCCATCCCGCGAAGCGAGAACGGAATTGACCTGATCCGAGCTCAGCCCTTGCCGTGTGGAAAAGCTAGCCACGCGAATGTCATGGAAGTTATCGATCCCCCTGGATGTCACAATCCAGATATTCCCCTCGCGATCTTGGAAAAGCCCGTTCACGCTCACGGCATCACCCGATAAGCCATCCGAGCCGCGAAAGTGATCTACCCTGTTTCCGTGAATGCGGTAGATACCTCGGTCTAAGGTTCCGACCCAGAGAGACCTGTCTCGGTCTAACAACAATGCTGTGACCTTGAGCGTACTGCCATCGAACTCCGGAGTGATGAGTGGTTTCCACACTCCGTGCGCGAGTTGCTGTAGCCCGCCGCCCCTTCCGGCATGCACCAACCCGACCCAAACAGACCCATCTGGTCTGCCCGCGAGGGCTAGCACTCCGTTGAAATTTTCCGCTGGGTTTAGCCCGGCTGGGACGTAAGTGTCGGCGGAACTTGTTTGCCAACGGGAAAGCATGGCGCCACCGGCCAGCCAGACATTCCCGAGGGGATCGTTCGCCAGCGTCACCGCAAAAGGAAGCGCAAGTCCATCGTCTCTCCCGTAGCATCGCAGTCCTGCGTCTGTGGCTTTACAAAGAGGACCCTTCGTATCAGAGAAATTCGCCCGCGCGATCCAGATTGCGCCTGTCCGATCTTCAAGGATCGCCATAATACTTCCAGTCGCGTCCTTATAGTTGGTTAGATTTCCATTCCGCCAACGAGCTAACCCCATACTGGTTCCAATCCACAGGCTTCCATCCCGCGCTCCGAGCAGCGAATTGATGCGGGATGACGGCAATTCGCTCCCCTCCGGCGGTCTCCATGGGACGAACCGAACGCCATCAAAGTGCATCAATCCGGCTTGCGTTCCAATCCAAAGATATCCGTCGGTGGTTTGGGCCATCACGTTGGGCGCCCCGGCAAAAACTCCATCCTCGATCCGCCATGCGGTGTGCCCATACTGAGAGATCTGCCTACTGGTATCGAGTGCGGCGACTGGAGTTATGGTGAAGAAAAACAAGACAAAGCAGAACAGAAGCAGTCTCGGAGTGTCTTGCTTCACTGTCTTTGAAGCGAGACTTACAATTGGTACTTGACGCGGTTCCCCGTTGAACCCTTCAGCCGCCCGCTCGCAGGGAGATGAGCTACGGTCTGTTCGTGAGATTCGCATGGGAAGGTAACCACCATATGCCAAATTTTCGCGGCTCAAAATCTCCAGCTGATGGTTGTGTGAATTGACCGTGGGCTTCCCGGTTGCACGTACACATCATTGTAGGAACCGGTGAAATAGCGCTTGTCAGCCAAATTATAGGCGTTTAGCTGCCAACCGAGATGCCCGCGGCGATAAAAAATCGAGGCATCCATCAGACCATATGCGGGAATTGAGAACGTGTTTAGCAGATCGCCAGACTGGTCGGTGTAGTATCGTGCGCCGAAACCGAAACCCACTCCTCTCACCCATCCATCCTGCAGTTCATAGGTGCTCCACACGTTCATGCTGTGCTTGGGAACATTCTGCGTGGGCGTTCCAGCCGGAATTACATTGTCCTTTACGACGTCTGCGTCGGTGAAGGCGTAGGCTAGCATTAGGTTCCAGGTTCTCTGCAACTGGAAAATCGTCTCGAGCTCCACACCTTTGCTCCGCTGTTTGCCGGTCAACAGGTAAAAGTTCGGGTGGTTGGGATCGGGTGTGAGTACATTGCTGCGCGTCAACCGGTACGCCGAAACGGTATTCACCATACGGCCTGAAAGAAGGGAGGTTTTCACTCCGCACTCCCACTGATCGCCCCTCTCAGGATTGGCAAAGGCGCCACTCGATGAGCCGTCGTACACCATTCCGCTTTGTGGCAGAAATGATTTGCTGTAAGCCGCAAAAAGGGTCACGCTCGGTACTAGCCGGTAGTTCGCACCCACTCGCGGAGAGAATGCTTTGTTGTCATTGCCGTCAGGCTGCGAGAAATCGCGATTAGACGCGAAGTCCAAACGGCCACCCGCGGTAAGGGAGAGCCGCTCGGTCAATTGCAAGCGGTCCTGAAGATACAATCCAACATATTGTGCCCGAGTGGCGCCACTGGCAAAAGGATGAATCGGCGAAAAGGGCGTTCCATAGACGGGGTTGAAGACATCGAGAGGCATATAAGCCGAAGGGTCGTTAAAATCGATGGATTCTTCGTTGTATCTGTTCGGCTCGCGGTAGTAGTCCACGCCGGCAACAAGATTATGCTGAATGCGGCCGGTGTCCACACGAAAGCGCACTCCCGTGTCTGCGGCGTAGTTGCTCCATTCTTGTTGGTAGGAGAGGGGATAGCGGTACAACGTCCGCTCGTCGTCTCCCAAGAAAGCCGGATAGAGGAGTTTGTCCCAATGGCGCTCGTACCAGGCGACGCGGACATTCTGGTAGAACGAAAAGGAATCGTTGAACCGATGGCTCAGCTGATAACCGAACTGCTTGTTGACCTCGGAAACGGGATTGGGATTGGACGGCTCACCCACAAAGAGGCTGATCGGGATCTCGCCGTTTGGGTTGGGAAGCACCGTCCCTTCAGCCGGAAGCGGGAATCCCAGATGGCCAGTGTCGTGCTGATACCTTCCAAGGAGCGTTAATTGCGTATCCGAGCTGATATCCCAGGTCAACGCAGGCGCTACATACACACGGTGGCGGGTTACGTAGTTTACGAAGGAACCCGTTGGGCGGTAGAGCAGATTGATACGAGCGTAGAGCGTATGGGATCGGTTCAACGATGCCCCGGCATCGATCGCCGGTTCGTAGAATCCATAGGAACCGCCGGTGAATTGAACCTGTGCAAATGCGTCGGGCCGGGGCACTTTGCTGCGAAGGTTCACGAGGCCGCCGAGTACACTCTGCCCGTATAGCGTGGACGAAGGACCCTTTAGAACCTCCACCGACTCAAGACCAAAGGTTTCTTCGCCCATGCCATTGCCGCCGCGTAATCCATCGACATATGTATTGAACGACGCATCGAAGCCTCGGATGCGGTAGAAATCCCAAGCCTCGTAGTATCCGCCCGGCATCACACCTGCCACGTTCTTCAGAGCGTCATCGAGTTTGTACACCCCCTGGTCGCTCACAAGCTCGTGGTCCACAACCGTGATCGATTGCGGCACATCAAGCAACGATGCATCCATCTTGCTACCAGCCGTTGTGTTGGTGACCGCGTATCCCCCCTCAGTAACCAATACGCGGACTTGCACCGTGGCTAAGGTCAGTGTGACTTTCCATTCCACGACTGGACCTGTAGCGGCAAGTACGATTTCTCGTTCAGCCGGCGTAAATTTGTTAGCTGTCACGCGCACACGGTATCTGCCCGGGGACAACTGCAAGCTGTACGCGCCAATCGAATCCGTTGTGACCGTCTGGCCGAACGAGCCGAACGAGGCGGTTATCAACGCTCCCGAAATTCCCGTCCCGGAAACATCAGAGACAGTTCCTGATAGCGTTCCAATGCGGTCTTGCCCCGCTACACTCTGCTGGAAAATCCCGAGCACTCCCAGAAGCGTGACAACCGCGATCGATCTGCACACGTAGCAACATGCAGACCAGATTCGTGTTTTGTGCCAAGGCTTGAGGGAGCTCACTTTTGGCACATGTATCCGTAGCTCCGGGTCACCGATGTAGAGAGGTCTTCCCGGGTTCAAAGCCGTCCTTAGGGAATGAGTGAAGGACGTTGTGCTCCTCCTCGATGCTGTTGAAGTGCGCGCGGATGTGACGTTGTCCGCCGAGGGTGCCTCGGCGAGCTCTACCGAATGGCCACCCGTCGCCATATATCACCTCAATTGAATGAGAGAAGGCTGATACGCGCAGAGAGGAGAAATGCAGCAGCGCAGAACCGTCGGGGCGGGATGAAGCAACTGCTGCGGCACGGTCTGCCTCGCCTGGGTGGCGGTAGGGTAGATTACAACTTGATATGGAGCGAGAGGAGTTTATAGGCAATAGCAGGCGGTTGTCAATTTAAGAGGCTTGGGGGTAGTGGGTCAGTTTCCTTTTCCACAGGGGGGCGAGTATGATTAAGCCCCTTCCCCCTAATTACAATTAGCATTTCAGCCGGACGAAGGAATCTCGATCGCATTTGAGAAGCCGCTCACGCCGCAGACATCCTGCGCTGCTCCTCATCTAAGGAGTGTGTCAGACTTTCGATTCTGTGGGACAGGGAAAGAAATGCTCCAAACTGAGCCGCCACTTCGTGCGACTTTCCCGAATCGTAGGTCCGAATTGTCTGATCTAGAGACTTGACGGAGCGTCTGAAATTATCGCTTCCTTCCGATGATTTCCCCTCCATCCGGTCTGCCATACCATCCAACGTTGTCGCGAGATGATGATCGAATTCTTCTTGCGCCATAGCTACGGGCTTTGGCAGTTCAAAACCGGGAAGCTGGACGCGGTACTTCCACAAGGCAATTCGCGTCAGGAAAAGCATGCGCAACTGCGGCTGCAACTGGCGGATTCGACCGCGCAATGCGAGGTCCTGTTGCCGGGAAGAGCCGAATTCAAACAAAACTGCGTCGGCCATACTCCTCACCTTGTCAAAATTCGCATTGATCGTCTCGTGAAGGGCGTAACCGCGTTGGGTGGCAACCTTTAGCTCCTTTGAAAGCGGTTCCCTCGCAAGTTCAGCCAGCAGTCGCAGATTAGAAATAAATGTTCGTTTCATCTCCACTGCGGCTGGAGCGCCCCATAACTGGTCAAAGACAAGCCACATCATAAACAGTCCAAGCAGAATGCCCACGATGCGGTCCCTTGCTATTGAGAGCGATGTCTGCATGGCGAACTTCGGCAGGTGGATGAGATAGAAAGCCACAGCGACCTGCAATCCGAAGTATGACAACCGAGGGCTAGATGTCAGGAACCAGGCAGCCACGCCTGTGACAAGTACGAAGAGAACAGTGAATCCCGCAATCGAGTCGAGGTAGGGCAGAATGAATATCTGCGAGCCCATCCCGATAAGAAAGCCACCCACCAAGGCGCCGGCGAAACGCAAAATCTGTTTCTGGCGAGATGCGCCGATCGTGGAGAGCCCCGTCAGCAGGCATGTCGTTACCGCCGTGCTGATACCCGGCCAGGCGATGGAGTTGTAGACGATGTAACAGAGGCTCGCCGCCAGGCAGCCTTTCAGCGCGAATTGAAGGTGCTCAGGATTGGTGAGCGCGTCCGCGGCGAAAAGCTTCAATCGCGATGAGTCGGCTGAAGGGGGCAAGTACTCATCCATCGATTGAGAACCCGCAAATGCTTGTGGGATTAGCGCGACTGTCTTCTCCATCTCGTGCAGCAATGTGACGCCACGCAAGAGTTCATCATCAGGATTGAAATGAATCGATCCTGGAATTTGTCGATTCATTAGATCGGCGCGAATGCGTGCGACGGTCGCGGCTAAATTGCGCGATTGCTTCTGATCAGTGGCGGAAAACTCGAAGCTGAGCTGCGTGAGGGCTGCGGCAATATCCATGAGCCTCCCGACAAGCGCTACAACGCCACTCATCCGTGCGGTGTACTCTGGCGAATAGTCAGAGCGGCGCAAGGCGCTACGCAAGGTTGATGTTCCGAGCATGGCCAGCCTGGCGATCTTTTCAGCCTCCCGATCTACGGGGCGCTCCTCGAAGTAGCCGGTCAGCAAACTCTGGACCGCTGCTAAGCGTTCCGCAATGGGCAGAACGATATCGTCTCCAGGCTTCATGCGCGCAAACGCCAGTTCTACAGCCGCAGTGACTGCGACTCCGATCGATGACGTCAAGATAAGCCTAAGGGTATCTTCCACATTGGTTTCGGCTGATACAAGGCGATCCCACAAGGGAACTCCGACCGCGATCATAATGGCGAATATAACCGCAGCACCGTGATTGGTCATGGCGCTGAGGGCATAGAAAGCCAGGAAGAACGAAGCTATGATCCAGAGAAAATGCAGGATTGAAATACTGATCACAAATCCCGCTGAGATCAAAAGATAGGCCGCAGCGATACCGATAACGAGCAGTATTGTTACTGCTGACTGCAGAGTGGCGCGAGGACTCTCGCGCGTAATGAGAAGTGCATAAATCGCGCCTTGGAACCCATAGGGAATACGAAAGGTCATGCAGATGATCATGACCAGAGTCGCCGCAATAGTCATACGTGCGACTAACGCTGCTCTTCCCGGATATGGGGCGAGTTCCCCTTTCAGAAATTCCCCCAACCAAGCCAGCGGTCGGGACGACTCGGGTAGACTTTGGGCGATGGTGGCCATTGTCAGTTTCCCCGAATCGTGACCACGGCTGATTCTCCAATTCGAAACAGATCTGGAGTGGGATTTTGCACGCGCACACGAACCGGATATCGCGAGGCCAGATGCACCCAATTCAGGGTTCGCTGGACGTCTGGAAGGCCGGTTTCCAAACGGCCCATCACATCGGGATCCGGGGTGACTCCGAAACCGATGCTTTCTACTACGCCCGAGAAGTGCACGTCTGGTCTCGACATTACATAAACATCGGCCTGCATTCCTGGCACGATTCGCTTGAGCTGGCCTTCACGAAAGTTACCAACCGCCCACCAGGTGCGCGCGTCGATGAGAGTAAACACTTGCTGGCCGACGTGGGCATAAGCGCCCTCCGAAATCGTGAGATTGGTCACACGGGCATCGAACGGTGCATAGACGCGGCAGTTGTCCAGATTGTAGCGGGCGGTTTTCACAGCCGCCGCCCTTGCTCCACGTTGGTTGATGAGCGGCTCTAGCGTTGTCACGGCGTG
>Ga0209131_1003316_pt1 | contig 10718 bp, 9 predicted proteins | sample GraSoi_2013_40cm_FD_185826 | JGI IMG/M metagenome (GOLD analysis project Ga0209131, IMG submission 185826) | Grasslands soil microbial communities from the Angelo Coastal Reserve, California, USA - Sample 9_17_2013_40cm (SPAdes) (version 2) | ecosystem: Environmental > Terrestrial > Soil >...
CAGACGTGATCATTATGGATGTCTCGATGCCTGATCTGAATGGCATTCAGGTGACCGAGCGTCTCAAGCAATCTTGCCAAAAGATCATGGTGCTGGTGCTGACGGCCCACGACGATGGCGGCTATCTGCGACAGTTGCTCGAAGTCGGCGCCTCTGGCTACGTACTAAAAAAAGCGGCTGCTGAAGAGTTAATCAAAGCGATCCGCGTGGTGGCGGCGGGCGGAGTTTACCTGGATCCCGCGCTGGCAGGCAAGGTCGTCGGCGGCTATCTGGGCAAGCGTCGGTCGGGAGACAACCGGCAACACAATGACATAAGCGAGCGCGAAGCCGAAGTCCTCCGTTTGGTTGCCTGGGGATACACCAACAAAGAGGTAGCTGGATACCTCAGAATCAGTGTCAAGACCGTCGAGACTCACAAAGCGAATCTGATGCAGAAGCTTGATCTCAAGAGCCGGGTGGAAGTCGTGCGTTATGCGTTGCGCCAGGGTTGGCTGCGCGAGACCTAAGGGAGAACTCGACAGACTGAAGTTTTTTGGACGAGAACAATCAAAGGAGAGCTTGCATGAAACGAACTTTTCTGTTGATCGGATTGTTGATTGCCGTCGCGTCGATTTGTTTTGGGCGGAGCGGCATTCGTTTTCAAAACAACGATGAGGAAGCATTGAAGCAATTAGTAAAGGAGTGGGCAGACGCGGCCGTCCACGCTGACCAGCAAAAGCTGGACAGGTTGGCCGATGACAACTTCAAAGGCAGCGCGGAAGGGATATCCTTCAACAAGAAGATGCTTGCCACAGCCATTAGATCAGGGCAAATGAAAGTGGCAGCGTGGGACTGTAACAAAAACGACATGAAGGTGAGCATCAGAGGGAACGCTGCCGTGGTCGATGGCCGCTGCACGCTTTCAAATGCTACGTACATGGGTAAAGACTTTAGCGGTGGATGGGCCTTTACCGATCGTTTTGTGAAGCAGAGAGACGGAAGTTGGCGAGCCGTCTCTTCGCAATCGAAGCGAATCAAGCAGTAGTTACAGAGCGAGGTTTTATCAAGTTCGTCATAAGCGCGCCGCACTTGCGCGGATGTTCCAGCTTGAGGCGATCGTGTATCTGAAGAGAAAGGCCCGATCGTCCAAGCCCATCTCAGCTTTACCTGAGCGGTCGACATGTCCCTGAACAGGGCACCTGAGAAATGCTGGAGCGATCATGAATACCCAGCGCGTCGGAGTATTCATCGAGAAAGAATGATCAAGAGAAGGGACGCTCTCAAACTTGCGTCAGCGCATTACTCGCTTCGAGCGTGATTACGTAGTGGCTGCCCAAGGACGCAATTGAGCCGGCCAGCCAGCCGCCGAAGTAGGAGATAAGTTGGAATATTTGATTAACCGTTATCAGCGCCACTTGAAGATCCATGGAATGAAGGCGAACGTCGGTTCGCTGGAAACTATAGTCACCACGAGTGCCGAGATCCTCGGGGATTTGGCAAGTTTCAAATGGGGCAAGGCGGCCCAAGCCTTATTCTCGCTTAAGCGAAGACAGACGGCGCTGCTCGAAGGCGAGCTGACGGCGCCCGGCAACGAAGTGGCGTTTATGGTGAACGCCAAACAGACGTTCGGGCCGAGCTGAATTCTTTTTCGTTCTTCCTTTCACCCAGTCTGACAGTTTCGCATATTCCTTTCGCACTGCGGCCATCGGTTGATCAGTGCCTGGTAGATTTCCCCCATTTCTAGACTTCTCGCTATTGTCAGTCCGCTGTGATTCCTCTCCTGCTCAGGGAATTCCCTTATCGCTCAGAGTGTTCCCTGACAGTCCTTGCTCGTTGCCCCGATGGACGCGGCCTCTCGGAAGTGAGAAACAAGTACTGATTAAGACTTCGTCGTTTCGCGCGAACCGAAGAAGCGGATTTCCCGAGTTGGCCTCGCCGGCAAAAACTTCGGAAGATACGGATCCTGGCCGCAATCCTCGGGAAGTCATTCAATACGAGGTCGCGAATTGAACCAAAATTTCAGCCTTCTTTAATCTCTTAAAGGAGTGCTGGTTGAGGAGATTCCAGAAATGAGCACCGACGAGATCAGGACCAGAGTCAAAGAGTCCATCGCGACTATAACCAACATCAGTATTGACGAGATTTCTGATACCGCGTCCTACAAGGATGACTTGCAACTGGACTCTCTCACAATCCTCGAAATAGCGGTCGATGCAGAGTACCAGTTTCAGGTCAAACTCTCAGACGACGATTTGGGCGAGATTCAAACCGTTGCGGATACGGTCAACATGGTGCAGCAGCACCTTAGTCCAGCATTGGTTTAACTGTGGATCATCGAATTGTCATTACCGGAATCGGCGTGGTGACTCCGATCGGCACCGGGTGTAAGGAGTTCTGGAGGAACTTGCTCGATGGGCGGAGCGGCATTGCTCCGGTCCAATCATTCGATACGTCCGGGTACAACGTTCACCGTGGAGCCGAGGTAAAAGAGTTCAATGCAGAAGACCACGTCTTAAATCTCGACGCCGCTCACCTGGGGCGCGCCTCTCAGTTCGCTATCGCAGCCGCAAGGCTGGCGCTCGCGGACGCTGGCGTGGAAATCGGTTCCCTCGACCGAAAGCGGGCAGGAGTGTCAATGGGAACGACCTCGGGTGAGCCGCGCGAGGTCGAGCGCTTCGATGATTCATACGTCTCCAGGAATCTGGATCGAATCGGGTCAGAATTCCTCGCGCTTTACCCCTGCCATGTGATCGCCGCAAATGTAGCGAGCGAACTGAATTTCGCGGGCGCTAACACTATGATTCCGACTGCTTGCGCTGCTGGTAACTATGCGATTGCCCACGCGCTGGACGTGTTGCGCGCGGAACGCGCCGACCTCATGCTGGCTGGCGGCTCAGACACCTTCTCACGCATCACCTTTACCGGATTTGCCAGGCTTGGCGCGGTCGCTCCGGAAACGTGCCAACCTTTCGATCGGCTCCGCAAAGGCATGATCCCTGGCGAAGGCGCGGGTGTGTTGGTACTGGAACCCTTCGAACGCGCGCGTCGCCGGGGAGCCCGCGTCTATGCCGAAGTCGGCGGATACGGCCTTTCCTGCGACGCGCACCACATGACGGCCGCCCATCCCCAAGGCGACGGTGCTGTGCGCGCAATGCGACAGGCGCTTGCTGATAGCGGCACCAACACTAAACAAGTGAGCTACATCAGCGCCCACGGCACGGGAACCGCGACGAATGATCGCCTTGAGACCATAGCAGTCAAGCGCCTCTTCAAAGACCCGGCTTATCGCATTCCCATCAGCTCGGTCAAATCGATGCTCGGCCATACTATGGGCGCTGCCTCCGCTATTGAAGCGGCGGTATGCGCGCTCGCCGTCTTCAATGATCGAGTTCCGCCAACCATCAATCTCAACGAGCCGGATCCCGAATGTGATCTCGATTACGTCCCAAACTTTGCGCGCGAGTTGCGAGTCGACGTCGCGATGAATAATGCATATGCGTTTGGCGGCAACAATGCTTCCCTAATTCTCAGAAAGCGTGAGTTACTAAATTGATAGGAAATCGAGTCGTTATCACAGGCAGGGGTGTAGTTTCACCGTTAGGTGATTCACCTGCCCGTCTGCATGGCTCGCTCTGTCGGGGCCTCAGCGCAATTAAGCCAATACAGCTTTTCAGTACCGCCGGACTGGGGTGTCCGCTCGGCGGTGAGATTGTTGATTTCGATGCGGCGAAATATTTGGGCCGGCGAAACTTGCGTCCGCTTGATCGGACGTCTCGACTGGTAGCATCCGCGGCGCAACTGGCATTGGAAGATAGCGGTTGGTCAATGGAGATGAGAAACGCGCAAGAAGTGGGATTGGTGCTTGGGACGATGTTCTGCAGCGTGCACACGATCTCTGAATTCGATCGGCGTGCTCTCGAGGCTGGTCCAGCCTATGCCAGTCCCATGGATTTTTCCAATACGGTAATCAACGCCGCCGCCGGTCAAACAGCCATTGTGCATAACCTGCGTGGAGTGAACACCACCATTTCGACTGGTGTGACCTCCGGACTGGAGGCCATCTCTTACGCGTCCGACCTCATTCGCTCTGGTCGTGTGAGGGCTTTGCTGGCCGGTGGCGCCGAAGAATTATGCTTCGAGTCGTTCTTCGGTTTCGATCGTGCTGGTCTGCTTTGCCGATCGGATACCTCAGCCGGGGATTTTCCGATTCCGTTCGACACGCGCCGGAACGGATCGGCACTTGGCGAAGGGGCGGCGCTGTTGATGCTGGAAGACGCGGCGCTGGCCCGAGAGCGCGGCGCGCGCGTGCTCGGAGAAGTTACGGGGCATGGCAGTGGTTATGACTGCTCGCGCGGGCGCGACCACAAAGATTCTGTAGAAGCCATCGCTTTCGCAATCAGACAGGCGCTAAGCGATGCCTTCTTGTTACCCCACGAGATCGATTGCCTGAGCGCTTCGGCCAATGGCAGCCAGGTAGGGGACCGGCACGAATCAGAAGGCGTCTTTGCCGGCCTCAACGGTCAGACGCATAAACTTCCGGTGACCGCCATCAAGTCGATGCTGGGAGAAACACTCGGCGCTTCCGGCCCGATTCAAGCAGTCGCTTTGTTGGAAACGATGCGTGACGGAATGCTTCCGGGAATCCCGCAGCTGAAAGAGATCGACGATGATTTCCCGCTCAAGATGGTCCGACCGGACAGCCGCGAAGAGGATGTGATTAATGGTCTGATCAACTCGATCGGCTTCGACGGACATTGCAGCTCTTTAATCCTGACCCAGTGCGACAACTGAAGGCGGCGTAGGGTCAGGGGTGAAAAATTGTTGGTCGTTCAGATGAGGAGTCTGATTCATGCTCAGCTTCAGCTTGACCCAGGAGTTCATCGAGCAGAAACCGTTGGAGCTCGTGCCCAGGATGAAGGACCAGGGTTATTCGGGCGAGTCGGTCGAGCGACGGCGGGAGTGGGTCGAGCAGAAAACGGGATGCCAATTAAAGCATGTCGGCGCGCTTTCAATATCGAGCGAAGAGATGCGCGGCAATATCGAGAACCCAATAGGCGCCGCCCAGATGCCGCTCGGAGTTGCCGGACCTTTAAGAGTCAATGGGATGCACGCCGACGGTATCTTCTATGTTCCGCTAGCTACCACTGAAGGCGCGCTGGTTCGTTCCTACGAGAGAGGTATGGCCGCATTGACGCGCGCGGGCGGAGCGACGACTCGGTTGCACATAGACGAAAACCGGGTTGCTCCGGTCTTCTGCTTTGATGATGTAAGCGACTCGTATGAATTCGTGTGGAAGCTGCACGAAGAGTTCGAAGCGATTCGCACTGTGGCTGAATCCACCACTCGTCATGGAAAGCTGCTGCGCATCGAATGCCACCCGGTTGGACGAGAGGTGATTGTTAACTTCTCATACAACACTGCCGACGCACAGGGCATGAATATGATCGTCAAAGCCACAGAGCAAGCCTGCAAATGGATTATGGACCACAGCCGCGCGAAACGATTCTACGTCTTTAGCGGATTCAGTTCGGAGAAGCGCGCGAGCGGCTCACTGCTGGCAGGCGGCAAGGGCAAGAAGGTTACGGCAGGAGCTCTGCTGCCGAAAGAAATCGTGAAATCCTACCTGCACACAACTCCGGCGCGACTGTTCGACATGTGGCAACACACGGTGTTGGGTCACATGCAGGCAAGTGCCATTGGTTACAACGGGCATTATGCCAACGGCCTGGCCGCCATTTTCATCGCGTGCGGTCAGGATGTCGCCAACATCGCCAACTCGGCGGTTGGCATAACCAACTTCGAAGTGACGGGGGACGGCGATCTTTACGCGAGCGTCACCCTGCCCTCGCTCACAGTGGCGACGGTAGGCGGAGGCACCGGATTGGGAACCAGCCGGGAGTGTCTGGAAATGCTTGGTTGCACCGGCAGCGGCTGCGCGGCCAAATTCGCAGAGATTGTCGCGGCCGCGATCCTTGGCGGGGAACTTTCAATGGGCAGCGCGATCGCGAGTGCTGAGTTCGTTCAGGCCCATGAGATTTTTGGGCGGAACAGACCAAACGAGGTGAGTATTCAGTAGTCAATTGTCCGTTTGCTCCTTAGGCGTGCCTGACAACGATAGTTACTTGATATGAAACGACTATTCAAAGGTTTGAGAGGCAAGCTGCCGAATGATTCTTACGATGCCGTGATTATCGGCGCGGGTATCGGAGGTTTGATCTGCGCGAACCTGCTGGCCCGTGAAGGCCTGCGGGTGTTGCTTACCGAGCAGCATTATATGGTGGGTGGATATTGCAGCACGTTCCGTCGAAAGGGTTATACCTTCGATGCCGCAACCCACTTTTATCCTCTCCTCGGCAACCCGGCAACGATCACCGGAAAACTACTTTTGGACCTTGGAATTACAAACGGCTGGGTCAAGATGGATCCCGTCGATCACTTTCATTTTCCCGATGGCTCGAGCTTTGCAGTTTCAGCGGACTTCGATATTTACCTTGGAAAGCTAAAGGCCGAATTTCCCGAAGAAGCGCAAGCGTTGGACAAGTTCTTTGCGCTGGTGCGCGACGTCTACATGTTCGGACTCGTTTCTTACTTTCGCTGGCGCGATACAGATCGGCTCAAGCCCTACGCTCACCTGACGGTGAGAGAAGTGTTGGACCAGCACTTCTGCAACCGGAAACTCAAGCTCTTACTCGCTGCCGATTGTGGGCATTGGGGGTCGCCTCCGTGTCGCACGTCGTTCGTCTTCGATTCAATGCTGAGGCTGTCCTACTTTCTGGGCAACTATTATCCGCGCGGTGGTTCGCAGGCTTTTGCCGACGAGTTAGCGCTGCGATTCGAACAAATGGGCGGCGACATTCTGATGGGTTCCGCTGTGAAGCGGATACTTGCGCGAAATAAAACGGCGACCGGCGTTGAAGTGGAGGTAGGGCCAGCAAATGCGCGTAGCGTCCGACGGGTCAATGCCGGTGTCGTTGTCTCGAATGCTGATTTGCTGTCTACGATCGAACGATTGCTCGATCCGTGTCAGGTCGATGCTGACAGACTCGCCGCTATTCGAAAGCTGCGGGCCACACATCCGTGTTTTCTCACGCACATCGGCTTGAAAAACATGCCGACCGAAACATTGCGAGAGGCTGCGGGCTATCATTGGGATTCCTGGCATTCAGATCAAGTAGCTACGCGCGCGTTCAAGATTTTCGTGCCGACTCTCTATGAACCCGCGATGGCGCCGCCAGGTTGTCACATCGTGATCGTGCAAAAGTTGACGGACATCGACTATGACGCGATTGAAGATTGGCCGGCGCACAAAATCGCGGTTGAAAACTACATCATGAACAACCTCGAGCGCGTGATGCCGGGATTTTCTGACAAGGTCGTTGTCAAGTTGAGTGCTTCGGCGCGTACCTCCCATCAATTCACCATTAATCATCGCGGCGCGATGCTGGGCTGGGAAATGTCTCCCGACCAACTCGGCGAACACCGGCCGGCTCTCAACGGCATGGTACGGAATCTCTATTTCACGGGACATTGGACGCAACCGGGTGGCGGCATTACGCCTGTCATCGTTTCGGCGATGCAAGTTGCTCATCGCATCGTCAACGGTAAAGAAGACTACTCCGGGCACAAAAATGCAACGCCCGATCCGATGAATAGTCGAGGTGACTTTGCCTGGGTTGTAGACGCCCGACGAGAGAAGGAATTGGCTATGCAGGGCTAACCTGCAGCAGAACAGAAAGCGAACATGGCGAAACGCAGAATCCTAAGAAATCTGGTCCGAGTTCTGATCATCGGTATCGCCCTTGTTGGCGCCATCATCGCGTTGAGCCTCTTCGTCATGGCTCGCAAAGACAAAGAGCATGAGCGTTTTTTCAACACGGGTAAGTCGGTCAATGTGTTTCTGGCCAACTACAAGCATGGACTCGAAGAATCTTTTATGAAGAAAGACGTTACGGAGATCATGCGATTTTACTCGGAACGCTATAACTCTCCAGGCCGCGGCCGCTGGATCTTAAAGCCGGATCCGGGAGCGAGCGATGTCGCTTGTTTCGTCCTGAGAGCTGACGGCCGAAAAGATTACGCGAAGCACGACCTAAAGGATGAAACCGAAGATTATCTCAATGGTCTTACTGCAGTCGACGACGCCAAGTTCAAGATCGACTTGATCGAAAAGATAGAGCTTGAGCAGACGGTGCAACTAACCGTTAAGTTCATTCTCGACGGCAAGGATCGTCAGGGACAAATCTTCCAGGATCGCAACTTCTATCGTTGGAACTTGGTGAACGAGGGTACCTCCGACGCCTACGACTGGAAGATCGTGAAGGATGAACTGGTCGAAGGAGTCCGCGTCGGCGGGCAAGGTCGCGACTTTCAAGCTTTTGAAACGAAAGAAGAATTGGCGACTATCGGCATTGATTACAAACACGAGCGCGATCCAAAGCTCAACGTCAAAGAGCACGGCGCGGAGCTCAAGTTTGGTGTGATTGAACATGGTGGCGGAGGTGTCAGCGTGGTCGACTTTAACAATGACGACAAACCCGACATCTTTTTCGCCGACGGCAAGCGGTCGCGACTCTATCGCAACGACGGAGTGGATGGTTCGGGCCACATTCACTTCACGGATGTAACGCGGGAATCGGGACTGGAGGGACTTGACCAGACGGCCGCCGGCATCTTTGCCGATGTCGATAACGATGGTTATCAGGATCTATTCGTCAGTCGCTACCTGGCGCCGCTCAAGTTCTATCACAACAACGGGCCCAACGCGGATGGCAACTTCACTTTCTCAGACTGGTCCGAGAGGATGGGATTCGATCCCAACGATCCAAAGAGCACGGCGCCTGCGGTCTCCGCTTGTTTCCTGGATTACGACCGCGATGGCTATGTCGATCTATATGTGGGGTTGTATGGCGACGCCTTCAAGGACGTTCCGCGCCTGCCGTTCTACGCACAGAATGGAGGCGCCAACCGGCTCTATCACAATGATGGTGGCAAACGCCTTACCGACGTGACCGAAAAAAGCGGAACCGGCGATACAGGTTGGACGCTGGCAGTGGCCGCTGCCGATTACGACAACGACGGTTATCCGGACCTGGCCGACGCCAACGATTTTGGCCGCAAGAACCTCTATCACAACAACCATGACGGAACTTTCACTGAGGTGGCAAAGCAGGCCGCGGTGCAAGACTTCAGCGGAGGGATGGGCCTGACCTGGGGAGACTTTGATGATGACGGCCAGCTCGATCTCTACACCTCGAACATCAACTCGAACCAACGATGGTTCGGTGAGGACATGACGGTCACGCAATACGCGCGCAACGTAATACGCACCAAATACGCCATCACGGATTTGAGTGAATACTACAAGGTCTACAAACTCCTGGGACCAAGATGGTCTGAGCTGGGCCAAATGATCGGCGAGGGCAATCGTCTGTTTCACAACAACGGCGATGGCACGTTTCGGCAGTTGAAGCAAAGCCACACCAATCGCGCGGGCTGGAGCTGGAGCGTGGCCTTTTTCGACTATGACAATGATTCAAAGCTGGATCTCTATGCGGCAAACGGATGGATTAGCAACGCGCCCAACACGGATCTTTGACTACCCTTCACGAGCGGTGCGGTCGCACACGTGAAGCAATACAAGCAAGGGGTTTTCTTCAGCGACAACTTTGTTGGCGAGAATTCATGGAATGGTTACGAGCGCAATTGCCTCTTCGCAAATGTGGGCCGCGTGCCGCCGGCGGACGGTGCAAAGGCCGACGAGACTGAGACGAGGCAATTCATGGATGTGGCGCGACCGACCGGATCGGATTGCATCAAGGACAGCCGCGGTGTCGCGGTGGCCGACTTTAACGGTGACGGAAAACTCGATTTGGTAATCAACAACAACAATGCAGCGCCTACGCTCTATCTAAACGATGTGAAGAAGGACTACAACGGCGTAGTGCTCAAGCTGAAAGGAAGCATGAGGGATCGGGAGGGGAAGATACTTTGGAACGATGCGATCGGTGCCCAGGTGCGGCTCACGATTGCAGGAAAAACCATAATGCGGCAAGTCGAAGCGGGTTCGGGTTTCGCTTCCGAAATGATGCTCCCGATCCATTTTGGCCTGGGCGACGCGAAGGAGATCGCGGCCGTCGAAATCAAATGGCCGGACGGCCAGGTACAAAGATTTGATGAGGCGCAGACCAGAGGCTGGGTTAACAGCTATGTTCACATACAAGAGGGCAGCTCACAAATCGCAGTCGTGCCGAATCGGCCGTTGTCCCGCGCTGCCGCTTCCCTCGGTAACAAAAATGTTGCCGCAGCCAGGGGAGCGCCGTAGCTGCGAGGAAACTGGATTCTCGCAGATGGGGAGGGGAGTTAAGGCAAGGTACGCGGGGTGGAAGAATCGGTCGTTTGGTTCGTGAGATTATGAGAGCCGGAAAGATGTCAAAGAGAAAGCGGCGAGTGATTATTTTCTCATCGCCTTTGGTCATAATTCTCGGATTAGTGATTTGGGGCAAGGTTGCGATCAATCGCGTCGAGGCGAACGCGCAACTGTTGGCGGAAACCGGCCAGGGCGCCATCAAGTTATTAAACGAGTACCGCGCCGGCGTGGATGACTTCGTCGCTAACAAAGACGCCAGCAAGATTCTCGATTGCTATGCCGACAATTACTCGAATGCGCGTGGCGGTGAATGGACGGAAAAGCTGCAATCTGACCGGGACGGCGTGCAGGTCTACGAATGGGACGTCGACGG
>Ga0209131_1003317_pt1 | contig 10717 bp, 8 predicted proteins | sample GraSoi_2013_40cm_FD_185826 | JGI IMG/M metagenome (GOLD analysis project Ga0209131, IMG submission 185826) | Grasslands soil microbial communities from the Angelo Coastal Reserve, California, USA - Sample 9_17_2013_40cm (SPAdes) (version 2) | ecosystem: Environmental > Terrestrial > Soil >...
CCCGCCGATCATCCAGATCAAGACGACCTACACCGGCGCGGATGCCCTCACGGTCGAGAAGTCCGTGGCCACGCCGATCGAGCAGCAAGTGAATGGCGTGCAGGGCATGATCTACATGAAGTCGATCAACGGCAGCGACGGCACGATGACGCTCCAGGTCAGCTTCGACGTCGGCAGCGACGTCAACCTCGATCAGGTCTTCGCACAGAACCGACTCTCCCAGGCGAACTCCCAGCTGCCGCCGTCGGTGACTCAGTACGGCACCATGGTGCAGCAAACCGTCGGTTTGCCGCTGTTGGTGATTCCGATCTACTCGCCCGACGGCACGTACGACGCGAACTTCCTGGGCAACTACGCGACGATCAACATCAACGATCAGCTCGCGCGCGTTCCCGGGGTGGGGCAGGTGCTCTTGTTCGGCACCTCGGACTACTCGATGCGCATCTGGGTGCGCCCCGACACGCTCGCGAAGCTGCAGCTCACGGTCACCGACCTGATAGACGCGATCCAAGCGCAGAACGTCGTGAACCCGGCCGGCATGGTCGGCGCGGAGCCCGCGCCGCCGGGTCAGGAGTTCACCTACAACGTCATCGCGCAAGGCCGGCTGGTCGAGGCGGAGCAGTTCGGCCAGATCATCGTGCGCGCGAACTCCGACGGCTCGCTGGTGCGGCTGCGCGACGTGGCGCGCATCGAGCTCGGCTCGGTCACCTACATGCAGCGCGGCCGCTACAACGGCAAGCCCGCCACCATCCTCGCCGTGTACCAATCGCCCGGCTCGAACGCGCTGGCCACCGCTGGCGCGCTCAAGGTGCAGATGGAGAAGGTCGCGGAGCGCTTCCCGAAGGGGCTCGCGTACGCGATCGCGCTCGACACCACCTTGCCCGTCAGCGAGGGCATCAACGAGATCGTGCACACGCTGGTCGAGGCGGTCGTGCTCGTGATCATCGTGGTGTTTCTGTTCCTGCAGGGCTGGCGCGCCACGTTGATCCCGCTGATAGCGGTCCCGGTCTCGCTGATCGGCGCGTTCCTGGTGTTCCCCATGCTGGGTTTCTCGATCAACACGCTCTCGCTGCTGGGCCTCGTGCTCGCGATCGGCCTGGTCGTCGACGACGCGATCGTCGTCGTGGAAGCGGTCGAGGTCGGCATCGAGCACGGCCTCTCACCGCGCGACGCGACCATCAAAGCGATGGACGAGGTGAGTGCGCCGGTGATCGGCATCGCGCTGGTCCTCGCGGCCGTCTTCATCCCGGCCGGCTTCATGGGCGGAATCACCGGCCGCCTGTACCAGCAGTTCGCGATCACGATCGCGATCTCCGTGCTGATCTCGGCCTTCAACGCGCTGACCCTCTCCCCGGCTCTCTGCGCGCTCTTGCTGCGGCCGAAGGTGCCCTCGACCGGACTGCTGGCGCGCTTCTTCGCCGCCTTCAACCGCTTCTTCGAGCGAGTCACCGCGGGCTACGTGAACGTGTCCGCCAGAGCGATCAAGCGCTCCGCGCGCACCTCGTTGCTGCTCGCCGGGATGGCGGTGATCGCCGTGGGCGTCGGGCGCATACTGCCCACCTCGTTCGTGCCGAACGAGGACCAGGGCTATTTCTTCGTGCAGATCTCCCTGCCCGACGCCGCATCGCTGCAGCGCACCGACGTGGTCGCGCGCAGGGTCGAGGAGGTGCTGAAAGAGACGAGCGGCGTGCAGAGCTACACGACGATCGTCGGCTTCAGCCTGCTCGCGAACATCTCGGCCAGCTACAGCGGCTTCTACTTCGTGCAGCTCGAGCCGTGGAGTGAGCGCGGCGGGCGCGGCGCCGACGTGATCATGGCCGAGCTCAATGCGAAGCTGCGCGCCTACCCCGACGCGCTGGCGTTCTCGTTCGGCCCGCCCGCGATTCCGGGGGTCGGCAACGCCGGCGGCTTCGACGTCATGCTGCAGGACCGCAGCGGCAGCGACGTCGGGTATCTCGCGGAGAACGCCCAGCGCTTCATCGACGCGGCGAACAAGCGGCCCGAGCTCGCAGGGGCCGTCACCATGTTCCGTCCGGACGTGCCGCAGCTCTTCGCGAACGTGAACACCGACAAGGTCTACAAGCTGGGCGTGAACGCGCAGGACGTATACGTGACACTGCAGGCGCTGCTCGGCGCGGCCTACGTGAACCAGTTCAATCGCTTCGGTCGCATCTGGAAGGTCTTCCTGCAGGCCGAGCCGGAGTTCCGAGTCACCGCCGACGATATCGGGAGCTTCTACGTGCGCAACAAGGAGCAGCAGATGGTGCCGCTCTCGACCTTGGTGCGGGCGGAACAGAGCTCGGGGCCCGCGTTCACGAACCGCTACAACCTGTACCGCTCGGTCGAGGTGCTCGGGAATTCCGCGCCCGGCTACAGCAGCGGCCAAGCGATGGCCGCCGTGGAAGCGGTCGCGAAGGAAGTCCTGCCGAGCGACATGAGTCACGAGTGGACCAACATGTCGTATCAGGAGGCGACGGCGACCGGCACGGGCGCGACCTTCGCGCTGTCGATCCTGTTCGTGTTCCTGATCCTGGCGGCACTCTTCGAGAGCTGGACCGTGCCGTGGAGCGTGCTGCTCACCACCCCGGTCGCGATCTTCGGCGCGTATCTGGGCCTCTGGGCACGCCGGCTCGACAACGACGTGTTCTCGCAGATCGGCCTGATCATGCTGATCGGCCTCGTGGCGAAGAACGCGATCCTGATCGTCGAGTTCGCCAAGATGGAGCTCGGCAAGGGCGACAAGTCACTCGTCGAGGCCACGCTGACCGGCGCTAAGCTGCGCCTGCGCCCGATCCTGATGACGAGCTTCGCGTTCATCCTGGGCTGCGTGCCGCTGTGGATCGCGTCGGGCTCCGGCGCGATCTCGCGTCAGAGCATCGGCACCACCGTGATCGCAGGCATGCTGGGCGCGACCGGCATCGCGATCTTCTTCGTGCCCATGCTCTTCGTGCTGTTCGAGCGCTTCGCGCGGCGCGGCGCGGCCACAGCGTCGCCGACGACCGGACCGGGTCACTGATGCGTCTCCGGCGCGCGCTCACCGCTCCGATCGCGCTGGTTCTCGCGGCGGCCTGCGCGGTCGGTCCCGACTACGTGCCGACAGAAGTCTCTCCGCCTCCGGAGTTTCGCAGTCAAGTGACTCCAACCGATGCGGCCTCGATCGCCGATCTCCCCTGGTGGGAGGTCTTCGACGACCCCGTGCTCCAGCAGCTCGTCGCCGAGGCGCTCGGCGCGAACTACGACCTGGCCACCGCGGTGTACCGCGTCGAGCAGGCGAAGGCGCAGGTCGGCGTGGCTCAGTCGCCGTTCTATCCGCAGATCGTGTATCAGGGCAACGCGGGGCGACAGCGCCAGCCGGACTTCCTGATCCAGCCCGCGGCCACGTTCGACCTCTTCTACGGCGCCTTCTCACTCGCCTGGGAGCTCGACGTGTGGGGCCGGATCCGGCGCTCGAACGAGGCCGCGCAGCAGCAGCTGCTCGGCACCGAGGATGTTCGGCGCGGGGTAATGCTGTCGCTGGTCACCGAGGTCGCGGGCTCGTATCTCACGCTGCTCGAGCTCGACCGCGAGCTCGAGATCACGCAGGAGAACGTGAAGTCGTTCGACGACTCTCTCGACTTGTTCTCCCGTCGCTTCAAGGGCGGCGTCGGCAACCGCCTGCAGGTCGCGCGCGCCGAGGCCGCACAGGCCCAGGTCGCTGCGCAGATCCCGAACCTCCGGCGCCAGATCACCGAGCAGGAGAACGCGCTCTCGGTCCTGCTCGGCCGCGCGCCGGGCCCGATCGCGCGCGGCGTGCCGTTTCTCGATCGGCCGCCCGCGCCGCCGACTCCGCCGGGCCTGCCGTCGGCTTTGCTCGAGCGCCGGCCCGACGTGCTGCAGGCCGAGAGCACCGTCGCGAGCTCGAACGCGCTGGTGGGCGTGGCGGTCGCGAACTTCTTTCCGCAGATCGGACTCACCGGCGTGTACGGCGCACAGAGCATCGAGCTGCACGACCTGGTGAAATCGAACTTCAATCTCTGGAACTACGCGGGGAACGTGGCGGGTCCGCTGTTCCAGGGCTTCGCGCTGCTCGAGCAGTACCGCGGCCAGAAGGCCGACTGGGAGCAGACCAAGGCGCAGTACAAGCAGACCGTGATCACCGCCTTCGCGGAGGTCTCGACCGCACTCAGCGCGCAAGCGGAGCTCGGGGCGGCGCGCGAGGCCCAAGAGCGCTCGGTCCTCGCGTACCAGGAGTCCGTCAAGATCGCGCGGATTCGCTTCGACCAGGGCCTGGCGAATTACTACGAGGTGCTCGAGGCGCAGCAACAGCTGTTTCCGGCGCAGATCGTGCTCGCCCGGTTCCAGCTCGATCAGCTGCTCACCGTCGTGACGCTCTACCGCGCCCTGGGCGGAGGCTGGAAGCTCACGGACGAGCAGTGGACGCAGAAGCCCCCGTGAGTCGACTTGCCGAGATTCGGGCCCGGCGCAGGCCGACGAGCTCGAGCTCCGCGAACGCCCCGACGACGACGGCCTGCAGCGCGACGAACGCGTAGCCCAGCGCATTGGGCGCGATCGCGCCCGACAGCGCCAGCGCGGCGCTGCCCGCGACCCAGGCGAGGTTGCAGGCGATCACGGCCCAGACCGCTGCCGGCCGCGGGCTCTGCGAGCGCGCGACGCCGCCAACGAACGCGACGAACGGCACGAGCGAGAGACCCGCGCCGAACAGCAGCTCGGCGGGGAGCTGGAACAGGGACGAGAGCGGCTTCGCGAGTCCGAACAGCGCCAGCGCGGTGACCCCGGTCGCGACGGCGTCGGCGGCGAGAGCCAGTCGAAGAAAGCGCGAGGAATTCGAACGCTCCATGGTGATCTCCTCTCCGATTTGGAGTCACCAGAGGATCGACCCCTCGGCGCGCGGAAGCGATTACTCGCCAGGTAGTGCGCCGCGCCCCGGCGGCGCCTCGAGCGGATCAGCCCGGCGTGGCCGTCTCCCCCGGCGCGGCCAGCTCGAGCGCCAGCGCGTGGATCTCGGGGCCGATCTCCGCGGCGAGCGCGTCGTACACCATGCGGTGACGGGCGAGACGGGCGACGCCGCGGAAGCGCTCCGAGACGAGCCGCACGCGGAAGTGGCCGGCGCCGCCGGCGGCGCCCGCGTGGCCGCGGTGCCGCGCGCTCTCGTCCAGGACGTCGAGCGCGACCGGCGCGAACGCCGTGCGCAGGAGCGCCTCGATGCGGTCGCGCCGATTCATGCCGCGGAGTATCTCGCGGAGTCAGCTCGCGCGCGAGCCCTCGTCGAGGATCGCGCGGATCTGCGCGACCTGGGTCTGGATCTCGGCGATCGACTGGGCGGCGCCGCTCGCGAAGTCGCGCGTCTTCTGGCCGGCCGAGCGCACGGAGTCGACCTTGCGGCGCAGCGAGCTGGCGCCGTTCGAGGCGTGCGCGGCGTTGCGCGAGATCTCGTTCGAGCCGCTGGAGAGCTCGTCGGTCGTGCGCGCGACGCCCTGGGTGGTCGAGGCGGCGCGCTGCACGGAGGTCGTGATCTCGTCCGCGCGCCCCGCGGCGTTGCCGACCGACGCCGAGATCTCGGCGCTGGTCGCCGTCTGCTCCTCCACCGCGGTCGCGATCGTCTGCGTCGCCTCGCGCATCGTCTGGATGATCGCGCCGATGCGCTCGATCGAGCTGACCGCGCCTTCGGTCGTGCGCCGGATGCCGTCGACCTTGCTCGCGATCTCCTCGGTCGCGGCGCCCGTCTGGCGCGCGAGCTCCTTCACCTCGTTCGCAACGACCGCGAAGCCCTTGCCCGCGTCGCCCGCGCTCGCCGCCTCGATCGTGGCGTTCAGCGCCAGCAGGTTGGTCTGGTCGGCGATGTCGTTGATCACGTCGACGACGCGGCCGATCTCGCGCGCCGCGGTGCCGAGCACCGCCACGGTCTGGTTCGTCTCGTCCGCCAGGCGCGCGGCCTGCACCGCGACGTCCGCCGAGTGATGGCAGCTCGACGACACGTCGCGCAGCGACGCGCTCATCTGCTCGACCGCCGTGTTCACCGAGCGGATCGAGTCATTGAAGGTCTCGATCGACGAGACCGCCGAGCCCATGTGCTCCGAAACCGCGCCTGCGCCCTTGGCGACGTCGCGCACGTTCACGCTCGACTCCTCGACGGCGGCGGCCACCGCCTGGATCGCGGAGATCGTCGTCTCGCTGGCGTCGTGCATCTCTTCGGTGTCGCGGAGGAGACCGCTGGCGGCCTGCTCCAGCGTGTCGGTCGCCGGCGCGAGGGAAGCGCAGGCGCGCGCGAGCGCGTCGGCTGCGGCGCGCAGGCGGCCCGCATCCGTTCGCATGCGAGTGACCCGGGCGTCCGAGCCGCGCAGCACGCGCGCGAGCTCGCCGGCGCGCGTGCTCTGCAGCATGCGGCCCAGGTGCGCCTCGTCGCCCGCCTCGAACGCCGCGGCCGCTTGCTCGAGCGGCGCGAGCAGCGAGCGGCGCACCCAGAGCCACAGCGCCGAGACCGTGACCAGCGCCGCGATCCCGAACACCCAGCGCAGCGCCTCCGCCCAATCCATCGGCCCGAGCTCGCTGCCCGCGAACAGCGCGCACAGCAAGCCGAGCGCGCCGAGCACGCCCTTCGCCAGGTCCCGCGCCGTGCTGTGCTCGCGTCCGATCATCCCGGAGTCTCGACGCACTGCAGGATCTTGGTCGCGAGTGTCTCGGGCTGGAACGGCTTCGTGAGATAATGCTTCGCGCCCGCCTCGATCGCCTCGATCATCTTGCGCCGCTCCGACTCGGTCGTGAGCATGATCACCGGGATCATGGAGAGACCCGACTGACCCTTCACGGCGCGCAGAAACTCGATCCCGTTCATCTCCGGCATGTTCCAGTCCAGGAGGATGAGCTTCACGTCGTCGTGCTCTTTGAGCCGTTCGAAGGCCTCGACGCCGTTGGCGGCGGGAACGGCCTCGTGCCCGAGCATCTCGAGGATCTGCTCGATCACCTTGCGCATGATCGCGGAGTCGTCGACGACCAATACCTTCATCGCAGTGCTTCCTTCAACCGGTAGTACGTGGACCGGCCATGGCGGACGACTTCGAAGTCGTCGCTGTAGAGCTCGAGTGTCTCGGTGGCGCCCGCGGCGAGCGTGCTCTCGGGGCGCATCACGTGGACGGACTTCGCCAGGATGCTGCGCTTCCAGGCGGCCGCGAAGTAGATCAGCACGTTGCGCAGCAGCACGATGTCGAAGAGCCCGAGACTCCCGAACGAGTCGAGCAAGTTCATGCGCTTGAAGCGGACGAGCTTGCGCAGCTCGTCGGACAGCACGGAGATGCGCCCGTCGCGCTCGAAGTACCTCTCGCGCAGGTTGAGCGGCAGGCCGCGGCGCATCGAGATCGGGTCGTAGCGCCCGGCCTCGGCGATCGAGAGCGCGTTGCGGCTGATGTCGGTGGCGAGCAGGTCGAAGCTGTCGGCGCGGAGGCCGCACAGCTCCCCCGTGCGCTCCATCTCCTTGAGCAGGAGCGCCATGGTGTAGGGCTCCTGTCCGGTGGAGCTCGCGGCCGACCAGACCGAGACGCGCATGCGCCCATCCTGGCGGGCGCGCTCGATCGAGTCCGGCACGACCACCTGGCGCATCGTCTCCCAGAACGGCGCGTCGCGGAACCACGACGTCTCGTTCGTGGTCATGTCGTCGATGATGCGGTCGCGCAGCGACGCCCCGGCGCCGCGCGCCTTCCAGTAGAACTCGCCGAAGCTGGCGCAGCCGGTCTCGACGACGACCTCGCGCAGGCGCGTCTCGACGAGATACATCTTCGCGTCCTCGAGCGAGATCCCGCACCAGGTCTCGATCAACCCGCGCAACAGGTCGAACTCGTGGCGTTCGAGACTCGGGACGTTCATTTGGCCTTCGCGATCTCCTGCAGACGGGCGGCGAGCTGGTCGAGCGCGACGACCTCGTCGGCCTCGCCGCTCTCGACCACGGAGCGCGGCATTCCGTAGACCGCGCAGCTGGCCTGGTCCTGTGCGATGCACCAACCGCCGCGCTGGCGCACGGTCTTCACGCCCTCGAGACCGTCGGCGCCCATGCCGGTCATGACGACGCAGAGCGCGCGGCCGGGCATGGAGACCGAGAGTGACTTGAACAGGACGTCGACCGACGGGCGAAACGAGTTCACGACGTTTCCGCTCGTGAGTCGCACGAACGGCTCCGAGTCCTGCATCGCGACCTCGAGGTGCTTCCCGCCGGGGGCGACGAGCACCTCGCCCGCGCGCAGCGGCCGGCCCTCCTCCGCCTCGCGCACGCGCAGCTTCGAGCGGCGGTCGAGCGACGTCGCGAGCGACGCGGTGAAACGCAGATCTTCGGGCAGCTCCGGGATCAGCTCCGCGAGCGCGCTCGGCCCGCCGGTGGAGCAGCCGATCGCGATCACGTCGATGACCGGGACCTTGCCCCGCGCCTGCCTCGGCTTGGCCGGCGACTTCGCCGGGCGCGAGCGCTGCGCGCGGCCCTCGCGGAACGCTTCGATCACCACGCCGAGTGGCTCGCGCAGCGCCGCGAAGCCGTCTTCGCCGGCCCTCACCTGGGGCTTGGTGACGAAGTCGAATGCGCCCGCCTGCAGCGCATCCATGGTGATGTTCGCGCCGTTCGTGGTCAGGCTCGACACCATGATGATGCCCGCGTCGGGAAGCATGGAGCGCAGCTTGGGCATCGCCTCGACGCCGTTCATCACGGGCATCTCGACGTCGAGCAGGATCACCTCGGGCCGCAGCTCGCCGGCCTTGACGATCGCGTCCCTGCCGTCGACGGCGGTCCCGACGCACTTCACGTCGGCCATCTCGCGCAGGCAGCCCTGCACCAGGCTGCGATAGATCGCGCTGTCGTCGACGATCAGGACCTTCAGCTGCTCGGCCATCTTTACTCCGCGTCGCTCTGCCGCAGCACCGCGCTCGGATCCACCAGGCGAATCACTTGATCTTTGAGCTGCACAACGGCGGCCAATAGGTGGTCGTTCTTACCGGACTGATCGGGCGGAGCAGGAGCGATCTGATCCTCGGAAGCCGTGATGACATCGGAGATCCGATCGACCCAGAGCCCCGCCAGCTCGTCGTGAGTGGCGAGATTCGCGAGACCCAAGCTCGCCAGGTCGGCGTTCGTCTTCAGGATCATCAGGCGCGTGCTCTTCTTGAGCTCGCGGGCGGGGTATCCGAGCCGGACGGCGGGATCGATCACCGTCACGATCTGTCCGCGCAAGTTCATCAGACCGCGCACCGCTGCGGGCCCGCCCCGCGCCGGCGTGATGTGGACCTGGCGGTTGATCTCGCGCACGGTGAGGATGTCGATGCCGTAGCACTCCTCGCCCAGGTAGAAGGTGCAGAAGCGGCGGTCGGCGTTGCCCGGCGTCGCGGTCATGTCGTCCTCTCGATGCCCGCGATCTCGAGCAGGCGCTCCGCGTCGATGAACAGCGTGAGTCGGTCCTCGATGATCGCGGCGCCCGAGAGACCCGGGGCGTGGAACTGCGTCTTGTCCGGCTGCGCGTCGGACTCGAGCGTGTCGACGATGCGCGCGGCGATGATCCCGGCCTCGAGCCCCTCGAGGCGCGGGATCAGCACGAAGAACTCGTCCGCGTCGTCGGCGCCGCCGCGCACGGGCAGGACGTCCTCGAGCCGCACGAGCGGGATCGTGCGGCCGCGGTGCTTCAGGAAGCGCCGCGCCCCGACCCACTCGACCTGCTGCTTCTCGACGCGCTCGAGCCTCAACAGCTCGCGCAGCGGCATCGCGAAGCGCTCGTCGGCGGCGTTCGAGAACAGGACCAGCGAACGGCGCTCGGCCTGCGCGGCCGCTGGCTCGCTCGCGCCGCGGCGCGCGGTCTCATCGGCGACCTCGTCGAAGCGGATCTGCGCGCGCTTGGCGATGCCGAGCGTGTCGAGAATCATCGCGACGCGGCCGTCGCCCAGGATCGTCGCGCCCGCGTACCAGCCGCACTCCGACAAGTAACTCGACACCGGCTTCACGACGATCTCCTCGCTGTCGTGGAGCTCGTCGACGACCAGGCCGTAGAGGTGCGCGCCGCTGCGCATCACCACCACGTTCGCGCGCGGCCGGCGGCTCTCTCCGGGGGCGCGGATGCCGAGACACTCCGCGAGCCGCACCAGCGGCAAGAGGTCGCCGCGCAGGCGCAGCACCTCGCTCGAGCGGATGCGCTCGACCTGCTCCGCCTCTCGCTTCAGACGCACGACCTCGACGACGTTGAGCTGCGGGATCGCGAAGCGCTCGGCGTCGACGGAGACGATCAGCGACGGGATGATCGCGAGCGTGAGCGGCAGGTGGATGCGCAGGCGCGTGCCTTCGCCGATCGCGCTCGACACCTCGATCTGACCGCCGAGGTTCTGGATGTTCGTGCGCACCACGTCCATGCCGACGCCGCGGCCGGAGACGTCGGAGATCTCCTTCGCCGTCGACACGCCCGGCTGGAAGATCAGCGCGATGGCGTCCTTCTCGGAGAGCGTGAGCGCGTGCTCGCGCGTGATCGCGCCGCGCGCGATCGACGCCTCCTTGACGCGCTCCGGGTCGATCCCGCGGCCGTCGTCCTCGACTTCGATCACGACGCGGCCGCGCTCGTGATAGGCGCGGACTGTTACCGTGCCGGTGTCGGACTTTCCGAGCACCGAGCGGCCGCGCGGCTCCTCGAGGCCGTGGTCGACGGCGTTGCGCAGCATGTGAGTCATCGGGTCGGCGAGCGCCTCGATGATCGAGCGATCCAGC
>Ga0209131_1003318_pt1 | contig 10716 bp, 9 predicted proteins | sample GraSoi_2013_40cm_FD_185826 | JGI IMG/M metagenome (GOLD analysis project Ga0209131, IMG submission 185826) | Grasslands soil microbial communities from the Angelo Coastal Reserve, California, USA - Sample 9_17_2013_40cm (SPAdes) (version 2) | ecosystem: Environmental > Terrestrial > Soil >...
ACGGTGAACGAGGACCTCGCCGCGTACAGCGCGAAGCAACGCCGCCAGTTCCTCGCCGGCCTCACGGCGGGCGATGCGAACAACAGCCGGCGCGTCGCCGCGTACGACGCCGTGGACAACACGCAGCGCTGCACGCGCTTCCAGGGCACGAAGATCTCGCAGAAGGACATCGAGGACCTGTACCTCGCCGCCGCGCAGCAGGGCGACGCGCGGGCGCAGGCACGCATCCTCGTGGCCGAGTTGAACACCGCGAAGTCGCGCGCCGCTTCGCCGGAGAACTCGAGCCCCGCCCGGGTGGGCGACAGCATGTCGCAGCTCATCTCGCTCCTCGAATCGCGCGATCCCGAGGCGATGATGATCGTCGGCGGCTTCCTCTCGCAGAATGCCGTGGCGAGCACGCTGCACATCGGGCCCAACGGGGAGATACCCGAGCCGTCCGCCTTCCTCGGGTCGTTCTCGCTCGTCGCGTGCGACCTCACGCCGGATTGCGTCAACCTCTCGCGCGAGCCGCAGATGGCCTGTGCGTACGGCGGCTACTGCGATGCGCAGACCTACGAGGAGCTGTACGCGAACTTCATGGCTTCGCCCTTCACGTACATGCAGGCCGTGCGCTATCGCAACCTCATCGTCACGGCGATGAACACGCGAAACTGGGCGCTCATCGGGCTCACGCCCAAGCTCGCCGAGAAGCTCAAGCTCGGCATGTAGTCCCGTGGCAGACGCACCGCCGCGCTGGTTTCGGCGCGAGCCGCAACGCCTCATCCTTTCCATACACGTCCAGCCCGGCGCACGCGCGAGCGAGGTCGCCGGCATTCACGGCGATTCGCTGAAGATCCGCGTTCAGGCGCCGGCGATCGAGGATCGCGCCAACGAAGCGCTGATCGAATTCGTGGCGCAACGCCTGGGCATCGCCCGTCGCGACGTCACGCTCGCCTCCGGCGCCCGCTCGCGGGAGAAGAAGCTCCACGTTCCGCCCCACTGCGATCCGGGCCTTCTGCTGAAAGACTAGGCTCTCGCTTCATCGAAGTGGCGGCAAGGGTCGAGCCGGCCCGATCGTTCCTCGAAGCACCATCTCGCTCGCTCCGACCCCTCGCGCTCGAAGTGGCCGCACTGTCGCTCTATCGACCCCTGGTGACGCGGTCCTCTCGACCCTTGCCGCAACACTTCGATGAAGCTCGTATTGCCATGCCTTCGTCGCACGCATCATTCGAGGCCAAGCACATGGGCCGCAGGTGGCTTCGCGATCACGAGCCACCTTCGAAGCGTCGGCAAGACTCGAGAGGCGCGCGTCAATTCCGGTTGGCAAGGAAGGTGATGCCGCAGTTCGAGCGGAATGGGTTGGAGCGAGCGAGACGCTGCTTCCAGGGACGACCGCGCCGGCTCGAGGCTTGCCGACGCTTCGAAGGGACGATCGCGCTTTCTTAACCCGCCAGAACGCGGACGTGCTCGACCACGCAGCGGCCAAGGGCCTCGGTGTTGTAGCCACCCTCGAGCGTGGAGACGACGCGGCCCTTCGCGTGGCGGTGGGCCACGTCCATGAGCTTCTCGGTCACCCAGCGATAGTCGGCGTCGTCCAGCTTGAGGTATGCGAGGGGATCGTCGCGATGCGCGTCGAATCCCGCGGAGACGAAGACCATCTGCGGCCCGAACGACTCGAGGGCGGGCAACCAGAAGCGCTCAACGGCTTCACGAAAGCCGCGCCCGTCGGTCATCGCCGGCAGCGGCACGTTGACGATGTGCTCGTTGCCCGAATCGGCGCCGCAATACGGGTAGTACGGGTGCTGGAACGTCGAGCACAGCATCACGCGAGGATCCTCGTGGAAAGCATCCTCGGTCCCGTTGCCGTGGTGCACGTCGAAGTCCAGCACGCATACGCGTTCGAGCCCGTGCCGCTCGATCGCGTGCATCGCGCCGATCGCCACGTTGTTGAAGATGCAAAAGCCCATGGGCCGCTGCGGCGTCGCGTGATGACCGGGCGGGCGCACCGCGCAGAACGCGTTGGAAGCTTCCCCGCCGATCACCATGTCCGTTGCGCGCACGACCGCGCCCGCTGCACGCAGGGCGGCGGAGAGCGACTTCGGGTTCATCGACGTGTCGGGATCGAGATAGGCGTAGCCGCGCTCCGGGGCCGCCTCGAAGACCATGTCCACGTGCTCCGCATGGTGTACGCGTTCCAGATGCTCGCGCTGCGCCGGCGGCGCCTCGTGCATGGTGAGCTTCGCGGAAAGTCCCGACGACTCGAGGGCCGCGAAGATCGCCTTCAGGCGCATGGGAGACTCGGGATGCCCCTCGCCCATCTCATGCTGGACGCAGTCGGGGTGCGTGAGGATCGCGGTCGCCATGCCGCGATTCTAGCTAGAACTGCAGGCGCTCGATCTGCTTGGTGCCGCTCATCGACGGCAGGCCGAAGGCGGGGTCGTTGCTCGACAGTCCCTGCGGCGGCGAGATGTTGTACGTGAACGCGCCGCTGGAGGCGCTTGTGAAACTGAACGAGAACGTGCCCACGCGCGTCTGCTGGCGGTTGCTGCCCGGCTGGAAAAACGGCGTCCCGTTCAGCACGTAGACATCGCCCGTGAGCGTGGTCGGGCTGGTCCACGTGCCGCCGGGCATGTTGATCCACAGCGGCTTGTACGCACCCGGCGACGAGGGATCCTGCTGGCGCGGATCGTAGGTGTACCAGATCGCCCAGATCTGGTTGGTTGGATGCTGCGTGATGGTGAGGCCCCAGCCGTTCTCGTTGGGGTTCCACCACAGGTCGGTGTAATTTGCGGCGGGCGTGGCCTGTGCGGCCGCCGGCAGAGCGACAGCACAAACCAGGATCGCGAAGAGCTTCGAAATCGTCACGTCATCTCCCAAGTGCAACTATTGTAGGCAAAGCGGTTTCCAATCCGAACTCCAGGCGGCGGGCGCGCGCGTCCGCCATGATATCCTCGCCCACATCGGATTGGACCCGTAACCCGCTGACAAGGTTCCCTTTTTTCGATGCTCCTGGACGCTCGCAGCCGTCTCGCCGCAGGACCCACTGAAAGCGTAGTCGCCGCCGCGTGCCAGGTGATCCTCGGCAAGGAACGGCAGATCCGCCTAGCGATGGCGTGCATCCTCGCCCGTGGCCATCTGCTGATCGAGGATGTTCCCGGGGTCGGCAAGACGACGCTTTCCCATGCGCTCGCGCGCCTGCTGGGGCTCGACTACCAGCGCATCCAGTTCACGTCGGACCTTTTGCCCGCCGACATCCTCGGCGTGTCGATCTTCGACCGCGACAGCTCGACTTTCCGCTTCCACCCCGGGCCGATCTTCGCGCAAATCATCCTCGCCGACGAGATCAACCGCGCGAGCCCGAAGGCGCAAAGCGCTTTGCTCGAGGCGATGGAGGAACACCAGGTCACGGCCGAGGGGGAGACTCGTCCGCTGCCCGAGCCGTTCTTCGTGATCGCCACGCAGAATCCGCTGCACCAGGTGGGAACGTTCCCGCTGCCCGAGTCGCAACTCGACCGCTTCCTCATGCGCATCGCCCTCGGATATCCGGACGCCAAGGCCGAGCGCGAACTGCTGAAGGGAGCGGAACGTCGCGACATCATCTCGCAGCTGCAGCCGGCGATGAACGGCTCGCAGCTCACCGAGTTGCAGAAGGCCGTGCCGCAGATGCAGGTGTCCGACGCTCTCCTCGACTACGTGCAGCAGATCATCAACCACACGCGCCACTCACCGCGCTTCACGCAGGGCCTGTCCCCGCGCGCGGGAGTGGCGATCCTGCGTGCCGCGCAGTCGTGGGCGATGATGGAAGGTCGCCGCCAGGTGCTGGGCCACCGCCTGCACGGCAACGCCGACGCCGTGAAGGGTAGCTTCGACCCGGCCAAGGAACTGATCTCGAACGTCGCGATTCCGTAGGCACTCGACCGCTCACGCCGACCGCCTTGTTCGCCGACCTGCGCCAGTCGATCTCCGACTGGATCTTCCGGGCCGCAGTGCCCGAGACCCCGCCGGTCACCCTGGTCCAGCGGCGCATCTTCATCCTGCCCACGCGCCAGGGATACACGTTCGGCTTTACCACGCTCATCCTGCTGGTCGCGTCGATCAACTACGCGCTGTCGCTCGGATTCATCCTCACGTTCCTGCTCATGAGCATGGCGGGCGTGGCGATGCTCCACACGTGGCGCAACCTCGCCCATCTCAAGCTGCGGCCGGGACGCTGCGACCCGGTGTTCGCGGGCGAGACCGCGCACTTCGGCGTCACGGTCGAGACGCCGTCGCTCACGCGCTTCGCCATCGCGGTGCGACGCAAGGACGAGGAGCCGGTGTATGCGGACGTCGTCCAGTCGGAGATCGCCGCCATCGCCCTGCCCGTGGCGGCGTCGCGCCGTGGCGTGATGAGCTGCGGAAGGCTCGAGATCTTCACGCGCTATCCGGTGGGCCTCTTCCACGCGTGGTCCTACGTCGATTTCAACCTCCAGGTGATCGTCTATCCGCGTCCCGACACGGCGGCAGGCACACCGCCCGCGCAATCGCGAAGCGCCTCCGAGGAAGGCATTCCGGTCGCCGGCGACGAGGAATTCCACATGCTTCGCCCCTACCGTCCGGGCGACGCGCCGAAACTCATCGCGTGGAAGGCGCTCGCGCGCGAGCAGGGCCTGCTCAGCAAGGAATTCAGCGCCATGGCCTCGAGCGAGCTGTGGATCGACTACGAGGAGGCGCGCTCCTCGAACCTGGAGCAGCGACTGTCGATGCTGTGCCACTGGGTCCTGACGGCCGATCGCTTCGGTCAGAGCTACGGCTTGCGGCTGCCCGCAGCCGCCATCCCTCCGTCGCGCGGTGACGCGCATCGCACGCGCTGCCTCGAGGCGCTGGCGCTCTTCCAGGGCAGCGGCGCCGGTCCATGAGAAGCGTCCCGGCCTCACCGCACCTCGATGTGCGCAACGTCATGTGGCTGCTCGCCGCGATGGTCTTCGTGGTGGCGCCGCACCTGCTGCGCATGCCGTACTGGATCGCGGTGTTCTTCCTCGCCATCGTCGCCTGGCGTGGCTGGGTGGCGTGGGCTGCGATGCATTTTCCGGGGCGATTCGTGACCACGACGCTCACTATCGCTGCGGCGATCGCGACCTTCTTCACATACAACCGAATCGTGGGACGCGAGGCGGGCGTGGCACTGCTCGTGGTGATGTCGGCGCTGAAGCTGCTCGAAATGAAGACGCAGCGCGAGGTGACGCTGTCGATCTACCTCGGCTTCTTCCTCGTGCTCACCAACTTCCTTTTCTCGCAGACGATCCCGCTCGGCATCTACATGCTGGTGTGCGTGTGGATCTTCATCGGAACCATGGTGGGCTTCAACCGCATCGGCAGCTCGCCGACACTCATCGAGCGCATGCGCCCCGCCGGCGCGCTGCTGGCCCAGGCGCTGCCGCTCATGGTCGCGTTCTTCATCCTCTTCCCGCGCGCCGCCGGGCCGTTGTGGGCCCTGCCGACCGACACCCGCTCCGCCACCAGCGGGCTTTCGGACTCGATGGCCCCGGGCAATATCTCCAACCTCATCAAGAGCGACGCGATCGCCTTCCGCGTGCAGTTCGCCGGCGACCGTCCGGCCTACTCGACCCTCTACTGGCGCGGTCCGGTGCTCACGCAGTTCGACGGCGTGACGTGGAGCCTGTCGCCCGACAAGTCGCTGGGGTACCCCAGCACTTACGCGCGGGCGCTGAAACCAACGAGCTACACCGTCACGCTCGAGCCGCACAACAAGACCTGGCTTTTCGCGCTCGACGTGCCCGCGCTCGTCCCTCCGGATTCCCTCCTGCTGCACGACCTGCAACTGCGCACGCCCGATCAGAGGCCGGTGCGTGACCGCAAGCGCTACGAGATGACGTCGTACCTCGACTATCGCTACGGCGCCTCCACCCCACGGGGTCCGCTTCGCGAGGCGCTGCGCTTCGACGAGACGCGCAATCCGCGCACGATCGCGCTCGGGCGCCGGTGGGCGCGCGAATCAGGCAACACCCGGGAGGTGCTGCAGAAGGCGTTCCAGTACTTCAACCGCGAGTTCACGTATACGCTCGAGCCGCCGCCGCTCGACTCGCGCGATCCATACGACTCATTCCTCTTCGAGACGAAGCAGGGTTTCTGCGAGCACTACGCGGGAAGCTTCGCACTGGCGATGCGCGCGGCGGAAATTCCGGCCCGCATCGTGACCGGCTACCAGGGTGGCGAGATCAACCCACTCAACAACGAGCTGGTGGTCAGGCAGGCCGACGCGCACGCCTGGGTGGAGATCTGGCTTCCCGACCAGGGATGGCTTCGCGTCGATCCGACGGCGGCGGTCTCGCCGCTGCGCATCGAAAGCGGCGTGAACGCCGCGCTGGGTCCCATCGGGGTGCTCCCGAGGCTCATCGCCGCAGATCCGCTCGGGGTCCTCGCGGGCATCCGCGACGCGTGGCGCGCCATGAACAGCCAGTGGGATGCCTGGGTCGTGGGCTATTCGATGGATCGTCAACGCCAGCTCTTCTCCGAGCTCGGGTTCCCGGGGATCGACTGGCGCGCGCTCGGCCTCTGGCTCATGGTGGCCACCTTCGCGGTCGGCGCGGCGATCAGCATCGGGCTGCTGGTTCGCGACCGTCCGCGCCGCGACGAGCCGTCCCTCGCCGCATGGAACCGCTTCTGCGCCAAGCTCGCCGCCGCCGGCGTCGCGCCGCGCGCCCCGCACGAAGGTCCGCTGGATTTCCTGCGCCGCGTGGAATCCTCGCGTTCCGAACTGGCCGCGGCGGCCCACGACATCACCCAGCGCTACGTGCAGGCCCGCTATGGCGCAGGCGCCACGCGCGAAGAGCTGCGCGAGCTCGCCCGACGCGTGCGCGAATTCCGCCCGGCATGACGCCGCGGCGCAACGACCCCTTCGCTCCACGAGATCCTGGCGCACGAGCCGCGCCGCACTCACATCGCCGGCAGCACCCTGGCCGGATCGACGGGCTTGCCCTGGCGGCGGACCTCGAAGTGCAGCTTCACCTGGTCGGCATCCGAGGATCCCATCTCGGCGATCTTCTGGCCCTTGCGCACGTCCTGCTGCTCCTTCACGAGGATGTTGTCGTTGTGCGCATAAGCCGACAGCCACGTCTCGTTGTGCTTGATGATCACGAGCTTGCCGTAGCCGCGTAAACCGGCGCCCGCGTACACCACGCGTCCCGATGCGGCGGCAAGCACGGGCGCACCCTTCTTGCCCGCGATGTCCATGCCCTTGCTCGCATCGTTGAACGCCGCGAGGACTTTGCCTTTCGCCGGCCAAATCCAGTCCACGTCCTCGCCGTCGGTCCCGGGCGTGGCCCGCTCGGGCTCGGGCGGCACTGGCGTCGCCGGCGCGTTGGGCGGCGCCGTTGCAACGATGGGTGGCGGCGCATCGCCTGCTAAAGGCGACTGCCCGGACTCCGCCGCGTTCATTTGCGACAGGGCGCGATCCGAGAATGGCACCTTGGACACGCGCGGCTCGACTTTCGCCGTCGGCGTGTTCGCGAGCGGTCGCGCCTCGATGGGCGGTGCGGGTGTGGCAAGCGGCGTCGTGATCGGCGTCGTCACGGACGCGGTGGTAGCGGTGGATGACGAACCCGTCGGCGCGGCGAGGAACAGCACGCGGCCGACCTCGAGGCGGTTGGGGTTCACGATGTTGTTCCACGCGGCGAGCTCGCGGTAATCGAAACCGTACTGCAGCGCAATGCTGGCGAGTGTTTCGCCGCGCTTCACGGTGTGCGTGGCGACAGGCTTCTCCGCGGGCGGCTCCGGCGGGGGCGGCGCCGGGGATTCCACCACCGGAGGCGGCGGCATCCGCTCCACCACGGGAGCGGGACGGCGCGCCGCGCACGCGGCGAGCACCATCGCCATCACGATCGCGGCGATGCGCATCATGCGAGCCCCGGCAGGAGCGGCACGAAATGCACGCCCGCGCAGCGCTTCTCGGTGAAGCCCTTCTCGTCGCGATCGATCACGTAGAGCCATTGGTTGTCGGTTCCGACGGGCAACACCATGCGCCCGCCCACCGCCAGCTGCTCCTTGAGCGCCTCCGGAACGTGGGTGGCCGATGCGGTGACCATGATTCCATCGTACGGCGCGCCCTCTGGATAGCCGACATGGCCGTCCACATGCTTGTAGCGCACATTGTAGAAACGCAGGTCGCGCAAGTGACGCCGCGCCTTGTCCATGAGCGGCGCGATGCGCTCGAGCGTATAAACCTCGCGCACGAGCTTGGCGAGCACGGCCGTCTGGTATCCGCATCCCGTGCCGATCTCGAGCACCTTGTCCATCGGCGATCTCTCGAGAAGAAGCTGCGTCATCAGGGCCACGACGATGGGCGCGGAAATCGTCTGGCCGTGGCCGATGGGCAGCGCGGTGTTGAATTCATAGGCGCGCGAGGCGATGCCTTCCTCGACGAAAACGTGACGCGGGATCTGCGTCATGGCGCCCAGCACGCGCTCGTTCACGATCTTGTCCGCGCGCAGCGCCTCGATCATGCGAATGCGCGTGCGCTCGGAGGTCATGCCGATGCCTTCGCGGGCGCTCATTTCGCGATCCATTCGCCGACCACCCCGATCTGGTTGGCGTGCGTGAGATCCACCTGCAGGGGCGTGACGGACACGGCGCCGCGCTCGAGCGCATGAAAATCCGTTCCGGGCCCCGCTTCGCGCGCGGCGCCCGCGGGCCCGACCCAGTAAACGGTCTCGCCGCGCGGGTTCTTTCCCGGGATCACGGGCTGCGCCTTGTGCCGTCGGCCCAGGCGCGTGACCTCGATGCCCGCAAGCGATTCGTACGGAATGTCCGGCACGTTCACGTTGAGCAGCACCGGCGAGCCGAATGGGGCGCGGCGAAGCCGCTCCACGAGATCGTGGGCCACGCGCGCGGCGGTGCGGTAATGCTCGAACTTCGTGCCCACGAGCGACACGGCGATGGAGGGAATGCCCAGGAGATAACCCTCGGTGGCCGCGGCGACGGTGCCGGAGTAGAGCGTGTCGTCACCCATGTTGGAGCCGCTGTTGATGCCCGAGACGATCACGTCGGGCTCGAAATCGAGCAGTCCCGTGACCGCCATGTGCACGCAGTCGGTCGGCGTCCCGTTCACGTAGTGGAAGCCGTTGTGCGCATGCGAGAGCATCAGCGGGCGATCCAGCGTGAGGGAGTTGGATGCGCCGCTGCGGTCGCGCTCGGGTGCCACGACGGTGATCTCCCCCAGCGGCTTCAGGCCCTCCGCGAGCGCGGCCAGTCCGGGCGCGAAGTAGCCGTCGTCGTTCGAGAGGAGGATGCGCATTCGAAGCGAAAGTATAGCTAGAATCGCGCTTTCACTTTCATTGCGGAATCCTTCCTTGAAGCTACATCGCCTGTACAGCGCGCTCGCCGTGACCGCTTCGCTGGCGGCCGGCTCGGTCGCCGCCGCCCTCGATGTCTCGGGGCTCGATCGCGACACCGATCCCTGCGCCGACTTCTACCGTTTCGCCAACCAGCGGTGGCTCGACAGCATCGAGATCCCGAAGGACCGGCCGCGCTGGGGTGCATTCGACCAGCTGGAAGAACGCAACACGCAGATCCTCGTCGGGGCGCTGGACGAGGCGATGCGCTCGCCGCCCCCGGCATCGACGCCGCAGGGAAAGGTGGCACTCTTCTATGCGAGCGGGATGGACACTGCCGGGATCGACAAGGCGGGCCTCAAGCCGCTCGCCGATCTCCTCGCCCGCGCCGACGGCGTCGTCGACGCGCCGGGCGTCGCGAAGACCCTCGCGTTCCTGCACCAGCATGGCGTTGACGCCGGCTTCGCATTCGTCGTGCGTCCCGATGCCAAGGACTCCACGCGCTACCTCGCGCAGATCACGCAGGGTGGGCTCGGCCTGTCCGACCGCGACGACTACTTCCGCGACGACCCTCGCTCCGCGCAGATCCGCGATTCGTATCGCAAGTACGTCGCGCGCACTTTCAAGCTGGCCGGGGCAGAAGCGGCGACCGCGGAGCGGTACGTCGCGCAGGTGTGGGACATGGAGGTATTCCTGGCCAAGGCATCGATGACGGCGGTGGAGAGGCGCGACGTCGACAAGACCTACAACAAGATGAGCGTCGCCCAGCTCGCCGAGCTGGCCCCGGGGTTCCCGTGGCGTGCGTACTTCGCGGCGCTCGGCGCCGGCGACCTGGCCGAGGTGAACGTCGCACAGCCCGATTTCGCGAAGATGGTCGGCAAGCTGATCGACCACTACGAGCTGTGGCGCACCTACTTGCGCTGGCAGGTGCTGCGCGCGACGGGCCCGACGCTGCCGGAAGCGTTCGCCGCGGAGCACTTCGATTTCTACGAAGGCTTGTTGCGCGGGCGCAAGGCCCGGCCGCCGCGAAACCGCGAGGTGATCGAACTGATCGGCGGCCGCTACGGCGGCGAGCCCATCGCGCAGGCGCTTTCCATGATCTTCGTGGAGCGCGCCTTCAGCGCGCAATCGAAGGCGCGAATGCAGGAGATGGTCGCCAACATCAAGGCCGCGCTCGCCGACAGGCTGCGCACGCTCGACTGGATGAGCGGGGAGACGCGCGAGCGCGCGCTGGACAAGCTCGCGGCCATGGGCGTGAAGATCGGCTATCCCGACAAGTGGCGCGATTTCTCTGGCGCCGGCGTGGGATCGTACAGCTACGTCGAGAACTGGATGCGCGCGAAAGCCTTTTTCGTCCGCCGCGACGTCGCGCGCATCGGCCGCCCCGTGGACCGTACCGACTGGTTCA
>Ga0209131_1003319_pt1 | contig 10716 bp, 8 predicted proteins | sample GraSoi_2013_40cm_FD_185826 | JGI IMG/M metagenome (GOLD analysis project Ga0209131, IMG submission 185826) | Grasslands soil microbial communities from the Angelo Coastal Reserve, California, USA - Sample 9_17_2013_40cm (SPAdes) (version 2) | ecosystem: Environmental > Terrestrial > Soil >...
CGGAAAGCTGGGCAGCAGGCGGGATCCCGCCTCGACCAGCACGATACGCGCGCCTCGCGGATCGATATTGCGGAAATCCTTCGCCAGCGCGCGCCGCGCGAGTTCGGCGATGGCGCCGGCGAGTTCCACTCCGGTTGGACCGCCACCGACGATGACCAGGTTCATCAGCCGCTGGCGCTCATTTGCGTCGGTCTCGTTCTCGGCGCGCTCGAAGGCGATCAGGATGCGCCGGCGGATCTCGGTGGCATCCTCGATGCGTTTCAGGCCGGGCGCATAGGCCTCCCAATCATCATGACCGAAATAGGCATGGCGCGCGCCCGTGGCGAGGACGAGATAGTCGTAAGGCACGTGCCGGGCTCCCGACATCGCGACGTTGCGCGCCGCGATATCGATGCCGACGACTTCGCCGAGCATGACGGTGATATTCCGATAGCGTCCGACGATACCGCGGATCGGCGCGGCAACATCGGCGGGGGACAAACCGGCCGTCGCCACCTGGTAAAGCAAGGGCTGGAACAGATGATAGTTCTCTCGGTCGATGACGATAATCTCGGCGGACGCGTTCGCGAGGGTCTTGGCAGCCCACAAACCGCCGAAGCCCGCCCCGACGATGACGACGCGTGGCGACAGGGTATTTGGGCGGAGGACGGGGGAAATGCCTTCGCGCATGAGTCAGGGTCATACAGCCAAAAGCCGTGACGCGGGAGCAGGCGGTGACCATCGCGGCCGATGTCATCGACGGCCTAGTGTCTCCGGCTAAGCTTCGATCAGCCCTTGTGCAAATGCACAACGCATGTGCAGCAATTTTGGCAAGAATAAGAGAATTTCGGCCTATGTGGCCTTAAAAACACATTTTTGCACTGCAGCACGATTGCCAATCTTGTGCCCTTGCGACCTGATCGTACGGACGGTGCCGGCTAAGGGCTGTCAAGAAACCGAGCACTTGCTCGGCTCAGAATGAGGGGTGATCGATGATGGATTTCAAGGGCAAGACATTATTGGGCGGCGCGTGCTTTGCGATGATCGCCGCGTCGCCGGCGCTCGCTGACGGCCTAACTGCAAACGGTCAATTTACGACCGATTATGTGCTGCGCGGTATCAGCCAAACGGCAACGCGTCCGGCGGTGCAGGGTGGCCTGGATTACGATACCGGCATTGGAATCACGTTTGGCACCTGGGTCTCTTCGCTGGATTTCGGTGATGACACGCCTTTGGAGTGGGACCTCTATGGCGCTTACAATTTCACGCTCGGTCCGGTGAACGCGAGCCTCGGTGGGATTGGTTACATCTATCCTTATGCGGGCCATTTCGGGCCTTACGATTATTTCGAATTCACCGGTACGCTCGGTTACGATTTTGGTTTCGCCGCCTGGTCGGCCAAGGCCTATTACGATCCCTTCGATTTGCCGGCCGGTTTCTTCGATATCAAAGGCGTGCATCCGAAAACCGAATATTGGTTGACCACCGGCCTCTCGGTTCCCGTGGTCAGCTGGCTCTCGATCAGCGGCAATGTCGGCTATGAGGGTTATTCCGGCACCGGAACCACGAATTACACGGAATGGGATCTCGGGGTGACGGTGACCTACGACAAATACGCGCTCGATCTGCGCTACATCGACACCGACAAACACGCTGGGTTCGGACCGCAGTTCGGGACGGGACCGTTCTACGTCGCGACCTTCACCTTCAAATTTCCTTAGGGATCGTTCGGACCGAGCTTCGTTCACAGCATCTTGCTGCTTACAAGGAGGCGACGACCTCGGAGCAAAGAAGTGGATAAGAGCCTTCGCGGCAAATGTGCGATCGTCACAGGCGCCGCAAGCGGAATAGGTAAAGCGGCGGCGGAAGCGCTGACGGCGTCGGGCGCGGAGGTGATGGGATTCGACCTCATCGCTTCCAACGTTTCCTTCGACGTCATCATTTGCGACGTAAGTTCCGAGTCGTCCGTAAGCACAGCCGTCTCCGAAGCCGTAAGACGGCTTGGCGGCATCGACATATTGGTCAACAGTGCGGGCATTCAGCTTGATGCCGATCTCGCCGATCTCGACATCGCCGTTCTCGACAAGATGTACGCGGTCAATCTGCGGGGGCCCGTTTTGGTCATGCGCGCATGCCTCCCGCATTTCCGCGAGGGCGCACGCGTCATCAATCTCGCATCCGAACTTGCGCAACTGGGGCGCTCTGGCTCATCGGCCTATAGCGCAACCAAGGGCGCGATCCTGTCCCTTACACGATCCTGGGCGCGCGAATTCGCGCCGCGTATCTTGGTGAATGCCGTAGCTCCGGGTCCGACGGAGACGCCGCTGCTGCACTTCGACACATTGTCGCCGGCGATTCAGGCCCTCGAGCTTTCCAATCCGCTCGGCCGTATCGGCAAGCCGCAGGAGATCGCGGAAGCGATTCTGTTTCTTGCCGGACCGGGCGCGAGCTTCATGACGGGACAATGCATTGGCGTCGATGGCGGCGCCGCGATGCGATAGGAGACAACATGGCAGAAAGCGTTCTCATGGCGGAATTGAGCTGGCCGGAATTCGAGGCGAAGACGAAAGCCAAAGCGCCGTTCTTTCTGCCCGTGGGTGCGACGGAACAACATGGGCCGCATCTGCCGCTGAATGTGGACGTTGTTCTCCCGACCAGTGTCGCCGTGGCGGTTGCGAAGAATGTTGGTGGTGTCGTCGCGCCAACCATTCCCTATGGATACAAATCGCAGCCGCGCACGGGTGGCGGCCAGGCATTTCCCGGCACAACAAGCTTGAACGCCCACACGCTCTCCCTTGTCGTGCGCGACGTCATTCATGACCTCGCGCTCCATGGGGTGCGCCGGCTTGCGGTAGTGAACGGACATTTCGAGAATTCCTGGCCAATCGTGGAAGGCGTCGACCTCGGTGTGCGCGAGATCCGCCGCGATGGGATACAGGATTTCGTGGTGTTGCGGCTGGAATATTGGGACTTCGTGCGCCGCGAAACGCTCGACCGGCTGTTTCCGGAAGGTTTTCCTGGAACCGATCTTGAGCATGCGAGTCTGCTCGAAACCTCGCTGATGCTTCTGTTCGCGCCTCAGCTCGTAGATATGAGCAAAGTGCCTTCGGACGGTCCGGCGAAGTTCCCCACCTATGACCGCACTCCGGTGAAACCGGGATTTGTTCCGGCCTCCGGCGTGCTCGCGCGCGCGCAAGGGGCTTCGGCGGAAAAAGGCAAATGGCTGTTCGACGATCACGTCGAGCTTATCACGCGCGCGGTTCTTTCCGAGTTCGGTGGGTAAGGAGAGTCGAGATGAATGCGCCCCTGCAGCCCGTATTCGGCAAGGTCGACGCGATCCGCAAGGAGGTGATTGCGGCTGCGTCCCTGCCGCTCAATCGCGCAACGACGCTGCCACGCTACGCCTATATCGACGAAGATTACTTCCGGTTCGAATCCGAAACCGTGCTCAAGACCGGATGGCTATGTGTCGCTCATCTGTCCCAGGTGAAGGACGCGGGAAATTTCCTGGCGCTTGATCTTCTCGGCGAACCCCTGCTCATCCTTCGCGACAAAGATCAAACGGTGCGCGTGTTGTCGCGCGTTTGCGTCCATCGCGCCATGGACATCATGCCTGAGGGCTTCGACTTTGCGCGTAGCGGCAAGGCAGCTTTGCTTTCCTGCCCCTATCACCGCTGGACCTACAATCTCGACGGCTCATTGCGCGGCTGTGCGCAAATGCAAGGCGCGGAGGGGTTCGACAAGAAGGATTGGGGTCTCGCCGAATTTCGAAGTGCGGTCTGGAACGGCTTTGTCTTCGTGAACTTCGACGGCAATGCACCGCCGCTTGACGAACTCTATGGCGATTTCGGCAAATGCATCTTGCCTTGGCAAACGCAAGACATGGAAATTGCCATCGCGATGGAATGGGAGTGCGACTTCAACTGGAAGGTGATGATCGAGAACTGGATGGAGTCCTATCATCATCTGGGAGCCCACAGCGCGACGCTCAATCCGTTCATGCCGGGCGAGCGCACCTGGACCGAAACCGAACATCCCTATTTCGTTCACGCACATCTGCCGTTCACCGACGCCTACACCAAGGCGGTCGGGGAGGGTTCCAGTTTTCTGCCCATTCCGGGCCTCTCTAGGAATGAACAATCCGAATGGGGTCTCTATCTCGGCTATCCGTGCTTCATGTTTCTGACCATGCCCGATCGCGTGCTCTGGTACCGGCTGCTTCCCATCTCGGCCGGCCGGTGCAAGCTTCTCACGACAACCCTGGTTCCACGCGAAAACCTGAACGCATCCGACCTGCCCGAGAAGATCGCTTCGGAAACCAAGTTGATGCGAGATTTTCACCTTGAAGACATGATGGTGAACACTGCTGTGCAGCGGGGGCTCCGCTCCGGCAAAGTGGTGCGCGGGCGCCTGAGCCATCTTGAAGAACCCGTCTGGCTGATCCAGCGCTATCTCGCCGCGCGCGCGGAAGGCCGCTATCTGGGCACGCCCCCCGCGCAAGGGAGCACGTGACCTAGGCCTGCGATTCGATATAACGACGCCAGCCGCCAAATTGCGTAATCTCCACTGCGTCCTCGACGGCATGGGATTCGCAGAGAAATCCGCTCACGCTGGTGCCATTATCGAGCGTCACCTTCCCGATCCCCAGAGGCGCAGCGATTCCGGCGACGAAGCGTCCGAAAGCCTCCGGGGCGAGCGTCCAGATTTCACCGGCAATTCCTGGCCCCCGCGCGTGTCGCATCCGTACCAACCCCGGTTTCGCAAGGTTCGTCTGTGGAAGAACGTAGAGCCGGTAATCGGGCGCTGTGCGCGCTGCCGCACAAAACACGCCACCCAGTTCTATCAGTTGGTGATTGAGCGCCATTCCCGACAAATGGGCGCCCACGACGAAGATCGAAATGCGGTCCTTGTCGTGTGGCGGCGCAATGCGGCTGGCTTGTGGAATCGGAGCCTTCCGCGACGCACCCATGCCGCATTGCACGGCGCGATGGAACGCGTCGGCGATGACCGCGAGGCCCGCATCCGAGAAAGCCGAAGCAACGAAAGAGACTCCGAATGACAAACCGTCGCGACGAAAACCGGCAGGCACCGCGATCGCGCAGCAATCGAGGAGGTTGACGAAATTTGTATAGCGGCCGAGTCTTGCGTTGCGCGCTACCGGATCGGCGTTTACCTCTTCAACGCGATCCTGCGTGGGTGCGGTCGGCAGGACGAGAATATCGACGCGCGCCCACTCAGCATCGGCGAGGCCGCCTGGCAGACCTTGGCGGTTTCGCTCGACATGGACGTCGTCCCGCTCACCGTGTCCATCGACGCCGCGCCGACGACCATCTTCTGACAGACGACGCCGCGCACGGTGGGGTCCATGGCATCTTCATGGTCTGTCATGAAATCTTTGATCGCGGCCAGCCGCTCCGCCGTCCAGGGGCCCTGATAGAGAAGTTCGCCCGCCGCACGGAACGGACTGTAATCGATCCCCACGGCCTTCCCGCCCAGAGAGGCCAACTGGGCGATGGCATTCTCATAGAGCGCGGCGTTGTCCGCATCGCCAAAAAACTCGCGCTCTTCGGACGCGAGAATACCGAAGCGGAATTCCGTCTGCGGCAAGGTTCGCGCATTCGGCGCGCGCGAATAGATGTCCATCGCGTCGAACCCTTCCGCTGTTCGAAGAACCTCGGCAGCATCGCCGACGCTGTTCGCGAAAATGGAGACGCAGTCGAGGCTGCGGCACGCGGGCACTACCCCGTTCGTGCTGATAAGGCCTCGTGTGGGTTTGAGACCAACGATGTTGTTGTACGCGGCGGGCACGCGTCCCGATCCTGCGGTATCGGTGCCAAGCGAAAATGACACGAGCCCCGCGGCGACGGCAACGGCGGAACCGGAACTTGAGCCACCGGACACATGGCGCGAATCGAAGACGCACCGCGGCGCGCCGTAAGGCGAACGCGTTCCCACCAGACCCGTCGCGAACTGGTCGAGATTGGTTTTGCCAAGGAACATGGCGCCCGCCGCGATCAACTTTTCGACGCTCTGGGCATTGCGTTCAGGTCGATACGCAAAGGCTGGGCAGCCCGCGGTCGTGGGAAGTCCCGCCACGTCGATATTGTCCTTCACGGCGAAGGGAATGCCCCAAAGTGGCTGAGTCTCGCTTTGCCCCCGCGCCATCAACGCATGTGCCCGCGCGAGGACGTCGTCTTGGGAAACGCGCGCAATCCAGACCGCAGGATCGGCATAGGCGTCGGTACGGCGCAGCACTTCGCTTGCGACATCCGCGGGGGAGATTCGTTTGGCGCGATAGCCTTCGCGCAAACTTGCAATATCGAAGAGAAGATCGTTCATGCAGCTACCGCGGCGCCGATGAGGGCCAGCACTTGGCCTGGTTTCACGGCATTTCCGGGCCGGCAACGCAGCTCGCGGATCACTCCGGATGCCGGAGCGGCGATGGTAATCTCCATTTTCATCGTCTCGACAACCATCAGCGTCTGGCCTTCCGTCACATGATCACCAGCAGCGACTTCGATTTTCCAAACGCTCGCCCCGGAAGGTGCGCAGACAAGGGTCGTCCCCTCCGGAAAGATTTCGCTTTCGTTGGTCTGCGCGCTCGCGTGATCTTCCGCGATGTAGGAATCAAGGCCGAGTTCGCGCCAGCGTTGGCGTTCGGTTTCGAAGGCTTGCTGCTGGCGTTGTTTGGCGATTGCGATCTCGCCGGCATGGGCAGCAACGAATTTCTGATGCTCCGCGAACGTGAACGATCCGTCTTCGATGCGGAGCGGATAGCAGCCATGCGGAAACGCCGCACGCGCGTCCATCAATTCATCCGCGGAAACCGGAAAGAACCGGATCTTGTCGAAAAACCGCAGCAGCCAAGGTTTGCCTTCTTCGAAACAGTCGGTAATGCGCCAGCGGTTCCACATCTGGATCGTGCGCCCGAACAGCTGGTAACCCCCAGGCCCTTCCATGCCATAGACGCACAGATAGGCCCCGCCTATGCCAACCGCGTTTTCCGGCGTCCAGGTTCGGGCGGGATTATATTTGGTGGTGACGAGTCTGTGACGTGGATCAAGCGGTGTGGCGACCGGCGCGCCAAGATAGACGTCGCCCAGGCCCAACACCAGATACTGCGCGTCAAACGCGATACGGCGCACATCTCCTTCGGACTCGAGTCCGTTGATGCGCCGGATGAATTCGATATTGGACGGGCACCACGGCGCGTTCGGGCGCACCAACTCCTGATATCTCCGCATCGCAAGCTGCGCTTGTGGGTCATTCCACGAGAGCGGGAGGTGAACGGTCCGGCTTTTCACAGAAACAGTGGCGGGATCGGGAAGCACGCGTTCCAGAGCCACCAGCGTGTCGAGAAGCCGTGACTCCGAAATCACATCATTGTCGTAATGCACTTGCAAGGAACGAATCCCCGGCGTGAGATCGATGATCCCGGCGACGCGACCGCGCTGAAGGGCTTCCATCATGAGATGCGCCTTGAGGCGAAGCCTCAAGTCCAGCGCCATAGGCCCATATTCGATCAGGATATTGTCGTCGCCCGAGCGGCGGTAGGCGATGCTGTCCCGCGCCTCGATCGTTCTGAGCACATCACCTTGCGGAATCGCGCGGGAAAAAATCACAGGCGCGCCTTTTTTCAATAGCGCGGCCTCCTCCGGCGTCACCGCGCGAAATCGCAAGCGGTCGCCGGGCTGAAGCTGACCAAGCTTCCACAATTCCCCTTGCGCGATCGCAGCGGGGCAAACGAATCCTCCGAGGCTTGGCCCGTCCGGACCCAGGATAATCGCCATGTCGCCGGTGAAATCGATCGCGCCCACGGCATAGGCATTGTCGTGGATGTTGGAAGGATGAAGCCCCGCTTCTCCACCGTCGCGGCGCGCCCATTCCGGCCTCGGCCCGATCAAGCGCACACCCGTGCGCGCGCTGTTGAAATGCACCTCATACTCGGTGGTGAAGAGCACCTCGATGTCGTGGCCTGTGAAAAAATCCGGCGCCCCATGCGGCCCGTATAGAACGCCCAACTCCCAGTTACGCGTCAGCACGGGACGCTCGTCCGGACCCGGCGGATCGGAAGCGTCGCCGAACGCCCTGCCTACATGCAGCACATCGCCGACTTTGAGAACGCCGCCCGTCTGCCCGCCGAATCCGCCAAGGGAGAATGTGGCGCGAGAGCCGAGATAGAGCGGCGCATCGAACCCGCCGCGCACGGCGAGATAGGTCCGCATGCCGGCGCCCGCAACGCGGTCTAGCGTGAGGATCTGTCCTGCGTGGGCTTCGATCTCTTCCCAATAAGGAACCGCGTGGCCGTCTAAGGCTGCATTCATATCCGCGCCGCCAAGCGCGATTGTCATATCGGAGTGAAAGCGCAATTTTGGCCCCGCAAGCGTGCATTCCAATGTCGCGGCGGACTCGCTGTTGCCGACGATCCGGTTCACGAGACGGTGCGACCAGTCATCCATTGGGCCGGAGGGCGGAATGCCGACATGCCAGTAGCCGAGGCGGCCAGGCCAATCCTGCAAGCTCGATTGCGCCCCGGGCGCGAGCACTTCGATGCCCCGGGGCTGGTACATCAGCTCTTTCAGCGTGGAGGTCGTGGCCTGTCCGGCGGCAAAATCGGAGCGCGCCGCGATCTCTTGAAGATAGGTGAGATTGGTTTCAACACCCCAGACGTTGCTCGCCTTTAGCGCATCGCAAAGACATCGGATCGCTTGTGCGCGATCCTCCCCTCGAACAATGATCTTGGCGATCATCGGATCGTAATGGGACGAGATCTCAGTGCCCGTTTCTACCCAGCTCTCGACGCGCACACCCTGCGGCAGCGCAAGACCGGTGATCAGACCGGTGGATGGGCGGAACTCACGCGCGGGATCTTCGGCATAAAGGCGCACCTCAATTGCGTGCCCGTGTGGGGTAAGAGAATCTTGCGGGGGCAGTGTGAATTCGCCCGCTGCTTGGCGGACCATCCATTCCACCAAGTCGACCCCGAAAACCTCTTCCGTGACCGGATGTTCGACCTGAAGCCTGGTATTGACCTCGAGGAAATAGGCTTGGTTCGCTTCGATGTCGTAGACGAATTCGACCGTGCCGGCGGACTCGTAATTCACGGCTTTGCCGAGAGCGATTGCGGCCCCCCACAGCTTCTCCCGCAACGGCTCGGGCAAATTCGGCGCGGGCGTCTCCTCGACGACTTTCTGATTGCGTCGCTGCAAGGAACAATCGCGTTCGCCGAGCGCGATCACGCCACCTTTGCCGTCGCCGAAAATCTGGACTTCGATATGGCGCGCGGCGGCAACGAACCGCTCCAGATAGAGCCGTGCGTCGCCGAAATTGCCCGCGGCTAGGCGGCCGACTTTCGTGAAACGTTCCGAGAGCTCGTCCGGATCCCGGCAAAGCTGCATCCCGATGCCGCCTCCGCCAGCCGTGCTTTTCAGCATCACCGGATAGGAAAGGCGCGCGCCTTCGCGCAGCGCCTGCTGCGTATTTTCCAGCAATCCGCTGCCCGGAAGGAGCGGCACCCCGCAGGTTCCGGCGATTTCTCGTGCCATATGCTTCAGCCCAAAGGCACGGATATGCGCCGGTTTAGGGCCGATGAAATGGATTCCTTGCGCGGCCAGGCGTTCGGCGAAAGCGGCATTTTCGGAAAGAAAGCCGTAGCCCGGATGGACCGCTTGGGCGCCGCTCTCGTGGCAGGCCGCGATGATCGCGTCGATATTGAGATAGGTCTCGGAAACACCGCCGGGCCCCAAGCGCATCACTCGGTCCGCCATCCGCATGGGCAGTGTGAACCGGTCGGAATCGGAAGCGATACCGATCGCCTCGATGCCGAGGCGTTGCAACGTGCGAATGATCCGCGCGGCGATTTCGCCGCGGTTCGCGATCAGGACCGATTCGAACATCGGGTCAGGCGTTCCAGATCAGGACGCGCACCGGCGTCGGATTGAAGCCGTTGCAGGGATTGTTCACTTGCGGACAATTCGAAATGACGCAGAGAACGTCCATCTCGGCCGTCAGCTCGACATAATCGCCGGGCTTGGAGGCGCCATCGACGATCGCCAGCGCGCCGTCCGGAAGAACCGGCACATTCATGAAGAAATTGATGTTGCTGACGACGTCGCGCTTGGTCATGCCGTATTTGGCGAGCTCGACGATGAAATTCTCGCGGCAGGCGTGCATGTAGCGCGTGTGATGGCCAAAGCGCACGGTGTTGGCCTCGCAACTGCAGGCGCCCGCCGATGTGTCATGCTCGCCAACGGTGTCCGCCGTCATGGTCAGCATGACACGACCGCGAGTGGAAAGAACCGGCGTGCCGAGGCCGATATATGCGGAGTCCTGTCCCGCCAGAGTCGCTTGCGCGCAATAGCGCTCGCCAAAATCGTCGGCGGAATAGAACAGCGTGTCGACCGCCTGCTGGCCTTCGAGGTCGACGATCCGCAGGACCTGCGCCTTGCGGACGATTCCCGACCACGGGCTGCGTGCGGGGATAATTTGGTCATAAACCGCTTTGTCGGCCAGGCGTGGAGAGATTGCAGTTCGAGCCGTCATGGTCGCTCTCAGCCTCCGAGATAGGCATCGGTGTTTTCGAAAGCACGCATGGCCTCCTCCGTCGACCTCCGGCAAAGGTCCTTGGATTCGTGCATCGGGGATTCCCACAGGATCGCGCGAACCGGTTGCGGCAGCCAATCCCGACCCGGGCTTAGCGGATGTGGGCAGTTCGACAGTGCCGCCAGCACGTCCATT
>Ga0209131_1003322_pt1 | contig 10714 bp, 11 predicted proteins | sample GraSoi_2013_40cm_FD_185826 | JGI IMG/M metagenome (GOLD analysis project Ga0209131, IMG submission 185826) | Grasslands soil microbial communities from the Angelo Coastal Reserve, California, USA - Sample 9_17_2013_40cm (SPAdes) (version 2) | ecosystem: Environmental > Terrestrial > Soil >...
CAAGACCATGAATTCGCTTATGTACTTCCTTGGTGTAGGGTATCAGGTGAGCTCTATTCCCTCGTGCCTTCGGGAAAACCGTTGACAAACTTTTCAGCTCGTAAGATTGCTCTTGACTCCACAAAGCATCAAAATACTGAACTTTTCCCTAGCTACCTGGTGGTGCGAGCGTTTTCTTCTAACAAGTTCACTTTCAAATCGCTCGATACACTGACAAAGGCTGAGTTACTCGTTGAATGGCCGACATGGAAGACTTTGGTGATGGTCAGATTTGACTCTTGTTTCGTTGTATCAACGAATTTGATACTTCTTGTATTGACACTCGGTTTCACCTTTTGTACCAACCCTGTGTGGGAGGCCCAAGATTGGAGGACACCAACATTCACTGACCCGAGACAGCCACCCAATCTTCGACCTCCCCGACAAAGCGTCGGAGGATATCGTGGCTGCAGGGCCGACAAGACGCTGTAAGCATACTAAGGCGTGGCAGATGGAACAAATGGCCGACAACTACGTCGACGCGCGGTCACTGGGAACGACAGAAGTCCACGGTATGAATACCTCATCGTTGCTTGCAGTGCGATTGACCTAACACTTCACATTGCGAATAAATAAACACTCTCTTCATGATTCTGAAGAGCCTAAGAGTATTTCTGGGTCATTCGGCCTCCTTTCTATCCCTATCCAAACCAACAACGGAACACCGCTGCCAGATCTCCCTGAGGATATATTATTGCTGATTCTCCAATGTTGTGATGATCCTCGAGATCTGATCCACTTGGGTCAGGTAGGCCTCATTACGGTTTATACAGTACCCACACCAAACACTGATGAGGGCCGTACCAGACCTGCAAGCTCCTCTGCGTATTATCGCAAACGAGAAGTATTTGGATGGGTATGCTTCAGCATATTCGAGTCCGCCGTCCTGTGCCCTTCCCCGAAGAGGTTCTTTCTGGTCGAACTCCTCTCTCGTCTCTCTCTCTTTCTTGCATTCAAAGAGCAGTTGATAAAGCCACAAGGCTCGAGCGCGCCTTCAACAAGGATACAATACGTCCAAAGCATATCAAGAAGGTTGATGTGCCTGGCCATACGCGTATAAAGTGGCTTTGGCTGCTAGATGGCGACAGATATGTCGTTACTTTGGACATGAACGATACTATTTGCTGCCACGACACGAAAGAAGACAAAGTAATCGAGTTTAAACTCGAGCAGCGGCCAGATTGTTGGGACTTTGATGTAGACGAGGAAGGAATTACCATAGTCGTGAATGGACGGGCACTAGCGTGCGTCCTTTTTATATTCTCTAATACCCTTCTATTGAATGGCCATCCACAGGGGCCATGTCATGGACATCCATCGCGTTTGGCTCAACCTCCAGCGGGCCGAGTTCATAGGGAGAGTACACGTCCCAGAAGTGGTTCGCTCGAACTTCCTTGAAGACGATATCGTAGGGTGCATATTCGGGTATTCGAGTTCTATTCTTCGCATCGTTGTCGTAGATTGGAAGACCAGAGGGGTCGCATGCATAAATACTGGTGTCGAAGTAAGCGTCCCGTAGTTGCACGTGAATCTACTCACCTAGTATTAATAGATGAGCCGGCACCTTACCTCCTCGACCTCGAAACATGATCTGATCTTTTATTCGGTATCCGAGACGGGCGGCGCCGGGGTAGCCTATACCTATACGATGGACTACTTTAAGCACCTTCTATCGCAAGCAACAGAGGAAATTGTTGGTCCAATCCTCCGCGCACCACAATTCACCCATTCGATGAAGTTTCCAGAGCAGGAGGGTGCCGAACCGGCGGGTGCTTCCCCAACCACAAGAAGGCTCTGGAATGGGCGACGTGGTGTAATGACAACCTACTGGCATCACCCGGAGGTGCCGGTTGTTTTCAGTCTCATCCCTGATGCAGAGGGAGAAATGCAAATCCCTTTCAACGAACCAGAGAAACGCGTTCAAACGAGTGTATTGAAGCATTCTGTACATCCAAGACCAGGAACGAACGCATTAGTAGGCCCAGATAATAATCACAGGTGCCTGTACGCAATCGGGAGGGCAATGAAGAACGCAGTATGGATGGAGCAACGGGGGAGCCTTGGGAAGCCGGCACTCTGTCTCGCAACGTGGCCGAGTGTGGAACCAGATATAGATGGCACTATACCCACACAAACGCGGGTGATCGAGATGGGTCAAGAATTTGGTGATTGGGTTGATACAATCACTGCGCTGTGCTTCGATGATTTCTATGGCCTTCTGGGCGCTAGCACTCGCAACGGCGAGGTTTTTCTCGTGTACTTTGCTTGACTTAATAGATTGTGGTCACAAAGGCTCTCCCTAGCTTGCCCCCAGTCATGTCGCTTATTGAGGTTTGCATTCGATGTAGAGGTGTTCTAAGAATCCCACTTACTTGGACACCAGGTTTATGTGAATGATCGTCTTGGTCGCAGAGGTCAGTAACCATTCCAACCCACTGGCACCGTGACTAGATCTCATTTCTCGTTTAGTGCGCGTCAAGTGCAGCCCAGAGGACACAATCGGTGATTTCAAAAAACTTATTGCTGCTCAAATCGGCACCGATCCGAAGAAAATAGTCCTGAAGAAAGGGTACATGACTGCTTCTCTCGTGCGGCCTCAATATTGATGTTCCTCTAAGGTACGACACTCTCAAGGACCATATCACCCTCGGTGACTACGAAATCAGTGATGGAAGAAGTCTGGACTTGTGAGTACAAGGAATCCTCCACTACAATGAAAATTCAAAAAAATTCAGGCAGTAATCGGAGTGTTCAGTCGGACGCTCCTTTCGACATTCGTACTATCATGAATATGAGATGATTTATATATGCCATCCTGATTCACAGGCATCGATGATGCCCGTCACAAACGATAGCGCCGAAGTCCCAGCCGGGTTATCTGCCCTGACGTCTAGTTGACTCTCAACCTGAGTCCATCTTCCATCTTCTGCCCAACGATCACGGTAGAAGGTCGCGCGGATGGTCCGATAAGGAAACAAGCATCCTCCATTGTGATTTGCGGACGCTCCATCCTTAATATCAGGAACACTAAGAGAATCTGCCTCCAACAATCGTGTCACAAGTATGGGTAAGAACGTTCCCATGCTCCCAAAGCTTGTCCAGCACCAGTCCATCTGAAGTGGGTCACTCGTTCATGTGTGCTGCCAGGGTATGTCTAGTTGGAAGTCCCACTAACTATACTTTAAGGTGAGATTCTCGACTTGCTGCGCTGCTTGTCCATAAAAAACGTGTCGGTAGATGGTACGAGTCACATTTACGAGATGACAGGAGATAGGAGGAAATGTTAGGCCTAAAGAACGAAGGGGGAGAGACCAGGAAGGCGGGTAATATAAACTGCTTTCCCTAAAGAAGGAATGAGGAAGCCAAGGAACGACTATTGAATGATGGAAATGGGAGCCATTATTCAGAAATTGAACAGGCTATGTCGAATATCGATCCTATGCAGGCGAACGTTATGCGGGAACTGAGGAATTCTCGGTGGGCGTCTTGTCACCTCTGCTATTCTCAAGAGAGGCGACCGGCTCTTGACCTTTGTGACCAGACGAAGAGAGCGTATCAATTGGACTAGTGGGCTTGTGGTAGAAGGTACATCGGATGTTTCGAATAACTCCGTTGGAATTGTCTTCCTTAGAGGTATACTATGAGTTGACAACTAATCAAGCTGAGCCCCTACGGCATCAATGTCGCCCGAGGTCGTAGGCGGGGGAGCTAAACCTTCCTTGCGTGACAACGGCGAAGACACCGGTGGGTTGTGTAGAGGCTTCTGGGTGGTAAGGGATGTCGTATCGGGCCTAGGAGGCAGTGGCCGTTGGTTCTCTTGACTGACGCGGACCTCTGCGATACCGTCGAGCGCGCTTTTTATAAACGCTTCATCGTGAGAAGTGTTTGCATCTAGGACAGGCACATCGAGGGTCGGTGGCGCGTCTCCGACCATAGAATGACGGTGGCTCAGGGGGTCACCGTTAGTGTCGAACATGTTGCTTCCTCGGCGCGTGCCAAAGAGCCTTACACTACCAAAGCTGGGTCGGCGACTGCGGATGGAAGGTGATGTCAAGGAGGTAGTCGAAGCCATCCCGTGGGATCGGAAGGAGAGACGAGAGGGACTGGTCGGTACAGTGGGGGGCATGGGATGACGAAAGTTATCAGGGAGGCTCTGCTTATTCCGCAAAGTAGGTGGAGGAGCTGGAAACCACGCAAAGATTAAAGATTAGCCAATTTGTGCTGGATATAAGAATAAAAGAGACGTACAAGGAGCAGGGTCGGGGCCTTTCGTGAGAGTATTGACAATAATAGTCCACAGGTTGTTCCCACTGAGAGTTCGCTCTTTCTCTTCAACGGCCTCATCCGCGATCTTGCTAAGGCGCCTCGCTTCGACTGTATCTCGCCTTGCAACTAGTGCAGCGGATGGGGGGTTCTCGTCCCCAGCAAGGACCCAAGCCCAGCTCCAGTTAGCGGAATTGAGGACCTTGTCCATTTCATTGGTATCACCTTTCTGGAAAGGCGCCGACTCTTTCAAGCGATTGAGGCGAGCCTTGTCCTCGACCTCCGAGTGCTCTAGGTTCTTCTGACGTTGCTTGGAAATTGTTTTCAGAGTATCTTTGAACTTCTTGTCCCAAAGGGCCTGCGCGTCGAGGTAGCGCTTGGCGCTCAGCTCATTGATTACGCCGACGGTTCCTACTGGCATCCTCAACGCCTTGACCTCGCTATCAGGTTCCATAGGTCGCAAGATCCCCTTTGTAGAGACACGTTCGCGAATGAAGCCGGTTAGAGGGGTCTCCTGTACTACCATCAGTTGGAAGCCCGCAAGCCACAAAGCTAACGGACCTTGTAGCAGTCGGGATGGCCAGCAGTACCAGGACCAGCGTCGGCAGGCTGTAAAGTGAAGCGTGGACCAGCGTAATCGAGACGAGACGAGTTACTACGGGTAGGTTGAGTCGCCGTAGGCTGCGAGGGGATGCGGGCGGTAGGTCTCTTCCCCAAGAACGACCCGAAGCCGAAGGACGAATTGCGAGTGGGGTTTGTCGAGAAGTTCGTTTGAATTGGAGTAGAAGGGGGAGAGGAGGACAGCTTGAAATTGACGTCGGTATCCAGCAGAGAGAATATCTCTTTAGTCAGGGAGCGATCAGGCGTGACATGTTTGCAGAAGGTTGCAATCTTTAATGTTGGGTCAGCATGAATGTGGAGTATGATCATCGTGAGCTCACGCTTCGGTAGGCAAACTTGGCAGGGGTACAGAAAGAGAGCATTGGGAGTACATGACAAGTTTCTAAACAGCGAAGTGAACAATAGCTCCGGCGAATTTCGATGGCGGCTCACCGTCGTAAACCTGCAGATGGACTATGGTGGCCCCTGGGTGTTTCTTCGCAATTCCATTAAGTGGTGGGTACACCGCAACATGTGCAGGATTGATAGGATACTTGTCTGGATTTGCTGCTTTGTGAGCCCTGTCATTGAGGCATTAGCATACATCCCAATCATCCACAAAGGGGAATACTAACGCACATATACATGATCTCGTCCCTTAGAACCTCCTTATCGCTTGCCATGACGAAGAGAGGAGGCAGACCGCCTAAATAACTCGTCACAGGGCTGATGAGCGGGTGCGTCATTAGGTGGTTCGGGCAATACAAATGCACTTGTGATCGTAGGGTGACCAATTCTCCGCTGACCATCAAACTAATGCCCGAGGACGGCTCCGAATGCGACATCCCCTCGAGCGCTGATGTAGATTGGGAGAGTCCAGACTCATCCGAAGCAGGTTGATTACCGGATGGCACCTTCAGGTGGCTAGTGGAAGTGTGGCCGACTGTCGCCCACTTTGCGGTCGAAGTCGGTGTCCTTGGCGTGGTTGTCTTGAAATCACCTCTGCTGGTGATTGCCACCGACTCCGCAGAGGGATTTCGGTGATGGCCCAAGCGAGTAAAGCGGAGAATCTTCTTTGCCAGGTTCTGGCGCATGCTCTGTGTCATCTCTTCGGATGGTGGAGGCCAGAGGCCACTGGGCCTATGAATAGACAGTCCGGTCGTTGGGAGGATGTCCGTTGCTGTATTTTCGTGAATACTGGGGAATGAATGTGTTAAGTCACACCAGGGACTGATGAGGACGCCGCCTGCAGGGGCTGGAAGACCGGCATCGCGGATGACTTGAAGGAGGGCGAGAGCGAGACCGCCACCAGCCGAGTCGCCACCAATTACAATCATAGACGGGGGAATGGCGGCATGCTTGGCATCCGGAGGTGGTCGTATGAGGAATAAATCTGGGGAAATTGTGAGCAACCCTGGAGAAATAGCTTGCATAACGCACAGCCCGCGAGACAGTCTTGTAAAGCACATGGGAATGGATACTGAGGGGCGAGGCGGTAATTTACGGCTGTAGAGAATGAAAATGAGCGAGCTTCATGTCGGGTTGCGGTAAGTACGGACCAAATACACGTCCACTCATCTTGCGCCCAAATCTTTGCATTATATATCGCTCCTGATCGACCGAACCAAAATAATAACCACCTCCATGAAGATAGAGCATGCACCTCATCTCGTCCATATCTGCGCTATAGTCGGGCTATTGATGTCAGTATGCACCTAGGCACAGTTTCGCCAATATACCTCGGGCTCTGTCTGGGGTAACCCTACATGGGGAACGCCGTTGGCAGCTTTTTTGTCCTTCTCGTGCGTGGATTTCCTGCGCTGCAAGGTCCGCCTCTTTGCTTCTTCCCAGTCCTTCCGCTGAGACACCCACTGTGCATCGACGCCCTTGATGCCTCGGACCTAGCCCTTAGTTAGTTTTCATTGATGGTTTGTAGGCAGGGAGACGTGCCTGCCACCATTTGGTACCGCCAACAATCTTCTTGGCGCGCCCTTCTCCTCCAAGAACGGAAATGAGGTGATTCGCGGCCTCGTCGCAGCAGGAGATTGGAATGAGGACGCGTGGATTACACGCCGTTATCGGGCTTGGTACCCTAATATTGGAGAACTCCTGGAGCTCCTCGACTGTGTGTCTGGAATGTGAGTGAGCCTTTTCCCGTAAATATTATGACTGGAAAGCTCAAATCCTGCAACCAACGAAGCGGGCTCATTCGCCATGCGAGCCTGAATGATCGGTTGCACTAGTGCAATCAGACTTCTATGTCGTGGTAAAGACTCTTAGAGACCCCAGTGGTCGGGTGATATACAGGATATGCAGAGGGCGGGCGGGTCCTCGCCCTCCAGAACTATGAGCGCAACTGACCTTGTGGAGGCATCAAGGAATGACTAGAGAGTCGAGTGAGTATCAGGAAAGGAATGCTACTGGTTACTAACCTTAAGGATGTTGAAAGCTTGGACATAGACAAGTTCGTCTTTGGCCTGCGAGTCGCTTTCGTTGCGGGCGCCAAAGTAGTGATTGACAAGGGTGCCGAGGACGATCTGGGGGGCTTTTACGCCCATTTCCGTAGTGAGAGGCATGGTTCGAGGGTTTTGTCGCTCAGCTAAGGAGTGGGCAAGGTCGAAGGAAAGCCAGCATTGATTTCTTCTAGTCCCTTTCCTCTCGCGTTTGACCTCGACATCTTACAGGCCCACTCGCACTCGGCTCTGTATCGGCCCTATACTCCATCGCGAAACATTTGATTCTGGATTCTGGAACAGACTATGCCGCTACAGCGCAGACGACTGCCTCGACGAGACTGAGCGAGTCCGCGTAATGCCCGTCTCACTCGACACTTGTCTCTGACCCAATTGTCCTCTAGACACAATACTGGAAATGTATTTGAAACCAATAGCAAATTGGACGCGTCGTTTCGCGTTTGGAACTCATCTGGCCGTTTTGATGCTCGCTTGGTTGACCCTATTGCACTTCGCCGGCCTCTGGCTCTTTACTCGTGGCTTCCTCCTCTCGAGGCTCGCTCTAAGCCATGTCACGGACTGCGAAGACTGCAGACTCCCACCAACTCACAAGCGAGCCGTGCTCCTTGTCATCGACGCTCTGCGCTTCGATTTTGTGTCTCCGGACCCACCAGAACCTCCTTCAAACTTCCACCACCATGTCTTGACGCTACCGCAAGAACTTACCAGACGCCAACCTTCTCACTCATTCTTGTTTGACTCTTTCGCTGACCCCCCCACAACCACCCTTCAACGACTCAAAGGCATCACAACCGGCTCGCTTCCGACATTCATCGACTTTTCATCTAATTTTGATGCGACTTCTATCACCGAGGATTCACTCATCTCCCAATTGCGCAGGGCAAACAAAACGGTGGGCCCTCCCCTTATCAAATACGACATTTGACTCACTGTATTGTAGATAGCCCTTTTAGGAGATGACACCTGGTTGCAGGCGTTCCCGACCTCATTCGAACCCTCGATGCTGCACGACTACCCTTCCTTTAACGTGGAGGACCTACATACAGTAGATGAGGGCGTCATCGAGCATATCTTCCCCCTACTCAAGCACGAGAATGGAATCGAATGGGACTTTATCATCGGTCATTTCCTGGGGGTCGACCACGTCGGGCACCGGGTTGGACCTGAGCACCCGGTAATGACAGCCAAATTGCAACAAATGGACACAGTTCTTCGCGAGGTCGTTAAACTACTAGACAATGAGACGCTCCTTGTTGTCATGGGTGACCATGGGATGAACCAGCAAGGCGATCATGGAGGGGATAGCGAGCTAGAAACCTCTGCAGCTCTCTGGTTCTACAGTAAATCCGTCCCCCTTTCTACCTCAGAAACTGTAACGACATCTCCTTCCCTAATAAGCATGGCCGCTTTCCCAGGAGCCAAAGTACCCCACCGCTTCCTTCCACAAATTGATCTCGTTCCAACCCTCTCCCTTCTCCTTGGACTTCCTATTCCGTTTAATAACTTGGGCTTCGTCATCCCTGAACTCTTCCAACGCGGCTCAGACTTCCAAGCTGCGATAGAAGCTAATACCCGTCAGATTAAAACGTACCTGGACCAGTACCGTGCAAGTCCCTCCGGCGGAGAGCTAGATGCGAGGTGGGAAAACCTGGAGGGGAGTTACCAGCAGAGTCGGATATTGACAGGAGGAAGCTTGTCGCCGCGTGCAGAGGCACATTACGCGTTTGCAAGGACGGCCCTCGAAACATGCAGGCAGCTTTGGGCGCAGTTTAACATGGGACTCGTAGTCCTCGGTGTGCTTGTCATATCCAGCGCATTCGCCGCCAGTGTGCGAGTATTCCAGGAGCTAAGCGTGCCATCGGATACGTGGGAGGTTGCAATAATAGAGCCCCTGGTACGGGGCTTCGTGGTTGCATCTTCCTTCGCTATCTTGGTCTCTGCAATGGCCTGGGCAGTTTCGTCCAAGGTACATCTCCCCATCGGCCCTACAGAACTCGCGATCTTCATCGTGTCATTCGGCGCCCCAATACCACTCGCAACCCCTACAAATATCCGAACACCAAAAATTCCGACTCTCTCCTTCGAGTCCATCCTCTTAGTGGTATATTGCGGCGTATTTTGGTCAAATTCGTTTGTCGTCTGGGAAGACCGCATTGTCACATTCTTCCTGGTGAGCTGCATCCTATCGCAGGTGATAGTCTCCTTTGGGAAAGGCACGGGTCGCCTACAGTGGCGCTTGTTGGGATTCAGTGCAGTTTTTCTCGTCGCTGTCCGCTTGATGGCGAGTAGCACGATATGTCGAGAAGAGCAGCACCCATTCTGCCACGTTACATTCTACGCGTCATCTCTACTCCCTTCACCACCAACTGTAACTTTATTGTTGATCATCCCTATTTCCCTGGGGCTCCCAACCGCGGTCCGGCGTTTCCTCAAAATCGCCGCTGCAGACCAAGGGCTTGCGCCATTCTACATTGAAATCGTGCTGCGTTGTTTCTTAGTGCTGGGCAGCGTCTCCTGGATCATCGACTGGGTGGACAATTCGGGGATAGCCGCGCAGTACGTCGATGCTCAATGGGCAGTCGAAACCATTCGTATCGCTCGATCTACTATGGGCCGTATCGTAGCAGGAGGCTCGATCGTGAGCTTGGCACTTTGGTCAGCGAGTCCGTTGAACATCGCGGTACAGAAGAAACAAGACGCGTCTGGGAAGACGGTGGTTCAAGTCATTGGATTCGCCAACACCTACGGTTCATTCTACCTCTTATTCGTACTCTTCTTCTTTGCCTTCGTGTGGTTGACCACGCAAGTCTCTGGTCAGCTCCCCCTCGCACTATGTTTAATAGCGATACTGGCATATTTAGAGCTCATCGACACATTGCGGGATATTCAACAAGTAGGCACCGGGCTATCCGAGCAATCTAGTAGTGGCCCATCCTTTTCAGAGATTGCACCACTTGCACTGCTGGCCCAACTGGCATTCTTCTCCACCGGTCACCAAGCCGTAATCTCGACCCTTCAATGGAAAACTGCCTTCGTACTGACAGCCACTCGCTCCATCTTCTCCCCGCTCACCGTGGCCTCCAACACGCTAGGTCCAATCTTTGTGGTTGCGCTCTCTGCCCCTCTCTTAGGGACATGGCTCATACTCCCACTACCACAACCTGCTGCAAACGATACCGTTATCAGGAAGACATTGAAGACCGCGCTCGGTTTTAGCATTTATTTCTCAACGCTCTTGTTGAGCAGTGCAGCAAGTGCAGCGTGGTTCAGGAGGCATCTAATGGTTTGGAAGGTATTCGCGCCGAGGTTTATGATGGCGGGGTTAAGTATGCTTGCCG
>Ga0209131_1003323_pt1 | contig 10713 bp, 8 predicted proteins | sample GraSoi_2013_40cm_FD_185826 | JGI IMG/M metagenome (GOLD analysis project Ga0209131, IMG submission 185826) | Grasslands soil microbial communities from the Angelo Coastal Reserve, California, USA - Sample 9_17_2013_40cm (SPAdes) (version 2) | ecosystem: Environmental > Terrestrial > Soil >...
GTTGGTGCTGCGGCGCTTACGCGCCGCCGTTGCCGAACTTCCAGACGGGTATGCCGAGCTTCCGCGCCTTGTCGGCGAGGTTCTCCTGAATGCCCGTGCCGGGAAATACCAGGACGCCGATCGGCAACACGTCGAGCATCTGATCGTTGCGCTTGAAGGGGGCGGCCTTGGCGTGCTTGGTCCAGTCGGGCTTAAAGGCGATCTGCGGAACCTTGCGGTGATCGGCCCAGCGGGCAGCGATACGCTCTGCGCCCTTCGGCGAACCGCCGTGCAGCAGCACCATGTCCGGATGCTTGGTGTGGACCTGATCGAGCTTGTCCCAGATCATCCGGTGATCGTTGCAGTCGAGGCCACCGGTGAAGGCGATCTTCGGCCCGGCGGGCAATAATACCTCAGTCTCGGCCCGGCGCTTGGCAGCGAGGAAGTCGCGGCTGTCGATCATGGCCGAGGTCAAGGCGCGGTGGTTCACCATCGAGCCGCTGCGCGGATGCCAGTGCGATCCGGTATGGCGTGTGAAGTGGTCGGCCGCCTGTTCGCGGAAGTATTCCATGGTGTTGCGTCGCTCGATCAGCGTCATGCCCTCGGCGGTGAGGCGCTCCAGTTCAACTGAGCGGATCTCGGAGCCGTCCTGGTCGCGCTGGCTACGCTTCTGTGCCTGTTCGTTGTCGTCGAGTTCCCGTTGGAAGAGATTGACCGTCGACCACAAGAGGTCCTCAAGGTCGGGTTCGAGGCGGGTTTCGCTCAAGGTCGCGATGAGCGCATCGAAGATGTCGGCGACGGCGGTAGCAATGGCGCGCGCTTCAGGCAGCGGTCTCGGATCAGGTTCGTCCTGGAAGGGACGATAGCCGTGAAGTTGGAGCTCGGTGAAGACGTGGTCGGTCGAGGATGAGCCGTGCGGCGGTTCTAATTCGGTGTCGTCACGATCGGTCATGGGAAGTGGTCCTTCCGGATCGGCCGCGCCCATCGCGGCCTTCGTGGCGATCTTCCGACGGCGAGCGGACCGGACCAGAACCCGAAGCGAAGCGGAGGGCCGGAGCGGCAGCGGAGGATGGCGAAGCCCGGCTATTTTGCTTCGCGATGCAAAGGCGGTGTTCACCCGTGACGCTTGCTTGGTCAAGTGAACACCGCCGGCGGAAAATAGCCGGGCGCAGCCATTGCCGGTCCGCTCCCGCTCGCCGTCCGATCGCCCGCTAGAAGGCCGGGCGCGGCTCCGTTCGGCTCAAGGACCTCGCCTCGACCGCGCTGCCGACCTCGAATTGAAAGCGCTGTGCGCTTATGCCGTGACGGAGGCTGTTAGGAACAAGAAGCGGATGACGTCCCGCGGCGCGAGCTGAATGCGCAAGGCTGCACGGAGGTGGTCGATGCCGAAGGTGCACAGGTCTTCGTTGAAGTCGCCGAGTTCCGGAGACAGTGTGATCACCTCAACACCGGCATCATGAGCGCGCTCGAACAGGGTCTTCGCTGCAGCGCCGCCAGCCGGGTCGTTGTCTCGCGCGATGTAAAGGCGGTGCACCGTGGGCCGGAGCAGAATTGCGGCTAGATGAGCAGCTGACAGCGCGGCGAGCATAGGCATCGTTGGCAACGCCATGCGAAGCGACAGTATCGTCTCTATTCCCTCGCCGGCAGCGATAACGTCATCGGCGAGGCCAAAGCGGACGGCGTTACCAAGGAGATAGCCCATTGCGCGCCGCGGCGTGTCGATGGGTGCTTTCCTGGCGTAGGTGGGATCAAGCCAGGTCCGGTGTACGCCGGTGATGACGCCACTGGGAGCCGTGACGGCAGCGATTAAGGCGGGCCAAGTTTCCGTCGGCAGATGGCGATCCGGTTGGTAATAGCACCTCGGATGAAAGCGAAGGCAGCTCTCATGCGAGGCCGTGATACCGCGCGCCCGAAGGTATCCTTCGGCGATCGTGCCTTGGATTGGCGTTGATATGGCGAATAGACGCCTGGCCGATTCCGGCGAGCCGACCGGAGCAGGCGCGATCGGGAATTTCGATTCGGGCTTACGCTCAGACCGCGGCAGGCTGAGAAAGCGACGAGCTTCGGCGAGGACATCGCCAAATTCACCGAGACCACAGCTTTCCCGGATCACGTCGAGTAGATCACCATGCTCGCCGGTCGCCGCATCCGTCCACTTGCCGGCGGCGCCTTTGCCTGAAACCGGACCCTTCAGGCGCACGAACATGGATCGTCCCGGTGTGTTGCGAACGTCGCCGACAATCCAGTAGCGGCCCGAACGGCGCCCGTTCGAGAGGTAATGCCGACAGACTGTTTCGGCCTGCTCGGCGAGCCGGCGTGCAAGGTCAGATGCTTGCATGGATAGGCTCCCATACAAAGAAGGCCCGCCGTCGCCGGCGGGCCCGAAGTTGAGGCGTACTCCTTATGCTTACTCGGCCGCGTCAGCGAGCGGCTCTGCCGCGACCCGTTCATCTTTTGCCGGCCGCTCAGGATCGGCCATAGCCGTTTCGTATCCGGCGGCCGCCGATTCTCGTCCGCTCGATTCGATTGGCGAATCCGCGGGAGTTTCGGGCGTGCGAGATGGCGCGGTGATCGCCCGGCCCAGGATGCGCAACGGTTCCGGCAGCCAGCCGGAGCCAGCAATCAGTTCTTGCGCCCTCTCCGCCATCTCACCTTTCTTGAGATGACCGATGAGCTGCGCCGCCTGTTCGCTCTTCGCCTCTCACACCTCATGCAGGATGCGGGCCTTGGTTACACGGCCGAGATAGTTCTCGACCGTCGGCGACCAGCCCGCCGCCGCAATATCGAGTCCGACTGCCTCCGCAAGGCGATCGGCGTGAGCGAGCGCACGCGGACGCCGATTCCAGGTCTCGTGGACGGCGTTGACGCTGAGAGCAACGCAGTGTGCAAACAGTGCGTGCCGGTTGTCTGGATCGAATACGAGAAGAGCGTCCCAAAGGTCGCCCGCCTCGCGTGGTAGCTGCTCGGACCACCTGCGATGTCGCTCATCGACCGCTTTTGCGATCGCGGTGTCGTTGAGGCCGGGCGCCTGGCTCCCGAAGACGACGCTCTTCACGTCGACCTCAAGGCAAGACTCGGTGGTATACCGGTAGAACAGTTTGAGACAGAGGGCGTGCAATGCCGCGAGATGCGCGACATCCGGGTCCTGGGCGAGCGCATCGCGCAACGCAAGCGTTCGGTAAGCCGTGAGCTCGGTCATCAGACGATCGGGGATCGCCCTTGGACCGTCGTCCTCCTCCGGGTCGTCGTCGGCGACCGAGTCGCTTCCAACCGCGTCGACGTGCTCCACGGTCCCGGCTTCGACGTTGTCCGAGTCCGCCCTATCCGGCGTCGGCTCGGATTGGGGAACAGCCGGCTCGTCCTCAGGCCGCACATAACCGCGCTCAACCCGCAACGCGCCCGAGCTGTCGATGCTGATGAACACGCCAGCCCGCGCGATCTCCTCCGGATCGTGCTTGACCGGCCGATCGTCGAGCGCAACGAGTGCTGTCTCGATCTCGCCGAGCCGGTCGTCAACCTCTTCGGGCAGCTCGTCGGCTTCGGCATGGGCTTGCTCCAGCCGCTCATACTCCGCAAGCAGCGACTCCGCCGTTGCGACCTCCTCATCGCTCATCGCGACAGGATCGCCAGCAATGTGGCGCAGTCCGTAGGTGTGCCCGTACGGAAAGTCGGTGGCTACCTCCACCCATTTCCAGCCCTCGGCCCGGACAGCTTCGGCTTCACGCTCGAGTTTTTCGGCGACGAGCCGGTCGAGAAGCACGGGATCCTGCAGCCAGCCACCATCGTCCTGCTGGAAGAGGTCCCGCATGACCGCGCCACCGCTAGCCTCATAGGCCTCGATTCCGACGAACTGCGCCCGCTTGTCGGAAGCGCGTACGGCACCCTCGGTGAGAAGGCGTCGAATGTAATATGCCTCTTTATTATGGGAACGCTGCAGAGCATCCCACACCTGCTCCTGACGTTCGTGGTCCGAATTGACGGTGAACGCCATGAGCTGATCGAGGGTCATGCCGTCTTCGGCGTAGGTCTCAAGCAGCTTCGGCGCGACGGAGGCTAGCTTCAGCCGCTGCTTCACGACCTGCACGCTGACGAAGAAAGCGGCCGCGATCTCCTCTTCGCTCATTCCCTTGTCGCGCAGGCTCAGAAACGCGCGAAACTGGTCGAGAGGATGGAGTGGCGCACGCTGGACGTTCTCGGCAAGCGAGTCCTCCTCGGCGAGACCATCGATGCGGACGACGCACGGGATCGGCGCGGTGCGGTTCAGGCGTTTCTGCTTCACGAGGAGCTCAAGCGCGCGATATGGCCGCCCGCCGGCCGGGATTTCAAACATGCCGGTCTCAGTGCCATCGTCGTCAAGGACGGGCCGGACGGTGAGACTCTGCAAGAGCGTGCGGCGGGCGATGTCTTCCGCGAGCTCCTCGATCGACACGCCCGCCTTGATGCGGCGCACGTTCGCCTGGCTCAACACGAGCTTGTTGAAGGGTATGTCGCGCGACTGGCTGAGCGTGATCTTTTGGGTGGATTTTGCCATTTCGGTTTCTCCGCGACGGGCGGCCGAGAGCCTCTCTCTCGACCTCCTCACCCGTCACGAAGGCAAGCGCCGCCCTCTTCCTTTGGAGGGCGGCGCCGAGAACCGGAAGGCAGGTAAGGCAGGCAGGCGCTCGAGAGCGCGGAAAGTGGGCCCGGTGACCTCAGGCCACGCGGTCAAGCAGCTTCTTCGCCCTCGCCTCCAGATCGAGCCTGGCGTCCTGGTGGGGCTTATCGCGGGCAATTGCAGTGATGCCCTGTACAAAATCGAAGATGCTTTCGGGCTTGCGGCCTTCCTCGGCGAGCACTGTCTCTATGATCTTCGCTGTCTCCGACTTGCTGAACCCGCGCTTGCGCAGGAAATCGGTACGATCCTCATCGGTTCGGGCAACTATTCTCTCGCGCGCTGCCTTGATGCCGTTAACGAAGGGCATCGGCGAGGAATCGGCAAAGCGAGTTAGCGCCGGCGCTGCCTCGTGGGCGAAGCGTGAGGCGGCGTATTTCGAGTGGCGGATGGTGATCTCCTCGAAATCCTCGACACCCCAGAGGTTGCGATTCTGGCACACGGCCCGGAGATAGAAGCTCGCGATTCCCAGGGTCTTGGCGCCGACCTCGGAATTCCAGCAATAGAAGCCGCGGAAGTACAGGTCGGGCGAGCCGTCCGGCAGCCGCCCAGCCTCGATCGGATTTAGGTCGTCCACTAGGAAGAGGAAGACGTCGCGATCGGAAGCGTACAGCGTGGTCGTATCCCGAGTAATGTCGACCCGAGGATTGTAGATGCCGGTCGACCACTCGAGCACCCCGGGCACCTTCCAGCGCGTGTCACCGGTACCATTGCCGGCGATACGCTGCACGGCGGCGACCAGTTCATGGTCGTAGATCCGGCCATAGTCGGGGCCAGTGACTGCGCGCAGTTCAACGCGTCGATCCTCAACCTCGAGGGTTTTGATTAATTCGGCGCGATGTGAGGTCAGCCCATACTGAAGGTTGATAGCGGCGAGCGGCGCCGGAAGCTGGCGCAAATAGGTGGACGGTGCGCCAACCATAGTTGTGAGCTGACCGAAGCTCCAGTGGGTTGGCACAAGCGGCGCCTCCTCCCCTGGCAATATCAGCGCCAGCCGCTCCGCGTCGTGGTTGGCCTCAACCCTGATCGCCGCGCTCTCGGCAGTACGGGTCCTGCTTCGCTCGGCGCGGCCGCGCACCGCGGCGTGGAGCTCTGAGAGTGACAGGTACCGCTCGTCCGCCGGCCGGGAAAACCATTCCGAGGACACGCGGCCGACGCGTTCACCACGGCTCACATCCACCTTGTAGCCGCCATGCTCACCGCGGCCGGCGTCTAATACATTCAGCTGGGTCATGGGTTATCTCCATGACGGGCGCCGCGAGCGTCTCTCGCGACTTCCAACCCGTCACGGAAGATTCCGGCCACCCTCTGACTCTGCGGTGGCCGACTGATCGGTTCGGATGCCATGAGCGACCGGGCGTCGCTTCCCGTAAACCTCCCCGACTAGGAAAACCCACAAAGCGTCCATGTTTCATCTGGTTACGAGGGGAACATCGGTGTGTAATGGCAAGGCAGAGCAGAATCAGCTTGCCTAAAACCGATCGAACCGGCGTGGCTTTGCGTGAGAGACGAATTCACCCCAGCGACCAAGAAGCTGATGGCGAAGCGGGTTGGATACCTGTGCTCCAACCCGGATTGCCGCTGTTCGACGATTGGCGCGGCGGCGAGCCTCCCTTTACTACGCTAGGAAAGCCGAATACCGCCCTCAACGGAAAGGATCTGCCAAGGCGGAGAGTTTTCTAGTTTGATGCGGGCTACCGAGCGGCTGAGACCAACGTTCGATTGCCAGCGCACAAGACGTGAAAACTAGGAGCGCTGCTTGACCCTGGTCGATATGGAAAGTGGCTCAATGAACACCGCGTTCCTTTTAATGGCTCAGTATGGAGGTAAGGCCATTATCCCGATTGAGGACGTGTGTCGGGATTATTTCTCGCACCTCAATCCGACCAAGCTTGTGCAGAAGATCAGCGCAGGTGAAATAGCAATCCCTCTAGTCCGAATGGAAGCAAGCCAGAAATGTGCAAAAGGCGTCCATCTTCTGGATTTAGCCAAATATCTTGATGCGCGGGTTGAGGCCGCCAGAAAAGAGATGACAGCTCTGACGACCTAGGCGCCACTCCGGCTCCGCCCAGACAGAATTGCCACAAACATGCGGTGCGCTCTGGTCGAGGCGCACGCTATGGCTCCGAGCAAGATTGCTTCAGCTCCAAGCTGCTTGCCATTAGCGGCGTGGCTCCGTGTCAATCTCAGCGCGGATGTTTTCCAGCTGGGCAACAAGCCGTGTCCACGTATCGCGTCGACGCATCGTGAGAGAGGTTTGCGCACCCGCAACGCGCTACGGTGTGACCGCCGTTTACCTTCTTCGAAGCGCGCAGTATCAATTTTGCAATTGTGGTGTACTCTGTATTTATGCATGTCGAGGTCGACTTGCATTGAACCAACTTTGGGATCGCGGAGGGCAACATGGCTAAGAAAGCGAAGAAGGCAAAGAAGAAGACCGGCAAGAAGAAAAAGAAGTAGCCTTCGCCGACACACAGTACCTTTGCTGAGACACATCAAGGCGCGTGCGCGGCTTTGCCATCGCGAGCCGATATTGCCGCGGTTTGATGTGGTTCAGTGACGCCAAATCCAAGCCGGACCACGACGCGCATATGTGCTGACCGGTCCGGCTTTTCGTTCAGCGAGTGGCGGACCGTGATCGCTCGAAAGAGCGGTGAAAAACTGCGGAACGAATGAATCCCCTATTGCAGACCATTCAACATCATCGGTAGCACCTGTATCACCGCCGTGAGTGGAGGTGGTGCAGCGTGGTGGTCTGCGGCAATCGAGCAAAAACAGGGCGCACCGAAGCGCGCCAAGCAAAGACGAAAATGGAGGCGATAGCGCCGCCATGCTTTGCATGCGGCGACGCAACAGCAGCTGCCGCCCACGCGGATTGGATATTACACTGCATTACGCTGCAGCCGCCGAACAAACGCAGAAGCGCGAAACCGCTTGCTCATCGAAGCTCCGAACTAGCGGAGGTACTTCATTTGGTACGACATGACCGATAGAGACATGGCTTAAATGCTGATCGCGCTTAGCTTTTTGAGATGTCCCGGTCCAGTCCATCATCGGGGCAATGGAAAATCTTCGATCCAGGTTATTCATTTCATTAATCTTACGCTTCTAGCCAATCGTGTAAAGGTTTGGACCGGCTGGATAATTCAGCACGTACGAACCTCCGCTTGAGCTTGCTTTCTACGAAACAAGGATCGCTTTGCCAATCCGGACTTCGGGCCTTGTGGCAGCCAAGGCGGGAATTTCGCTACGCTACCTTCAGAAGCTCTTTACGGCGAAAGACTCCCTACTCGCGGAGAGTTGAGCGACAGGCTTGTAGAGCTCATTAGCGATCTTCCAAAGCGATTCCTAATTGCAAAGCGCAGTCGCGATCCCTGTCGGCTCGCGGCGGTGAATTGGCGGCGTGGATGTGAAGGTCGGAACGACACTGAGGTGCACGATGCGGTGGAGGTATTTGTCATCGAACAATTCGATTGTCCGATGGTCTGGTGGGCTAAGTCTCCTTGTCGCAGTGGTGATGCTGGTGTCGACGGCGCCCACCCAGGCCGCAGCCACCAGCTGCAAGGGCGACGCAGCCGGCATCGCCCTCCCCGACGGCTTCTGCGCCACGATTTTTGCGGACAACATCGGCCACGCCCGCCAGATGGCGGTCACGCCCGACGGAACGCTCTACGTCAATACGTGGAGCGGCATCTACTACAATAATGGCCCCGTTCCGGCCGGTGGCTTTATCGTGGCGCTGAAGGACAGCCATGGCGACGGCCATGCCGACGTCATCGAAAGATTCGGGGAGACGGTCGCGAGCGGCGGACATGGCGGCACCGGCCTCGCATTCCACAACGGGATGGTCTACGCCGAGATCAACGATCGCATCGTGCGCTATCCGGTCACCCCGAACGAGATCGCCCCCAAGGGCAAAGGCGAGACGATCGTCTCGGGTCTGCCCGTTACGGGCGACCATCCGATGCATCCTTTGCTGATCACGCCGAAAGGCGATCTTTTCGTTGACCTTGGCTCGGCCACCAACGATTGCGAGAAGAAGAACCGATTCCCCCACTCTGCAGGGAACGATCCCTGCACCGAGAAGGCGACGCGCGCCGGTATCTGGCGCTATGACGCGAACAAGACCGAGCAGCGCTTCTCGCCGGCCGAGCGCTTCGCGAGCGGCCTGCGCAACGGCGAAGGGCTCTCCCTTGATGGCGCCGGCCGCATCTTCGTCACCCAGCATGGACGCGACCAACTCCGCGAGGACTGGCCGGAGCTTTATTCACCACGGCAGGGTCAGGACCTGCCGGCTGAAGAGCTTGTCGAGTTGCGACAAGGCGCGGATTACGGCTGGCCGGAATGCTATTTCGACAACCAACAAAGAAAGCTGGTGCTCGCGCCGGAGTACGAAGGCGACGGCGGCAAGAAGGTCGGCATCTGCGCCGAGCGCCAGGAGCCGGTCGCGTTCTTTCCGGCACATTGGGCGCCCAATGACATGAAGATCTACCTCGGCACCAACTTCCCGAAAGCCTATCGGGGCGGCGCCTTTATCGCATTCCACGGTTCCTGGAACAGGGCGCCCGGGCCGCAGGGCGGCTACAACATCGTGTTCCAGCCGCTTGCCGATGGAAAAGCAAATGGTGCCTATGTGGTCTTTGCCGATGGCTTTGCCGGCGCCGTAAAAGATCCCGGTCGTGCCGCGTTCCGGCCTTCAGGCCTGGCGGTCGCCCCCGACGGTGCCCTTTTCATCTCGGACGATGTGCACGGAAGAATTTGGCGCGTCAGCTATCAGGGCGGCGACCTCGAAGCCGCGGTCGCGGCCGCGCCTGCGCCGGTTGGCGTCACGCAAGCGAACGCCTCGGCAACGGCTCTGCCGCCGGAAGGCATCCATCCCGACGCCGGGAAGGACACGGGCCAACTCCCGGTGCCGAAGGGTTTCACGAAAGAGCAGGTCGCACTCGGAAACCGCGTTTTCCATGGAGAGGAAGCGGGCGCCACCTGCGGCGGCTGCCATGGTTCGGATGCCAAGGGATCACCGATCGCTCCAGATTTGACCGATGGGAAATGGCTCTGGAGCGACGGAAGCTTGCAAGGCCTCGAGGCGACGATCAAGAACGGCGTGGCCGAGCCGAAGGCCCATCCCGGCGCCATGCCGCCGATGGGCGGTGTAACCCTTTCGCAAGCCGACCTGGACGCCGTTTCCGCCTACGTCTGGGCGCTCGGTCATCAAGGAGGACGCTGAGGCGGTGCTTCAACCCGCTCAAATTGTCCGGAACTTCACGCCCGTTTGAACTGTGGTCCCGGCGCAATTGGAACATCTGTTTCCGCGCTGGGTTGGCATCGCGTCCCTACCGAAGGAGAGAACGCGATGACCGGATTAAAACTTCTGGGAGCGGCAGCGATGCTTTTCAGCGCTCTTGCAGTCTCCGCGGCGGCGCAGGAAGCGGTCCAGGAACCCGGCGCCCTTGGGCAGAACCATCCATTTGTCGATTACCTCACGGGCGGCTACGGCGTGCATGGCACCTCGCGCGGGCAATACGGAAGCCATGACGGCGACTATGGCATGATGATTGGCGCCGACGCGATCGTGACCGTACCTAACGCCTACGCCTACTACGACCCCGGCTGCGTGCCCGGCACTTGGCATGTCGGCGTGGACGGATTGCGGCGCTTCTGCCGGTAATTCCCGGTTCACTGATGAAGGCGGTCCCACCGGACCGCCTTCTTGGTATCGGAGGGAGTGATTCCATGCCCCGCATCGAGAAAGACGGTCAGGCGGTTACGCAGATCACCTTGATCGAAGTCGAGCCGGACAAGCAGCAAGAGGCGCTATCGTTGATGACGGAGCGAGCGCATTTCATGGCGCGTCAGCCGGGCTTTATCTCGATCAGCCTGCACCGAAGCCGCGATGGGCGGCGCATCGTCAACTACATCCAGTGGCAAAATCGCGAACTGCTGCAGGCGGCTCACAAATCGCCGGACTTTCGCAAGGCCTGGCGCAAGTTCGACGATTTGACCGATCAAATCGATCCGCATCTCTATGAAGTTGCCGAGGTCATCGGGGCCGCTCGCTGAGCTTCGCAGAGAAGGGCCGGTTT
>Ga0209131_1003324_pt1 | contig 10713 bp, 7 predicted proteins | sample GraSoi_2013_40cm_FD_185826 | JGI IMG/M metagenome (GOLD analysis project Ga0209131, IMG submission 185826) | Grasslands soil microbial communities from the Angelo Coastal Reserve, California, USA - Sample 9_17_2013_40cm (SPAdes) (version 2) | ecosystem: Environmental > Terrestrial > Soil >...
CCGGGAAAGCGCGCGTTCGAATTGCCGCCACTTGATGTGCCCGCCGCCGATCCCGCCAAAGCTCTCGGCGCGAATCACCGGCGCGCGGGCATCGAAGGTTTTCCCGAAGTGAGCGAGATCGAAGTTCTTCGCCACTTCACGCGTCTTTCAACGTGGAACTACGCCATCGACCTGGGCATGTATCCGCTAGGCTCCTGCACCATGAAATACAACCCGCGCGTAAATGAATTCGTGGCTCGGCTCGACGGCATTGCAACGGAGCATCCTTATCAACCGCAGGAGCTCTCGCAAGGCTGCCTCAAAATTCTTCGGCTGCTCGAAAAGTGCCTGCTGGAAATCACCGGCATGGATGCCATCACGCTGCAGCCCGCAGCGGGGGCGCATGGCGAAATGACCGGCCTGCTGTTGATTCGCGCGTACCTGGAAAAGCAGGGGAATCCCCGCAAGAAAGTATTGATTCCGGATTCCGCGCATGGGACAAATCCGGCAACGGCGGTGATCGCGGGCTACGAAGTCGAAAACATCAAGTCCGAGTCGCACGGGCAGATTGATGTTGATAAGCTGCGCGACCTGGTGACTGACGACGTCGCCGCGCTGATGATCACCAATCCATCGACGCTGGGAATTTTCGAGCAGCGGATTCCGGAGATCGCGGAAATCCTGCACGCCAAGGGCGCGCTGCTTTATATGGACGGCGCGAACATGAACGCGCTCACGGGCGTGACGCGTCCGGGCGATCTTGGCGTCGACGTGATGCATTTGAACCTGCACAAGACGTTTTCCACCCCGCACGGCGGCGGAGGTCCCGGCGCAGGTCCGGTGGCGATGAAGAAGATTCTCGAGCCCTTCCGGCCGGTGCCCATCCTGGTGGAAAAAGAAGGCGGGCGGCTGGCGCTGGAACCGGTGCGTCCGAATTCCATCGGCAGAGTGAAAGCGTTCGCCGGCAATTTCGGCGTGCTGGTTCGCGCGCTGGCGTACATCCTCGCCTACGGCCCGGGAGTACGGCAGGCCACGGAAGACGCCGTGCTGAACGCGAACTACATTCGAAAGCAGCTTGAGGGCGTATATGAACTGCCCTATTCCCTTCCCTCGATGCACGAAGTGGTGTTCAGCGACGCCATTCAAAAGAAAAACGGGGTGAACACCATGGACATCGCAAAACGGCTGATCGACTACGGCTTTCATCCCTACACCACGGCGTTTCCGCTCATTGTGGCGGGAGCGATGATGATCGAACCGACGGAATCCGAGTCCAAGGAAGAATGCGATCTTTTCATCGATGCGATGAAGGCCATCGCGGAGGAAGCCGCGACGAAGCCGGAAATTGTAAAAACCGCACCGCACACGACGCGCGTCCGGCGTCTCGACGAAGTCGGAGCCGCGCGCAAACCCATTTTGCGCTGGAAGCCGGCCATCCCACGCAGCGAAGCCGCAGACTAAGCGAAAAGGACGCCCGTCTAACAGGCACGCGTCAGCACAAGATTCCCTTCAAGGCACACATCCGCTTCGTAGCTCGGCTATCATGGTTTGCTCCTTGCTAGAATCTGCATAGACATTTTCTTCTGTGGACAGATGGGAAACGCACAAGGCCCTTCACAGGCTTGCTAGGAATTCCAGTACTCGCTCACTCATACGTTAAATTCTCTTCAGAATCGCGCCATTTCCCCCTATTCATAGAGCCGACACGGTGCATTCTCCCTTTTGTAACACGCCGGGCCTAGTCTCTAGCCCGGGACAATCGTTTCGAGCCTTTTCCCCAAACAAAGGAGATTCACTTGAAACAAAGATTTCTCGCAGTTGCCTTGTCGATCGGCTTGATCGGCACTACATTTTCCGCACCGGCCCGCGCCAGCGATGAGCTTGGCGAGGGACATAAGATTAAGCATGTGCTTCTCGTCAGCGTGGACGGATTGCACGCCCTTGACGTGGCGCGTTATGTCGAAAGCCACCCCAACTCTGCCCTGGCCGAGCTGTCCGGTCACGGCATCACCTATTCGAATGCTCGCACGCCTGCAAACTCGGACTCCTTCCCCGGTCTTCTGGCTTTGGTGACCGGTGGCTCACCAGTCAGCCACGGGCTGTTCTATGACGTCAGCTACAATCGCGGCATTTTCGACCCGACGAACACGACTTGCTCGGGGCAACCAGGTAATACGCAGGTGTTTGACGAAAGCATTGACAAGTACGCAGGCAACCCTCCCAATGCCGTGTCACTTAACTTCATTGATCCAGCTGCCCTGCCGCGGCATATCAACGCGCAGGGTCAGTGCGTCCCGCTGTATCCGCACGATGCGATCAAGACCAACACCATCTTCGAAGTGGTTAAGGCCAATGGCGGGTACACCGCCTGGGCGGACAAGCACCCTGCTTACGACTTGGTGAACGGTCCTTCCGGCAAGGGCGTGGATGATCTATACACGCCAGAGCTCACCAATGTCGGCGGACTCGACAACACGGTGAGCGTCGTTTGCACCGTGAACAATGACGCTCTCAAAGCTCAAGGAATCCTCAGCGAAATTAAGGGACTGAAACACGATGGCACGCCCGGACCTGGTGTACCGGCGGTGTTCGGAATGAATTTCCAGGCCGTCAGCGTGGGGCAGAAGCTGGAAAAAGACAACTCCGATGGCAGTTGCCTGGCGGACACACTCTTTAACGGGCAGCCGGGTGGATACACAGATGGCGCAGGAACTCCAACCGCTGTCCTCAAATACGGGCTGGACAAGACCGACGCTGCGTTGGGCAGCATGATCGCTGCGCTCAGAGCTAAGCACATCTACGATTCGACTCTCTTCGTCGTCAGCGCGAAGCACGGCCAGTCACCAATCAACCCGGTGAAAACCAATAAACCGGGCCACTTCGCGGACCTGGTTGCGGCTCTCGCGCTGAAGCAAGGCGCTACGAATGATCCAGGCGTCGTCGCCATCGCCAACGCCAACAACTGCAGCACCGGCCCATGCGGCTTCGTTCAGGACGACGATATCGCGCTCATCTGGCTGCAGGACCAGACCCAGACAGCAGCGGTTGCCTCCTACTTGAACGCCAATGCCGGAGCACTCTTCATCGATGAAGTGCTAGCCGGCGACGAGATGACAATCAAGTTCAATGACCCGAAGACGGACAACGCCACACCCGATGTCCTGGTACAGCCGATTTACGGCACCATCTACACCGGGTCGTCTAAGAAGAACGCCGAGCATGGCGGCTTTAGCTTCGGTGACACCAACGTCGGCCTGATCGTCTCAAATCCCGATCTACACTCCCGCGTGGTCAAGATTCCGGTGGCCACCTCCCAAGTTGCGGCGTCGATCCTTAAGGCGCTTGGCATCGACCCCAGCGAACTCCAGTCCGTACGTCAGGAAGGCACCCAAGTTCTGCCGTTCCTCTTCAGCGAAAGCGGAAGATAGCTCGCTTCCACAGAACAAGACGAATCGAAAGGGCGTCCCGCTCCGGTCGGGACGCCCTCTTTTTTGGTACGCCGAGCAGGGTCGATAGCTTCGAGGTGCAAGTCCTCTTCACAACCTGATAGGGTGAAGTGATAGCGAAGCGCAAGGGCGTCGCCGTGAGGCGGGGTCTGAAGGAAGCGTGGAGCAAAAGCGCGAGCCAATGTACAAGAACCGGATTTGAGGCCTACGGCGTCGGACGAGCGGGCAAGTGATCGCGAAGTCCGTATCCATCAAGGACGCTGGTGGTAAATCCGGCGGTCGTGTATGGAAAGCAGTCGAGCTTATCGCGGGAGATCTGTTGCATGTCTCGGATTCGTGACTGAGCGTGGAGTAATTCACGCTGATCCTGCAACAGAAGTCAGCAGCGGGCGTAGTACTCACGGAAGTGAGGAAGGCCCAAACAGTGAGACCGAGTAGTAGAACGTCGAACTCACGGGTGGCACTGCGCCAGCCAATCAGCTCCGGCTGAGCTTTACAGGTTCAGAAGACGGTGAAGCCGAAACGGAAACCTGCAGAGTGGCGAAGCCCCTGTGGCGAACGACGCCTCGAACCTCCGGCCCGCGAGGGCTCAACTCGCTGAACCGCCGTATGCGGACCCGCATGTCCGGTGGTGTGGGAGGGGAGGACGGGCGACCGTCCCCCTATCCCCATTTCTTCCCCATCGGGTGCTAAAGTAACCTTGGACAGAGGATTGCCATCCTGCCTCATAGAGCTTTTCGGAGGTTGTCGTGAGCATCCGTGGGTCGAAGTGGGAAACTCTCAGAGGGAACGCTAATCGGGGGCTCGGGACGCCCCGAGCGCATCACGGATTTGCGGCGGGCTTTTTTCTGTGCCTGTGCTTGCTCTTAGTTGCTGGCGTGTCGGCACAGCGAACTCAACTCAAACCGGGGTGGAACAGGTTCTCCGCGCAAGACGATATAAGTCTCGGCAAGCGAGCCGCCAGCGATGCTGAAAAGCAATTGCCGCTTTGCAATGCACCGAAGGTCGATGCTTACCTGACACAACTGGGCACGCGTCTGGCGCAAAGGCTGCCCACGGGTGGCGTGCAGTATCCGTTCGAATTCCATTGCGTGAATGACAAGGCCATCAACGCCTTTGCTTTGCCCGGCGGATATGTGTTTGTGAACCGCGGCGCAATCGAAGCCGCGGACAACGAGGCGCAACTCGCTGGAGTGATGGCGCACGAGTTGTCGCACGTGGCTCTCCGTCATGGCACCAACCAGGCAACCAAGGCGATGCTTGCCGATACCGTCCTGGGAAGCTTCGGCGCGGTATTCGGAGACAGCGCGGGCGGTGCGCTCCTGACAACACTGGGCAGTTTCACGGCCGGCGGCGTGCTTCTCCGCTATTCGCGAACGGCCGAGTCACAGGCCGACGTCCTGGGCACTCAGGTCCTCTACGATGCGGAGTACGACCCGCGAGCCATGGCACAGTTTTTCGAGAAGCTTGAAGCGGAGACGAAGGGGAAGAACCCTCCGGAGTTTTTCTCCGACCACCCGAATCCGGAGCACCGCGTCGGGCGCGTCGATGAAGAAGTCGAGAAGCTCGGGGGTGTTCCGCCGAACGCCAAGAGAGACTCCGCTGAATTCGAAGCCATCAAGCACGAAGTCCTGGCGCTGCCGGTGGTGAAAAAGCCGGTCCCCGGAGCGGCTGGTGCCGTCGCTGCCCCAGCGCCGCCATCCCGCAGCTTCGCCGAATATCAGGCGAATTCGTATACGCTCAAGTATCCTGACAATTGGAAGAAGTATCCCGACAGCAACGGAGGCGGCGTTTCCTTTGCTCCGGAAGGCGGTCTTGTGGACGACGGCACTGGCCATAGCACCCTCGCGTATGGGCTGATCATCGGCGTGGCGCAGGCCAAGGGAGATCCTAACGATGGGAACGCTTTGAATGGTGCGACGAGCCAGGTGATTCAGGATCTTCAAAAGTCGAACCCGAGCATGAAAATCACGCGGCGGGGCGAGCGCTTGCGCCTGAACGGACAGCCGGGCCTTTCGACCTATCTAAGCAATGTTTCACCTGCGGGCGGCCAGGAAACGGATTGGCTTGTCACCGTTCTGCGTCAGGAGGGTTTGGTCTATTTCGTCTGCGTCGCACCGCAATCCGCCTACGATAATTACGACAAGGCGTTTTCCTCGATCCTCGACTCGGTGCGGTTCACGCGATAGAGAGAAAAAACAACGCGGAGACGCGGAGGACGCTGAAAAGAGAAGTAACGCACGAAAAGAGTCTGAAAATTGGCATAGGGGGAGCGGTCGCCCACTCTCCCCTGCCACACCACCGTACATCTCTCCGAGTAGAGGAGAACGCAGTGGGCTTTAGGTGTTCCTTGGCTCTATCCGCCGTTTCCAGCTTCGTGCGCGTTTAGGTCCACCATGGCACCGCTGACTTCTCCCCCCTCACAGACCCCACCGTGCAGATTTCCACGCAGCGGGTCCAGGAGCATCTGGAAGTGCGTGAAGCCGAGGAAATCGAACGTGGCCGGTTTCTTCCCCTGCCGCTTCGCATGTTCCTCCGCGTATCGCCCAAAGTCCACCAGCCGCGTCTTCTCCGGGTGGAGCGTCAAACCGTATTTTGCAAATCGTTTCGGTAAGACCTCCATCACTTTCTCGGCATCCTCCCGATACTGGAAGCCCAGCACGGCATCATCGGCAAAGCGTATCTCGTATGCTACCCCCTTCAAGCGGGGCTTCACTTCGTTCTCGAACCATTCATCGAGCACGTAGTGCAGGTAAATGTTGGCCAAGAGCGGGCTGATCGTCTGCCCTTGCCCTGTACCCGTTTCGCTCACGAGTAATCTCCCTTCGTCGATGACTCCGACTTGAATCCACTTCCGTATCAACTGGAGAACGCTGCCATCGCTGATTCGCTTTTCGATCATCTCCATGAGTTGCCCTCTCACGATCGAATCGAAGTAAGCGGTGATATCTAATTCCAGGATCCAACTGGTGGGTTTTGTGCAGATGACTCGGCCCACCTCGTCCAGCGCCTGGTGCGGCCCTCGTCCAGGTCGAAACCCGTACGAGCATTCGAGGAAATCCTGCTCATAGATGGCGTTCAGCACTTCGCCCGTCGCCTTCTGCACGATCTTGTCCTCCAAGGATGGTATGGAGATAGGTCGCTCCTTCCCGTTTTCCTTGGGGATGTAGACTCTGCGCAGCGGTTGGGCCCGGTACTTGCCCTCTTTGAGCCGTTCATGAAGTTGTTGGATATTCCTCGCGACGTCTTTTTCATACATCTGGTACGTGACGCCGTCCACTCCTGCGCTGGCTTTCTTTCGTAGTCCCCGGAAAGCCGCGTACAACGCTTCGGCCGTGATCAGATGAGCGATCGAGAAGAATTGTCGCTTCGGATCCTCCTTGGCCAGTTCGGCTATTTTGTCGATTTGTGTGGACATAGTGTGTCGAGGTCTGAGCCTCGTCTATGTTTCCTTTCGTCAGATACGTGCACCTGTTCCCCCCTTCCCTCCAGTGGGTCCCGTGGCCGCTCCTTCCGGAAGCCCTGCGGTTCCCCACCTTCGCTGGTACTACGGGGTCGTAAGACTGCTCATCCACCCGTGTGCGGTCGCCTCTGGTTTCCCTTGGCGGTCGCGTTTCCGCTCTTGCGAGCGGAGATGGCGAGCTCTCCTGGGTTCCTGGGGAATCCCTTTGGAAGCATGCCCCGAGCTAGGGACTCCGGCGACCCCGGCGCGACCTCGCAATATCGGTCGTCCGGATGCTGCCTTCCGCCTTGTTAACAGCGTCGGCATCGCAATAAGCCGAGTTTTCGGAGCTGAATCTTCGCGGCCTGCTTCCTGGCTGTGTACGCTTCGCACCCATCAGTCACCCGATGAGTGGCAACACTCGCTACCGGCCTGCATGCTCGCTTTGGCCGTGCGGGACTTGCACCCGCTGGACTCCATCAAGAGGTTTCACCGTCTCATCTTCGGTTCCTCCTCCTCCACGCTTTTCCCAGCGCGATAACAACGTCGGCCCTGTCAAGCACTTTTTGAGCGCACTTCTTTCTTTTCACCTAAAAGAGTTTTTCTCTTTCGTTTTCTTTCTTGTTTGTTCTTCTCTGCGTCGACGACCACGGCTCGCCTGTAATCTTTCGGTCGGCTTCAGTCCGGTCGCGGTAGGGACACCGGTTGCCCAGCGCCCCCCGCACAGATCCGCACGTGCGGCATTACCGCATGCGGCTACTACCGCAGATGCTGGGCGTCGAAGCGTAAGTAGGGATACGGGTGAAGAATTCTGGGAGGTGGGAGCCATTGCTCGACGAAAACAGCAAGGCGTTTCCACGACATCCGGCTTTTCTGGCTACGGCAATGCAACACCCGCAACCAACGTTTGCTCACCTCCAGCCGAAAACTCCGAAGACTGACGATATTACCGGGAACTGCGTGATAGTTGAAGTAGCCCTGAACCACGCTCTTCAACCACTTCCCGACCTCTGCCAGCGGCTGATGCATTCGCTTCCGAAGTTCGTCCTTCACCTCTTTCAGTTTGGCGAGGAGTCGCTTGCGGATGGTCTTGCGCAGCACAAGGAACTTGCCGTTCTTCCTGGCTTGTCCACAGATGTGGGTGAACCCCAGAAAGTTGAAAGTCTCCGGCTTGCCCTTCCCACGTTGCTTCCGACTTGCGGCAACAAAACGCCCGAACTCAATCAGGCGTGTTTTATCCGGATGTAATTCCAGCCCGAACTTTTGCAAGCGCTCCCGCCAGTCGTGGAGGAACCGCTCCGCATCCGCTCGATGTTGGAACCCCAACACCGCGTCATCCGCATAACGGACCACGATGACTTCTCCCGCGGCCCGCTGCGTCCGCCATTGTTGTACCCAGAGGTCGAAAACGTAATGTAGGTAGATGTTCGCGAGCATCGGCGAGATCACCGATCCTTGCGGAGTTCCCACTTCTGTCTTCGACCATTCTCCATTTTCCGAAACACCGGCCCTCAGCCATCTCTTGATAAGGCGGAGGATCCGACGATCAGCAATGCGGTGCTCGACGAATTTGATCAGCCATTCGTGCTTTAGAGATCCGAAAAAGTCACGAATGTCCGCGTCTAGCACCCAGTTCACCTTCTTCCTCATGATCCCGATCCATAGCGCATCCAGCGCAGCGTGCTGGCTTCGCCCAGGCCGGAACCCGTACGAGAATCCCAGAAAGTCCTCTTCGTAGATCTGTCCCAGGACTGTTCCCACTGCCTGTTGGACGATTTTGTCTTCCAGGGCAGCAATGCCCAGGGGCCGCTGTCGTCCATCCGCTTTGGGTACGTAGGCTCTCTTGGAAGGTTGCGCTCGATACGTTCCCCGATGCACGCGGCGGTGTAAATCCTCTAGCCGCTTGTCCAGGTCCGTCTCGTAGTCTTTCCACGTCATCCCATCTACTCCCGGAGCAGCGTCTCGCTTCAATGCATAGAAGCTATCCAGTAGTAGAGGAATCGTGACGTGGTGCAGTAGCGCAGTGAACTGTAGCCGTTTGTCCCTTCTTGCTGCTTCCCGCACACGGTGCAGGCCGCTCATCGCGTTGCCCCAACTCTGTGTCTGGGACGCGGTCGTCTGCTCCGTGTTCTCTTTGGTCGGTCGTCTTCCCTCCGCACCCTTCGCCGGCGGACTCCCACCTTTGTTCGGGCACTTCGCAGGTACTACACGGCCGTCCGACTCCCCACCAACGTTCATGTTGGACTTGTGGTTCATCGCCTTCTCCAACCGGCCCGCTCGCTTTTTCGCGTCGGGCGCTGGTGGGGCCTCCCGGTTCTCGCGCATGGAGTTTTCAAGCGTGCAGGGGTCTTCGACCTCGCAGAGTCCGGCAAGTGCTCGCAATTTCGCACTTGTTGGTGTTGCCTTCCGCCTTTAGGTACGGCGTCGGCACTCTGATTTATGAGAATTACGCGGCTCAATACCCTGCCCGCCTGTACCCCTGTCAACGCTTCGCGTGCAGCCTTGCGACTGCTCACGCGCATGACTCGGGGCCGGTGTGGGTTGCTGGCCCTTCACCGTACGGCTCTTTCATCCGCACCTCCACGCCGGTTTATCCCGGCGCACACCTAAACATCTCTTCGATCAAAACTTCGACCATGATTACTAGTTCAGACTCCCTTTTCAGGGAGCGGGATGCCCAATCATGTGTACGCGTTCTACTTCACACCATGTACGGTTCCGAGCTGTCCCGCGTACGAACCGAACTGGGCCGCCTCCACCAGCAAGAAGCGCAGTAAGGAATTGCCTTGTTTGCTGATGTGCCCCAGTCGTTGCTTGCCGGCGCTGGATTCTTCACTCGGAATCATTCCCACGTAGTTGCTGATCTGCTTGCCACGAGGAAACCGAGTCGGAGTTCCGATGATCAACACATAGGGCGAGTGCCGTAAGCGGACCAACACCGGGATGGGTCATCAGTCGCAGAACCTCGGGTCGCTTTCTGGCTTCCCGCTCGACGGCGGCCGTCAGCTCTTCGATCGTCGGATTCATACGGTCCAGCAACTCCAACAACTCTTGCCGACGTCGACTGGCCCAAGGAGCCAAGGGGAGCTTCTCTAACTGTGCGCGCCCCTGTTCGCTGAACAGTTTTTTCTTCCAGCGATAGCCCTCGTTCATGGCCAACGCCTGCAACTGATTCATGATCCGCGTGCGCATCTGCACCAATCGATGCCGGTGCCACAACAATTGTCGCAAATCTCGATTCTCCGGGCTCGGTACCCAGATTTGCGGGAAGTTATTTTCCAGCATCAGTCTGCGTAGGAGTCGCGCATCATTGCGGTCGTTCTTTTGCTTTTTCACTCGCTTGGCCTTGATCTCCGCGGGATCGCCGATCCACAGCTCGAAACCTAATTCAGCGAGTAGCCGCTCGAACCAGCGTGAATATCCGGTAGCCTCCATTCCTACCCGCACGCTGATTCCTCGCTGCTTCAGGTCGCGATAGAATTTCTCTGCTTGTCCATCACTGTGGTTCAGTTCCTGTTCACCACACTCACCAGTCTCTTCCATTAAAAATGCAATCGTCTGAAAGCTCGGGTGGTAATCTACGCCTATAATCATCATGTTCGGCTCCTTTCTCCCGAGCCTGCGGTCGTCGAACAACCACAGTCTACTCGGGTCGAGGAGCCGACATTGTTATGCAATCATGCGGGTCCGCATACGGCGGTTCAGCGAGTTGAGTCCTTGCGGGCCGGAGGTTCGAGGCGTCGTTCGCCACAGGGGCTTCGCCACTCTGCAGGTTTCCGTTTCGGCTTCACCGTCTTCTGAACCTGTAAAGCTCAGCCGGAGCTGATTGGCTGGCGCAGTGCCACC
>Ga0209131_1003325_pt1 | contig 10710 bp, 12 predicted proteins | sample GraSoi_2013_40cm_FD_185826 | JGI IMG/M metagenome (GOLD analysis project Ga0209131, IMG submission 185826) | Grasslands soil microbial communities from the Angelo Coastal Reserve, California, USA - Sample 9_17_2013_40cm (SPAdes) (version 2) | ecosystem: Environmental > Terrestrial > Soil >...
CTTATGAATTACTGTCCAGCTATGGCGACAATCTTCGTTTCGTATTTATCGTCTCGCAGGTTTCGTTGATCAAAGCCGATTCAGGCGAGTTGAGCATTAAAGTGCGCCGCGCCGAGGGAGAGAAATGCGAGCGCTGCTGGAATTATTCAACGCACGTGGGAGAGTCGGCGAAGTATCCGACCGTGTGCGAGCGTTGTGTTGTGGCGTTGGAAGAAATCGAGGCGGGCGAGCACTTGTCCTGAGTGCCGTTAGGCACGGAATATTTATAGCACCGCTGGCTTTCATTCTCGATGAGCCCATTTATGGGCGAGAGAACATTTCGCTCCTACGGAGCTGGGGATCATTCTGGCATTCGGTACTATAAATATTTCGCCGCTATGCGGCTCTCGGAACAAATCCGCTGCTGGAATTATTCAACGCACGTGGGAGAGTCGGCGAAGTATCCGACCGTCTGTGAGCGTTGTGTCGAAGCACTGGCGGAAATCGAGGCAAGTGAGAATTCGTTCTAAGTGCCGTTAGGCACGAAATGTTTATAGTTCCGAGCATTCCTTTTGATCTTGTGAGCCCATTTATGGGCGACAGAAATATTTCGCTCCTGCGGAGCTGCGATTTCTTTATGAGCATTCGGTTCTATCAACATTTCGCTCCTACGGAGCTGGGGATCATTCTGGCATTCGGTTCTATAAATATTTCGCCGCTATGCGGCTCGATCAAAAACCGTTTCTGATTTGAATGAGCGAAAGCGAAACACAATCCACCAAATCCCGCATCGCGTGGCGCATGGGTTACCTCGTCGCTTCGCTGGGCATCTATCTGATGGATCAGTCGAGCAAGGCCTGGGCTATCCGGCGTTTGCGTTTTGGAGATCAAACAATTATTGGCGGTGTGCTCGACTTTGTTTATGCCGAGAATCCCGGCATCGCCTTTGGCCAGTTACAGGAAGGCGGCGCCTTCGGCCGTTGGTTTTTTGTCGTGTTGGCTGCGTTAGCAGCGACGGCCGTGTTCGTTTACTTTGTGCGCACGTCACGCAGTGATGACCGCGTCCTCGGCGCTTGTGCTCTGCTTTTGGCCGGCATCCTGGGAAATCTAGCCGACCGAGTGCGCCTGGGATTTGTGATCGATTTTATTTCCGTGCACGCAGGACAATATCGCTGGCCGGCATTCAACGTCGCCGACGCCAGCATCTTAATCGGCGCATCTCTGCTGGCTTATGATTTGATTTTCGCGAACCGAAAGGCAAAAGAGGATTCACTAAATAATCAGCGAATGGCTCCGGGCTCCTGACTGCTCGTTTCTGCTTACTGCCTACTGCTCATGTACCCAATTCTTTTTCGCATCTTCAATTTTCCAATCAACACGTACGGTGTGTTTCTGGCGCTCGCTTTTCTCGGCGCGATCTTTGTGACCGTAAAGCTGGCCGGGCGCGACGGATTGCCGCGCGAAAAGATCTACGACCTCTGTTTGTGGCTGCTGCTATCGTCGCTGGTGGGCTCGAAGCTGTTGATGTTCTTTACGGAGCCTGAATATCGCGAACATCCGCTGCAACTCTTCTCGCTGGATTTTCTGCGCTCAGGTGGAGTTTTTTACGGCGGTCTGCTGGGAGCGATCATTACCGGTTATTTCCTGATGCGTCGTTGGAAATTGCCGTGGTGGAAAACCGCCGACGCCTGCGCGCCGGGAATCGCGTTGGGTAACGTACTCGGCCGCCAGGGCTGTTTCTCGGCCGGATGTTGCTGGGGCAAGCCGACAAACCTGCCCTGGGGCGTGCGCTTTACCGAGCTGGGCCACGAAGTAACCGGAGTCCCCCTGGGGGTCAAACTGCATCCGACTCAGCTTTACGAATCCTTCGCCATGCTGATTGTTTTTTTCTTTCTCCTTTGGCTGCACAAGCGAAAGAAATTCAGCGGCCAGGTGATTCTGGCTTACGCGATGATTTATGCAACGGTGCGGTTTCTAATCGAGTTCGTGCGCGACGATCCCCGTGGCGACATTTTCGGACTCACCACTCTGACCGGGCTCTCAACGTCACAGATGATCGGCATTGTGGTTGGCGTCGGCGCTTTGATTGCGTTCGTGATCCGTTGGCGGCGCGCGAACACGTCGCAACTGAGCGAGAAAGTCGCCTCGTCGCCTGCCCATGTTTGATCGCAGTAGTTCGGTCAGTACCGGAAGCGGTAGCGACCGGGTAGCCGACCTCGCTCCTTATCAAGAGCTGGCAGTTCATTCATAGCGCACCCTATAGAGTTAGCCCACCCGGTCGCTACCGCTCCCGGTACTGACCTCACGGGACGCGAGGACCCAACGAATCCCAACGACGAATCGCCGGGCGACTTCCGATCTCAACCAACTATTGCTAAGATGGCGAGCTTTTGATCAGATGAAACTGCGCGTCCTATACCACGGTCACTGTTTTGACGGCGTCGCTTCGGCCGCGACGTTCAGCCGTTTCTACCGCGAACGAATCCATGCGGACGCACAAATTGACTACGCCGGATTGCTGCACCGGCCCGGCAATCTATTTGACGAAAACATGTTCGACGGCGATGAGAATGCCATTGTTGATTTCAAATACTCGCCGTCAGAAAAGCTAACCTGGTGGTTCGATCATCACCAGTCGGCCTTTCTCACGCCCGAAGATGAAGCGCACTTTCACGCTGAGAATTCAGACCAGAAGTTTCTCGATGCGACGCGCAAGTCCTGCACGGAATTCATCGCCGAAGTGGCACGCACCAAATTCGGCTTTGATGACGAGCCGCTAAAGGATCTCATCCACTGGGCGCATATCATCGATGGAGCTCTTTATGAATCACCGGCGCAGTGTGTCGAATTGAGAGAGCCGGCGCTCCAGCTAATGCAGGTGATTGAAGCCGATCCCGACGAAATCTTCATCGAGCAGATTATCCACGATTTGACCCGGTCGTCTCTGAATGAAATAGCCGGCAGCGCCGAAGTGCAGCGGCGTTTTCAGCCGATTCTGCGTTTGCATCTGGAAACCTGGGAGGCGATTCGGCGTAAAGCAGTCTGTGAGGACGGTGTCATTCAATTCGATCTGGTCGACGAAGGCTATGAAGGCTTTAACAAATTCATTCCTTACTACTTATTTCCCGAGGCGACCTACACTGTCGCGCTCACTCGCGGGCCACAACGAACAAAGATTTCCGTCGGCTCGAACCCCTGGTCGCCGCGCCCGCGCACGCATAACATCGCGACGATTTGCGAGCGTTATGGCGGGGGCGGACATGCGGTCGTGGGTGCGATTTCGCTCGGGCCGGATGAAGTCGAAAGAGGAAGAGTGGTGATGGCCGAGATCGTTAAGGAGCTGTCCATGGAGTCACCGGCCGATCTCAGGAACTGAAAGCGAGCGGCAGATTTTCTTGGCGAGCAGGTTTGGTATTTCGGTGTGACGCGGGACAGCTTCGACAGCGCCTGTTCGAGGATTGCACCATAATGAGTGCGAGCGGCCCTCACGTTTCAGATAACAACCGTGCTGACGCAAGTGCCGTAGCAGAGACTCGCGTTTCATGCTGCCACGACTACGATTTCTTTGTCTACGTCGGAAGGAAGGCCCTTTAGTGAGTCTTCGCGCCGGTCTTCAAGAATCAAAGCGATCGCATCGGCAAGATTTTGCCGCGCTTCTTCTCTAGTCAGGCCCTGCCCATTTGCTCCCGGTATCTCAGGACAATAGGCGATGAACCAGTCCTCATCTTGCTGGAATATGGCAGTGAACTCGTTACGCATAGCACCCTCCTACTGCGTTACATCGTCCCTATATTCTTCGAATGAGCCAACAATACCAAGCCTTACCTAGTGTGGTAATAGTTCGATTTGGCCCTCGGCCTTTTCGGTGCATTCTGGACAAATGTGGTGAAGTTCTCCAAAGCCCGACTGATTGTCATCCATCAGGACCACTTTGAACACCTTGCCTCCATCTGAACTTCTTTCATACCCTCTTTCCTCCATTCGGCTGTCAGTCCCACTATCACACCTCACAGTGCAATTCGCTGCATAGCAACTCTTGTTATATTATACGCAGCCTCGTCATCAATCAAAAAGCTTAGGAGTTCTGTCATTAAGAGCATGTCGTCTGCCACCACCAACATCGAATCCCTTCAGCACGAAGAGCGCATCTTCCCGCCACCAAAAGAGTTCGCTGCCAAAGCACACATCAAATCGATGGCCGAGTTGGAAGCCTTGCGCGCGGAGGCGAGCGCCAACCCCCAAACCTTTTGGGCGCGTTTGGCGGAAGGCGAGCTGTACTGGTTCAAGAAGTGGGACACAGTTTTGAAGTGGGACCCGCCGCATGCTGAATGGTTCGGCGGCGGCAAGATTAATATTTCCTACAACTGTCTCGATCGCCACCTGGGAACCTGGCGGCGCAACAAAGCGGCCCTCATCTGGGAAGGCGAACCCGGCGATACGCGCACGCTCACTTATCAACAACTGCACACCGAAGTCTGTCGCTTCGCAAATGTTTTGAAGAGTGTAGGCGTTGAGAAGGGCGATCGAGTTGCGCTCTATATGCCTCTGATCCCTGAGCTGGCCATCTCGATGCTGGCCTGCGCGCGTATCGGGGCCACGCACTCGGTTGTGTTCGGTGGTTTCTCGAGCACGGCGCTGATTGATCGAATCAATGACGCGCAGTGCAAAGTTGTAGTCACGGCCGATGGCGGTTGGCGCCGCGGCAACGAAGTGAAACTAAAACCCGCTGTTGACGAGGCTTTGAAGGAAACTCCTTCGGTGAAATCGTGCATCGTCGTGCGCCGCACCGGAAGCCAGATCCATATGGAGTCAGGCCGAGACCATTGGTGGCACGAGTTGACTGAAGCCGTAAACGCGAATTGCCCGGCTGAAGAATTAGACAGCGAGCATCCGCTCTTCATTCTCTACACTTCCGGCACCACCGGTAAACCGAAAGGCATTCTGCACACGACTGCCGGTTATCTTTTGCAGGCCCACTTGACGACCAAATGGATCTTCGATCTCAAGGACGAAGATATTTACTGGTGCACGGCGGACATTGGCTGGGTCACGGGCCACAGCTATGTCGTCTACGGTCCGATGTCGAATGGCGCGACTGTTTTGATGTTTGAAGGCGCGCCCAACTGGCCTGAGCCGGATCGATTCTGGGACATTGTCGAACGTCACCGGGTCAATATTCTCTACACCGCGCCGACTGCCATCCGAGCTTTCATCAAGTGGGGCGAACAATGGCCGCTGAAACACGATCTGTCTTCGTTGAGATTGCTCGGCACCGTCGGCGAACCGATTAATCCCGAAGCGTGGATGTGGTATCACCGCATTATTGGTAAAGAGCGCTGTCCGATTGTCGATACCTGGTGGCAGACCGAAACCGGCGCGATCATGATCACGCCTTTGCCGGGAGCAACACCGACAAAACCCGGGTCGGCCACCAAACCGTTTCCCGGAATCGAAGCAGATGTAATGACTCGCGATGGGAAATCCGTGGGGGCAAACGAAGGCGGCTACCTGGTGATAACAAAGCCCTGGCCTGCGATGCTGCGCACAATCTACGGTGACGACGCGCGTTATCGCGAGCAGTACTGGTCGCAAATCGACGGCATGTATTTCGCCGGCGACGGCGCGCGCAAAGATGAGGACGGTTATTTCTGGATCATGGGCCGGATCGACGATGTGATTAACGTTGCCGGGCACCGGCTCGGTACAGCCGAAATTGAGAGCGCGCTGGTTTCACATGAAGCCGTTGCCGAAGCCGCCGTCGTAGCCAAGCCCGATGATCTGAAAGGCTCGGCGATCGTAGCTTTCGTGACTCTCGAAGGCGGACGCGTCCCCACCGATGCACTGAAAGAGGAACTGCGCAAGCACGTCGCGAAAGAGATCGGCGCGTTAGCCCGCCCGGACGATCTTCGCTTTGCCGATGCCTTGCCGAAGACACGTTCGGGGAAGATCATGCGGCGCTTGTTACGCGAGATAGCGACCAGCGGTTCAGTGGCCGGAGACGTCACGACGCTGGAAGATCTTGGGGTCCTGGAAAAGCTGCGGACTGAGGAAGAGTAGATACAGCCGCGAAGCGGTTGCCACAGCTCACTTAACCTCCGGCGTCTTGTCGCCCAGACTCTTCATCATGTCCTCGAGGAACTTGTCGAGGGCGATTTTCCATTCTCCGTTTTCCTTGACGAACGGCAGCGGGTCCCACTTGTTCGTCTTATCATTCTTAACCTCGAGCGTGGCGGTGTCGCCGGTTATCTTCTCATTGCGCGTCTCTGGCATCTTCTCGGACTTATCATCCTTGTCGACCTCTTTCAGCATTTCGTCGGTCGTTTTGTTTTGTTCCTTCGCGAGCTTGTCGAACATGTCCAGCGTGCCTTTCGACAGCGTCTTCTTTATGCCCGCCACGTCCTTCTTCTTCGAAGCTTCATAAAAAGCTTTGAAGGTGGCAGTGGGTGTCGAACCGCCAAGCAGACTACAAGCCGACACCGTGAAAACGACGGCGAGCGCGGCGGACAAAGCATTAATCCTGCGGGTATTCATCTGGAGGTCTCCTTCTTCTCGGGCATGTTTACATCTTTCGGGCCGCTAATATATACCTTGATGCGATTAGTAAGGGCAAACTGAACGGCCTAAGCTCCGGTCTTTTGTCCTTTGCCGAAGCTGCGGCTAAAGTAGACCGGTACGTTGAGTCATGGGTGTCGCGAAATTAACAGACCTGAATACCGTTGTCCCTGACAGCAAGTACGCCCGCTTAAAGCGCGAGCGACGTTATCTGCTGGCGGACCTGCCTGAAGGATTGACACGCGCGGATCCTCATCTTCAGATCACGGACAACTACCTTACCGGCACGCGGCTGCGGATACGCAAAGTGCGCGACCCCCGGACGAATAAATGGGTAGTGAAGTTCACCCAAAAATTCGCGCCTAATCCGGGAGATCTCTCGCGCACGATCATTACGAACATCTATCTCAACGCGATTGAGGCCGAAACTCTCGCGGTATTTGAAGCCAACGAGATCCGTAAGAACCGCTATTCCTTCGAGTTTGCCGGCCAAAAGTTCTCCGTGGATATGTTTCTCGGCGATCTGTTCGGATTGGTCCTGGCCGAGATTAGTTTTGAGACTGACGAAGACCTGGACGGCTTTCCCAAACCAATGTTTGCGCTTGCGGAGGTCACCAACTATGAGATATTCAGTGGCGGCAGACTGAGCCAACTAACTTTTGCGGACATCCGGAAGGAAATCCAGCAAAGCGGCTTGGTTAATCCAGGGTCTCGAGGATGACGTTCACTCAGAGCCGATATCGCTTGTTTAAGAATGAACGACTAAGACCCGATGTCTTTCGCTTTGGAGACTATTCGCTTGGCTTCGTGGAAGGTTGCTGAGGGCCGAACGGATGATCAGTCCACGAAATCACACGAAACTGCACGAAAGCATCCCTCTGCAAAGGCAATTGAAGAACAGGCACTACTCGATCGACATAAGACATACACCGAAGGATTGAATCCAAAATGCGAACTATCAGAGCCTTAGTTTTTCTCGCCATTGCCATTGTCAGTTTGGTTGCCTGTCGAAAACCCGCCGGCCCTCAGCCGGCGGCTAACAGCAATGATACGGTCGTGCATGAAGCGCCCGTGGGCGGCAAGGCCCTGACCGGCGACAAGTTTTACTTCAGCGGCACGATCGCAAACAACCTCCCGGTTGAAATGACGCTCACCCGCGATGGCGATCGTTTGACGGGGACCTATTTCTATCCAAAAGTCGGCAAGAACATTAACCTCGCCGGCGCAATTGATAAGGACGGCAACGTCGAGTTGAAAGAGTCAGATGACAGCGGCAAGGACACCGGCGTATTCAAGGGGAAGTGGAAGCCCGCCACCGATTCACCGGATCCCACCCTCAGCGAGATCGAAGGCAAGTGGTCAAGGCCCGACGGCTCAAAGGAGACCGCGTTCCAGGTGTTTCAGCAGCCCATAACGTTCACCACGGCCGTGCGCGTTATTCCCAAAGTCATCAAAGAGGCAAACAAAGCAAAGCACTACACGGTCGATGCCGAGTATCCACAGATAGAAGGCGATGCGCGCTTCGACAATTTCAATCGCGAGGTCAGGGGCTTGATTACCAAGGACGTCGCCGCTTTTAAGACCTCCGAGACTTCTGAGGAAACTGATGCCGGCGCCGAGACACCCGCCGAGACCGGGGACTCGACTCTGGACGTCCGTTACGAAATTCGGTGCGCGACTGACGACTTGATCAGCATTGAGTTCACCGAAGGTTCATACGAGCGCGGCGCGGCGCACGGCAACAGTAACACCACGGTCGTGAATTACGACCTTAAGAACGGAAAGAAGCTGGCGCTCGCTGATCTCTTCAATCCGAAGTCAAACTTTCTCAGCGTCCTTTCGGCGTATTGCATGAAGGATTTGCGGGAGCGGGCAAAAAAAGACAAGGATGCGATGCTCGACGAGGAGATGATGAAATCGGGTGCAGCTCCCCGAGCCGACAATTACCAGGCCTGTGCGATTACGAAGAAGGGACTGTGGATCAGTTTCGATCCGTACCAGGTGGCGGCATACGCCGCCGGCCCACAGCACGTGCTGGTTCCATATTCGGCTTTGAAAGACATTATGAAACCGGACGGCCCAGTGGCCGCGTTCGCGAAGTGATCGTTTGGAATGCGGTGGCAGGCGTAGCGCAACACCGCTTTGGATGTTTGGAGTTCCGCCTCTTGGCGGCCTTATCATCTAGAGTAATTCCGCCTAAAGGCGTGACTACGAACCAAAGCGCCGTCGCCGCTACGCTCTGCCGGCACTCCAAATGGTTCCATCATTGGGGGCCGCGATGAATCGTTATATAGGTCTCTTGGTTATCGTCGGCGGACTTTGCCTGGTATTCGCAGGCCTGCTGATATACACCGGATGGCTTTCATGGTTTGGCCGTTTGCCCGGCGACATCCAATATGAAAGCGACAATGTGCGCGTCTATGTTCCGATCGTTTCCATGCTGTTGGTATCGCTGGCGCTCAGCGTGCTCTTCTATTTATTACGTCGATTTTTTTGAGCCACCAGCAGGCGATAAGCCTCGGCACGTTTTATTCCCAGTTCGCGAGCCGCTTTTTTCAAAGCGGTCTTGGCATCCAGACCTTCACGCTCCAGTTCGCTCACCCTTTCAATCAATCTTCGCGATATAGGCGCGGTTTCTTCGGTGCCTGGCTCTTCATCAATACCTGCGCCGCTAATCACCAGGACCATTTCACCACGTGCCGGCGCGGCCCCGAATCGCTGGACCAACTCACTTAAACTACCGCGCGCGATTTCTTCGTGCAGCTTGGTCAGTTCGCGCGCGACTGCAGCCGGGCGATTACCCAGCACCTCGAGCGCGTCTGCCAATGCGGCTTCGATTCGGTGGGGTGCCTCGTAGAAGACCAGTGTCGCCCGTATCGCGCACAGTTCTTCCAGCTTCGCGCGGCGCGCATTGGCGCGCGCCGGCAGAAAGCCGGCAAAGAAAAACTTATCGGATGGCAGGCCGGACACGACCAGCGCGCTCACGAAGGCCGTGGGCCCGGGAATAGGAATTACCGGGAGGTTTAGTTCAATCGCGGCGTTTGTCACCCGGAATCCTGGATCGTTAATCAGCGGCGTGCCCGCATCTGACACCAGCGCGACATTCTTTCCCGATATCAGAAGTTTGCAGATCTGTTCGGCCCGTTCGCGCTCGTTGTGTTCGTGATAGCTGATTGTCTTTGTCTTGATGCCAAAGTGATTCAGGAGCACCCGCGTCCTCCGCGTGTCTTCGCAGGCCACGACATCAACTTCGCCCAGCATGCGCAGAGCGCGTTGCGTGATGTCTTCCAGGTTGCCGATTGGCGTGGCGATAAGATAGAGCGTACCGGGCATCTTCGCGGCATTGTGGCATTGCCAGCCGGACGAACAAAGGCCCCGCCCGCTCTTGAGGAGCGGCGGGGCCTGGTCAACGCGAAATCACCGGTGTCTCCGATGACTGTCCGTTTGGACGCCGGACTTGTCCCGCTTGTGAGGCGGACAAGTCCGCCTGCTAAACGGCATCGCGCTCGTCATCTACTGATCATTCGGCCTAGCGGTAGTACGGCATGCTCAGACCATACGCATCGGCCAGCATATGGAGATTCGATCTGAGCTCACTCAAGTCCTCGTCCACTCTGGTGCTGCCGGTGCGCAAACGCAGATAGCGATCGAGTTGAACCCCGCGGTCCAAAACCATCTGTGCCTCGTTGATGCCACGATTCTGATCACGCCAGTCAGTATTGTTTCTTAGCTGTCTGACCGCACGCCGAAAGTCTCGTACTTGCGCAACGGCGTCGCTGTCAACGGTCCTGAACTGGAAGATACCCAGGACTCTGCGGCTGGGCGTGAAGTTCATGTCATTCTCCAAGCGGGCGCTCAAGCCCTCAAGTCGATTGATGACGACGCGGGTATCCTGCCGATTCACCCGATCGTAACGATCCTGGTTGTCGTAACGATTGTACTGGTCACGATAGACTTGCGCCGATGCTCCGAGAGGAATTGCCAGAATCAAGAGAGCCGCTGCCATCAACGGCTTCGTTAAGATGTTGTGTCTCATTTTTCTACCCTCCTTAAACGAGTGCAAAAACACCCATGATGCGATGTATGCATGCGAAGGAAGGTGTGCGCTCGTGGAAAAAAGCGCGGGCATCACAAGTAAGTCTTAAGCTTAATACAAGAAAGACGGCAAACGTTATGATT
>Ga0209131_1003328_pt1 | contig 10703 bp, 9 predicted proteins | sample GraSoi_2013_40cm_FD_185826 | JGI IMG/M metagenome (GOLD analysis project Ga0209131, IMG submission 185826) | Grasslands soil microbial communities from the Angelo Coastal Reserve, California, USA - Sample 9_17_2013_40cm (SPAdes) (version 2) | ecosystem: Environmental > Terrestrial > Soil >...
GCCGGATGGCTACAACGTGCTGCTCACCACCGATGCGACGTTCTCCATCAACCCGCATCTGTATGCCAAGCTGCCCTACGACACGCAGCACGATTTCATCCCGGTGACGATGCTCGTGCTGCTGCAGCAGCTCCTGGTGGCGAATCCTTCGGTGCCCGCGAGCACGCTGCCGGAGCTCATAAAGCTGGCGAAGGAGAAGCCCGGCAGCATCAACTATGCGTCCTATGGGAGCGGCAGCCAGCCGCACCTCTCGGGCGAGATGCTGAAATACAAGGCGGGCATCGATCTCGTGCATGTGCCCTACAAGGGCATCTCGCTCGCCGTACCGGCGGTGATGGCGGGCGAAGTGCAGCTCACCTTCGCCGGCATCGCCAGCTCGATGGGGCCGCTCAAATCCGGGCGCGTCAAGCCGCTCGCCATCGGCGGGACGAAACGCTCGCCGCTGCTTCCCGAGGTGCCGACGTTCATGGAGCTCGGTTATCCCGAGGTCGAGACGCATGCCTGGTTCGGTCTTTTCCTGCCGGCGGGTACGCCGCGCGAGGCGGTGGCGCGCATCTACCAGGACGCGAAGAAAATCGTGGAGCAGCCCGAGTTCCGGCAGAAACAGCTCATCGACAAGGGCTACGAGGTCGTCGGCAGCTCGCCGCAGGAGTTCGCCGCCTACATCGCGCGGGACTTCGAAAGCCGCGGGCGCGCCGTGAAAATCTCCGGCGCCAAGGCGGAGTAGGTGGAGACCACGCTCATCGGGCCAGCGCCGCGCCTCGCGGTGTCCTTCGAGGGCCACGGGCCGCTGGTGCTGTTCCTGCACGGTATCCGCGGCAACCGGCGCAACTGGTTCCAGCAGATCGAGGCCTTCGCGGCAGCAGGCTTTACCGCGGCCGCCTGGGACGCGCGCGGCTACGGCGAGTCCGACGACTATGCCGGCGGGCTGCAGTTTGATCATCTGCCCGGCGATGTCCTCAGGGTGGTCGAGCATTTCGACGCCCAGAAGATCCACCTGGTGGGCTTGTCGATGGGCGGGCGCATCGCGCGCAACGTCGCGCTGCGCTTTCCCGAGCGGCTGCACACGCTCACGCTGGTGAGCACCACGCCGGGCTTCGACTCGCTTTCGACCGACGAGGTGCGCCGCTTCGTCACCGAGCATCGCAACCGTACCGCGGACACCGTGCGGCGCCTGATCGGCAGCCGCGCGCGCCGCGCGACCTTCGACGAGCTTGCCGACAGCCTGGCGCGGGTGCGCGAGGAGTCCTACCGCAAGACGCTCGAGGCATCGGTGGCGCAGGATCGCAACGCGCCGATCGAGAACATCCGCGTCCCCACCCTGGTGGTTGGCGGCGACGAGGACAAGGTCTATCCGGTGCAGATCGCGCGCGACCTGGCGAAGCGCATCCCCGGCGCGGAGCTGGTCATCATGAAAGGCGCCGGCCACCTGCCGAACATCGAGCGGCCCGAGCGCTTCAACGAGATCCTGCTCGACTTTCTCAAACGGAGATCCCCATGAGCTCGCAGAAAAGAGTCGCAGTCGTCACGGGCGCCGGCAGCGGCATCGGCAAAGCGGCAGCCCTCGCGCTGCTAAAGGACGGCTACCAGGTCGGGCTGGTCGGCCGGCGCAAGGAAATGCTCGAGAAGACCGCCGCCGAATCCGGCGCCAAGGAGCGCACCCTGGTGCTGCCGGCCGATATCACCAAGCCCGAGAACGTGCACGCGGTGTTCGCCAAGCTCAAAGACCAGTGGGGCCGCCTGGACGTGCTCTTTAACAATGCCGGCATGGGCGCGCCCGCGGTGCCGATGGAGGAGCTGCCGCTCGAGACCTGGAAGGCGGTGGTCGACATCAACCTGAACGCGATGTTCTACTGCACGCAGGAGGCGATCCGCATCATGAAGGCGCAGGATCCCAAGGGCGGGCGCATCATCAACAACGGCTCGATCTCGGCGCACGCGCCGCGCCCGATGTCGGTCGCCTACACCTCGACCAAGCACGCGGTCACCGGGCTCACCAAGTGCATCTCGCTCGACGGCCGCAAGCACGACATCGCGGCGAGCCAGATCGACATCGGCAACGCGCTCACCGAGCTCGCCGCGCGCATGGCGAAAGGCGTGCCGCAGGCCGACGGCTCGGTGAAGCCCGAGCCGCTGATGGACGTGGCGCACGTCGGCGCGGCGGTGCTGCACATGGCGAACCTGCCGCTCGACGTCAACGTCCAGTTCATGACGATCATGGCCACCAAGATGCCGTTCGTCGGGCGCGGCTGAGGAGCGCCCCGGCGGCGGGCACAATGCCCGCGGGGAAGGGAGGGTAGCCGCCTGCAGCTGGGCGCAACCGATTTACGCCAGTGGCTGCGCCAGCCGGCCGCGTGGACGATTCTTGGCATCGGCGCCGTGGTGTCGCTCTTCGCCTGGCGCTCGCTCACCCTTGAAGTCGAGCATGCGGCGCGCGCGAGCTTCAACACCCTGGTCGCCGAATCGCGCAACGCCATCGAGTCGCGGCTGCGGGACTATCACATCATCCTCGTCGGCCTGCAGGGGCTGCTCGAGGCCAAACCCGACACCAGCCGGCTCAACTTCGAACGCTACATCGAGAACCTCGGGCCCGCGCGCAGCGCGAGCCACGTTCGCGCCTTCAGCTATGCGCGCCGCGTGACCAGCGCCATGAAGAACGAGTACGAGAAATCGGTGCGCGCCGACAAGAGCGTGCATGCGGCGGGCTACCCGCGCTTCGCCATACGGCCGCCGGGCGAGCGCGGCGAATACGTGGTGATCGACTATCTCTCGCCGTACACCATCAACGAGCGGGGCATGGGCCTCGACCTCATGGCCGATGCGGCGCGGCGCCAGGCGGTCGAGCGCGCGCGCGATACCGGAGCCATGGTAGCGACGGGTCCCATCGCCCTGGTCTCCACGGGGGAACGAGGCGTGAGCATGCGCCTCGCCGTCTATCGCACCGACGCCCTCGTCACGAGCCTCGACGCGCGCCGCGAGCTGTTCGCCGGCGTGGTCAGCGTGACCTTTCACGTCGGCGACGTCGCGGCCGACATCGTGTCGCGCCACGCGGCCGCGGCATTGCAGCTGCGCGTGCTCGATGGCGGCGAGCCGCTCTACGAGAGCGCGCCACTGCCGCCAACACCGAGCGCGTTCCAGGTCGCCGCTCCCCTGTCGATCGGCGGGCGCACCTGGCAGCTCGAGTTCCGCGCGCCGCCCGAGCGCTTCCGTACCGCGGGCGATGCCCTGATGCCGTGGCTCGCGCTCAGCGGCGGCCTGGCCATCAGCGTGCTGCTCGCCGGGCTGGTCGGCTCGCTCTCCACCTCGACGCATCGCGCGCACCGCATCGCCCGGGAAATCACCGAAGACCTGCGCAAGAGCCAGGCCGAGCTCGCCGAGGCGCAGAGGAAGACCGAGCTGCTGATCGAAACGCTGCCCAATCCGGTGTTCTTCAAGGGCATCGACGGCCGCTACCTCGGCGTCAACAGGGCGTGGGAAGCCTTCTTCAAGCGGCCGCGCGCCTCGATCATCGGGCGTACGGTGCACGAGCTCTATCCGCACGCGCCCGAAATCGCCGAGCGCATGCACGGCGCCGACCAGAGCCTGTGGGCCGAACCGGGCACGCAAACGTATGAAGCGACCGTCACGCTGCCGCAGGGCGCGCAGCGCGACACGATTTACTACAAGGCAACCTTCACCGGTCCGGAGGGCCGCGTCGCCGGCCTGATCGGCACCATCATCGACATCACCGAGCGCAAGCAGGCGGAAAAGCGCCAGGCGATGGAGCATGCCGTTACGCGCCTGCTGGCGAGCGCGGACGAGGCCAGCGCGGCGATTCCGCAAGTCATCCGCACGATCTGCGAGTCGGTCGGCTGGACCTGCGGAGCGCTGCTGCGCTGGCAACCTGAGTCCCGGCAGCTGGGCTCCATGGCAGGTTGGGCGGCCGAGACGCCCGATCTGCAGCAACAGCTCGGCACGGCGGCGGCCGAGGCCCAGGCCGCCAGGCAGGCCCTGTGGAAGGCGGACGGCGCAATGAGCTTCCCGCTGCTCATCGGCGGTGAAGTGCTCGGCGTGCTCGCCTTCCTCGGCGCGACTAACGCGCCGGACGGCCAGCTCATGGCGATGATGCAATCGATCGGCAGCCAGGTCGGCCAATACCTGCAGCGCAAGCAGGCCGAGGAGGCGCTGCGCTTCGTCGCCACCCACGACTCGCTCACCGGCCTGCCCAATCGCGTCATGTTCGGACAGCGCCTCGATCACGCCATCACGCAAGCCAAGCGCCACGGACGGCGCCTGGCGGTCCTGTTCATCGACCTCGACCGCTTCAAGGTCATCAACGACACGCTTGGCCACGAGTTCGGCGACACGCTGCTGCGCGACGTCGCGCAACGGCTCACGCAGAGCGTGCGCGCAAGCGACACCATCGGCCGCCTCGGCGGCGACGAGTTCGTGGTGCTGCTCGAAGAAGTCAGCGCGCCGATGCTCATAGTCGGCGTGGCGCAGAAGCTGATCGCCGCGCTGGCGCAGGGCTTCCCCCTCGCGGGCAAGGAGTATCACGTCTCCGCCAGCATCGGCGTCAGCACCTACCCTGACGATGCCCAGCACGCCCAAGAGCTGCTCAAGAACGCCGACATCGCGATGTACCGCGCGAAGGAACAGGGCCGCAATACGTTCCAGTTCTACGCCGCGCAGCAGAACATCCATACCGTCGAGCGCCTGGCGCTCGAATCGGGCCTGCGCCGCGCGCTCGAGCGCGGCCAGCTGGTGCTGCACTACCAGCCGCAGGTCGACATCGCCAGCGGCCACATCGTCGGCTTCGAGGCGCTGGTGCGCTGGCAGCACCCGGAGCTCGGCTTGCTGCCGCCGGCGAGCTTCATTGCGATTGCCGAGGAGACCGGTCTGATCGTGCCGATCGGGCAATGGGTGATGCAGGCCGCCTGCGCCACGCAGCGCGCCTGGCGGGAAGCCGGCCTGCCGTCGCTGCGCATGTCGGTGAACCTGTCGCCGCGCCAGTTCCTGCACGGCAAGCTGATCGACGATATCGCCGGCGTGGTGCGCTCGAGCGCCGCCGATGCGGTGTTCCTCGAGCTCGAGATCACCGAAGGCATGGTGATGAAGGACCCCGAGCACGCGGTCGAGCTGCTGCGCGAGATCCGCAACATCGGCGTGCGCATCGCCATCGACGATTTCGGCACCGGCCACTCCTCGCTCGCCTATCTCAAGCGCTTCCCGGTCGATTACCTCAAGATCGACCGCTCGTTCATCGCCGATATCCCCGCCGACCGCGGCGATGCCGCGATCACCCAGGCGATCATCGCCATGGCGCATAGCCTGCAGCTGAAAGTCATCGCCGAGGGGGTCGAGACGCAGTCGCAGTACGACTTCCTGGTGGCGCAAGGCTGCGACGAATACCAGGGCTATTTCTTCAGCAAGCCGCTGCCGGAAGCCCAGGCGCGCGCGCTGCTGCAGGCTCCGGCGCTAGGCGAGCCTCAGGTTCGTTTCACTGCGCGCTGATCTTCGCGTCGCGGATCAGTCTGCCGTAGCGCTCGAGCTCGGCGCGGATCAGCGCGGCGAATTCCTCCGGCGTCCCGGTCACGATCTCGTTGCCGCCCTGCACGGCGATGCGCTCGTGTACTTCCGGCGCATGCATCGCTCTTGCGATCTCGCTGTTTAGCCGCTGCACTACCGCGCGCGGCGTGCCGGCCGGCGCCAGGACGCCCTGCCACTGCGACAGGTCGAAGCCCGCAAAGCCCGCTTCCTGCATCGTCGGCACCTCCGGCAGCGAAGACGCTCGTCTGCCAGCGGATACGGCAAAGGCGCGTAGCTTCCCACCACGGATCTGCGGCACCGAGGTGATCACCGTGTCGAACATGAACGTGAGCTGTCCGCCGAGGAGATCCGCGAGCGCCGGCGCGCTGCCCTTGTACGGAATGTGATTGAAGCGCGTGCCGGTGGCGAGGCCAAGGAGCTCCGCGGCGAGATGGTTGCCGCCGCCGATGCCGGTCGAGCCGTAGGCAAGGCCACCGGGATCAGCGCGCGCCGCGGCCACCAGGTCGGCGATGGTTTTGTACGGTGCGTCCATGCGCGTCACCAGCACGTACTGGTACAGCGCACATTGCGCCACCGGCGCGAAATCGCGCACCGGGTCGTATGGGACTTTGGCGTAGAGCGCGGGATTGACGACGATCGGACCACTCGCCACCGCAAGGAGCGTGTAGCCATCGGGTGCGCTCTTCGCCACGAAGTCCGTGCCGATGCCGCCGTTGGCGCCGGGCTTGTTCTCGACCACGAACGCCTGCTTGAGGTTCTCGCTCAGCTTCTGCGCCAGTGTGCGCGCCCAGATGTCGGCGTTGCCGCCGGCGACGTAGGGCACGACGACGCGCACCGGCTTGGCTGGATACTCCTGCGCGGTGGCAGGACTCGCGATCAGCCCGAGAAACAGGATGAGCAGTGTTTTCATCGGCGCTTATGATAGGACAATGCAAACGCTGAACCGCACGCACCGCGCGCCGGCCGAGCCGCTGCCGCCGCACGCCGCCGATTGCCACATGCATGTGTTCGGTCCCTTCGAGCGCCATCCGCTCGCCCCGCAGCGCGCTTACAACGTGCCCGAGGCATCGCTCGCCGCGCACCAGCGCATGAAGGCGCAGGTCGGGCTCGAGCGCACGGTGTTCGTGCAGGCGAGCGGCCACGGCCTGGACAACGGTGCGCTGCTCGCGGCGCTCGCCGAGATCGGCGCGCGCGGCCGCGGCGTGGCGGTAGTCGCGCCGCAGGCGCCGCTCGTAGAGTTGCAGCGCCTGCACAAAGCCGGCGTGCGCGGCGTGCGCCTCAACCTCTATACCTTCGCCGAGCGCCACAGCGGCGACCCGGCGACGCTGCTCAGGACCTACGAGCGGCTGGTGGCGCCGCTCGGCTGGCATCTGCAGCTTTTCTGCGATCCCGACATGCTCGCCGCACTGGCACCGAGCATCGCGCGCTCGAGTGTGCCGGTGGTGATCGACCACATGGGCCTGCCCGATGCCGCGCACGGCGTGGAGCAGCCGGTGTTCCAGACGGTGCTCCAATTGGCCGGTAAAGCCTGGGTCAAGATCGCCGGCGCCGATCGCATCACCCGCAGTACCGGTAACCTTCGCGACGCCATTCCATTTATCCGCGCGCTGGCGCAAGCCGCGCCGCAGCGCCTGGTATGGGGCTCCGACTGGCCGAACATTGGCTTCCATACGCGCCAGCAGGTGCACGACGATTCGCTGCTCGCGCATCGCGAGCTCGATGCGGGCGAGCTGCTCGACGTCCTGCTGGAGGCCGTGCCCGATGCCGATACGCGCTCGGCGATCCTCGCGCGCAATCCCGAAGCGCTCTACGGCTTCTCGACGTCCTCGTAGTTGCGCTGCTCGAAGCGCGGCGTGCAGATCGCCAGGAACGTGAGATCTTCTGCACCTACATTCGTGATGCGCTGCCGGCAAAGCGGCGGGATGAGCACCACGTCGCCCGCCGCCACCTCCTGCGCCGGCAGATCGCTGATCTCGACCCGACCGCGTCCCTCGATGATCACATAGCGCTCGGCCGTGCCGATCAGGCGGTGCCATCGCGTCGTGATGAACGTGGGCGAGCTCGATGAGGGTGCAGCGCTCCGGCGTGTAGAACTCGACGCCGCGATTGAGCGGCCGAACGGCGGGTTTCAAGCCGCTTGTGCCGCCTTGGCAACGCAAGACGGCAGCGCCGCCATGTCTAGGCCGTAGAGCTTGCAGACATTTCCGGCCAGCACCTTGGCCTGCGTCTCCACGGGCAGGTGACCCAGATCGCGCCGGATCACCTTGAGCGAGTTCGGCCAGGTGGAATTCCAGTGCGGATAGTCGTTCGACCACATGACGTTGTCCTGGCCCCAGCGCTCGAGGTTATGGCCGCAGACGGCGTCGTTGAAGAAGCAGGAAAACACCTGGCGCCGCATGTACTCGCCCGGCTCTTTGGTCATCGGCACCGGCTTCTTGTCGCGAAAGCGCCGGTAGTAGTAGTCCCATTGCTGGATGACGAAAGGCAGCCAGCCGGCTTCGTTCTCCACGGTGACCAGCTTGAGCTTCGGATTGCGCTCAAGCACGCCGTAGAAGATGAAATCGTAGAGCGCGTTCGTCACGTCCATCAGCTTCAGGTTGACGCTGCCACGGTAATGCTCGGTGTCTTTTCTTTCCTTGCTGTGATAGCTGTGCCCCGTCAGGATGTGCATGCTGACCGGCGCCTCCAGATCCTGCGCCGCCGCCCAGAACTTGTCGTAATGGCGGGAATGAAACGGCAGATCCGGATGCGGCGCCTGCCAGATGATCGCGCCGTTGAGGCCGGCCTTGCGGCAGCGTTGCAGCTCCGCGACTGCATGATCGATGTCGTACATGGAAATCGCCGCAATACCGATCAGCCGATCGCGCGCCACGCTGCAGTATTCCAGGAGCCAATCGTTGTACGCGCGGAAGCAGGCTTCCTGCAGGCCGGCGTCGTGCAGGCCGAACAGGCCAAGCATCAGTGTCGGATAGAGCACTTCGGCGGAGAGGCCGTCGAGCTCCATCTCCTTGATGCGCGCGTGCGGATTGGCGCCGCCTTCGCGTTGCTGGAAGCCTTCGCCGAGCTTGTGCGGCGGGAACAGCGGCGCGGCTTCGCGATATTTCTCCGGCACGCCCTTCTTCCAGAGGTCGACCGGCTCCATGACATGCGAGTCGGCAGATATGATGACCTGCGCGATGACGTCGTCGATCACTCGAAGAACTCGCCGTCGCGGTACACCACCGGCACGCGCTTGTTCTCCTTCGAATCACCGGGCATCGCCTCGCCGCGGATGTTCAGGCGTCCGCTTGCGTCCTGCGGCCCTACGCGGCAGCCGATCCGGATCAGCACCAGCGGCTCCTGGCTGACCGCCTCGAACCAGTAGTACGCGCCCGCGGGAAGCATGATGCCCTCGTGCTTGCCAACATCGGTGTGGCCGCCGTCGGCGTCGTAGTAGCGTGCCTTGCCCTGCAGCACCAGGAAGGTGTGATCTTCGTTGGGATGCGTATGCAACCCATTCTCGCCGCCCGAGGCGTAGACCTTGAGCGTCGCCCACATGTTGTCGGTCTTCGCCATCAGCGTATTGGTGCGCCCCTTGTCCAGGAGCTGCGCACGCATCTTGAAGAACGACGCTTTCTTCGCCGCCACTTTCTTGTCCTGCTTGGCCGCCGCCTCGGTAGTCATTCGCTCTCTCCTCAAGCCAGCACGATGCTAGATTACTGCATATGAGGGGGGATCTTCATGATCCGGCTTCTTGCTGCGGTGCTCCTTTTCGCATCCGGTCCAGCCGCGCCGCAACCGTACCCCGTCAAGCCGGTGAAGCTCATCGTGCCCTTCGCCCCCGGCGGCGGCAGTGACGTCAGCGGGCGCTTCATCGCCCAGAAGCTCAGCACGGCGCTCGGGCAACAAGTGGTGGTCGAAAACCGGGCCGGCGCGGGCGGCCTGATCGGCGTCGAGGCCGGCATCAAGTCGCCGCCCGACGGCTACACGCTGACGCTCCTGCCGTCGAGCTACACGGCGTACCCGAGCATCTACAAGCTAAAGTTCGATCCGATCAGCGACCTCGCGCCGATCATCCAGATCTCTCAAGGACCCTTGCTCGTCGTGGTGCATCCCGCGCTGCCGGTGAACACGCTGCAGGAGCTGGTCGCGCTCGCGAAATCCAGGCCGGGCAAGCTCAATTTCGCCTCGCCCGGGCAAGGCACCACCCTTCAGCTCGCCACCGAGCTGTTCGCAACCATGGCCGGGATCAAGCTGCATCACGTGCCTTACAAGGGAACCGGCCCCGCGCTCACCGACACGATCGCCGGCCAGACCGATTTGTACTTCAGCGGCATTTCGACCGCGCTGCCGCAGGTGAGATCGGGAAGGCTGCGTGCCATCGCGGTGACGACAGCCAGGCGCGTTGCAGCCGCCCCCGAGGTTCCGACCATCGCCGAGTCCGGATTGCCGGACTACGAAGTCGTCGTCTGGTATGGCCTCGCCGGTCCCAAGGGCCTGCCGCGCGCGATCGTGAACCGCATCAACCGCGAAGTGGCGCTCGCCCTGAAGTCGCCGGAGGTCGAGGAGCGACTCGAGCACGACGGCTCGCTGCCCGCCGGCGGCACGCCCGAGCAATTCCTCGCGCGGATCAAGCAAGAGATCGAGGTGTGGCGCAAGGTGGTCACCGATGCCGGCATCAAGGCCGAGTGAGTCCATGCGCGGATTAGTCTTGTTCCTTGCAGTGCTGGCGATTCCGGCTTTCGCCCAGGACACCTCGCTGCTGCGCTATGAGGGCGCGGACCGCGTCCAGAAGCTCACCGGGCTGGCGAAGAAAGAAGGCTGGTTCATGCTGTACACGAGCTTCGCCGAAAAGGACCTGCCGCGCCTCACGGCCGCGTTCGAGAAGCGCTACGGCGTCAAGGTGAGAGTGTGGCGCTCGGCCTCCGAGAAGGTGCTGCAGCGCGCGGTCATCGAAACCGCGGCCGGGCGCCACGAGTTCGACGCGATCCATACCTCGGCGCTCGAGATGGAGGCGCTCTACCGCGAGAAAGTGCTGCAGCCCGTGGCGCCGGCGCACGGCGTGCAACTGCTCGCCGGCGCGCTGCGCCCGCATCGCGCCTGGACCGCGACCTATCTCTCGTTCTGGGTGCAGGCTTACAACACCAGCGTGGTGAAGAAAGAGGACCTGCCCAGGACCTACCAGGACCTGCTCG
>Ga0209131_1003329_pt1 | contig 10701 bp, 22 predicted proteins | sample GraSoi_2013_40cm_FD_185826 | JGI IMG/M metagenome (GOLD analysis project Ga0209131, IMG submission 185826) | Grasslands soil microbial communities from the Angelo Coastal Reserve, California, USA - Sample 9_17_2013_40cm (SPAdes) (version 2) | ecosystem: Environmental > Terrestrial > Soil >...
GACGCCAAGCTTGAGGTTGCGATAAGGTACTTGAGCGGTAAGGGTACACAGCGACACCTCGGCCGAGCGATTAAGCTCTTGAGAACCGTACTCAGATCCAAGTATGTGACGCCTGCCGGTCGTGACGCTGCTCGCCAACTCCTTTGGGGCTGTGAGAGGAAGAAGCGTGGTGTCTAACAACGCGTTCGAGCGGCCCGTGACACTGCTCACTTCGGCGCGTGGCCAGCGCGCCATTCAGTTTGCGCCGTCCGCGCGCTGGAAGGCGCTGCGGCCGGCCGCTCAACGCGAGCGTTAGGTGTCGCTTTGATCATGCGTCGGTGGGTTCTTTTCGCGGCAGCGCTACTCGCGGCATTTCAGGCATGGTTGTGGTTCACTGAGTCTTGGTGGTTTACTGCAGCCGTTGCAGTGGCGCTTTCACTAGCTCTAACGGTAGTTGCGATTTGGCCGTCGTCAGGCTTGGGCCACGCTGTAGGGCGCGTGTGGGCTCCGCCTCACCGGCCTGGCGAATCTGAGCGCACGTACGGAGTCCGCATGGGATCTCTTTGGCTCCTAGTAGCGGTGACCACAGTCCTTACGATGCGGCTCCTCGCGGCGTCGAAGGAAGGGTCGGATGGCGAACTGCAGGATATCTACATCTCACTCGCGGGCCTTACTGTGATTGCTCTGGCGCTCCTAATGTCGTTCCAGTCCTTTCTTGTCGCGGTCTTCAAGGGAACATCCAAGGCGACACCTAACAACCGCATCGAGCGCCCGCGTGAACCATAAAGTGCCAAGCTCAAGCATGAGTGCCCGCGGCGCTCATGCGGAGCGTTAGATGGCCACAACGGCGGCTCCATTCTTGCCTAGGTTAGACTCGCAGGTAGGGTCGAAGTCTCAGTCAAAGGAAACTCCTATGACCAGTCTCGTCAAGGCGTGTGCGCTCATGAGCATCGTTTTCTCGCCCCTGGCGCTTGCTGAGGACGCTGAATCCGCTGTTCATTCTGATGTCTCGGTGGCACCGACTTCAGGAGAACTCGACATACGCGGCATTATCGCGTCCTTCAGCAGCAGGACTCATAAGAGATTTCTCATAGATCCTCGCGTACATGCAAGCGTTACCTTGGTTGGACTGGATGCGCGTGACGTCACCTATCCACTTCTTTTGACGATCTTAGAAGTTCATGGATTCTCAGCGCATGAGCAGGAAGGGGTGATTGTCGTCGGTCCAGACGCATATGATCGACAGACCCCATCGCTGCTCGTGCCGGCAGACAATATTCGAGCGTCAGATGCTGAGATTGTTACCGCAATCGTCGCGGTCAAGAACATAAGCGCCGCACAATTGGTGCCTGTGCTCCGGCCATTGATGCCCCAGCAAGCGCAGTTGTCGGCCGTGATCGGCCGCAATGCGTTGATAGTTGTGGACCGTGCTGCCAACGTTCGACGCTTGGTTGCGATAACAGAAGCGTTGGACAGGCTGCCGGCTACCGCGAGCTCTGTGGTCTCTTCCGGTGATGCCAAAGGCGAGTAAGGGGCGGCCATCTAACAACCGCATCGAGCGCCGCGTGAGCGATAAAGTGCCAAGCTCAAGCGTGAGTGCCCGCGGCGCTCATGCGGAGCGTTAGGCTCAATCGTGCAGGCCACCGCATTGGTTGTATGGCTTGGGGTGGGTGATGGTTGCCGCATGTGCGTACGTTAGCGGCGCACTTGTCTGGGAGGCAGCGCAGCTTCCCTTTCAAGCTGGCGGTGGTGCGGCCCAAGGCGACCTTGGGCTCTTTATGGCGGCTCGACTTGTTGGCCTTCCAGTGGCCGCGGTCTCCCTCGGGGCAATCGCGATCGCCTGGGCGGCGTCGCGTAAGCATAAGGGCGGAATGGCTGCCTTTTCAGGATATCGGACGTTTATTGTTATAAGCATCGTCAATATATTCGTCGCGCCAGGTGTGATGGCGTGGCTACGGTGGGTCTACAAATGACGCCTAACAACCGCATCGAGCGCCGCGTGAACGATAGAGTGCCAAGTTCAAGCGTGAGTGCCGGCGGCGCTCATGCGGAGCGTTAGGTCGCCGGTCAGCCAGCCACCATGAACATACGTTTGGGTCGAATCGTGGTCGCTGCGACTGCCGCACAAATACTGGCGGTTCTTATCTGGACAGCGATACTGCTGCTCTACGGATGGACACACGGCGCGGCGGTACAACAGTTCGCATATCAGGATGGTCCTTGGTTTGGGTTGGTGAGTAGGGTTCTATTGTGTGCCGCCTTCGGGTTTTGGGCAGCGCGAGGTGCCAAAAGGCCGGTTCTAACAGCCGCATGTGTGGGCCTGATCGGAGCGGTTGTCACCGCACTGGCTGCTGCAACGCTTGCATTCGGACCGAACGCGCCGCTGACCCCGCTGTTGGTGTCAATACCCGCACAGTTCGTGGGTGGTGGCCTTGGTGGTTGGGTAGCGGGCAAAATGAGGCCTTCGGCGACCTAACAACCGGTTCGACCGCTCCCGCGGCTACGTCAGCTTCGGGTAGCTCGGAGGAGGGTCGATGATCGAGATAAACGAGCTTCGTTTTGCGACGCGAGCGCCGCGTCGCGGTCAACCGGAGCGTTAGACGGCACCCGAGTTCAATGTGGCCATAAACAGCATCGTTATATTGCGCGTGTTGGTCTCTGGCGCTCTGTCCGTTGCCACCCTCGCGGCAATTGATAGGTTCGCTGAAGGTGGCCTCAGGGATGACCTCGCTATGCCAGGTGGAATAGTCGGAATGCTCGGGAGCATAGTCGGCTTGTACGACACGCCTTCTGGAGCCTGGGCAACCGTATGCATTGTCGGAAACTTCGCGTTCTATGCGACCCTCTGGTGGTTTCTACTACGGGTGGTTGCCCGCGTCAGCGCTAAAGTGATTACCACCTAAGTGAAAGCGAGAGGCCAGACTATGTGCCGTCTAACAACGCGTTCGAGCGGCCCGTGACGCACCTCACTTCGGCGCGCGGCCAGCGCGCTAGTCAGTTTGCGCCGTCCGCGCGCCTCGCGGCGCTGCGGCCGGCCGCTCAACGCGAGCGTTAGGCGACTATTGCACCCCACCATGATTCGACCGGCAAACCAGGCCGATGACGATGCCATCTGGAACATCTTCCACGCCGTTGTCGCATCTGGAGACACGTATGTGTTCGATCCGCACATGCCCCGTAAGGAGGCTTTGGCGTACTGGCTTCGGTCGGACACTCATACGTACGTCGCAGAGAGTGAGGGGCAGGTCGTGGGCACCTATATCCTCAAGCCTAATCAACCTGCTCTCGGCTCCCACGTCGCAAACGCCGGCTTCATGGTTTCACCAATGGCTCGCGGCTTAGGGGTCGGAAGGCGCATGGGTGAGCACTGCCTTGCCGAAGCGCGCCGGCTCAGCTTTCGCGCGATGCAGTTTAACCTGGTGGTTTCCACAAACGAAGCGGCGGTGAAACTTTGGCAGGAGCTGGGCTTTCGGATTATTGGCACCGTACCGGAAGCCTTTCGACACTCTCGACAAGGCTTTGTCGATGCTTACGTGATGTACCAATCGCTCCAATGAAGTCGCCTAACAACGCGTTCGAGCGGCCGGTGATGCCCTACACTTCGGCGCGCGGCCAGCGCGTCATTCATTTTGCGCCGTCCGCGCGCTTGAAGACGCGTCGGCCGGCCGCTCAACGCGAGCGTTAGACATCGCCGCACGCCTATGCACGCACGACCCGCATCGCTTCGCCTTCCACGGTGGTGGTTACTCGCAATAGTCATCATTCAGGGTCTCGTTGCGACCCTTGAGGCCATAGCTCAGCATGAGTGCGCACGTGGTATTGTTGAGTGTTGGGCATTCTTCTCCGACTTCGTGCTAAATCTGCCGTTGTCCATTTACCTCCTCGAACTGACGGCCAAACTTCCTGGCTGGTTGGGGATATCTTCTAATGGCGATGCATTTGCAGTTAGTTCAGCCGTCGTCTTCTTCGTGGGAGGATCACTGTGGTGGATCGCAGTGTCCGTCTTTCTGAAGGCGATGTGGTTGGCTGTTACTGGGGTTACGCGACGCGTGAGCGCATACAAGCATGGCGATGTCTAACTACGCGTTCGAGCGGCCCGGCTCACTATCATCGCGGGCGCGCGGCCAGCGCGCCATTCATTTTGCGCCGGCCTCGCGCTTGAAGCGCTTGCGGCCGGCCGCTCAACGCGAGCGTTAGCGGGCATGCGTACCCGCTACGTCTTGCTGTTGAGCGGTGGCACCCTTTGCGCTGGTGTGGCTCTCGGTGCGCTTTTGGCTCGACACGCCCTCAAAGCCTATCTCATGATGGCTCATCTTGCGTACGGCGCGGGGTTTTCAGCCTACATCGATGTACAGCATTTCAAGGGCACACCTGCGGCCTACGAGGCGGCGCTGACGGATCACTTGCACGAGCTTGACACCAGTGCGCAGTGGCCGACCGATGCGTACCCTAAGAACCTCATTGCCTTCGATCGAGTCATCACCTATGCGCGGATGTCTGATAGCCAGGCTCGAAGAGGTGCGAATCAAGAGAGCGCGCGTTCGCTTGAAACTGCTGCAGCGATATGTCAGCAGCTCAACTGGAAGTCATGCTCTGGGCCTGAGATTCTTGCCCTGGTCAAAAGGTTTGACGAACACTATGGGTTAAAGTCCAGTGACACTGAGCCCCATGCCCGCTAACTACGCGTTCGAGCGGCCCGTGAATCCAGCCACTTCGGCGCGCGGCCAGCGCGTGCTCCAGTTTGCGCCGTCCGCGCGCCGCAAAGCGCGCGGGCCGGCCGCTCAACGCGAGCGTTAGCCGACATGGAGCCCAACGTCGCCGCAGCGTCCGCACGCCAAGGTAAGCGCCTCGTAGGCGCCGTTGTCGCTGCACTGGTTATCTCCACCATTCTCTTTGCCGCGGGGTCGATGATCGCGGCACATGCTGCCCCGACGTCGCTAGATGTGCTGCGATTTCTAGTCCTGCTACTGCTGTGTTACTTCCTCTTGGGGGGCAAGCTCTGGGCACGGTGGAGTGTCGTGGTCCTCCTTGGGGTGGTGGGGGTTCTCGGCGCGGCCGGTGCTGCGTTGGCCATGCCATATCCGGGTGCCTACGCGTCCCTCACGCTTTCGGTTATTTATTTGGCCTGTGCCGTAGCTCTGGCTCGGAACAGACACGTAAGTGAGCACTTTGCAGGGGGCAACCAGCATGTCGGCTAACTACGCGTTCGAGCGGCCTGTGAGACGCTTCACTTCGGCGCGCGGCCAGCGCGCTTCTTATTCTGCGCCGTCCGCGCACCCTGAGTCGCGGCGGCCGGCCGCTCAACGCGAGCGTTAGGCGGCTACCTACCGTCACCGCGAGCAGCGCCTTGTAGCATCTCTCTTCACGTTTGGGGTATGCGTTATGGGCTTGGCCATCTCAGCGGCAGCGTTCTACATTTTCACGTCCGTCTTTGCACTGGAGATTGTGAATACATCAAAGTGGAAAGTTGTCACAGTTGCCTTCGCGTTGACCTTTCTGTTAATGGGGAGTAGTGACCTCCACACGGCCATGCCGGAGCTCGCGGAATACTTCGCAGCTCTGGGTCTCTATTTAGCAGTGGTATTTACGGCGGGGATGTTGGCACTCAAGTTCTGGTTAAAGGCGACGTGGCCACAGTCCGTTAAGATCGCTGGGTCCTACGTGGGCGCAAATGTGGCCTACTCACTGGCCTTTGGAGTTATTGCATATTTGGCAGGTGACAAAAGTGTGTAGCCGCCTAACAACCGCATCGAGCGCCGCGTGAACGATAGAGTGCCAAGCTCAAGCGTGAGTGCCCGCGGCGCTCATGCGGAGCGTTAGCCATCATCCCCTTACACTATGGAGCATCAGTATATGAAGCGTCTACGAGCACTTGTCGGGTTGGTGGCACTATTCTCGGCGGCCCCATCACTTGCGGGGCTTTACACCGATGACTTGACGAGGTGCATTGTTGACTCCACGACCGCCGAAGATCGCGGAAACCTTATGAAATGGATGTTTGTGGCGATGTCGCAGCATCCGAGCGTCTCCTCGCTTTCGACCGTTAAGCCCGCTGATTTGGACGCAGCAAACAAGACGATTGGTCAGCTCTTCGTGCATCTTCTGACAGAATCGTGTGCCCAAAAAGCTCGTGATGCCATCCGCATTGAAGGTGCCGGCGCAATTCAGTCTTCCTTTCAAGTGCTCGGCCAGGTCGCGGCGGCTGGGTTATTTTCTGACCCAAGCGTTACGAAGGCCATGTCGGGCCTTGATCAGTACGTGGACAAAGCCAAATTTGAAGAGCTCTCGAAGCCAACGCCTGCGGCTCCGGCGAAATGATGGCTAACTACGCGTTCGAGCGACCCGGTTCAAGCGCAGCGGGGGCGCGCATCCGGCGCGCCCGACATTCTGCGCCGTCCGCGCGCTTGAAGCGCTTGCGGCCGGCCGCTCAACGCGAGCGTTAGCAGGCATGCGAAAGGTCATCGGTTCGGCTTGTACTCTCTTCGCGATCCTGGGCATGGCCTTCGCGCTGTCGTGCTCCCACGGGCCCCCAGTTGCGGCTCAATCTCAAGCTCTGGCCAAGGCTCCGGAGGTAACTATTAGCGCCGACGCTAAGGGCCAGTGCTACTACTTAATTACGGGAATGCCTAGCCCAAAAGCAATTTCATGTGACAAGCTTAAGCAGTGCGTAGATAAGGACATTGATCCCGCCTCAGATGCATGTCCGTCTCAGTGAGAGCATTCGAGTGAATAAAGACATGCCTGCTAACAACGCGTTCGAGCGGCCCGTGATGCCTTGCACTGCGGCGCACGTCCGGCGCGGTTCTCATTGTGCGCCGTCCGCGCGCCTTCGGTCTGCGCGGCCGGCCGCTCAACGCGAGCGTTAGGTGGCGAACGTGCCTGCGGCCAACGACATCCTCCTTGTTTACGACACGCAATGCCCCGCCTGCGACTACTACTGCAACCTGGTCCGAATTCGCGAAGCCGCGGGTCGGCTAGTCCTCGTCGACGCCCGTGATGGTGGCCCGATCATGGAGGAGATCACGGCGGCGGGCCTCGACATAGATCAGGGTATGGTCGTGAAGGTTGGCGGCACGCTTTACTATGGCTCCGACGCCATACACGTGTTGTCGCTAATGGGTACAAATTCCGGCCTCTTCAACCGCTTGACACACTGGAGCTTCAAGTACCGGCCGGTTACGAAGGTTCTGTATCCGGTGCTCCGGGCGTGCCGCAACTTGTTGCTGAAAGCTCTAGGCAAGACCAAGATCAACAATCTGGGGGTTTCCGGCAATGACCGGTTTTAAGGGTCCGCCACCTAACAACGCGTTCGAGCGGCCGGTGAAACTATTCACTTCGGCGCCCGTCCGGCGCGTCTGTTATTTTGCGCCGTCCGCACGCCTCGGGGCGCGTCGGCCGGCCGCTCAACGCGAGCGTTAGGCGGCGCCAACTTGGCGGGGAACTCAATGTCGTGGCAAGGTTGTGTTTAGGGGGTCTGCTATGTCAGCGCTCGAAAACTCGTCGTCTATTGCTCTCTTACTCGGTGTATCAACGTTCGCAGCAGTCCTTGTTAGGCGCGCACTATTGACCATCGCCCCACAATTATGGAAGACCGATCCACGGCTGGTTGGAAAGCACGACATCGTGCTGTTGTTACTTGCCGGTTCTGGTTCGTTGCAGGCTGCCGCTCACGTGTGGCAGGTGACGCCGGTGGTTATGCAAACCGCCACCGTCGTAGTAGTCCTGTGTAGTCTTACGGCGTTGGTGCTGTTATATCGGGCATCTCGAAGCTAAGTAGCGCCGCCTAACAACCGCATCGAGCGCCGCGTGAACGATAAAGTGCCAAGCTCAAGCGTGGGTGCCCACGGCGCTCATGCGGAGCGTTAGCCGCTCCAAGGCGCGCGCATGTATCCATCAAGTCACTTTACGCACGTCATCGCACTGCTTTTGTTACTGGCGCGTGCCGGTGATATCGGGTCAACGTACCTCGCGACTCCGAAGCTTCGCCTCGAAACGAATTCTCTTGCTCGCCGGTGGCGGTGGCCTTTTGCGTTTGCGACGCTGATAGTGGCGATGGTCCCGTACTACTCATTGCCCGCCGGAATTATCTTGCTTGTTGGGTCATTGCTTGTCTGCTCCTCAAACCTGGCAGCGCTCTGGCTGATGAGGGCGGTGGGTGAGGACGCGTACTATGATCTTCTCGTGCTCAATGCCGGCCGCGCACGCTTGGGATTCGCGATCTTGTCGCTTGTAGGATCGGGTGTCAGCGTCGCAGCCGTCGGCGTATTGCTCTTGTACATCTACCCCAACCCAAATCGTGATTGGGGGTTTTATGTTGCGATTGGAATACTCGCCTATGCGGTTGCGATTTCATTCTGGCGTTCAGTCGCGTTTATACGACTTCGAAAGGCTGGAGCGGCTAACAACGCGTTGGAGCGAGCGCGCGGCCGGTAGCTTCGGTGAGGTAACAAGAATGTCGATGATCTGGATCAATCAGCTTCGATCAGCGTCCGCGGTGCCGCGGCTCGCTCAACGCGAGCGTTAGATGGCGCTCATGTTGTTGCGCGAGGCTCAACCCGGCGACTCCGTCGAGCCGAATGCGACCCCACGCGTGGCACTCGTCTTCGCTCTTGTGTGCCTCGTCTTGGTTGCCCTTGGCATCGCTGTTCGCGTCCGCAATATCTCACGTGTACAACTGCAAGACCTCATCATTGGTCGGGGTCACTACGGGTCGGTTGACGCCGGCTCAACCTCGCCGTATCAATCCTGGGGCCCCGTCTATGAACACTCCCGCGTGTCGTTCAGAGTCGGCGGTCAGCGGTTGAGCTTTATTCCCGAGGACCATGTCGGCGAGCGCCCATTCAAATCGGGGGAAGTCACTTTCGTCATTGATGTTACGGGCCAGGCGCCGTACAACCAATTCACGGTAGAGGTAGTTCAAGAGTGAGGCGCCATCTAACTACGCGTTCGAGCGGCCGGTGAAACCGTTCACTTCAGCGCGCGGCCAGCGCGCTATTCAGTCTGCGCCGTCCGCGCGCCACCGGGCGCTGCAGCCGGCCGCTCAACGCGAGCGTTAGGCTCAATCGTGCAGGCCACCGCACGGATTGTAGTTGTCATCGCGATCACTCTTGGCGTCGTGGCCGTTGTTGTTATCCTGAGCGCAGTAGAGATCCGGTACCGTGGCACGTACGACGCCAAGCTACACGCATTACCCCGATCTGCCGCAGCCTGCGTTAAAAGCGGTGGATTCTGGGCGCACGGTCCATGGGGTGAGGAGGTCTGTCAGCGCATCACAAGGGACGCAGGTAAGAAGTGTAGGACAACTGCAGACTGCGAGGGGGCATGTGTGGGGCAGGCCGGACGCGAAAGCGGCGACCTCGTTGGCGAGTGCTCCCCAGAAGTAGTTATCTTCGGGTGCCACCAGATATTGGAGCGTCGGAGTAGCAATCATGTGTGCCGTGATTGAGCCTAACAACGCGTTCGAGCGGCCCGTGACGCGCTTCACTTCGGCGCGCGGCCTGCGCGACATTCATTGTGCGCCGTCCGCGCGCTTGAGAGCGCGGCGGCCGGCCGCTCAACGCGAGCGTTAGGCGTCGCAATCTCGTGCCAGTTGGAGAGTCCTACGTGAAATTCAATACTCGCCTGCGCGTGTTAGCGTTAACCTTCGCTGCGGTCCCAGCAGGACCCGCGGCAATTGCACAGGAACCACCTAGTGCACAAATGCTTATGCAGAAATTGGCTGCCGCATGCCCGAAGATGGTCGAGGACCTACTTGCTGGTCCAGAGCTGATTGCAACTACGCAATTGCGGCCGATCGGCGCAGCCACTGTCTGCGCTTGCACAATGCGAAAGGTGGAATCACAGCCAGCATTTGCGGCGTCGCTCAAGGTGGATGAGCCTACGTTTGTGAAGAGACTGCAGTCAGAGAGGTACCAGTCCTATCTATTTACGGCTATGTTGTCCGGTGTCTTTGGCTGTCTTAGCATCGAATTAGACGCGACACTGGAGAAAGTGAGCCCGGAGTAACGCCTAACTACGCGTTCGAGCGGCACGGGACGCGCCTCACATCGGCGCGCGGCCAGCGCGTCATTCATTTTGCGCCGTCCGCGCGCCTTGGGGCGCGGCGGCCGGCCGCTCAACGCGAGCGTTAGGTCTCATGATTGCTATCTGGGCACTCGTGGTTGTCCTCGGCATTCCCCTCGGAACGGTGCTCGGCTACGTGATCGGTGGCAATCTCGTAACACGAATGGCGCGTAACCGCCTTGCCTTTGACGACGTATATCGTGCGGGCCGTGTGGGTAGCTACTTGGTGGCCTTGCCCGCCGCTATCGTGGCCATTTACGTTGGCGCTGGGCTGGGTTTTTGGTTGGCGTCGTTGACGGGGCCAAACCTATTCGTCGCCATTGCCAGTGGAGCAATCGGCGTGGCACTGGTCCTTGCTCTAGGTTTGCTAATCGGCCTCGTCGGCGGTGCACAGATAAACATTCGCAGGGCAAGAGGCAAGGCCCAACCATCATGAGACCTAACAACGCGTTCGAGCGGCCCGTGATACGCTCCACCTTGGCGCGCGGCCAGCGCGCCATTCATTTTGCGCCGTCCGCGCGCTTGAACGCGCTGCGGCCGGCCGCTCAACGCGAGCGTTAGACGACGGGTGTCGTGCGCCTCACCAAGGAACAATCCAGGAAGCGGTGGAGCGAGGCTCGGGACCTGTGGTGCCAATGGGATCCAATCGGCGTAATGTCG
>Ga0209131_1003330_pt1 | contig 10698 bp, 8 predicted proteins | sample GraSoi_2013_40cm_FD_185826 | JGI IMG/M metagenome (GOLD analysis project Ga0209131, IMG submission 185826) | Grasslands soil microbial communities from the Angelo Coastal Reserve, California, USA - Sample 9_17_2013_40cm (SPAdes) (version 2) | ecosystem: Environmental > Terrestrial > Soil >...
CGCCTGCCGTTCCGGCCGGGTCGGGTGCCTGCACCCGGCCACCGACGCTCACCCGCTGCCCGTTACGGGACTAGTCAGCATGCGATCTCCTAGCGAAAACGACCGCGCCCGGTCAATAACGAACCATACGGCCAGGGAAGGACCCTCACAGCGATTCAAGGCCAATCCGGCCGGCATTCCACCCAGGTTGAAGGGTCAGGAGCGCGCGGTCGCTCGCGTCCCGCGCTGGGCGTTAACTAGAGGACGGCCCAACGGAGCGCAGGCGCGAGTCGCCGGCGGTGCCGACGACGGTGCCGCAGAGGGAGCCCCATGACCGACGTGATCACCAGTGCGGCGAACCCGCTGATCAAGCGGGTGCGGCTGCTCGCTGACCGCAGGCACCGGCAGCGTGAGGGCGCGTTCGTGGTGCGGGGTGTCCAGCCGGTCTGGCAGGCGGTCGAGGCCAGGGCCGACATCGAGGTCCTGATCGTCGCGCCGGGGCTGCTGAGCCGTCCGGCCGCCAGGATGGTGGCCGAGCAGCAGGCGCGCGGAGTCAGGGTGGCGCGGCTGTCGGCTGAGTTGTTCGGGCGGATTGCCGACCGCGACGGCCCGGCCGGGCTGGCTGCGATCGTCAGGAAGCGGACCAGCGCGCTCGATCAGCTCGCGGTGCGGCCAGACTCGGTGTTCGCCGCGCTGCATGAGGTCGCCAATCCCGGCAACCTCGGGACCATCATCAGGACCGTGGACGCGGCTGGCGCCGCTGGCGTTATCCTCGTCGGACAGTGCACCGATCCGTATGATCCCGTGGCGGTGAAGGCATCAATGGGTGCGGTCTTCAGCGTCCCGGTCGCGACCGCGGCTACCGCCGCCGATTTCCTCCGCTGGGCCCGGGAGCAGGAGATCGCGGTCGCGGTGACCTCAGGGTCAGGAACCGGTTCGCTGTGGGAGACAGCCATGCCGCAGCCGCTGGCGATCCTGTTCGGCAGCGAGGGCGCCGGCCTGCACGAAGACCTGCTGGCTGCCGGTGACGTCCGGCTCCGGATCCCTATGACCGGCACAGCCGAGTCCCTGAACCTTGCGGTCGCGGCCGGGGTGCTGCTCTACGAGGCCTGGCGCCAATTGCGGCACTAAGCCCTTCCCGGCCAGCGGGCGGCGTGGCGCCGGTCAGCCTGGTCGTTTCCGCAGGGCACGCCGGGTGGTGGAGAGGCGACGGCGCGCCTCCCCACCACCCGACTTATGTGCCAGTTACCTGGTGACCTTCACCGGAATGAAGCTTGCGCCGGTCACGACCTGGGTGGCCGTGCGGACCTGCTTCGTGACGGCCGGCTTGCTGCCCGGCGTTCCCCGTGCCGGGCCGATGAACATAGTCGCGATCAGCTGGTCGTTGCGTGGCTGACTGCCAAGTGCCTTGAGGATCTGGCTGAATGACTTCCCGCCGCTCCCACCGCACTCGCCGAACAGGCACGAAAACCCGAAGAAGCCTGACCGACCACCACCGCGGACGATGAAGGCGCCCGAGCTGCCGGCCCGGTTCTTGGGGATCCGGTAGGTGAAGTTGAAGTTTCGCACCGGGCCGCGATCTCTGAAGGGGGCGACCCGGACGCGGAGTGTAACGCTACCGCCGGCCTTGACACGGACCGGGTGGCGGGAGTTCACCACAACGAAGGTGTTCGGGCCTGTCTTGCGGAAGACCTTGTCGATGTGGTACTGGCGGAAGATCTCGTCGGCGGACGCCTTGATCGTGACCTTCGAGAAGTGGACATCAACGAACGGCTGCCCCTGGATCTGCGAGAGGAAGCGGAGCATCTCGAAGATGGACTCGAAGGTCACGTCGAACTGAGATGCGAAGCGGTTGCTGCGGGTGAGCGTGAAGCTCTGACCGGCACTGGTCTTGCCGGTGACGGTCCAGGTCACAAGCGACGTGCCCTCGCCAATCTTCTGGAATGTCCGATCGAAGTTCGCCAGCAGATGGACGGCGGCGATGAAGGGCAGGTCGGCATCCTGGTTGACAAACGTGGTCCCGGTACGCGTCAGCCCGGTTCCGGCCGCGGAGATCGTCGAGGTGACCGGAATGCGGACCGGGCCAGCGCCGAGCCGGCCCGCGATCGCGGCCAGGCGATCCTGGTCCACTATCCCGGCCACGCCGCCCAGGTTGGCAACCTTGAATGGTCCGAATAGACTGTCGGGCTGCACGTACAACGCGTTGGCGGGGTGGATGCTCAGGGCGACTTTTCCTCCGAACGTCAACGGGTGGCCGAAGGCCAGCGCGACCCCGTGACAGACCGCCGTGGTCGTCCCGATGCCCGCGATGGTGACGTCACCGTAGGATAGGGCCGCAGCGAAGTTCCCGCCCGGCTTGATCTTGGACGTGCTCGCCGGCGCCGACGTTGCGGCCCCGGCGTGGAAGGGCAGCGCGGTGAGCCGCTTCCGTTTGGTTATTGCCTGCGCGACCCTGTTGAAGTGCGCACCGGCGAGGCCGGAGATTGCCAGGGGTACGCGGAGCTGACTCATACCTCTTGCGGCTTGGGCGGCGGAAGCCGCGCCAGTGTCGGCGATCCGCTGCTGAAGGGACTTCGAGAGGTTAACCCTGGCGGGCAGCTTGGGGGTCCCGGTGGACGTGAAATGAAGGACTTTCAGCATCTCCTCGGCCGGGGTGATGCCGCCGATGCTGGACGGCGCACCCGACAGCCCGTAGGCGACAGCACCCAGCAGATGGCCGTCGCTGGTGTAGACCGGTGAGCCGGACATGCCTGCCCAGATCCCACCAGCGGCCTGGATGGCCGGCGAATCGGTCTTGACGATGATCAGGTCGAGCCCAGGCGCGATTCCGTCCTTCAGCACGCCGATGACCTGGACCGTGAACGGCTTGGGCGTGGTGCCCTTGCTGACGGTGAAGCCCGTGCCGGTGAGACCGGCCTTCACCTGGCTGACCGGCACCGCGGCCGGGCAGGGGGCGGGCGGTGCGGCCGCCGTCTGGGCCCTCGCCGGCGCCGGCTCTGTCTGGGCCGCCGCCGGCGCGGCCAGCGCGCCGAGCGCCAGCAGCGGAGCGACCGTCGCGACCGCTACGGCGCGCCGGCCGCGTGGCCGCAAATGGCGAAGGGAACTAGAGAGCATGGATACTCCTCATCTAGAGGCGGGAGTGCCGCAGCGCAGCCACTCCGATGGACATGGGTGGCCCGAGCGGACCGGCCAGGGACGCGGGCCAGCGGCGGCGCTGGGCGGGAGGCAACGGACCGGGTGGTCGGCCTGGCCGGCTCGCTGATCACCTCGTCTTCGCTTGCGAACGCCCTGCCTTCACGGGAGCGCCGATGGCCAGGCGGCGGCTGGACGAACATCGTGACGGGACTGCATCAGGACGAGCGACTGGGATATAGCACATAAGTGGCCTATCCGGGCTCGAGGGACGGATCATTGCTAGCGGCATTTAAGTCCCAAGCGCGAACTGAGTAAAGGCCCGCGGCACGCCTGAAGCCGAACCGTTACGAACTGGCGCCTTCCGGTTCCTTGGAAGGCGGCTATTTGCGGTAAATGCTTCTTGGGAGTTCATTGCCGGATGATTGAGCTGCTCCGCCGGGACCGGCTGCTGGTCGCTGCAAACGGGCTGCCGCGCTGGCTTTCGAAAGCGCTGTTACCCTGCAGGGAACCTCGGGTGCGTGCCCGTTACACGCGGTCCCGGCCAGCGTTTTCGGGAAAGCTTTCGATCAGGCGAGGAGCACCCTGGCGGGATAGTCTCGGGAGGCGATGAGCTGACCACGCGCCGCTGACCGAAGCGCCGATGTTCACTGAGCGCTGCGGACGGTGATAACCAGACCCACCCGTACCGACCGGCGCCTCTCTGTCAGGAGCTGTCAGGAGACCGCGGGAGAACCACCTGCTGTGCGGGCTGCGCGGTCAGTCTTGACGCCATTACGTACGGTCTGATAATTCCTGCGACGGTTTGGTGACGCAGCGTCAGGCCGCTCGGAGAATTCAGTTCTGTGTTCTTAAGCTGGTTCGGCCGGAATCTTCGCAGCGGATTCGTGATAACTGCGGGGCGCGCTCCGAGACCGACCGTGCTTGACCGGCCGCATAACGGTCTCCTCATCACCAACAGGGCCACTGACTGGATGCAAATAACACCGACATCGTCCCGAACTCCGGTGACTACATCGGCCTGACCCTTGGGTGCTGCCCGGACTACTCAGGATTCGCCGAGGCGGCGCTGGCTGATCTCGATCAGGTGCGGCTCGTCGGTTGAGAGAGCGTCCTTGACGGCGTGCGTGAGGTCGGTTAGCGCCTTGGCCCGCTGGGACTGGACGCCGTAGGAGGCAGCGATCCCGGGGATGTCGATGCCGGGCAGTTCCAGGCCGGGCGTGTCCGGCGCGTGCATGAGCCGGGTGAACTTCTTCAGTGCCGCGTATTCGCTGTTGTGGGCGACGACGAAGACGACTGGAATGTTGTGCTGGGCGGCTGTCCAGAGCCCGCTGGCCGAGTAGTGCACGGCGCCGTCCCCGAGCAGCGCCACCTCCGCCTGGACGGGTCGCCGAGTTGCAGGCCGATAGCTGCGGGCAGGCCCCAGCCCAGCCCACCGGACGCGGGGAAGTACAGGCTTCCCGGACGGGTGAACTCCAATCGGTCCCACGTGATGTCGGTCGAGGCCCACTCGTCGGCGATGATCGTGCTGCCGGTCTTGGCCGCGTTCACCGCGTCGAGGATGGCCTCGTCGGTGAAGGCGGGGCCGGCGGTGTCGGCCTGCGGGAGCGGTTCGCGGGCAGGCAGCGGCGGCCGCCGGGGTCCGGCGTAGTGTCGGCGAGCCGCCTGACGGCTTCGGCGGGGTCGCCGATGAGAATATGCCCGAACGGTGCCCGGGCGGCCTCATCGGGGTCTGCGGTGACCGCCCACAGTTCGGCGCCGGCGGATAATAGTCACCGTCGATGAACTCGTGGTACAGGAAGATCGCCGCGCCGAAGGCGACGATGAGGTCGTGCCCGTTGAAGTGGCTGGCGACAGTGGGGATTCCCGCGGGAAGGATGCCGCGGAAGCTGGGGTGCCGGGTGGGGAACGGGCACCGGGAGGGGCTGGGTGCCACCAGCACCGGCAGCGACAGCTTCTCGGCCAGCCGTACCGCCCCGTCCCACCCGGCAGGGGTGTCGATCCCCGGCCCGGCCGCCATGACCGGGTTCGCCGCCGCGGCCAGCCGCTCGCGCAGCCGGTCGAGCGCCTCCTCACCGGCGACGGGGTCCCGTCGACAACCCGGGATGTCAGGTGGCCCAGCGCGCTGCCATCCGCGTCGCGATCCCAGTCGTCCAGCGGCAGGGAGATGTACACCGGCCCGGCCGGTGCGGCCGCCGCGAGCATGATCCCCTTCGACAGGGACTGCGGGACGTCTTGCGGGCGGGCCGGCTCGTGGCTCCACTTCACCAGCGGCTCGGCCAGCTTCGGCGCGTCCACGTTGCTGAGGTAGGCGTTCAGCTCCGCGTACTTGCGCGCCTGCTGGCCGGAGGTGACGATGACCGGCACGTACCCGGACTGGGCGTTCGTCAGGTTCCCCATCGCGTTGCCGGTGCCCGCCGCGGCGTGCAGGTTCACCAGCGCGGGCTTGCCCGTGGCCTGCGCGAAGCCGTCCGCCATCGCGATCGCCGCGCCCTCCTGCAGCGCCAGGATGTACCGAAAGTCATCGGGGAAATCACGCAGCAGCGGCAGCTCGTTAGAGCCCGGGTTTCCGAAGACGGTAGAGATCCCGTGGGTGCGCAGGATCTGGTAGAAAGCGTCCCGTCCGTTCATGAACATGTGCACCTTCGCCCCCGAACTCATACCCCGGGCCGCCCCATACCCCTGAGATGCCCGGCATAATCCCGGCCTGGCCCGCCGGGCCATGCGCGCCATCCGGCTCTTGCCGTTACGGACGGGATCCTGCTATACGAGGCACAACGACACATCCGGCAGGAAGGCTGAGCAGTGGGCGAACTAAGTCCTGACGTAGAACCTGACGAGGTCGGACTCGATCCCGGCAGGCTGGCTCGCCTGGACAAGCACTTCGGGCGGTACGTCGACGACGGCAGGCTGCCCGGCTGGCTGCTGACCGTGAGCAGGCACGGGAGGCTGGCCTATGTGTCGGCATCCGGCCAGCGCGACATGGAGGCCGGCCTGCCCGTGGAGACGGACACGATCTGGCGGATCTACTCGATGACAAAGCCGATCACGTCGGTCGCCGCCATGATCTTGTACGAGGAAGGCGCGTTCGAGCTGACCGACCCGGTCAGCAAGTTCATCCCGTCCTTTGCCGATGTACGGGTCTTTACTGGCGGCTCCGACATCAGGCAGGTGACCGTCCCGGCCACTGAGCCGGTGCGGATCTGGCACCTGCTGACCCACACCTCCGGACTGACCTACGGTTTCCACCGTTCGCACCCAGTAGACGCTCTCTACCGGGGGAAGGGCTTCGAATGGGGCACGCCGAGGGACGCCGACTTGGCGACGTGCTGCGACATATGGGCGGGGCTGCCGTTGCTGTACCAGCCAGGTGCCGAGTGGAATTACTCGGTGTCGACCGACGTGCTCGGCCGGGTCATCGAGGTGGCCGCAGGCTCGGGGCTGGACGAGTTCTTCGCCAGCCGGATCTTCGGGCCGCTCGGGATGACCGAGACCGGCTTCTGGCTGCCCGATGCCGAGCGAGGCAGGCTGGCCGCGCTGTACACCATCGGCCACGGCCGGAAGGCGGCCAGGATGGATGCGCTCGGCGCGGTAGCAAGGAAGCGGCCAGCCTTCCTCGGTGGCGGCGGGGGCGTGGTCAGCACGGCGGCCGACTACCACAGGTTCACCTCCATGCTGCTGGGGACAGCGCAAAGCCCGGCCGGCCAGCTCGACGGAGTGACCGTGCTCAGCCCGCGGACCGTGGCCTTCATGATCCGTAACCACCTCCCCGGCGGCAGCGATCTTGAGGCGTTTGGCCGGGCGCTGTTCGCCGAGGCGCCGTTCAGGGGCATCGGTTTCGGGCTCGGCTTCGCTGTGGTGCTCGACCCCGTGCCCGGCCGGTCGCTCAGCAACGAGGGGGAGTTCTCGTGGGGCGGCGCGGCCAGCACCGCGTTCTTCGTCGATCCCGCGACTGGGCTCACTGTCTCGTTCTTCACCCAGCTGCTGCCGTCGAGCGCCCACCCGATCAGGCCGCAGCTACGCCAGCTCGTCTACCAGGCGCTGACTGACTAAGGCGATTCCGGGCTCAGGCGGAAGGGCCGCGGCCGCTGCGATGTGCCCCGCCGGCCCGTCCAGGCCCGGTGCCGTCACCCGAGCGAGGTCCCGGCCAGCGCGGCGCGGGAGCAGGGGCAGGAGCCGGCGCGGGCTGCTCCGACATGCCGACATCTGAACGGGTGCCATCAGGCGAGCTGGCACCGTGCGAGCCTGCGGCGTGCCGGGCGCCGCCATGGTGCAGGCCGGCGGCGCGGTGTCCGTCCTTCCTGATCGCGTGCACGCGGTGCGCGATAAGGCCGGCGAGCAGGACGACCACCAGGATGACGCCGATCACCGAGAACGACTTGAAGAACTTGTCGACGGTCGTTCCCAGGTTGTAGCCGAGCAAGGTCAGGCCAGACGCCCAGGCCGCCGTGCCGATCAGGCTGAAGATCGTGAACGGCAGGAGCGGGACCTCGACCACCCCGGCCCCGAACGAGGCAAAGCACCGCACCAGCGGCAGCGCCCTGGCCACCGCGACCGCCCAGGTACCACGCCCGGCGAAGAACCGCTCGGCCCTGTCCAGGTCCGACTGGCTGATCAGCACCCACCTGCCATATCTGTCAAGCAGGTGCCGCCCGCCGCGCCGCCCGACGGCGTACGACGTTAGCGAGCCGCCCATCTCGGCGAGTGTGCCGATGATGATCACGGCGGCGATCGTGAACTTGTCGGGATGCTGAAAGGCGATGACCCCGGCGAAGGCGAATGTGATCTCCGAGGAGATCGGGATGCAGCATGCCTCGACGAAGGCAAAGATAATCAGTGCCAGGTAGCCGTGGCTCGTCATCACCTGGGTCAGGAAGTTCTCCATGGCGAATGTTCTACAGCATCGCGGACACTGCCCCGACCAGGCTGACCGGAAATTAGCCAGTCCTTAATGTTCGCGGTCCCGGCCACTCATAGCCATTGGTGGTGTGCCCCGCCTCCCACGGGGGCAGGAGGCGGGGCACACGCTGGTGGCGGCGGCGCTTGAGGGGTTGAGCGCTGCCGCGGTCCGCGCCGAGGCCTTGGGGGTACGGCCGGCACGGGGCTCGGGTCAGGCCATGGGCTCGGCGACAGCCGCGACGAGGTGCGCTGCCTGCGCCTCCCATCTGGCGTAGGCCGTGGGGAAAGCCGATCCCTGGACCCCCTGGGCTGGCTCCCAGAGTGGCTGGCGGGCCCAGTCCGGGTTGCTGGCCTGGTAGCCGTGGAGAGCGTTGAGGAACGCGTCTGCCGCGTAGGCGGGACGCTGGATCTGTGCTGGGGTGCCCCAGCCGCAGGACGGCCGCTGCTGGAACAGGCCAAGTGAGTCACGGTCGCCATAGGACAGGTTGAGCAATGTTGACTCCTGCATAGAAGTGGCAACGGCGATGACAGCCGAGCGCAGGCCCATGTGCTTGGCGATGGCCTGGCGCACGATTGTCTTGGCGTTCGCGTAGCGGGCTGGCGTGATCGCCATAGACGTCTGGGGGCCGCTGGTGCCAGCCGGGGTGAGCACGTCCGGTGCGGGCAGTTGCGCGTGCCGGGGCTTGGGGATAGTGGTGCTGGCCACGATCCTCGCCACCGCGGCCCACGTCTCATCGTCCTGCGCCTGCGCGGTGCGCTTGGCGGCGATGGCGTGCTTGGTGCCAGCGGCCGCGGCATGGCCGAGCAGGCCAGCGGCTGCCGCAGCGCCTGCGACACCGGCGAGCGCTAGCCCGGCGCCCGCGAAAGTCATGGTCTTGCGGCTGAGCCCGGCAGGGACGCGGGCTCGGAGGTGCCTGATGAAGTTATCGACGTAGTCGATCATGCGGGGGATGCGGGTCATCGCATTCCTTCCGTGCTGACCCGCCGCCGCCCGGTCCCTGACGTGCTTAGGAAGCGGTGCTCTCGCCGCCGGACGTTCGCCGGCCGGCAGTTCGGCGCGCGTCAACGCACGCCTCGCTGATCCAGCGCTGGCGGCTGCCTGGATACACGGGGGTGCGTACCTGGCGAGCCGGCCTTGTTAAGCGGGAAGCGCGTGATCCGGTGGGGTCCGGACGCCTTCCCGGCGGGGGTTACAGTCTGTAACGCCGCGGTGACAGCAGGGCATCCCCGTCCCAGGAAACGTGATGCACGTCACGACACCGTGTCCGGGACCCCGGCGACTGAGCTAGACGGCCCGCGAATTCCTCGGGGTGGACGTGCCGACTGGTGAGTGGGCCCTTGACGGCGTGAGGGTCGTCGGGTCAACAAACGTGCTCCCGTTCGGCCCGGCCATCACCGCCTGCTGCAGCGCACTCCCCTTGAGGATCTGCGGCCAGGTGAGGAACCAATGGGTCCAGCCGTTGTCCCAGGTGCCGGGTTTGGGGCTGCCGGTGATCGTGACCGGGTCTCCCGGCACGGCCATCTTGTAGTAGAACTCAGCGTCAGCCGGCCGCATGTTGACGCAGCCATGGCTCACGTTGACGAAGCCCTGCTGGCCGACCGACCAGTAGGCATCATGCACGTAGTCGCCTGTCCAGGTGAATCGCACCGACCACGGCACCTCGATCCGGTAGCCGGGACCCTTCATCAGGACCGGGTTCCCCTTCTCGATCGTCAGGTACGTTCCGTTCGGTGTGTCCTTGCCAGGCCGCCCAGTGCTGATGGGCCATCGCCTGAAGAGCTTGCCGTCCCGGTAGAGCATCATGTGGTGCTTGGCGGTGCTCGCGACGATGATCAGCGACCTGCCGATGCTGAACTGCTGGGTGAGCGTGTGCATCCCGTAAAGGCCCGGCGCAGCCTTCACGCCATCGAGATGGCCCACGAAGCTCACCGTGGTGTGGGCGGGCCAGTAGTCGCGCGGGCGGAAGGCGAGGGTCTGGCTGTTATCCCAGTACCAGGCGCCGACCACGGGCTTGGACGTGGTGATCGACAGAGACCGCTCGACGGCTGCCCGGTTCTTGATGGGCTGGCTGAAGGTCAGCATGATCGGCATCCCCACGCCGTACTGCTGCTTGTAGCCCTCGAAGATGTGGGTAGTGAACGTCTGCGGTGGATCGAGCGTCTTGAAGGTGCTGGTCTGCGTGACCTGGTGCCCGCCCGCGCCGGCTGCCACTGCGGTGACCTTCAGGGTCTTGGCCACCGGTAGTGTCCAGTTGCTGTGCCAGGAGGTACGGGAGCTGTTGAACGTGCCGGTCACAGCCCTGTCGTCGGTGAGCCCGCTGCCGGTGACCGTGACCGACTTGATCGCGGCTTTGGCTGCAGTGACGGTAATGCCCTTGCTTGGGTCGGCTCCTGTGGCTCCGCTTGCCGGGGTGAAGCTGAGCGGAGCGGGGCTGGCCGATGGCGAGCTCTTGCCCGACGTGCCCGGCGCGCCGCCTGCTCCGGTGCCGGACGATGAAGTGCACGCGACGGCGAGCACGCCAGCCGCGCAGACCACGACGAACGGCGCCAGCCTGCGCCGCCTTGATCGGCTCTCCTCGTGCAGCACGCCGCCCTCCCACCGGACCGGAATCTCTTACGATGCCACCGCGCGGGTACCCAGGTCGCTTCCCCAGTATGCCCTCGGGGTTGATGTGCTCAATCCAGGTC
>Ga0209131_1003332_pt1 | contig 10694 bp, 10 predicted proteins | sample GraSoi_2013_40cm_FD_185826 | JGI IMG/M metagenome (GOLD analysis project Ga0209131, IMG submission 185826) | Grasslands soil microbial communities from the Angelo Coastal Reserve, California, USA - Sample 9_17_2013_40cm (SPAdes) (version 2) | ecosystem: Environmental > Terrestrial > Soil >...
AGTATCAGCCCCCGGCAGTTGGGGGGATTTTTCCCCCGCTTCAGCAGGTCATCACTTACTCCATTCCCGTGGACATAACTTTTGCCGTCCGCGGCGGGTTTCCGGTCGCCACGCCGGATACATTCGGGACGGGGATCGCCCCTATCGACTTTGGTCAAGGCTTGGGAGCCGGCAACTTGAACTATGTGGTCTTTATGCCGGACGGCTCCTCGCGCGATAACCTCGGCAATTACAACAGCGGCATTGTTTATCTCACCCGCGTCTCTGACTCGATCTACAGTTCGCGCGCCATCACGGTATGGGGAGCCACCGGCAGGATCCGCGGCTGGCGGCTGGATCAGAAAGCAGGGGTTCCAATATGGGAACAAGAATGAAGCCCACGAAAACAACAGGCAAACAGCGTCTCGCTCAGCGAGGGTTTTCCCTGCTCGAAGTCATGATTGCGATGGTCGTCCTGACGGTCGGACTCCTCGCGGTGTTTGCGAGCTTTGCCACCGCTATCGCCGCCACCGAGGAGGCGCAGGAAAATCTGATCGCCCGCCACAAGGCGCTGGACGCCATGGAGAGCATCTATACCGCCCGCAACAGTCAGCAGATCCCCTTTGCGGCCATCAACAACGTTGTCAATGGTGGCAGTTTCCTGAGCGGGCCTCAGCCTCTGCTTTGTTCCGGCCCCGATGGCCTTGTGGGTACGGCCGACGACGTGGCGTGCACCACGGTGGCCGGTGTGATCTGTCCCAACGGCGGAGTAGAATGCCTCGTCCTGCCCGGCTCCGACGGCGTTCTGGGCACAGCCGACGACCAAACTCAGAGCCTGGCGAACTTTACCCGCACCATCTCAATCAATCAAGTGTTGCTCCCGGATGGCACGGTCAATCAAAACCTGATGGCGATCTCGATCACGGTGAGTTACCAAAAGACTGGATGGCCAGGTCACAGCTACACCACAAATGGTCTGATCTCGGCCTACCACTGACATATGAGGACGACAACGATGCTGACCGGAAAATCGCAACGCGGATTCAGTCTTCTCGAGCTGATGGTAGCTTCGTCCATTGGCCTGGTCTTGATGGCCGCCATGACTAGCCTGTTCAAGTTGGGCATGGCCGCCACCTTTACGGTCACCCAACGCGCCGAAACCCAGCAGAACATGCGGGCCGCCGTGGAGTTGATCACCAAGGACATTAGTTTGGCGGGGTCGGGGTTGCCCACGGGTGGCCTTCAGTTGCCCGAAAACGGGGGGGCAACTCTTTCCCAGTTCGGCTGCAACCAGACCGGCACCTGTTATGTTCCGGCCCATACTTACCCGAACAACAGCACTGGTGGTCCGAACTACATGTATGGCATTCTGCCCGGCTTCAATAACGGAGTGCAGAACAATGCCATAATCCCCAATGCGCCCGGGCAGATCAACAGCAGCGTCACCTCGATCTATTGTGACTACAACTTTCCCCTCGATGCGTTCAAGATCACTGTCCCGGCAGCCGGTGGTGGTGCCTCGGCTACGGTGACCGTGCCCAACCCACCGTTGCCATCGCCGAACTCGATCCTCGCGCCAGGGGGCCTTGCCGTGGGCGATCTGCTGCTGTTCGTAGTGAGCAGCCCGGGCAACGGCGCGGGCGTAAACGGAACCAGTTCGGTGCAAACCGCGACTGCTGTCGCTGAAATCACAAGCCTGCCAAACAACACCTCCATCGCCTTTGCCGCGGGCGACCCACTCAAGTTCAACCAGACGGGCGGGGGAATCACCAATAATATGGCAGTTGTGGCGGCTGCCGCCGCGGGCGCGAATTTGTCGGTCTGCCGCCTTTACGCGGTCACTTACTTCCTGCAGGTTCCTCCGGCCGGCGGAACCACGCAGAGCCCACGCTTGATGCGCCAAGTGAATGGACAAAACGCCATCCCGGTCGCCGACAACATCATCAATCTGCAGATCACCTACGACGTGATCGATTCCACCCTCGGCACCATCAGCGCTAATCAGCGCGATCCCATCGGCGCGGGACTCTCCCCCAGCTTAATCCAGAAGGTCAACCTGTGGGTGATGGGAGAGAGTTTGATAAATACGGGAAACAAATCACAGAGCATGTATCTGGCAACTTCGGTTAGCGCCAGAAATCTGAGCTTCTGCAATTCTTACAGTAGTAGCACCACCGCATGTCAATGAGTGGCGGGTCGAGATCTTGGAGGGGGAACCATGGGAAAGAGCAAACGAGATTCGCGAGGGTTTACTCTTATCGCGGCGCTGTTGTTGACTATCCTTCTGTCGGCACTCGCCGTAGGACTGCTGTTCACGGTGAGTAATGAAGTCCGGATGGGAGGCAACGATATTGAGGATAACCAGGCCTTCTATGGCGCCGAGGCGGGCATTGAAAACTTGACGGCTCAGCTCTCTCAGCTTTATCAAACCTCCCAGTCGCCGGTTGCTGCCGACATCAACGCCTTGACCAACCCTGCCAGCGCCATCTATCCGACCGCGATTCCCGGTTCCAACATCAGCTACATGAACTACGCCGAGTCCATCACCTGGCCGGCGACCGATGCTAATGGCAATCCATGCGTCAACCCGTGCGGCACTTGGAATATTATCGGTTCTGGTGCCGATCAGGGTTTAGTGGCGACCATCATCCCTTACAACCTGCAAGTCACTGCCACTCGTGTGGCGGGTGCCGGTCAGGTCTCCGCGTACTCTACCCTGGCAGCCACCGGCGCGTCCGCGAACATGTCCCGGACTGTCGAAGTGGCCCTGATTCCGGCCTTTGAGTTTGGCGTGTTTTGCGATGGCGACTGCGATTATTTTGCCGGTCCCAACTTCAATTTTGGAGGCCGTGTCCACGCCAACGGCAATCTTTTCCTGGCGTCTGGCTCCAACTTGACCTTTACCGACAAGATCGCTGCCGTGGGCCAGGTCATTGTGGATCAACTGGAAAATGGCCATGCCACAGCCGCTGGCTACGGAGGTTCCAGTTGGGTGCCCAACGCCAGCGGTGGCTGTCCTGGCGCGCCCGGGACCGGACCAGGCGCGAACTGTTTGGGGCTGGCAAATGGAAGTTGGACTGGCGGATTTCCCCCGGTAGGTGTTGCCAACCCAGCCTGGTCGGGGATTTCAAAGGGAACTTTTAACGGATTCGTCCTCAACGGACTCACCGGTGCAACCAGGCTGCAGTTGCCCTTCGTGCAGACTGGCGTTGGGGCGATGGAAATCGTTCGCAGACCGCGAGCAGCCGACACAGCGCTGATGACCAATTCCCGTCTCTACAACAAAGCTGAAATCCGGGTTCTGCTCGCCGACACCCAAGTTGGTCTGCATCCCGAGCGCGGCGCGATCGGGGATGGCCAGGACGTGCCCTTAACCGCTGGCGCCTTTCAGGTCGTTCAGAAGGCTGCGGGAGGCACCGGGAACATGTATTACGCCATGGCCAGTCCGGTGCAGAAGCCAGGCCTCGGTTGGGTTGCGCCTACAGGTTGCGCCGGTCCGCCGGCAACATGGTCTCTGCTGGGACAAGTAACCCAGGGCGCTCCCTGCGTTACCCCCACCTGGTTGCGTGTAGAGTACCTGAGCAATGTCACCGGAACCTGGGTTGGGGTTACGACACAGTGGCTTGGCTATGGCTTTGGCCGTGACTACGGTCTTCCGCCCGCTACGCCCTTCGGAGGCGCTGGAGCCAACACGGTCGGCCCCGCCATCCTCATCTTGCAACAGTTGCAGAGTCCCGTCGGCACAGTAGCCAACGCGACCGGCGCAGCCAATACGCAATACAACTGGATCCCGATTAACTTTTACGATTCCCGCGAAGGCGAGCCCCGCGACCCGGCCACCCGCGCCGGCACGTTGGTCAGTCCTATCGGAGTCATGAACGCGGTCGAGCTGGATGTGGGTAACCTCTGGCTCTGGCTGCAGGCGAAAGCCGGAACACCCTACGCTGGCGGCAGCGGTACCGCCGTCAACTCTACGAAAGACAAGGGATACATACTCTATTTTTCGGATCAGCGCGGCATGATTCCAGACCCGAATGCCCCGTACCTCGGCACCATGGCCGGATCATCTCTGCTGGAAGATGTGGTCAACTCGGGCTCAGCGCTTGGCGTGCCTGATGGAGCGCCGGAACCCAAGGTCTACTACAAGTACTCCCCAGAAGACGTCGATAATAGCGGAACTCTGAATCAGCAAGGGGCTCTGCACCTAGGGGCCGGGTTTGGCGTCCTGCCGGTCAACGTTACCCAGCCTTACTACATTGGCGGAGTAACGGCTGGGGTTAATGGCCCGACGACTGCTGCCGTAAACATGGTCACCGGACCCCGTCACGTTCTCCGCCTGGTGGACGGCGGTATGAGCGCCGCGGCCGTGAGCTACGTGCCTGGGACCAACGCGATTCAGGCCAACTCGATCGGCTTCACCGTTGCCTCGGAGGAACCGGTCTACATTTTGGGAGACTATAACAGCGGTCCCACCGATCCACTCTGGGCCGGCGGGAACAATAACACCCAGCACTCGGCGGCCGCGATCATTGCGGACTCAGTCACGCTGCTTTCCAATCCGCCCTCCGCCACAACCCTTCCAGTGGCGAATCAGGGCTGGACGGATGCGGGTAGCTTTAATTTCCCAGGAGATGTGACTAGCGCCGCCACCACCAGGAAAGGAAACAATAGCCACTACCGGCTCGCCATCGCCGCCGGCAAGAGCATACCTTTTCCGCAACCCGCCTGGGGTGGCCAGGACTTCGGCACCGACGGCGGCATGCATAATTTCTTGCGCTACCTCGAGAACCGAGGCGCAAACGGGGCGACCGTCAACTATGCAGGTTCGCTGATCAGTATGTACTATTCGCAATACGCTACCGGCACCTTCAAGTGCTGCAACGTAGTGTACGGCGCGCCTGTCAGAAACTACTTCTTCGACAACCTGTTCCTGAATCCGGCGAACCTGCCTCCAGGTACGCCGATGTTCCAGGACGTCGTCAGCCTGAGCTATCACCAGGGGTTCGCGGCGCAGTAAGGCTCGAGAAAACACATCCCACACCCACCGCCCGGTCCTGCTCCAAGGACCGGGGTTTTCATTTTTTTATACTATTCCGCCGGCGACGCTTTTTCCCGTACTATCACGGACTAAAATCGTTCCAGCAACATCCCATCAACTATGAATGCATCTTTCCAATCCGCACCGCTACAGAGCCAACCGGTTCACCGCGGCTCGCGCTGGATCTGGACCGCATTCACCCTTTGCGCTCTCGCCGCCATTGGACTGTTCTTTATTCCTGCATTCATCATCCGTCCTTTCCGTCATCAGGCGACGCGCGCCCTCCTGGTTGCCATGGCCTTGCGGCAGCACGCACCGCTGTGGACATTGATCGCGGCTCTCGCCTGTTTGATCTTCGCCTTCGCTATTTGGAGAACCGTCGGGCTCTGGCGCAAAGCTCTCGTCGTGCTGACATTGTTGGTGGTCACTTTCTCCGCCGTCATGGCGCGGCAAAACTATTTCGAATGGATGTTCCATCCCATCGCCGGCCCGCAATTCCTCGCGCAATCCGAGAGCAAGCTCGATCCTAAAGAAATGATCATGGCCGTGCGCCTTGGCGGCGATGCCCGCGCCTATCCCATCAGCCAGATGGCCTACCATCACGTCCTCAACGACGTGGTCACCGGAGTACCGATCGCGGTCACTTATTGAACGCTCTGTCACACCGGTCTGGTGTGGACGCGAACAGTGAACGGACGAGTGCTGCACTTTTATCTCGCCGGAATCAACAACCAGAACTTCCTGATGCGTGATCGCGAAACCGGAACCTGGTGGCAGCAAATCACCGGCAAGGCCGTCTACGGACCGCTGCAAGGCGCAGCGCTCGAACTCGTCCTCAGCGACGAACTGACTTTCGGCCAGTGGAGAACCGAATCCCCCTCCGGCCAGGTGCTCGCCCCCGTCGCCAAATACACGAAAGAATACGACAGCAACTGGGAGCCCGGCGTTGCCAAGCTGCCCGTAGTCATCAGCTTCCCCGGTACGGAACTCAAGTCGCGCGACGTCGTCATCGGACTCACCATCGACGGCGCCGCCCGCGCCTATCCCTGGGAAACTTTCGCCAAACAGTCTCCCGTCGTCGATCGCGTCAACGGCACGCCGCTGCTGCTAGTCCTCGGCCCCGACGGCAAATCCTTCCGCGTCTTCCTCAGCCGCATCGACAGCCACGACGCCGAATTCTTTCTGCAAGCTGATGCAGCGGAACAGAAAAACTGGGCCCTGCTGGATACCGCGACCGCCAGCCAGTGGAACTTCCAGGGCTGCGCCACTTCCGGGCCCTCACAAGGAAAATGCCTCGACCGCATCCCCGCGCTGAAAGACTATTGGTTCGACTGGCGGAACTACCATCCCGACACCACGGTCTACAAACACTAGGACTAGTCCCGATCGATGGTTTTGAAAGGACGCAGCTTCTGTTCGCCCTTTTGGAGAGACAGAGTCTGGCTTGCCGCTCAAGTTTTTCTTTCTGAAGAAGTCAGGCCTTCAATCGACTTTCATGGCGCGGCGCCATTTTGCATGGAGCCAGGCCAGGACCCCCAATATGCAAACCTCCACGGGACCGGGCGGCATGATCTGCATGCGCCACAAGCCGGCATAATCTACCGTTGCCGCGTACGCCGCCCATATTGTCCCGCCGGCAGCTATCAGGCTTCCGAAACGTTCCTGTGCGGCAATACTCAAGAGATAACTTCCGCCACTGGCCTTCGCAGCGGGCTTCGGGACAGGAGCGTAGGCCGTCGGCGAATTAACATAGCCGTCGCGTCCCTTGTCCCAGTCGATGTAGTCGCTCTGATGTCGCTTCGTCACTGCGCTTCTAAAATGCCACGAAAATGGCTCGGCGCGCGCGTTACGTCCGTAACTTTCCAGAAATTGATCTACACTCATCATCGGAAGAGGTGTTAGGTCCCAGGTCTCAGTTGTCAGGCATCAAGACTGCACATCTAGGACCTAAGATCTACACCCAAGACCTTCAAGCAGGAGGATTGATTAGTGCCGGAAATTCACGCCATTTTCTGGGACGTTGGAGGAGTGCTGCTCACAAATGCCTGGGATCACACGCAGCGCATGGCTGCGCTCGAACACTTTCGTCTCGACGAAGAAGAGTTTCACTCGCGGCACGAAATGGTAGTCTCGTCCTTTGAGCGCGGCAAGATCTCGCTCGACGAATATTTGGATCGCACCGTGTTTTACCGCAACCGTCCCTTTACCCGCGACGAGTTTCGCGATTACATGTTCTCGCTGTCGCAGCCAATGCCGGAAGTTCTCGCCTTCGCGCGCGCGCTCGCCGATTCCGGCAAGTATTTCATGGGCACGATTAACAATGAGTCCCGCGAGTTGAACCTGCACCGCATCGAAAAGTACCGCTTGCGGGAAATCTTCCGCCTGTTCGTCAGCTCCTGCTTCGTCGGACTGCGCAAGCCCGAGAGCGGCATTTACCATCTCGCAATTGAGATCACGCAGATCAATCCCGAAGAATGCTGTTTCATCGACGACCGCGCCCTGAATCTGGAATGCGCCGCGAAGCTGGGCATGCGAACAATCCAGATCCAAACCCTGGAACAGTTGCGCGAGGAACTGGGAAAGTTGGGGGTGTCTTAGGTCTTAGGTCTTGGGCCTAAGACCTAACACCTGAGACCTAAAACCCTCTTCGCTGCGTCTTCCCTGTCGAAACTACAGCCTTAGGAGCATCCGACTCCGCGCCGGAAAGCGTCAAATCGCTCGACCAGCATTCCGAGACCAGCTTCCAATCTCCGCTCGACTGCTTGGCGAAGACCCAGAGATACTTGCCGCGCTCTTCGCGGCGTTTGCCCGCCGTTCCAGGAACCAGAGCGCTGTAGCGTCCCACTTCGTGAGCCATGTCTCCAATAACTTCCACGCGCATAGGATCGACGGCGACTTCTCCTAAACCGGCTTCGAGCGATGCATGGAAGAACTCGCGAACAGCCATCGCGCCGCGAATCGGAGGAAGGTTCGAGCGCAGCACTAGCGCGTCCGCGGCATAGAGTTCGATCAACTCGTCGAGTTGCCGAGTGTTGCACGCCAAAACCCATTCCTGCGTCAGACGCCGCACCGCAGCCTCGCTGCGGCTCATCGGTTCACCTTTAGCGGCAGCCGCAACTCTCATCCGGTCCGCTTCCCGCGCGCTCTCGGGAGCGTTGGGCCGCGGCGCCGATGCAACGTCGTCGCCACGTCCGCCCTGAAAATAGTGGTGATGGTAATGATGGTGGTAGTGATGCGTGCCCCCTGGAGCGCCTGCGGCCGGATGAACCTCATCCGCCGCTTCAGGCGCTGGTGGCGGAGTTTGGGGCAACAACTCTTCGTCGAGTGCCGGCACGGCAGGAGTAGGTGCTGAACTTACTGGCGATGCAGAAACCGCTGATTGCGGCGGCTCGGTTCCGAGTGCAATTCCACACGCCCCGCAGAACTTATTGCCTGCGCGATTGTGATGTCCGCAAACGCGGCAGGCATTGTGAGTGTCGACGGAGGTTTCGAGCGTGGAATCCTCCGCGGCTGGTTCGGAGTCCGCTTCCATCGTTAGGCGCTGCATGGCTTGCAAAGCCGCGGCAATGGCCTCCTGATTGGGTTTGGGCCGGCGCATCTCCGGATAAAGCCTTTGATAGATCTCTCCCAGCGCAGGATTGTGTGGCCCGATTCTCGGCAGATCGGTCGGGACTTTGTTCTGCACTTCGGAATCCTGCTGCGCTGAAGCAGATCCGGATTGCTTGATTGGTCTCTTGTCTCTGTCCACGATTCAAACCGTCGCCTGCTTGGGTCATTCTAGCGCAAGCGGGTTCAGCGAAGCAGGTTACCCAAGTGAGTGGAATTTCAGCGGCGGGAAAACTCGATCTTCCCCTCGGCTTCGGTGGGCACGCCGTTGCAGGTTGCGGGACGATACCGCCAAGTGCGAACAGTGCGTAGCACGTTGCGGTCACCAACGGGCCCGGCGCTCTGCAAGATCAGAGGACTATGCACGCGTCCGTCAGAGCCAATGATAAAGCTGACTTTGATTTTCTGGCCTGCTCCAGCCGGAACAAGCATTGGATCAGGCGTGGTCAAAGCCTGCGGTGGCCGCGTGTCTTCGCAGCGCGAGCGGGCACTCACGTGCGGGATGTCGCTGAACTCGGCAGCGCGCTGGGGATTCTTCCAGACTTGGTGTTCGCGCTCAACCAGGACGGCCTGGCGCGGGCGTGGAGACGGAACCTGCACGGAGGCCATGCCGGCGGCGGGAAGTGCGAGTATCAAGAGCCAAGGCCAGATGCGAAGCATGCGTGAATCTTTCCAGGTCAAGCAGATGTTTCCCTTTATGTCCCTGTGTCTATTGGCAACTGTGGGGCCAGCTTGATGCGCGGATAAGTATATTGTTATCAGCTTAGTTCGGGAAGACTACAAGTCTTTCACCTTCCCTGTGTGAAGGCAATTGCACATTTCATGCTGACTGGCGTCGGGGAAGCCGGCCACAACCCTCCTGCTTGAAGTTATTTCTTGGGAGAGGCCCGCAGGGTCAGCAGTGTAATTTCTGGAGGACAATTCAAGCGTATTGGGACGCCGATGGTTCCCAGACCTGCTGTAGTGTAGAGCTTGAGTGAACCCACCTGATAGCTTCCCCAAATATATTTCTTCGCCATCTTCGGCAGGTAAAGCGGCGGGAGCAACGGAATTCTAACTTGTCCTCCATGAGAGTGTCCTGAGAGCTGCAAGTCTATGGGATATTTTGCGGCTTGGTCGGCGAAGTCGGGTTCATGCGCCAGCAAAATGACAGCTTCACCGCCGGGAACGTGGCGTAGCGTCTTCGGAAGATCGGCGGTCTTGCTGAGCACATCGTTGACCCCGGCCAGCCAGATGCGCGCGCCGTCGCGCTCGATCGCCTGCGACTGGTTTGCCAGCACCTGAATGTTTTCCGCTTGCAGTGCGCCAGTGACGCGTTTGTGGTCCGTACCTTCATCGTGATTTCCCAGCACGGCCCAAATGCCATGGGGAGAGGTCATCTGGCGCAGGAGGCGAGCGCACGGTTCTGCGGCGAAGGCAGCCTTGCGGTCGTCCCCGATCAGCGGCACGGAAACGAAATCTCCGCCGAGCACGATCAGATCGGGACGAAAATCGTTGACCATAGGGATCGCTGCGTGCAGCGGATGGACGGAAAAGTAAGGGTCGTAATGAAAATCGCTGAGGAACGCAACGGTGAAGCCGTTCAACCGTTCCGGCCAGCGGGATAGAAAAAAATCCTGGCGCACAATACGAGGACGGTTCGGAGCGAGCAGGATGGAATCTCCGGCCAGCGCAACCGCGCCCGCGGCGGCAGTCCAGCGAAGAAACTGACGTCTTGTGGTCTTAAGATGAGACAAGAAAATACTCTGCGAACAGGGACTGCATCAAGCCCACTCCAGCATAACCCGAACGGTAAGGGGCTACGTCCATGAAGAACATTTTCGAAATCGGCCTTAGCGAGAAAATGAACTCAGTCCGCAAAGCAAATCGGCGGCATTAGTGATTGCGATCAAAAGCTGAAACTCGCCTGCAGGTCGATGCGGCGAACGGCTACGCCGGTGGAGAACGGGCCGCCTTGAAGGCTGTTGAATTTGTCGAAAAATGACGAGCCCAATACCCCGCCCGGATTTCCCAGATTCACCTTGTTGAACACATTGCGTACAGAAGCACTCAGCGTGAGGCTGTAGCGGCG
>Ga0209131_1003333_pt1 | contig 10693 bp, 11 predicted proteins | sample GraSoi_2013_40cm_FD_185826 | JGI IMG/M metagenome (GOLD analysis project Ga0209131, IMG submission 185826) | Grasslands soil microbial communities from the Angelo Coastal Reserve, California, USA - Sample 9_17_2013_40cm (SPAdes) (version 2) | ecosystem: Environmental > Terrestrial > Soil >...
CACTGCGCGAATTCTTGCGTACCCAACCGCCGGAGTCCCAATTGTCGGCACGGCGCACGCCAGTCGTGTAGATCACCGGCAGAGCTTTCTCATGCGCCTTGTCGATCAACCGCTTGATGTGGCCGATCGCAACCCAGCTCTCCGCGCCGCAGGAATTGCGCCAGCGTTTGATCGATTCCAGGATAGGCTCCGGCTTGTCGCCGCAAAACGCGTAGCTCACATCGATGACAAGCAGCGCCGGCCTTGTTCCGAAGCCAGCGCGCGACCCATATCCGGCGGCGGCGAACACCTGCCTGTCTCGCTCGGTCAGGAATTTGTTCCAGACGGGTTCCGACATTGATTCCCTCTCAAATTGTGGATGCTCAACTATAGCGGTCTTCTTTCCACGGATCGCCTTCGTTGTGATAGCCGCGCACTTCCCAGAAGCCGGGGCGGTCTTCCACCGCGAATTCGATCCGGGTCACCCATTTCGGGCTCTTCCAGAAATACCAGTCCGGGATGATCACACGCACCGGCCCGCCATGCTCGCGGGTGATGGGCTTGCCCTCCCAGGAATGGGCGAGCAAGACACCATCCTCTTCGAAGACCTGGCGTTTCACATTGGTGGTGTAGCCGTCATAGGAATGGAACAGGACATGGCGCGCCTCGGGCTTGGGTCGCGCGAGTTCGAGGATGTGGCGCGCCGACACGCCCCGCCAATGATTGTCGTAGCGGCTCCATTGCGTGACGCAGTGGATGTCCGAAACGAAATCCTCCTGCGGCTGCGCCAGGAATTCGTCGAGCGTCCAGACGATCTTGTTTTCGACGAGGCCGCCAACTTGAAGGCGCCAATTCTCGGGGCGTACATCGGGCTGCACGCCAAGATCGAGCACAGGCCAGTTCTTCACTTCCTTCTGGCCTGGCGGCAACCGGTTGACGTGACCGGCATCGGGCCGCCCCGTCAGCAGGCGCCCTTCCTTCGCCCATTCCTCTTTCGAGTGGATGAGCTTGTCCTTGATGCGGCCAATCAGGGAAGGTTCGTCAGGCTTGTCGTCGTTCATGGGCCTCACTAGTTTATCGGCGCGTGCATTTGCAACTCTCAAGGAGAGTTTGGATGGACCTATTTCGTAGCAGTTTGGCCGGAATTTTTCTCGCCCTGACCGCGTCAGCTGCGTTTGCCGCCGATGCTCCCGCCAACCGGCAGGATATCCAGGTCATGCTGAGCAATTTCAGCTTCGCGCCGAACATGCTGCGCCTGCAGCGGAACATGACTTATGCCATTCATCTTACAAACAGCGCTTCGGGCGGTCACAGTTTCTCCGCGCCCGGTTTCTTCGCAGCCGTGACCGTCGCGCCGGAGGACAGAGCCAAAATCGCGAACGGCAAGGTCGATATACCGGCAGGGCAGACCGTCGACATCACAGTCACTCCGATGACGGCGGGCAGCTACCCAATCGTTTGTACCCACTTTCTGCATCAGACCTTCGGCATGAAGGGCGACGCGGTGATCGAGTAGTCGGAAGCCTAGTTACCTCCCCCTTGTGGGGAGGTAACTAGAGTCACATTCGATCTCTTTAGCCCTTCGTGCGCATCAGGCGGGCCTTGTCGCGCGCCCAGTCGCGCGCTTTCTCGCTCTGGCGCTTGTCGTGGAGCTTCTTGCCCTTGGCGAGGCCAAGCTCGATTTTGGCGATCCCCCTTAGGTTGAAATAGACCCTCAGCGGCACCAGCGTCATGCCTTCGCGTTGCACCGCAGCCGCGAGCCGCCGTGCTTCGGTCTTGCGCACCAAAAGCTTCCGCACCCGGCGCGGTTCGTGGTTGAAGCGGTTCGCCATGGTGTATTCGGGGATGTAGGCGTTGATGAGGAAGATCTCCCCGTCCTTCGCATGGGCGTAGGATTCGGCGATGTTGGCCTGCCCGCTGCGCAAGCTCTTCACCTCGCTGCCCATCAGCATCAATCCGGCTTCCAGTGTCGATTCGATGAAATAGAGATGGCGCGCTTTGCGATTGTCGGCGACGACCCGATGATCGGGGTCTTTCTTTTTTGCCATGTCAGCGGCCGTGACCCGAGAGCGGCACGATCGGAAGCCGCACCTCCGCCTCGCAGAGCCCGAGCAAGGACGCGGCATATTTTGTCGGCGCGGGACTGGCCTCGCAGAAGAGCGCATCGTGCAGCGCCATCAGCCGGTCCTGATAGGTCAGCGCCTTGGCGTAATCGCCGGCAAGGCACGCCTTCTGGAATTCGGCGCAAAGCTTGGGCGCGACATTGGAAGTGACCGATATGCAGCCGCGTCCGCCATGCGCCATGAAGCCCAGCGTGGTCGCATCATCGCCCGACAGCTGGATGAAATCCTTCGGCAGAGCAGCTCGGTCGCGGCTCGCCCGCGCCAGATTGCTGGTGGCATCTTTCACGCCGACGATGTTCGCGATCTTGGCGAGGCGCGCCATCGTCTCGACGGCGATCTCCACGATGCTGCGGCCGGGGATATTGTACACCACGATCGGAAGGTCCACGGCCTCGGCAATCGCCGCGAAATGGCGATAAAGTCCCTCCTGCGTCGGCTTGTTGTAGTAGGGCGCGACCGAGAGCGCCGCATCGGCGCCCACATCCTTGGCGTGGCGGGTAAGCTCGATGGCTTCGCGCGTGGAATTGGAGCCCGCGCCGGCAATCACCGGGACACGGCCGGCCGCTGTTTGCACGCAAAGTTCCACCACCCGCATATGTTCCTTATGGCTAAGCGTCGGCGATTCGCCGGTGGTGCCGACGGGGACTAGGCCATTGGTGCCTTCCGCGATCTGCCAGGCAATAATGTTTCGCAGCGCTGCCTCGTCCAGCTCGCCATTCTTGAAGGGCGTTATGAGGGCGGTAATCGAGCCCCTGATACGATCGGTAGAGACAGTCATCTATAGGTCCCAAAAATGATACTGCCGGACCTTAGCCCCCTGCCTATGCCTGCGCAAAGATTCGCTTTGGGCCGATTCACAAAACCGGGAAGCCAGGTGGCGGGCTTCGTACATCATGTTATTGTTCCCCGCGACTCCGCCGGGGGCAGCGGCGCGATCGGTAATCAGTAACGAGGCGGGAATTATCTTGCGCCGCAAATTGCAGTCTGCACGCCGTCGAGTCTTTTCGGCCGTCTTTGTGGTTGCGCTTGGCGCTCCGCCCGCAACCATGATGGAGCAGGCACAGGCGCAAGACAACGAAAGCCAACCGCCGCCGCCTGAAGTCGCTCCCGCTCCGCCGGATGCGGTGTTCGATGCGCCCGGTATGCCCGGCGTGCGCATGATGGCGCCCATACCTGATCGCGTGCCGCCGCCTGAAATCGTTCCCCCGTCACCGGATGCAGTGTTCGATGCACCCGGCATGCCGGGTGTGCGCATGATGACGCCCATACCCGATCGGGTACCGATGCCGGTCGCCAAACCGGCGTTTGCGTCAGCCAATGCGAGCCAGGGCGGACGCGCGCTTCTGCAACAAGCTTTCGCCGCAACGGGCCGCGACTGGAACCGTGCGCGGCTGCTCGCAGCTCAGGCGGGCGATCCCATCGGGCGGCTCATCGTGGAATGGCGCTACGTGCTCGAGGAAACCAGCGGCGCCAATTTCGAGACGATCAATGCGTTCCTCAACGAGCATCCGAGCTGGCCGCGTCACGATGCGCTGATGATCCGTGCGGAAAAGGCCATGCCCACCGATCTGGATCCCAGAGACGTGGTGAGCTGGTACGGGACTCGCTCGCCGCGTTCGGGCAGCGGAATGATCCGCCTCGGCGAAGCCTTGATGGCGACCGGCCGGCGCGACGAAGGGGCCGCCCTCATCCGCAAGGGGTGGATCGACTACAATTTCTCACCCTTCGATGAGAACCAGATCGTCGCGGCGCATGGCGATCTGATTGGTCCGGCCGACCAGAAGGCGCGGCTTGACCGATTGCTGGCGCGCGACGACACCGTCGGCGCAAATCGTCAATTGCGGCGCGTCGATGCCGCTACGCAGCGGGTCGCTGCCGTACGGCTGAAGATCAAAGCGGGTACCTCCAACGCCACGGTGAAAGCGCTGGTCGCTTCGCTTCCCGACTCGGCGCGCAACGATCCGGAATTGACGTTCGAAGAGGCCCGCGCCCTGCGCCGCCGCGGCGATGATGAAACCGCGTGGGCGCTGATGGCCAGCGCGCCGTCGAACAAGGAAGGCCTCGTTCTGCCGGAACGCTGGGCGGTCGAACGCGGCATCATGGCACGCGACGCGATGAAGGTGGGCAAGCGTGATTTGGCCTATCAGCTCGCCTCCGCGCCGGCATTGGATGCGGACTCAGGCGCCGCCTTCATGGAAGCCGAATTCCTGGCCGGTTGGATCGCATTGCAGTCGCTGCACAAGCCCGAGCTTGCGCTCAACCATTTCGACAGGCTGGCAAAGGGCGTCGCCTATCCGATCAGCGTCGCGCGCGCGCATTATTGGCTTGGGCGCACGGCGGAGGCGATGGGCACGCCCGCCGATGCGCTGGCGGAGTACCGCATCGCGGCGCAGCATTCCGCGACGTTCTATGGACAGCTCGCCGTCGCCAAGATCGCCGCCAACCCCGTCCTGCATGTGAATGCGGTGGCTTCGGAGCCCTCGCCCGCCGAACGTGCCGCATTCGAAGCGGATGACCGCGTCAAAGCCATTCGACTGCTGGCGGATTTCAGCGATCGCAGCACGATGCGCCTCTTCGCGCTCAGCATCGCCAGCGATCCACCCGAGCCCAGGCGGCTGCAAATGCTGGCGCAGCTGATGGGCGCAAGTGGTGATCCGGCGATGAGCGTCAGGGTGGCGAAGAATGCGAGCTATAGCGGCCTGAACCTTCTCTCCTATCTCCACCCGGTGATGGCCACGCCGCAAATGCAAATGTCCGGGGGTGCGCCCGAACCGGCGCTGGTGCTGGGCCTCGCCCGCCAGGAAAGCGAGTTCGATCCGGCGGCCGTGAGCAGCGCAGGCGCCCGCGGCTTGATGCAGTTGATGCCCGCTTCGGCCAAACACGCGGCGAGCATGCGCGGCATGGCCTATCGGCAGAACGATCTGACCGCCAATCCGTCCTACAACATGCAGCTGGGGATGACGACTCTCGCCGAATATCTCGACCGGTGGAACGGCTCCTATGTGCTGGCGATTGCCTCCTACAATGCGGGCCCCACGAATGTGCGCAATTGGGTCGAGACCTATGGCGACCCGCGCGACCCGGGCGTCGATCCGATCGACTGGATCGAGTCCATTCCGTTCCCGGAGACCCGCAATTACGTCCAGCGCGTGATCGAAAATCTGGAGGTCTATCGCAACCGGCTGAGCAACACCGATCAGCGGCTTGGTATTCTGGCCGATCTGTACCGACCGAGCGGGGTGGAAATAGCGGCGGCCAGGCCCGTTCCGACCCTCGTCCCCGATAGTGCGACTGCAGTGCCGGCAGCCGCGAGGTCCTTCGCGCCTATCCAGCCTGCGCCGCAATAATTAGCTTGTCAGCAGCCACTCGCGGGCTTGACGCTGGGCTTCGGCGATTTGCAAGGCGCTCATTTCGCGCGAAAGCTGTGCCCGCCAGGCCCGCGCCTCATCGACGCCCTTCATGGCCGCCAGATTGAACCATTTGTGGGCCGCCACGTAATCGACGCCCACGCCCTGCCCCGTCGAATATGCCAATCCCAAACTGTAGAGCGCATCCGGGCGCCCACTGCGCGCTTCGGATTCGTAATTTATGAGCGCATCGCAACCGAGATACCCCATCCCCAATCTCCCCTGACTTCAGCCGGCTCACCGGCCGCAACCATGACCGGAATGACCGGTCCCCCCACACCGGATGAGCGCATTCATTCAACGCCACCCGCGTGACGAAGCGATGATGGAAAGTTTTCCCCTAAAGGGACGTTAACGTTGCCGGACGGTTTTCTTAACGCGCGTTAGGATTTATCGGCGCGCGTTGTCCAAAGAGAATCTTCATCGCAACGGGGTCTTTGCCGATCTGATAGTTGGGATCGCGCAAATAGGCGCCCGCCTGGGCGCCACGCATCACCGCGGGACGCGCCGCCACACGTTCGAACCAAGCTTTGAAATTGGGAAAGTCGTCGATGTTCTGTCCCTGGCGCTTCCAATTGCGCGACCATCCCCAGGACGCCATGTCGGCGATCGAATAATCGCCGGCAAGATAATTGCGTGCCGCGAGCCGCTTATCCATGACGCCGTAAAGCCGGTTGACCTCGTCGGTGTAACGCCCAATCGCATAGGGAATCTGTTCCGGCGCATCGCCGCGGAAATGATGGGCTTGGCCGGCCATGGGCCCGAGCCCACCCACCTGCCAGAACAGCCACTGATCGATTTCGGTCCGGCGGCGCTCATCCTTGGGATAGAATTTTCCGGTCTTGCGCCCGAGATATTGCAGGATGGCGCCGGACTCGAAGATTCCGATCGGTTTGCCGCTCGGACCGTCCGGATCGACAATCGCGGGAATGCGGTTGTTTGGCGAGATGGCCAGAAAATGCGGTTCGAACTGCTCGCCGCGATTGATGTTGATCGGCTTTAGCTCATAGGGAAGACCGCATTCCTCGAGCATGATGCTGATCTTGAGGCCGTTCGAAGTCGGCCAGAAATAAAGCTCGATCGGGCGTTGGCCCTTGAAGGATTGGGTTTTCGGCATGAGTTCCCTCGATAGGCCGCAGTCCTCCGTGCTTTAGCGCGAACGGGCTAAAGGCGGCAATTGCTGGGATCGAGGGGAAGGGGAAGGGAAATTCTAGAGGCGGCGGGCAGGCCGCGGCCCTCCGAAGAGGAACCGCGGCCTATGCCTTACCACCCGAAAGCGCCTACATCGCAGGCGCTGCAGGAGCGGCGGCCTTCTTTGCCGCGCGCCGTTTGGCGGGCTTTTTCGCTGCCTTACGAGCAGGCTTCCGTGTTGCTTTCTTCGCAACTTTCCGCTTCGCGGTTTTCTTCTTCGCTTTACGGCCGGCTTTCTTCGCGGTCTTGCGCGCCGGCTTCCTTGCTGCGGCCTTACGAACCGTGGTCCGCTTCTTCGCAGCCTTCTTACGTGCAGGCTTTCTCTTTGCAGTCATCGGCATTGAAACGACTCCCTCTAGAGATGGGCGGCACAACACGCGCCCCCCAAAAACGTCGAGAAATATGCGGAGGTTGTATTAACGAAGCAATACCAACGCCCAAGGCGAAAATCGCCTGTCAACCGAAAAAACAAGAAACCCAGTATTTTATTATGTTTTAGCGTATCTTCCGGGTACGGACGAAAAATGGCCGTTCAAGCTTGACACGGGTCCGAAAAGGCAAAATCGGACATTGCGGGACGAATCACCCCTCATCGGGGAGGTTCAGGCGCCGCCTCAAAATCGCATTTACGACCTGCGGATTCGCTTTTCCCTGGGTGGCTTTCATCACCTGACCAACGAACCAGGCCGCCGCTTTGGGTTTCGCTCTCACCTCTTCGGCCTTGTCCGGATTGGCGGCGATGACGGCGTCGGTCGCACTCTCGATCGCAGCTGTGTCGGTCATCTGTTTCATGCCGCGCGCCTCGACGATCTTCAACCGGGGAGCACCAGTGCGTTCTTGCCATTCGATGTCGAGCACATCCTTGGCGATTTTGCTGGATATGACGTTCTCAAGGACCATCATGACGATCTCGCTGTTTGCTTTGGCGGAGATCGGCCCTGAAGAGATCGTCAGGCCGGCTTTGTTAAGACGTCCGAAATATTCGTTGTTCAGCCAGTTGGCCGCGGCTTTGGGCTCGACCCCTTCTCTTACCATCTCTTCGAAATAATCCGCGGCCTCCTTCTCGCCGACGAGCACCGCGGCGTCATAGGCGGAAAGCCCGGCCTTCATGAAGCGCAGTTTTTTCTCATCCGGCAGCTCGGGCAAATCTTGCGCGAGGCCATCCACCCAGGCTTGGTCAAACGTCAAAGGCAAGAGGTCCGGATCGGGGAAATAGCGGTAGTCGTGCGCTTCTTCCTTCGATCGCATGGGGCGCGTCTCGCCATTCTTTGAATCAAACAGGCGCGTTTCCTGACGAATGCTGCCGCCCGCCTCCAAGATGTCGATCTGGCGCCGTGCCTCGTATTCCACCGCCTGAACGATGAAGCGCATGGAATTGACGTTCTTGATCTCGCAGCGTGTGCCCAGCGCGGCACCTGGCCGGCGCACCGACACGTTCACGTCGGCGCGCATCGAGCCCGCCTCCATATTCCCATCGCAGGTGCCGAGATAACGCAGGATCGCGCGCATCTTGCGCAAGAACGCCGCCGCCTCTTCGGAGGATCGCATGTCGGGCCTGCTGACGATCTCCATCAATGCGACGCCCGCCCGGTTCAGGTCGATATAGGTCGCATCGGGATGCTGATCGTGCAGGCTCTTGCCCGCGTCCTGCTCCAGATGCAGCCGCTCGATTCCGACGTGCACCGTCTCGCCATTGGCGAGGTCGATATGGATCTCGCCCTCCCCCACCACAGGCTGCTTGTATTGCGAGATCTGATAGCCGGCCGGCAAATCGGGGTAGAAATAATTCTTCCGGTCAAACACCGAATGGAGATTCACCTTGGCTTTGAGGCCGAGGCCAGTCTTGACGGCTTGCTCGACGCAATAGCGATTGATCACCGGTAGCATGCCCGGCATCGCGGCATCGACAAGGCTCACCTGCGAATTGGGCTCGGCGCCGAATTCGGTGGACGCGCCCGAGAAGAGCTTCGACTTCGAGGAAACCTGTGCATGCACCTCCATGCCGATGACGATTTCCCACCGCCCCGTGGCGCCCTCGATCAGCTTGGTGTTGCGCACCGGCGCCACGCTCATGTGGTCCTCCACCAGGCTTGCGGCGCAGCCTTGAAGTCCGCTGCGGTTTCGATGGCGCGGCCGGCGCGCAGCACGGTCGCCTCGTCAAAGGCCTTGCCGATGATTTGAAGCCCGAGCGGCAGTCCGTCATGAGACAGACCCGCCGGCACCGAGATTGCCGGCAGGCCCGCGAGATTGACCGTCACCGTGAACACGTCGTTCAAATACATCGACACCGGATCGTCCGTCTTCGCGCCGACGGCAAAGGCCGGCGATGGTGTCGCCGGCGTCAGCAGCACGTCGCAGCGCTTAAAGGTTTCCGCGAAATCCCGCGCGATCAGCGTTCGCACCCTCTGCGCCCGCAAATAATAGGCGTCGTAATAACCCGCGGAAAGCACATAGGTGCCGATCATGATGCGCCGCTTCACTTCGCGGCCGAAACCTTCCGCGCGGGTCCTCTCGTAAAGGCCGATCAGGTCGTCCGCGCCCGAAGCACGATGACCGTAGCGCACGCCGTCATAGCGCGCGAGATTGGAGGAGGCTTCCGCCGGCGCCACGATGTAATAGGCGGGAAGAGCATATTTGGTGTGGGGAAGGCTGACCTCGATGATTTCGGCGCCTTGCGCGCGGAGCCATTCGACGCCGCGGTTCCACAATTCGTCGATTTCGGGTGGCGCGCCGTCGATGCGGTATTCTTTGGGGATACCGACCTTCAGGCCCTTTATCCCTCCCTCGAGCAGAGATTCATAATCGGGAACCGGCGCATCGACGCTTGTGGAATCCCTGGGATCGTGGCTCGCCATCGTCTTGAGCATGATTGCCGCGTCGTGCACGGTCCGTGTCATCGGCCCGGCCTGATCGAGCGAGGACGCAAACGCGACGATCCCCCAGCGCGAACAGCGGCCATAGGTTGGCTTCAGCCCTACGATGCCGGTCACGGCGGCGGGCTGCCGGATCGAACCGCCCGTATCGGTACCTGTCGCACCCAGCGCAAGATGGGCCGCGACCGCTGTGGCCGAACCGCCGGACGAGCCGCCCGGCACAAGATCGTCATTGCGGCCGCGCGCGCGCCAGGGGTTCGTCACCGGCCCGAAATAGGAGGTCTCGTTCGACGAGCCCATGGCGAATTCGTCGAGGTTGGTCTTTCCGACCATTACCGCACCGGCGTCCCAGAGATTCTGCGACACGGTTGATTCATAGGTAGGGATGAAATTGTCGAGGATGCGGCTCGCGGCGGTGGTGCGCACGCCCTGGGTGCAGAACAGATCCTTGATGGCGAGCGGTATCCCTTCAAGCGTCGCCGCTGGCAATACGGGCGTCCGACTGAGCGGCGCGCGACAGCGCCTGGTCCGGCGTCTCGGTGATGAAGGCATTCAAGGCCCGCGCCCTGGCGACCGCGTCGATATGGGATTGCGCGAGCTCGCGGGCGGAAATGTCCTTCGCCGCCAGCGCGGCGCGTGCCTCGCCGATGGTGAACCGGGTGGGATCGGAGGAGCGCGCCATCACTCGACCACTTTGGGCACGACGAAGAAATGGTTCTCGGCCTGCGGCGCATTCTTGATGAGGTCGTCGGCGTAGCCTCCGTCGGTCACCACATCCTCCCGCGTCTTGAGGCGCTGCTCGACCACGCTCGTCATCGGCGGCACGCCTTCGACATTCACCTCCTCGAGCTGCTCGACCCAGGAGAGGAGCGCGTTCAGCTCAGTCTCCATAGCGGCGACCTGCCCCTCATCCACGGCGAGCCGGGCGAGCCGGGCAATACGCCGGACGGTCTCTCTATCGACGGGCATGGGAACCTCAGGCTAGGTCTAGGCAGCTTACGGTAGCAATGTTGCTAGCAACCAGCTTTCTAACTGGCAAGCGAGGATGGGCATCTTAAATATTGGCGAGCTTCGCGGGCAGCTCCTTCCCGGCCAAAGATTGCTGGGGCTGGACCTGGGG
>Ga0209131_1003334_pt1 | contig 10692 bp, 8 predicted proteins | sample GraSoi_2013_40cm_FD_185826 | JGI IMG/M metagenome (GOLD analysis project Ga0209131, IMG submission 185826) | Grasslands soil microbial communities from the Angelo Coastal Reserve, California, USA - Sample 9_17_2013_40cm (SPAdes) (version 2) | ecosystem: Environmental > Terrestrial > Soil >...
GAATACGAACGGATGTACGCGAGCGGCTCGTAGCCGTTGGCCCGCGCCGCTTCATCACTCATCAAGAGGACGGCCGAGGCACCGTCGGTGAGGGGGGAGGCATTGGCGGCCGTCACGCTGCCGTATGTGCGGTCGAACACCGGCTTCAGCTTGGCCATCTGGTCGAGTGACGTGTCGGCCCGGACGCCGTTGTCCTGCGTGACGACGGGATCTCCGGGCCGTGCGGGGAACCACGGAGCGATCTCGGCGGTGAGGCGTCCATCCGCGGTGCCCTTGGCCGCCAGCTGATGGCTGCGCAGCGCCCACCGGTCCTGCGTTTCACGCGAGATGCCGTTTTCCTTGGCCATCTTCTCGGCCGATTGACCCATCGACTCGCCCGTCGACGGCTCGGCGATGGCGGGCGCGACCGGGATCAGGTCGCGCGGGCGGATCTTCAGGAAGGTGCGCAGCCGCGCGCCGAGCGACTTGGCCTTGCTCGCCTCGACGAGAATGTCGGCGAGGCGCCGGGACGCGAGAATCGGGATGTCGGACAGCGCTTCGGCGCCCCCGGCAATGATGATGTCGGCGTGGCCGAGCACGATTTGGTCGTGGCCGGAAGCGATCGCCTGGGTGGCGGAGGCGCAGGCGCGGTTCACGGAGTAGGCCGGGATTTCCTTGGGGAGCTGCGGCAGCAGGCTCACCTCGCGGCCGACGTTCGGCACGAGCGCCGACGGCACGACCTGGCCGAAGATCACTTCGTCCACGTCGGCGCCGTCCACATTGGTGCGCTCGATCAGCTCGCGCGCGGCGTGGCGGGCGAGATCCACGGCGCGCGCGTCCTTGAGCGCCGTGCCCGCTTTGCAGAACGGCGTGCGGCAACCGGCAATCACCGCCACGCGCCGTCCGTTCCCAACCGGCATTAGATTCACCCCTCTCGTCGCAGGCTCGAAACCTACCACCGCACGTACGGGGAGGGGAGTTGGCCGCGGAGACACCGTTCTCGTATCAGACGCGCGCCGCCGCGCTGTCGTCCATGGCGGCGGAGCCGGTGGACCTGCTCGTGATCGGCGGCGGGATCACCGGCGCCGGTATTGCGCGCGATGCGGCGTTGCGCGGGTTTCGAATCGCCCTGGTGGACAAGGGAGATTTCGGTGCCGGCACGTCGTCGCATTCGTCGCGCCTGATTCACGGCGGCATCCGGTATCTCGAGCAGCGAAACTTTCGTCTCGTGTTCGAGGCGAGCCGCGAGCGGCGCGTCCTGCTCCGCATCGCGCCGCACCTGGTGCGGCCACTGCCGTTCCTGTTCCCCGTGTATCGCGGCGCCCGCGTCCCTGGCTGGAAGCTGCGCGCCGGCATGTGGCTGTACGACCTGCTCGCCGCGTTCCGTAACGTCAAGGCGCACCGCTGGCTCAGCCCCAAACAGGTGCGCCGCGCCGAGCCCGCGCTGAAGGACCGCGGCCTCACGGGCGCGGCACTGTACTGGGATGCCCAGACTGACGACGCGCGCCTCGTGCTGGCGACGATGCGGAGCGCCGCCCGCGCCGGGGCCTTGGTCGCGAACTACGCCGAGGTGACCAGCCTCCTGAAGCCCGATGGCCGCGTGCGCGGCGCGGTCGTGCGCGACGTGCTGAGCGGTGAGACGCGCACCGTGCGCGCACTCGTCGTCGTGAACGCGGGCGGCCCGTGGGTGGATGGACTGCGCCGGATGGATGATCCCGCTGCCCCACCCCTGCTCCGCGCCACCAAGGGGGCTCACGTCGCCGTGCCCCGCCGCCGGATCGGCAACGAACGCGCCATCACGTTGTTCTCGGCGATCGATGGCCGTGTGATGTTCGTACTGCCGTGGGGCGAGTTGTCGTACGTCGGCACGACCGACACCGACGCCGACGCATCTCCGGACGGCTTGCGGGTGACCGCCGACGACGTCACCTACCTGCTGCGGTCGGCGAATGCGGCGTTCCCCAACGCGCACCTCGCTCCGAATGACGTGGTGTCGGTGTGGGCGGGACTGCGTCCTCTGTTACGACAGGATGCGGCGGCGACGCCGTCCCAGGTCTCGCGCGAGCACCGCGTCGTGGAAAGCGCGCAGGGCTTGATCACCATCGCGGGCGGCAAGCTCACGACCTATCGCGTGATGGCCCGCGACGTCGTCGACCGGGTGGCGGCGCGGTTGCACGAGCTGGACGGGCGCCCCGTCGCGCCTCGCCCACCTACCGACCGGCTCCCGCTGCCCGGAGGCGAGGCAGCGGAGCTCGAGGTGGTCCTCGAGAGCGCGCGGGCGCGCGCCGTGCCCGACGCGACGGCCCGCCATCTCGTGGCGAGCTACGGCAGCGAGACACCGGCGATCCTGAACCTCGTCGAGCGAGATCGGGGTTTGGGGAGCCCCATCGCGCCCGGCCGGCCCGAAATCTGGGCGGAGGTCGCACACGCGGTCGAGCGGGAGATGGCGCTCCGCGTTCAGGACGTGCTGATCCGGCGCCTGCATCTGTTCTACGAGTACGCGGAGCAGGGGACGGCCATCGCCGCGCCGGTCGCCCAGCGGATGAAAAAGCTCCTCGGCTGGGACGACGTCCGCGAAGCTGAGGAGCTGGTGGACTACTTCAAGCTGGTCGAGCGCGCCCGTGCGTTCCGCGCCGAGATCGGTCGCGGCAGCCGCGCGCTTACAATTTGACTTTGACCTTGGGCCGCACGTGGACGTGGACGTGCGGGTCGCCGTGGTCGTCGTCGATCTGCCGCAGCGCCCACGTCGCCGCCCGGCGGACCGCGCCCGACTGATCCTGTTGGGCCACCTTGAGGCCGTCCAGCGCGCGCGGGCTCTCGATTTGGCCGAGGGCCCACGCCGCCGCGACGCGAACATCGATCTCGGGATCCTTGAGCGCATCGACCAATGGCTCCACGGCGCTCGCGTCCTCGATTTCTCCCAGGGCCCAGGCCGCCAGAATGCGCACGTCGGCGTCATCGTCCTTGAGTCCGACGGTGACCGGGGTCACGGCGCCGCCGGCCTCGATCTCGCCCAGCGCCCAGATGGCGGCTTTGCGTACCTCGATGGCGGGGTCGCGCACCAGCGGGCCCAGTGGCGCGACGCCCTGCGCGCTCTCGATTTCACCCAACGCCCACGCGGCGGCTTGGCGTACCTTGGGCTCGCGGTCCTTGGCGGCGGTCGCGAGCAGCGGGACCGCCGACGCATCCTCGATCTGTCCGAGCGCCCAGGCGGCCGTGAGCCGCACATCGAGCGACGCGTCGTTCAGCGCTTCACCGAGAGGACGCACACTGCGGACGTTCTCGATCTCGCCCAGGGCCCACGCGGCGATGCGGCGGACTTCCGGCGCGCGATCCTTGAGCGCACCCGTCAGCGGATCGATCGCCGCCTTTTCCTCGATCTCACCGAGTGCCCAGGCGGCCCGGGCGCGAACGCTGACTTCGGAATCGCCCAACGCGTCGCTCAACGGAGTGATGGCGCGCGAATCTTCGAGCGCACCCAGTCCGATCGCGCCGGTCTCCCGCAGCCCGGGCTTCGCGTCGCGTAGCAGCCCGATGAAGAGGTCGTACGTGCCCGCCGGACCGTGATTCCCCAGCACGCGGGCGGCGATGTTGCGGACGCAACGGTTGTCATCGCGCAGGACGGCGCGGAAGGCGCCGAGCGTCGCGGCATCGATGCCCGACCGGTGATTGCGGTTGCCGTGCATCTCGCTGCGCATGACGCCCGCCATGCCCGCGCCGCCGCCCGGCATCGGCATCGGTGTGGGCATGGGGCGCGGCATCGGCATCGCGGGATTCGAGAAGTCCCGGGGGCCCCCCCAGAATCCGCCGTAGTTCGTCAGCGACTGCCCCGCAAGCTCGCACACGGTGGAGTCTGCCACCTTCAGCTGGGTGAGGACGCGGGCCACCTCGGCGGAGTCGAGCCGGGCGGGTGTCTGGGGGGCGAGGAACAGGACGCCAAGGAGTAGTGTGTGCATGAGTGCTTGGATGATCGGGCCCCTCGAAAGGTTGCCGACCCCGGTAATGCCGGTATTATCTGGTCTGTGAGGCCCCGCCGTCTCTTCCTCATCCTCAGCGTCTTGGCGTGCGCCTGTCGCAGCGACGCGGCACCTCCCCCGGCGGACGCCGGGGTCATCCCCGCCGGCCCGTACGGCAACTCAGTGCGCCGCGGTCGCGCGCTGCTCGTAGCGACGCGCGACAGTCTCCCGGCGCACGTCGCCAACCGGCTGCGCTGCGTCAGCTGCCACCTAGATGAGGGGCGCCGCGAAAACGGCTCGTGGGTGGGTGTGTTCGCCCGCTATCCCCAGTACCGCACGCGCAGCGCGTCGATCGAAACGATCGAATACCGCGTGAACGACTGCTTCCGCCGCAGCATGAACGGGACGGCGCTGGACCCAACGGGGCGCGACATGGCCGACATCGTCGCGTACCTCGCGTTTCTCTCCCACGGGATGCCGGTGGGGCCACCGCCGGCCGGTGCGCGATTGCAGCAGTGGGCCGGGTTCACGGCGGACACCGCGGCGGGCGCCCGGCTCTTCGCGACGACCTGCGTCCAATGCCACGGGCCCAAGGGTGAGGGGACAGTCGGAGCTCCGCCCCTGTGGGGTCCGGCGTCGTTCAACATCGGCGCGGGCATGGCGCGGCTGCGTACCGCGGCCGAGTTCATCCGGCGGAACATGCCGTTCGATCAGCCCGGGACGCTCACCGATCAGCAGGCGTTCGACGTGGCCGCGTACGTCAATGCGCATCCCCGTCCCGACTACCGCGGCAAAGAAGACGATTGGCCCAAGGGCGATCCCCCGCCCGACGTGGCGTATCCCACGCGAGCGGCGCAGCAGAAGAAACCGCTTCCCCGTTAGTTCACTTACAGGAGGTTGACCGATGTTCAGTCTCGACCAGCTCAAGACGCACCGCCGCGGATTCCTCGGCACGCTCGCCGCGGCCGCCGCCGCCGGTCTCGCCAGCCTGACGCCGCTGCGCGCTGCGGCCGAATCTGCCCCGCGGCGCACCGGACCCCTCGGCAGCGCCGCCGATCCTGCCTTCGAAGCGTGGCTGAACCGCATCACGGGCAAGCACAAGATGGTGTTCGATGCGCCTGAGGTGAACAGCGGCATGCCGGTGGTCTGGCCGCGCGTGTGGCTCAACACGAACAACGACAACTACGGCACGACAGACGCCGAGAATTCCGGCGTCGTGGTCCTGCGCCACGCGTCGATCCCGCTCGCGATGGTGGACGCGCTGTGGGCGAAGTACAAGTTCGGCGAGGTGTTCAGTCTCAAGGACGGCGACGTGCCCGCGACGCGGAACATCTTTGCGAAACCGCTGCCATTGCCGCTGCCGGGCACCGGCGTCGAACAGCTGCTCGCGAAGGGTGTCATGTTCGGCGTGTGCAACGTCGCGCTCTCGATTTACAGCGGCGCCGTTGCCCAGAAGATGGGAATGGACGCGGCGGCGGTGAAGGCCGAGTGGATCGCCGGCCTGATCCCCGGTTGCCAGGTCGTGCCGTCGGGCGTGTTGGCGGTGAGTCGTACGCAGGAGCATGGCTGCGCGTACTGCTTCGCGGGGTGATGCGTCCGCGCAGCGCGTGACCTGAATCACGGGCGTGCGGGTCGCGGCGCGGGATGCCGAGAACTCCGGTTCGGCGCGGGGTACAGACGTGCGCAACGCAACCGGAGGATCAACAATGATGCGACGCATCCTGACGGCGGTCGTGCTGCTCACCGGCGCGGCCGTCGTCTCCCGTGCCGCGGCGCAGCGTTCCCATTTCGGGCTGCACGGCGGCTACAACTTCGATTTCAACGAAGCGCTGATCGGCGCCCAGATCCACATGCCGCTCACGCGCTCGATCGAGCTGTACCCTTCGTTCGACTACTATCTCGTGGACGCGGGGACCCTGATCGGTTTCAACGGGGACCTCGAGTTTCGGACGCCGGGCACGCCGCTCTACGTTGGCGGTGGTGTGAACATCCTCCATACGACCGGCAACTCCGACACCGGCCTCAACCTGTTCGGCGGATTCGAGACGCGGTACGGCCGCACGCACCCGTACATCGAGGGGCGCGGCCTCTTCCACGACAACACGTCGTTCCAGCTGTTGTTTGGGATCAACATCACGCTCTACTAGCGCCCGGGCTGCCCGGCGTGAGCGCACGTGCTACCGGTTGAGCTGCTCGGTGACGTGATTCAGCCAGTCGCGCGTGTCGTCATCGGCGGGATCGAGTCGCGCCGCCTGCTCTAGGTCCGCGAGAGCGCGGATCAGGAGCGGGCGGCGATTCCACGGATCCGCATTGTCGCTCAGGTGCGTGAGCACCTGTCCGCGTAACAGCAAGGCCTCGTCGTAGTGTGGCCATGACGCGAGCGCCTTGTCCACGTCCGCGAGGGCGTCTTGGAAGCGCCCCGCGTCGTCGAGCGAGTAGGCGCGGTCCCGGAGGAATGGCGGATACGCTCCGAAGGCGAGCGCGTCGTTGAACCGGGCGATCGCCCGCACCGTGTCGCTCTGGCGCCGTGCCGCGAGCCCGTCCTCCCACGCGACCCACCCCGAGAACACCGTCAGCTCGGGATTGTGCGTGGTCTGCTCCTGCGCCTTCCGGGCATAGGCCGCCATGATCTCATAGCTGCCGCCCCACCGCGGGACCATGGTCCGCATGTGAAAGCGCCGCACGTTGAAGCTGTACGGCCAGGCGGCGAGGCCCCGAATAGCGATTTGCTGTGCCTCCGCATGCCCGCCCACCAATTGGGCGTGCTCCAACAACAGCAGGTACGCGATCAGCGCGCGGGGGTTTACCGCCAGAGCGCTGTCGATGTCCCCGCGGGCCCGCTTCAGCGCGGCCACCATCGCCCCAAACGCCGAGCGCGGGGTGTCGCTCACGTAGCGCCCTCCCCTGGCGCGCCACGCCCGCTCGGTCCAGTATGCCGCGCGCGCGAGGTGGGGAATCGCCGCGTCGGGCTGCTGGAGCACCCAAACGTCGAGCTCTGCGGAAAAGGAGGTGTCGGCGACGCGAAACGCCTGGAACGCCTCGACAAGGTTCCATTCCGCGTGGACACTGCACGGCAGCGCGTCCTCGTAGCTCTGCAGTGTGGAATCGAGCTGTGCATACCAGCCCAACGAGAGCAACCGGCGCAACGCGAGGGGATCGGCCGTGGCCGCGAACGACACCCCCGTCCCGGATGGCGCCTGACGACACGGCAGCGGCGTGAGCGCCTCGAGGGCCGGCAGGTCGCCGTGCTCGGTGCGTAACGCCTCGAACGATGGACCGACCTGCAAGATGGCCAGCACCACGGCGATAACCGCGAGGAGACCGAGCGCCATCGCGGTCTTGACGAGCCTGCGGTGGACCTGGGCCGAGCGCGAGGAGGGCCTCACCGCCACCCCCTCAGGCTCCGCACGAAATCGCCCACCAGCAGGAATTTCTCGAACACCGGCACGCCCTTCCGCTTGCGCCCGAACTCGGAGAACAATTCCCGCAGACGGCCGCGGCGCGTGACGTAATACCGGAACGTCTCCGCGAAGTCCTCCTGTGGATGCGTGGCGGCATACGCGGTGACGTAGTCGGGGAGCGTGGTGGTCACGCCGCGGCGCTCGAAATCCACCCACTTCGAGTCCGCCACCCGGTACGCCTTCCGCACCTCACCAAACGCGCGCCGGAACCGCCCGGTCCGGGTGATGGACCAATGGTGGAAGAGGAACGAATGCCCGAGCTCGTGCAGGATCAATCCGGTGAGCATGTTCCACGAAATCTCGTCGCGAAACTTCTTGCCGGTGACGTAGCGACGCTCGACCTCGATGACCTTGGGTGAGCGGTGTGTGACCCCGGAGACGCCGGGCCGCAGCAGCACGCGATAGTCCCAGTCCTTGATGCGCGACACGACGAGCAGCCGGCGCACGCGCCGCAGCGCCCGCGCGATGAGGTCGCGCCCGGTCGCGTCCTCGCCGCACCACGGGCACGCGTTCATCCAGTCATCCACGCCCTTGCTGCAGTGCGGGCAGATGTTCTGGTAGGCTTCGTAGCGCCACTTCTCAGGCCGGCCGCACCAGGGGCAGTAGCGCATCGGGTACATGACGCCGCCGCCGCACCCCCAGCGGCAACGCCGATCGTACTTGAATCCCTTGGGCGCCTTGAGGGGCTCCTCGCTCGAATGCGCATCCTCGATGTTCCGCCCACACCATGGACACGTCGAGAAGGCGTCCGAGACCATCCAACCGCAGTAGTAGCACTCCGCCCCCGTCAGCTTTTGCGTGTCACGCCAGTCCAGCTGGCGCCCGCAATCGGAGCAGTACGACCAAAAGCGCTCCAGCTCGGCCTTGCAGGTCGGGCAGCGGAGCTCGGGGGTGGGCACCTCGCGCCGGCGTCTAGTGACGGCCACGGGCCACCGCCTCGTCCACGATCCGCTGGACGAAATCGTTGTACTTGAGGCCCGCTTTCTCAGCGGCATCCGCCATCTCGTTCTCCACCGCGAGGAAGGGATTGGGATTCACCTCGAGCACGTACACCTCGTCGTCGTGCGCCAGCCGCAGGTCCACCCGGCCGTAGTCCTGCAGCCAGAGGGCGTGGAACGCGGTGGTACAGATGTCGCTGATCTTGTTGGTCAGCTCGTCCGGCAGGCCCTTGGCGAACACGTTCCGGATCTTCTTGCGCTTGCGATAGTCCTCGTCCCACTTCGCCTTGTACGTCGCGATGCGGTGCTCACTCGTGTCGGGCTCCCCGAACGTCAACTCCACGAGAGGGAGCACCTCGACCTTGTCGTTGCCGATCAGTCCCGCGTACAGCTCGCGCCCCTCGACGAGCTCCTCCACGATGGCGGCCTGCGTGAACTTCTCGTGGATGAAGCGCACGCGCTCGGCCAGCGTGTCGTCGTTTTCGACCACGGACGCTTGGGCGATGCCGACCGACGCGTCCTCGAGCAACGGCTTCACGATGAGCGGGAACCGCAGCTCGGAGGGACGGACCAGCTCGTCGCCCGGGTGGAATTCCGCGAACGCCGGCACGCGAATCCCGTGGTAGGCGAGCACCTTCTTGGTGAGCGACTTGTTGCGCGCGACCAGCAGCGCCGTCGGTGGTGACCCCGTATGAGCATACCCGTGCATCTCGAGCACGGCGGCGATCGCGTATTCGTGGCGCGCGTTGCCGCGGAACGCTTCACAGCCGTTGAACACGAGCTTGGGCCCGAACGCGGCGAGCCGCTCGAGCAAGGGGCCCAGCTCAGCGCCGATCCCCACCATCGACACGTCGTGGCCGTTCGCGAGCAGCGCGCGCGCGACGTCGTACTCCGCCTCCTCAACCTTCGCGTCGGCGAGCTCACGCTGGTAGTCCGCGTCGCCCCACTCGGGGTGCAGCGCGTCGAACACGACAGCGATCTTCACGCGCGCACCCGCGCCATGTCCCGCCCCACGGTCCGCAAGGCGATGAGGATCACCGCGCCTCCCAGGACGCCTACGGCGGGGAGCAACAGCATCGCCGTGCGCAGGCTGCCGGTCTGATCGGACAGGTACCCGATGACGGGAAGCGCGAGGGCGTCACCCGCGAGGTGCGAGAACAGCACGAAGGCCCCCAGCACCGACGCCTGCACCGCGGGGGGCACCACGTCCAGGATCACCGCCGAGAGGGGGCCGTTGTACCACGTATAGAGGAAGTAGGTCACCATCACGAGCGGCGTGAACCAGCGCAAGTCGTCCACCAAGAGCAGGGCGGCGCATACCGGACCACCCAACACGAACCCCGCGCCCGAAGCCAGCACGCGGCCGCCCTTCCAGCGCTGCTGCAGGCGGTCGGCCGCCCGCCCGCCGAACAGCGCGCCCAGCACACCTCCCAGGAGCCCCCATGCTCCGAACCGGGCGCCGACCTCCGCGATGGAGATGGAGTGCACGCGCTGCATGAACGCCGCCGTCCAGGCGATGAGCCCGTTTCCGGCGAACGTCACCATCGCGCCGCCGACGAAGATCCAGATGAGGGTGGGGGTCCGCAGCACCAGTGCCGCCGCGTGCTGGAAGTCGTCGAGCGCACCGGCGGCGACCTCGCCGGCCTGCGTGGCGCGGTGCACGGCAGCGGGGACGAGCCGCCACACCGTCCAGGCCACGCCGGCGCTGACGCACACCCCGAAAACGGCTGCGACCATCGCGGAGGCGATGCCCTCGAACAGCGTCAGGATACCGGCGAGCAACGCGCCCACGCTGCTCCACACCACCAGCGGCATCACGTAGTAGACCACACCGCGGACGCCCTGCTTCCACCATCGTCGCAGCGTGATCAGGATCGGCGGGGGCGGCCGGCGGTCGAGCTCGCGCAGGCGCGAGGCGAGGAGCGCCAACACCACGCCGGGGACGCCCATGCCGACGAACGCCCAACGCCACCCGTACCGCTCCGCGATGACGCCGCCGATCCAGATGCCGAGCACGCCGCCCAGCGCCATGCCGCCCGAGTAGATGCCGATCGCGAACGCACGGCGCCGTCCCTTATAATACTGAGCGATAATCGCCTGCGAAGCGGGCCCGTACCCCGCCTCCCCCACGCCGACGAGGGCGCGGCAGGCGAACAACTCCCAGAACCGGTTCACGAATCCCCCCAGCGCCGTCGCGCCGCTCCAAATCGCCACGCCCCAGGTGATGACGCTGCGACGCGAGCGCAGATCACCGATCACGCCCAGGGGCAAGGCGGCAAGGGAGAGAACCACGATGTAGGCGGAGCCGATCCACCCGAGCTGCGCGTCGCTGAGCCGCAGGTCTCGCTTGACCGGCTC
>Ga0209131_1003335_pt1 | contig 10692 bp, 6 predicted proteins | sample GraSoi_2013_40cm_FD_185826 | JGI IMG/M metagenome (GOLD analysis project Ga0209131, IMG submission 185826) | Grasslands soil microbial communities from the Angelo Coastal Reserve, California, USA - Sample 9_17_2013_40cm (SPAdes) (version 2) | ecosystem: Environmental > Terrestrial > Soil >...
TTGCCGCCTTATCTGTGTAAGTTCAGTCTCTTGCCATTTCTGCATTTGCCCCTGCATCTCTTGAATAACTTGACCTTTTGCTGCGTCATGTATTTGCTGACGAATTGAATTTAACTCCTGCTCTTTCCAGACCTGTAGCTGCTCTTGCGATTGCTTGAAAGTTGCATCACTTTGATCTTTTAGCTGTTTAAGCAAGTCAGCTTTTGCCGCAGAGGAAGCCCAGAAATAGCCGATTGCAACTGCCAAAATAGCTACAACGATTAATACTACTGCCAAAATTATTAATATGATTACTGAATTTCCCATATTTACCTTGAACCTTTACATACATATTCAGAAATATGATTTCCCAACTTTAGCACAAAATTGATGACACATCAGATGAAAAAAGTTGCGATTTTGTGCCATAATATCCCTATGAACATTATCCCCTTCACCTCCGCTAAAGCGGAAGCGACTTTGGAATTGGCTGGCGGCAAGGGCGCGAACCTTGTTCGTCTCACGCGCGCGGGTTTTGACGTGCCGCGCGGGTTTATTGTGTCCACGAATGCGTACCGCGAGTTTGTCAAAGGGAACGGATTGGAGGGAGTGATCAAGCAAGAGTTGGAAGAATTAGAGTCAGAGGATACAAACGAACTCGAGAACGCCTCAGAGGCAATCCGCGCGGCGTTTTCGCAGGGTGATATCCCTGCGAGGATTCATCTGGAGATTCTGTCCGCGTACGCAGAACTTAATCCGGATGTCGAAAATCAAAACCCTGTTGCAATCCGTTCTTCTGCTACTGCCGAAGACTTGCCTGATCTATCCTTCGCGGGTCAACAGGATACGTACCTCAATGTGATTGGCGAAGAACCGATCCTTCAAGCTGTGGTCAACTGTTGGAGCAGTCTCTGGACAGCGCGGGCGATTGGTTACCGTATGCGGAATCATATTCCACATGACGAAGCAGCGCTCGCTGTGGTCGTGCAAGATATGGTGCAGAGCGACGTCTCGGGTGTGCTGTTTACGGCGAATCCGCTCACGGGGGCGTTGAATGAATCCGTGATTGATGCGACCTTCGGGTTGGGCGAAGCGCTGGTCTCAGGGCAGGTGGAGCCGGATCATTTTGTGGTCAACTCGCTCAACGGAGAGATTAGCGGGAAGACTCTCGGGGCGAAGAAAATATCCACGCGTGGCAAAGCAGGTGGCGGCGTGGAAAGCATCGAAGACGAAGCTGCTGAAGCGCGTCAAACGCTGACAGATGATCAAATTCATCAGCTTGCGCAGACCTGTGCGCAAATCCAAAAAGAATATGGCGCGCCGCAGGATATCGAATGGGCGTTTGTAGACGGCAAGTTGTATATTTTGCAATCGCGCGGCATCACCTCGTTGTTCCCGGTGCCGCAAGTTTCGTTTGATCCGCTGCTGATCTGGATTTCGTTTGGCGCGGTGCAAGGCTTGGTTGGTCCGATCACGCCACTGGGACGTGACACCATTCGGCAGGTCGTGACGGGCGGCGGTAGATTATTTGATGTGACGCTCAAGCCCGAAGACGTGGAAGTGTTCGCGATGGCGGGCGAGCGGGTCTGGATCAAATTCAGCGACGTGATGCGGCATCCGCTGGGCAGCCGCATTTTCAAAGAGGTGTTGGGATTCATCGAGCCGAGTTCAGGTCAAATATTGCGCACGCTTTCGGCTGACCCGCGCGTGGGTGTGGGCACGGGCAAATTCAAGCTCAGCACTGCGTGGCGCATCTTCCGTTTTTTTGCGCCCATCGCGTTCGGAGCTGCGCACAACATGGCGCGACCCGAAACTGCGCGCGCCCGCTTCGATACCGATATCGAGTCGTTTCTTTCCACGGCGCAAATTCCATCTGCATCGAATCGTTTTGACCGCTTGGCGAATGTCGTTACCTTCATTCGTGAACGCATCGCCAACGTGTTTGCTTTTCTCATCCCGCGTTTTATTCCGACCTTTGGTCCGAGTGCCGCCGCGCTGGGATTGCTGTATCGACTCTCCGGCGATTCAAACCTCGCCTTGGAAGTGACGCGCGGTCTGCCAAACAATGTGACCACCGAAATGGATTTGGTCTTATGGGAAACTGCGCAGACGATTCAAGCGGATGCAGAATCAAAAGCCCGCTTCAGCGCTTCACCCGCCCCGGAACTTGCCAGCCAATATTTGAACGGGACTCTCCCCTCAGCCTCGCAAACGGTCATCACGCGCTTCCTCGATAAATACGGCGTGCGCGGCGTCGGTGAAATTGACTTTGGTCAACCGCGCTGGCGTGAAGAACCGACGCCTGTGATGCACACGTTACAAAGTTATCTGCAAATTGATTCCGCTTTTGCTCCGGATGTTGTCTTTGCCAAAGGCGAAAAAGCCGCTCAGGATGCAATTGAAAGAATCGCCGCCAAAGTCCGCAAAGAACATGGTGGCTGGCTCAAAGAAAAAATCGTGCGCGCCGCCGCGCGGAGAATCCGCTTGCTGATGGGCGCGCGCGAAAGCCCCAAGTTTTTCGCCATCCGCACGATGGGCATTGCACGCAAAGTTTTACTTGAAGCGGGGCAGGAATTCGTTGAGGCTGGGACGATTGAAACGCCGACCGATTTAATATTTTTGAATCTGGCAGAGTTGGATAAACTAGCTCAATCAAACCGCGAAGCACGCGAAGAACGCCAAGAAAAAGATTTAAATCTTAGCGCGCTTGGCGGTCTTAGCGGTTCACAAAATGATTTTGATTGGAAAGTCCTCATCGCCGAACGTCGCGCCACCTACGAACGCGAACTACGCAGAAGACAAGTTCCGCGCGTATTGGCGAGCGATGGACGCGCATTCTACGAAGGCATTGGCTCAGAGACGGATACAGGCGACCTCATCACAGGCAGTCCTGTTTCACCAGGCGTCGTCGAAGGGATTGTGCATGTAGTGCTTGACCCGCGCGGTACGCAACTCGCTCCCGGCGAAATCCTCGTCTGCCCAGGCACTGATCCGGCATGGACTCCATTATTCATGGCTGCCGGAGGACTCGTCACTGAAGTCGGCGGCATGATGACGCATGGCTCGGTCGTCGCACGCGAATATGGCATCCCTGCTGTGGTGGGAGTCCATCAAGCGACCATCAGATTAAAAGATGGGCAGAAGATTCGCGTCGACGGCACACAGGGAAAAATTATGGTTCTGGAGTAGGGTTCATTCACAAAAATCTTTGTGGTACGATTCTTGTATGAATTTCTCAACAATCACCGATGACCTCTTCATCGGTAGCATGCCCTCCGTGAATCAATACGATCAATTGCGCGAACTTGGCGTGCAGCTTATTATCAACATGCGCTTCTCGCTGGGTCCCAGACCTGATTCGCATCAAATCCCCATCCACACTTTGTGGCTGCGCTCCGTCGATAGCCCCTTCTTCCCGATCGCGATTTCAAAATTGATGCGTGGTGCGCAAGCCGCGCTTGAAACAATCCATGAAGGTGGCAAGGTCTACGCTCATTGCGCCTATGGACGTCACCGCGGCGTGGCGATGGGCGCGTGCATTCTCATCGCGCAGGGTTTTGATCCGCAATCTGCGATGCAACTCATCAAAGAGCGCCGCTTGGTCGCCGATCCGTTTGCATATTACATCCGCCCGCGCATTTTCAAATTTGCACGCGAGTGGAGCAAGTGGTCAAATCATCAAATTTGAATTTCAGCCCCGTGACTTGATATCCCTAAATTAAATATCCTTGCTGTAAGTCCTGCCGCCTCAAACGCACGCTTCATCGACTCCCCGATCCCTGCTTCGGCTTTCGATGAAAATGCGATCAAGCTAGGGCCCGCTCCCGACAATGCTACCGCTGAGGCACCAGCCTCTTTTGCCGCCACCATCGCAGCTTCCGCGCCCGGAATTAATTTCAGGCGATACGGTTGATGCAGTGTATCGGTCATTGCTTTGCCGAGCAATTCCAAGTCTCCATTGCGAAAGGCTTCCGTCACCAACACTGCGCGACTGATATTATGCACGGCATCTTTCATTGAAACTTTTTCAGGCAACGCCGCGCGCGCTTCTTTGGTGGGCAGGTGATAATCAGGTAATACGGACGTGATGTATATGGGTGGAGCGTTTTCCGCAACTCCAATTTTCTGTGCGATGACTTTGCCCTCATCCAAAGTTGAAACGACCAATCCGCCCATTAACGCCGGTGCCACGTTATCAGGATGTCCCTCCATCTCAGAGGCAAGACCTAATACCTCCTCTTTCAACAGAGGGTTACCTAACAACGCATTTGCTGCCAATAAACCGGTCAACGTTGCCGCAGCAGACGACCCTAGCCCTGATGAGAGCGGAATCTGATTGACGCAGTCCGCATGGAATTGTGGCAACGAACGTCCTGCAAATTCCGCTAGTCGCTGTGCAGCGCAGAAGATAAGGTTATTTTTGTCGTTTGAAAGCTTATCCTCACCTTCGCCTTTAACCCGTATAGAAAACTCGATTGCCAGTGTGATGGCTGTCTCGTTCCATAGATCCAATGCCAGACCCAGGGAATCGAATCCGGGTCCGAGGTTGGCAGAGGTGGCGGGAACTTTGACTAAGAGTTTCATAAAGACATTTTAAACACAAAGGACACGACGGACACAAAGAAAATCTGAAGGAAGGTTGTTCGCTCGTAGATCATCCACCTTAATGGACTTTGTGTCCTTTGTGGTAAAAGATTTTATCCTAATATTATTTCTTCCAACGCATCCAACTGTGGCGGCACGATCTGTGGTTTCTGCATATCCTTTGTGATGATATCGGGGTCTTTCATACCATGACCGGTGCAGATCGCAACGATCCGTTTGCCTTTCGGGTTCAACCTTCCATTTGCGATTTCATGTGCCAAACCAGCGAGTCCGGTTGCAGAGGCAGGCTCAACCCAAATCCCTTCGAGTTTCGCCAGCATCTTTTGCATATCCAAAATTTGTTCATCTGTCACCGCGATGATGCGCCCATTTGATTCTTCTGCAGCTTGGATGGCTTGTTCGCCGCGCGCCGGCTTCCCAATTCGAATTGCGGTCGCGACAGTCTCAGGATTATCTACGGGATGCCCCAACACGAGCGGTGCAGCGCCCGCAGCCTGGACTCCCAACACTTGCGGCAAGCCCGTAGATTTCAAATCGTTGTATTGCTGGAAGCCTGCCCAATATGATGTGATATTACCTGCATTGCCCACCGGCAAACATAACCAATTCGGTGCAGAATTCAACACATCGCAAATTTCAAACGCTGCGGTCTTCTGTCCCTCAATGCGATAAGGGTTGATCGAGTTTACTAAACAAATGGGATGTTTGTTTGTGATTTGCACTACCATCGTTAATGCATCATCGAAAGAACCATCAATTTGAATCACCTGCGCGCCATAAGCCACTGAACCGGCGAGTTTCCCTGCGGCAACTTTGCCTTGTGGAATCAACACGATGGATTTCAACCCGGCGCGTGCTGCATATGCTGCAGCCGATGCGGCGGTGTTGCCGGTTGATGCGCAAATGACCGTCGTCGCGCCACGTCCCAATGCTTCGCTGACTGCAGCGGTCATTCCGCGGTCTTTGAAAGAGCCGGTGGGGTTGAGGCCTTCATACTTGATGAAGAGCTCAAAGCCGCCACCGAGTTGGTGGGATAAATTGTCCGCTTTGATCAAAGGCGTGTTGCCCTCGAGCAGGCTCACAATCCGCGTGTGAGGCGGGAGGTCGAGGTATTGTCCATATTTGTGGATGAGTCCCTGATAGTTCATGCGCGCAAGTTTAGCATAAAAATAAAACTCCCGCTTATGCAGGAGTTTTTCTTTATCATCTTAGCCCTTCAACGGTGGCGCATCCTTATCGTACACAAACACTTGAACATCCATCCCATCAGTATTCAAGAGATTGATCGCTGGCTGAAAGGTTGCGACCTTGATCCTCTCCATATCTCCGGCGGGTGCATACACACTTAAACGTGCCTCTTCATCAGACATCTTCACGGATTTAATTTCTGCGCTCTCGCACGCACCTTTGATTATGTCGATCATTTGTTTGATGGCATCATCGATAGACATACGCAACTCCCGTAAGCACAAAGATTATAGTTTTATTTCGCCATGTTCGCAACCGTCACGCCCGCGCCACCTTCATTTTCTTTCGGCTCCTCGAACGATGCCACATACGAACTTTCCTTCAATGCCTTACGCACTGCATCGCGCATCTTGCCGGTCCCTTTGCCATGCACGATGCGTACGAACAACAAGCCCGCCGAATACGCACGCTCCAAATATTTCTCCAGCTCTTCGAGACCTTCATCTACCAACTTGCCGCGCAGATTGATTTCAATGCCAGGCGACTTTGTATTAACCGCTGCACGCGGTGCGCTGGCGGCTTCCTGTTTTTCTTTGGGACTTTCTACTTCGTGACCTTTTCTTTGCAAATCGACGAGTCTGGCTCTCACGCGCAAACTTCCAATTTGGACTTCCGCATCGGACTCACCCAAAGCTGTCACCACACCTTCAGCATTCAACGTGCTGACCGTGACTCGTTCGCCCAATCTCAATGTGCCGGTTGGGCGTTCAATGTTCGATACCTGACGTGCCACCGGTGCTTCCACCTTTTGTTCAATGACTGCGATTTTCTCTTCAATCGCCTGAATGGCTTCCAATGGCTGCTTGGCTTTTTTGAGTTGTGACTTCAATGAGTCGATGTTGCGCTTGAGAACTGCTACTTCCAATTCGCCTTCGGCGCGAGCTTTGGCTAATACGTCACGGCGTTCGTCCTCGATCTTTTCCAAACGCTTGTCGATCTCTTTGGTTTGCGTTTCCAGGCGGATGCGAGCTTTTTCCAACTTCTCGCGTTCGCGTGAAGTGCGATTGCGTTCCTTGCGGATGTCATCGAGCAGTTTGTCGGCGCGCAAGCTTTCAGGGTTGATGTCGTTTCTCGCAGCCTCAACAATTTTCTGGTCGAGTCCGAGGCGGGTGGCAATGGCTAACGCGTTGGAACGGCCGGGGAGTCCGATCGTTAATTTATAAGTCGGGCGCAGAGTCTTGATGTCGAATTCCAAAGAGGCGTTGACCACGGCTTCGGTGGAATGCGCAAACATTTTGAGTTCGGGATAATGCGTGGCGACGAAAGTTGTGCAGCCGCTTTCGAGCAGGTGATTCAGAATAGCGCGTGCGAGTGCTGCGCCTTCCTGTGGATCAGTGCCGGAACCAAGTTCATCAAAGATGACGAGTGAACGCTGATCAATATGTTTGAGGATGCGAATAATATTTGTGATATGACCACTGAACGTGCTGAGCGACTGCTCAATGGATTGCTCGTCGCCGATATCAGCATAGACTGCGTGGAAGCAGGGCAGCTCCGAGCCGCTTTGTACTGGAATGTGCAATCCGCTTTGCGCCATAAGCACGAGCAGACCAACGGTTTTCAGCGAGACAGTTTTGCCGCCAGTGTTTGGTCCTGTAATCACAAGTGCGCGCGTGCCAGGTTTTGGATCAATATCAATCGGGACAACGGTATTTGAATCGAGCAGGGGATGGCGAGCACGCATCAAGCGAATGAGTGTTGGGTTTTCAACTTTTTGTTCTTGATTTTCATGTTTAGCTGACCGTTGACCGCCAGGCGCTTTAAGCTGATGAAGGATTGGCTCTGATGCTTTCAACTCTTCTGCGTATTTCGCTTTTGCGAAAATCAAATCAAGCACGGCAAGATTTTCAACACCATACGTGAATTCTTCGCGATATTCACCGACTTGCATAGAGAGTTCATGTAATATTCGGCGTTCTTCATCGCGCTCCTGCAATTGCAGTTCGCGCATGGAATTGTTCAACTCAACGATAGGTAACGGTTCCACGAACAATGTTGCACCACTGGAGGATTGATCATGGACGACCGCTTTGATTTGCCCTTTGAACTCTGCACGCAATGGAATGACATAACGTCCATCACGCTGGGTGATGATGGGTTCTTGTAACTTGTTTGCAGACTCGGTGAGATAGCGTTGCAAGCGTGACATCAAACGGTCGTGCGCGATCTTGATCTCGCGTCGTAGTGTGCCGAGTTTGGGCGAAGCGGAGTCCAACACTTCGCCGCGGTCGGAGAGGATGCGCGTGATCGCATCGACAATGCCATGCGATTCGGGGAGTCCAGCCGCGATCTGTGCGAGACGTGGATACTCATCCGCTTTGCGTTCAAGCGATTTTTTGATTTCGCGGCAAGAGATCAACGTAGATTTGATGTCCAGCAGTTGTTGCGGGTCGAGCACGCCGCCGCGTGCTGCCAGGTCTACGGCGGGGCGGATATCATGTGCACCGCCAATGCCAATATCGCTGGTGGTGAATAAATTGCGCGCTTCGGTGGTTTCGTTGAGCAGGCGTTGAGCTTCGTCAAAGTTCGCGGTAGGTTGTAATGCCAAAGCCAAATCCATCGAAGCAGAGAAATCGCAAAACGATTTCAGCCGCTCGAGGATCTTGTCATATTCGAGAACGTGCAGAGTTTTCGTGTCCATTACGAGGGGAATTTAACCACATAATGGGTTATTAGAGAATGGAAAGGGGAGAATAGAGATTTACAGGGGAATAATAGCAAAAGGATTGCAAACGCAGTAGCCCTTAAGTATCCTCTTACAGAATAGTTGGTGTAAATTTAACGTATTCTAATTTGGGAATACTAGACTTGCACAAGCAGTCGCCCCAAGGTGGAGTTTGATGGAGGGGCTCTCAAAAGTCGAAGTCGACGCTGATGACACAGCATCGACTTCTTCGTACAAGCCAAACGTGCCTGGAGGACACAAATGACTCTATTTAATAATAACACTTGGATGTCGTGGCCACAAGTAGGGGTGTTAGCCAGGGTGCCGAAAATCTCAACGCTTCAGCCAGAATTTTATCCTGCTCAAGGCCCTATTGCCTGATTCCTGGTTATAGATAAGCGCTCTCGAAATATTATCGAGGCATTATTAACCTTTGGAATCACAAATGCAGAGCATTGACCTGGCAACAAAATTTAAATCTAAAAAAGTAAGACCCCTACTATATATTGCGTTTATCAACGCCCTTGCAAGTGACCAAACGCAATATATCAAAGACAGGAGAGTCTAATGTTTACACCAATCCGAAATACTTTGCGGAAGTTATCGACCTGGCAACGCCTCACATTAACTATGATCTTGATCGTCACAAACTTTGCTACGATTATGCTGGTGAATGCTGCGCCAATCAAAGCAGATATTCAACCATCATTCCCGATTCGGGCTGCTTTCTACTATCCATGGTTTTCTGAAGCCTGGAATCAACAAGGTTTTAATCCTTTCACCAACTATACCCCCTCACTTGGCTTTTATGACTTGACGACTCAGACCATCTTAAGTCAAGAGATTGCGATGCAATATGCCGGTATTCAAGCGGGTATCGCCTCATGGTGGGGACAGGGGACGAAAACGGACAGCCGAATTCCAGCTCTGCTCCAGACTGCCGCGATAACATCCTTCCGATGGACGATTTACTATGAGCCGGAAAGTCTGGGCGATCCTTCTGTTAGTCAACTCACCAATGATTTGACCTACATCCGCGATCATTATGGCAATGATCCCAGTTTCCTTCGTATTGGAGGCCGTTTCGTTGTATTCGTTTATGCAGACGGCGCTGATGCCTGCGGAATGGCAGACCGCTGGAAGCAAGCCAATACTGTGGGTGCTTATCTGGTGCTCAAGGTCTTTAGTGGTTATGCCACTTGCGCCAGCCAGCCAGATGGATGGCATCAATACAGCCCAGCAGTGGCAGCAGACAATCAAAAATCCCACTCGTATGCGATTGCGCCGGGCTTTTGGAAAAAAGGTGATACCGTGCGCCTCGCCCGTGATCTCACCAGATGGAATCAAAATATTCGCGACATGATTGCATCCGGGGCGCCATTCCAACTGGTCACAACCTTCAATGAGTGGGGTGAGGGTACCTCAGTTGAGTCTGCAGTTGAATGGGCTAGCGCGTCAGGGTATGGCGCTTACCTAGATGCCTTGCATAACAATGGCGGCGTACCAAGTCAGCCAACTGCAACTACGGTCTCTTCCCAGCCAGCTGCGACTTCAACAGCGTTGTCATTACCTATTGCAACCTCAAGTTCTTCTTCAACCACGCTTAGTTTTATTGCTGAAGCAGATGCACAAGTGAAAGAGGCCAGCCCTAATGCGAACTACGGAAAATTCAAAACTCTTCTGATAGATGGTGCAACCGATCCTGATGTAGATGGTTACCTGCGCTTTACAGTAAGCGGCATATCGGGTCCGATTCAAAGCGCCAAGTTAAGAGTCTTTGATACGACCAATGCCTCCAACAATGGCCCAGCAGTCTACGGCACAACCAATGTATGGACCGAGACCGGTATTACTTGGAACACACGCCCAGCACGCACCAGTGGTGCGGTGGATAATAAAGTTGCCATCGCAACTACATCATGGGTGGACTACAATGTGACCGCGTTAGTCACTGGAAATGGAACGTATAGTTTCGACCTTGGTGCGGATAGCACTGATGGTGCAACATTTTCATCGCGCGAGGGCAGTGCGCCTCCTCAATTGGTGATAACTTTCGGTACTGGAGGTGGCTCTGCTCCAACAGCGGCTTCATCGGCAACGCTTATTCCGACTCAATTGGCGAGTCCGACGAGCACGTTTACTAGTGTGCCAGCCACCATCCCTGCCTCGACTCAAACAGCAGGAATAAGCGTTGC
>Ga0209131_1003336_pt1 | contig 10687 bp, 8 predicted proteins | sample GraSoi_2013_40cm_FD_185826 | JGI IMG/M metagenome (GOLD analysis project Ga0209131, IMG submission 185826) | Grasslands soil microbial communities from the Angelo Coastal Reserve, California, USA - Sample 9_17_2013_40cm (SPAdes) (version 2) | ecosystem: Environmental > Terrestrial > Soil >...
TGGACCATTGCCACACGCGCCTGCTCCATCGAGGAGGAAGCGAGCGCCGGAAAACCGATCACATCGCCGGCCGCATAAATATTCGGGATATTGGTCTGATACAACTCATTGACCTTGATCAGGCCGCGCGAGCCCAGCTCCACACCAAGGGACTCCAATCCCAGGCCTTCTATATTTCCCTGCCGGCCTGCTGGGAATAACGCGATGTCACAATCCAGCTTTTGACCTTCCGGCAGCAGTAAGGTGACATGATCGTCATGCGCTTCAAGCGCGGCCTTCCAATCAATGAACATGAATTGCACCCCGGCTGCTTCCATCCCTGCTAATAGAACTGCAGTGATCTCATCGTCGATAAAGGCGAGCAGTTTTTCGCGCGGCGCAATCAATGTGACCTTCACGCCGAGTGCCGCGAAAATGGATGCATACTCCGAAGCGATCACGCCTCCGCCGATGATGCCCATGCTCTTTGGGATCGCGTCGATCTCAAGGATGGTATCCGAATCGTGGATCAGGGGATGATCGAAATCGATTCCCTCTGGATGAAAAGGAGCGGAACCGCTTGCGATCAAAATGACATTGCTCTTGAGATCCACCTGCTCGCCAGAAGTTTTCACCACATGGACCGTATGCGCATCCTTCAGGGATGCAACTCCCTGGATCACTTCTATCTTATACTTGAACAGGTTGTTGTTGATGATGTCCCATTCCTCCTCAACGACAATTTGCTTGCGATACATGAAATCCTTGACCGAAATGCCCTCTTTCAATGAATAATCGATCCCATATAACCCGCGTTGAAGCAGGCCGGAAAAATATAACGCCGTCTCACGCAGAGTCTTCGATGGAACCGTCCCGGTATTGATGCCCGCCCCACCGGGATGTGGCGCCTTCTCGATCAACGCAACCTTTTTTCCAAAGTAGGCGGCCTCGGCGGCACCCTTCTCGCCGGCCGGGCCGGAACCGATCACCACCAGATCGTAATCCATACTCATCATCGCTCCTTTTTCATTTCTTAACCGCAATGTTTTATCTGGAATATATTTCTCGATTATAAGCCTGGTATGAACTGTTGCTTTACATATTTCCACAGTAAAAGAGACCGGCCTTTTCCAGGCCGGTCTCTTTTACATTTTCTTCATGACAGATGGAGTGACTTTTTAAACGCGGGCTCCAGCTGGAAGCGCGCGATCCAATCGTCGCAATCGTTCTGCCGGTATTGCAGGCGGCTGCGATATGTGTGACTCAAGGATATTCAAAATGCCTGTATCAACCGTCTCGTCGAATTTGCGCGCAAACAAGCCGTCGCTGGCCATCAGGAAAGCGGCATCCTTTGAGATGAAATCCCTCGGGCGCAGTTTGATCGTTCCCATGGGTACCCAGTCGATCGCCCTCTTGTCGTCGTTGACGATGGTTCCCTCGTAACTGGTGTTCATGATCACTGTTTGAAAGAATCCTTCATCGGCGATGAACGTGTTTTGATAGAACTTCTTGAAGCGGTCGACCTCAGGACTATAGGATACAAATTCACAGAATTTTCGACTGAGGATCATCCATTGGTTGCCAATATAGGGAGTGACCCCTCGAAGGAACGGGCGTTTAAGAACCGGGGTGTCCACGATGTCATCCCCAGACTCGGTGACATAGTTTTCGATCCGCGATAATGTGTCCGGGCGGACTTTGCTCTGGTTCGCCACTTTGAGGAAATCCTTCCCACGATTGTTGCCGAGGAAATTATGGATGTATGTCTGTGACTTTAGAGGGAAATCTTGCGCGCTCAGGTTGATGAAGAACTCCCATTTCGAACCCATCTTCAACAATTCTTTGATACCTCGCAATTCGGCATCCACCAGGCTGTATCCTCCCCAGATTGCCTTTTCGCTTTTCAGCAGGGAGGCATTGGGATAAGCCGACAGAAATTCCTGGATTTCCGTGTGTAATGCAGTTCCTGATCTCTTATCCACATGGATCAGGTAATGGTTGGCCGGGTGATAAATCGCCTTGAAGAGCCTTTTGAATTGATTGGGGTACCGATGTACCAGGATGAGGTATGCGATCATTTTAATCTCCGAAGTTCTTGATCTTTCCAATCATTCATCGGAGGCTAACCCTGTCTGCACACTCATTCATGAGCGAGCAGACAGCTTTCCCTTAATGATCAGGAAGACACTATAAAATACAAATTGTGATGGTCGAGATGGAAACAACGGAACAGACGCCGGAGAATATGAATATTCCCAGGCAGAGTGGCACCCATTTATTGCATATAGCAATAATTACCGCCCGTTAGAATGGCGGCAGCGAGTTCCGTTTACTTCTAAAACTGTAATAACTCAAGGAAGATCGGCCGATAAAATAATGCATCCCCGTAACGAAAGGCCCATACACAGATTCGACTGTATAAACTTGATGACAGGATTATAGCACACTATTTTGCGTCAGAATTTTTTGCAGGTCGTTTTCCACATCCTGCCGTGCGCGGATTGCAATGGGTGCCCTGAGAAAATTTCGAAGTGTCTCTTCCTTTTTGTTGCGGCGATAATAATCGCGGAACAGATCAATGGCCGGTATCGTTTCGCCCTGATAAGTTTCAATCATTACATCATGGTCTGCTTCGACTGTTCCTTCACGGATCACGCGGCAATACAAGCCGGGACGTTCCGCCTTGCGAAATCGTTTTACGAACAGCGGGTCTCCCATTCGTGCCGCAAACGTGGCACAGGGGATGCGCGGCGCAGTGACTTGCAGAGTCACCTCGCCGATGTGCAGGTAATCTCCGATATTGAATTTGCTGCTTTCCAATTCTGAAACGGTCAGATTGTCGCCGAAAGTTCCGGGGCCAATTTCCTTCCCGAACTCGTGTGACCACCATGCATAATCCTCGCCGCCATAGACGTAGACGGCCTGGTCTGGCCCGCCATGATCTTTCTCACTGGCGATGAAATCCCCTTTGATGCCAAGAGTCATAACCTGGGCGGGACCTTGGATCGGGAGCTTGTAAATCCCGGTGATTTCGATCCGGTTTCCATTTTGCTGGCTTCGTTCTTGTCCGATGTTGATGCTGGTTAATTTCATGATTTATTCTTTCAATGATCTTATTGTATGCCGGCGATTGGGATTGAAACGATGAGGGAGAGAAACGATATGACGACACCGATCACCACCCCTGCGATGACCGCAACGACAACAGCCAATACCTTGTTCCAATTGAATTTCGTGATCGTGAGATTAGTGAGCCACCAGGCAAATACCCCGGCGAGGATTGTCCCCACTCCCTGACAGACCACTGAGATAGCCATGGCAGTAATTCCCTTGCTCTCACTTGCGCCGTTGAGCGCCAGCATCGATACAAAAAGGGACAAGATCGCAAAGACGACGAGCAGAATGATGGTCGAGACGGCGGAAATGATGGCAGGTGTTTTGTTTAACATGTTTTCCATCCTTATATCAATTGATTATACATCTCCACCCTCTTCCATCAGACTTTCATTAATCTCCCATAGTTCCAGTTTCACGTTTGACCATTCAAACTACTCCGTCAACGGGCAAGGACTCAAGATGCGATAGCCAGTTGCCTTTTCATCGCCGCGTAAATTTTCAAGACAGCCATCAAATACCTTTAATATATATTTAGTTCCAGATTCTTCTGCATACCAATCTGGAATGACGATAAAACGGAGATTGATAGATTTGACCAGGTCATCCCGTATTTGTTGGTCATACGTAACGTCTTCGGCACTATAGCTTGCTCCCTGTTCGACCTGCGCGAGTCGTCTGATGATCGGCAGTCGAACGTAGGCTTCAAAAATATAATTTGGCAGGGGTGAAATATGCGAACCGATCAGAGGCCGGGCAGTGATCGTTTGATAATACATTGCTCGTGGATTCCAGGCGCCGAGACTCCTAAAGCTATCGTTGATGGCAAATGGCATGTCGAGGACGGAGCCATCAGAAGAATCCTGTGCAATCGTTTGATAAACCAACGGCACTGAACGATCTCCCAAAACCAGGGGGATCGGAAGATATTCAAAGAGTATGATCAGGCCAGCAAAGGCATTAATGAATAAAGAGTATTTCTTCCAGTTTTGCGCCGCCCACGATAAGACCTGACCCACAATCACAGCCAGTGACATGATCCCCATGATGATCCACCTGCTGGGGACACGCGCCTCCCGGAAAAAAGGAATCTCTACAAACCATTGATAAGGAAGGGGGAATATATCGTGGCCGCGCCAGTGCAGAGTGGGTCCAAGAGCGAGCAGGAAAAATATCCAGAAAGCCAGAATCCACCAGCGCGTTTCGATTGGCCATCTCTTTAACATAAACGTCGCAATGATCATAAGAAGTATCGGGAGCATGCCGAGATATACAGTATGTTCGGCAAATTGAGTATTCCATGTTCTGCTTATCCGTTCGGCCCAAGCGCCAAATAATGGATGCTGAATGCTGGGTGTTATGAAACCAGCAAGATCAGCGGAATAAGTCTCGAGCATTTCCGCTCCCGCAGGCCGATTTGTCAACCCGCCTTGTGATAGTCCCCAGAACAATAATCCAACAAAAGGCAGATGGATCAAGAGCGCACTCCCAATCAATGAGACTGCTCTCACTCGCGTTTTTGATCTCTCAGTATTGACGATGAGCTGAAATAAAATCAGCAGCCCGCTCCAGGTAAACAGATAGAGCGAGTAATAGACATCCGTGAGCGAGGTCATTAACGCCAATAAAGCGGCGAGTACCAACTCCATTCGGCCGCCATCGCGGAAGTATCGCAGCATATACAATGCGGCGAACGGAAACCACTCGATGGTGATCAGGCTGTAATGGCCGGAGAGATGAGCAAATCGATAAGGTGTGAAGGCATAGACCAGACCGGCGATAAAACTCGCACGTTCATCTCCAGTCAAATCATAAGCAAGCAGCCACATACCCAGACCAGACAGGCTGAAGGAAAACAGGGTCAATAGATTGTTTGCAATGACAAGATCGAATACGGATTGAAGCGGTAAAGCCAGAATTGCCCTGCTGAATGAATGGAAAAAAACCAAATTTATCTTGTAAGGAGGCAGCAGCAGGTTGGTCTCAAAAGGCGAACCGTGTAACAATCCATAACGAAATTGCCAAATGCCCCAGAGACCTACGCTACCCTCACCACCCCAGTCCGGAGTGTGTGTTGTGAAATGCAGTATCCACGGCCAGGTCATTACAAAAGTAATGATTCCATACACGCCTAATATGGAAGCATTACGCAACGCAAATTTTGTATTCAATGGCGGCATTATACCTTTCCATTCATCATCAGACTTTCATTAACCTCCCCATAGTTCCAGTTGCACATTGGCCAAATTGGTCGTATAGTCTCACTGTACTCTAATTTCCATTCTCTATTCATCTACTCTTCAGGAGTCTTACCTTATGTGGCACGGTGGTGGTTGGTTTGCATATATGCGTTCAGGGGATGAGAAGCCGAAGGTCACGCGGCAGTTATTGCTGCGCGTGCTGACCTATGCGCGCGGCTATTGGTGGCATATCGCAGGTATGCTCGTGACGATCCTGCTCACGACAGCTCTCTCACTGCTTACGCCGCTGATCTTCCGTAACATGATCGACGTAGTCATTCCTGCGAAGGACGTGAACCGACTCATTCTGTTGGCCGTCTCTTTGTTGATGATCCCTGCCTTAACCGGCGGGGTCAATGTCATTCAGCGACGCTTGAACGCCATGGTCGGCGAGGGCGTGATCTATGACCTGCGTTCGACCCTTTTTGCGCGGCTGCAGCGCATGTCCCTGCGATTCTTCACGAACACAAAATCCGGAGAATTGATGAGCCGTCTCAACAACGACGTGGTCGGAGCGCAGAATGCCATCAGCAACACCATTGTCAATATCGTTACGAATTTGGTCGAGACTGTTGCGTTGTTGATCGTCATGCTCACCCTCGAATGGCGCCTGACGATCATCAGTGTGTTGATCCTTCCCTTGTTCATCATCGCCGCGCAGAGATTGGGCCTCGTACTGCGCGATATTGCGCGCGAAGCGATGGACTTGAATGCGAAAATGAACGCGCATATGAATGAGACTCTCAATATCGGCGGTGCACTGCTGGTTAAATTATTCGGCCGGTCGTTACAGGAGGAACAGCGGTTCCGTGAACGCGCCGCGGGCGTGCGCGATATCGGCGTCCGTCGTGCAGTGGTTGGTTCGACGTTCTTCGTAATCTTCGGTCTCATCACCGCGGTCGGCACTGCACTGGTCTACGGGCTCGGCGGTTGGTATGTCATCCAAGGTTCGTTCACCATCGGTACCATCGTTGCCTTCGGCGCCTATTTGGGTGATCTCTATGGCACGCTTCAAGGTCTCGCGGGCGCGCCTGTTGAATTTTCAACGTCAATGGTCAGCTTCGAACGTGTCTTTGAACTGATCGATCTTCCGCAGGATATTATCGAAAAAGAAAATGCAATTGTTCTTCAGGATGCGAAAGGTGAACTCCAGTTTGATAACGTTTCCTTCAACTATCACATCGATACAACATTACTGTTGAAGGATGTCAAACGCTACGGAAAAATGGAAGACGTGGGCGCGGTCTTATCATTATCAGAAAAAAGTAACGGCAAGAAAAAGGATGAAGCGACCGCATCCGGCGACGGGGAGTCTGACACGGTCTCTCAGGCACGCGAAGTCGCCTTGGAAGGAATCTTCTTTACCGCGCGTCCAGGACAGTTGGTCGCGTTGGTAGGCCCATCCGGCGCCGGTAAAACCACGCTGACGTATCTCATCCCGCGATTATATGATCCCACCAGCGGGGTCATCCGCATCGATGGCCGCGACGTGAAAGAACTCACGCTTGCTTCGCTTGCGAACGCGATCGGTATGGTGACGCAGGAGACATATCTCTTTCACGATACCATCCGCACAAATTTAACGTACGGTCGCCCCGATGCCACACACGCCGAGGTGGAGGCCGCTGCGCGCGCTGCCAACATCCATAACTTCATCATCGATCTGCCCGATGGTTACGACACCATTGTGGGTGAGCGCGGCTATCGTTTAAGTGGCGGCGAAAAACAACGCATCGCGCTCGGGCGCGTTATTCTCAAAGACCCGCGTATCCTCGTGCTGGACGAAGCCACCAGCAGCCTCGACAGCGAATCCGAGGCGCTGATTCAAGATGCTTTGAAACGCGTCATGGCAGGACGCACGAGCATCGTCATCGCGCATCGCTTGTCCACGATATTAGCTGCTGATTTAATCTTGGTTATGGATCGTGGGAAGATCGTCGAACGCGGTACACACGACGAATTACTCTTACAAAATGGGCTATATGCTCAATTGTATGAAACGCAGTTTAAGAGGGAAAGAGTATAATTTTAACCAACACAAACAAAGTACCAGGGGCGGACAACTGTCCGCCTTTTTTGATTCTTATTTCTCATAATAAATAAAAAAATTATCCACAATTAATCTGTAACCACTTGTGCTCGTGAATATTCCAACATCCTTGGATTGAAGGGGATTGATATCAGAGAATGTAGATACCAAGTCGCCATTAATGTACAGTTGAATATTGCCATTATCAAAATGGACACCAAGCATATTAGGTTGTGGATAAGGCCTTAGTTCAGCTTTTGAATGCGGGATGAGCTCGTCCCAGTTAGCCGAGTCGAATTTCATAAGATGGAAACTTGCGCTGCGCGGCCAGACTTCGAACAGATAAAATGTGTTAACAGATTTGCTTATAGCAAAAATCAAGCCAAATGAAGACATACTATCTGTATCTGTTGAGAAGTCTGCTTGAAGATAGTATTTTGGACGTCGTGGATTAAATTTGTTGCTTATACCAATGGTAAACGGGTAGTCAGGATTTGATTGAAGAATTAATTTTCCGTTTATTATCTGGAGCTTTCCATAAGGATAATACAGGCCCCAATCGTTCTTGTTTGATGAAAAATCCTCGTATATCGCATTGCTCTTATCGGCCGGCTCCTGAACAAGGATATGAGGTGTAGGAAATGTAGTAGGCGTGGATGTAGAAGATTTTCTGAATTCATTTTCTTTGTATCCTGCGATTATTGTAACGTCAAATACCAAGAAACATAACAATACTAGACATGCTCCTGCGAGGAAAGTAATTGGCCTTAGTTTCGGAGTTTCTTTAGTGATTTGATCATTCATTTCATTATTTCCCAGATGTTTTTATGATCAAATTATCCACAATTAATTTGAAACCAGAGTTGCCGGCGCAAAAACCAAAGCCCCCCAATTGAAACGAACGAACGGACTCAGTATAAGAATCGACTATTTCACCATTAATATATAATTCCACATCATTTCCATTAACAAAAATACCAAGCGTATTAATGGACGGAAATGATTTTATTAGATTGCTGTCTCTGCTTGTTCGAAGAGACCAGTTGTCTGAAACATGATGATATAAGTAGTATTTTCTTGCCTCCGTATTAATCTCGAAAAAGAAGAAACTGTTTTGAGTTTTAAGTCGATTAAATACAATGCCAAAACCTTGATCTGTTGCTAAACTTGTTGAAAGGTCGGCCTGAATGAAATAAGATTGGTCTCCAATGGCGCATAACTGACATTCAGCGACGGCAATGGTATTTTCCTTTAGTGATTGTATTAACAACTTCCCATTTTCAACTTCAGTTTTTGATGTATCGTCCTGATACCCCCATTGATAGCGGTCATCGATAAAATTATCGCTGATTAATTTTTCATAGCCCTGCCTATCACCTAAAGGAAAGTGGGGTGTTGGGGTTGTTGGTGGGAGGCTTGCAGCAAAGACGTTTGTTGGAGCAGGTCCCTCCTGGAAAAAGCTAAGGTAATAAATAACAATGCAAAGCATATACGATATGCAAAGGAGGAAAATATAACCAGCTCCAACAAAAACTTCTATGGTGTAATCAAAATATTTTTTTGGAGTTTCATCCATTGTTGTTATTTAGCTCCGGCAGCATTTATATGCCTTTATGATCTACCCACAATAATCCGTGCTAAGAAATAGTATAGCACCACTAAAATCTTTAGAAGGAAGACGTACGAAAACCGCCGTTATCTTCTTTTTTGCAGTCCTCAGCGAAGTGACCGCCACCACGTCGCTGAAATTTACGGAGGGATTCACAAAACTTATTCCTAGCATTATTGTTGTAATTGGTTACAGCCTATCTTTCAATTTTCAGTGCCAGTGATCTGGATCTCCCGCCATGCGACCCATGAAGGGCTGGTCACGGTTTCAATGCGGATGGATTGGATTCCCTGCCAGGGCTGAGGCGGCGCGTAGATCAATGCCAGTGAGTCAGTAGTCTCGCCCTCGAATGTGTATAACAGGATTAGATCCCCGCCGGTTCCAGGACCTTTTCCAAGTACTCGGTGAACGGTTCGGCCGGGCGGGTATTGGCTCGGAAGCAGGGAAATCTCGCGGATTTCATAAGCCGCACCCAGGTCGATCTCGATCCATTGTTGAGGACCAGCGCCGGAACTCCAGGAGGTGCCCGGGTCCCCATCCACTGCCCATTGCCCTTCATACGCCTCGACCTGGCTTGAAACCCGCACTGGTTTATTGAGCGCGAGATTCGCGCTCCGATCGGACTTAAAGCCCAATGTCGATCTATCTTCAAAATATGTTCTTATGAAGTTTGTGAATGTGAATGGAGTATCTTCGGGCAGTACGTGATCCGGTTTATCGTTCCAGGATTGGAAGATGACGTGGTCCGGCTTTCCGGATGACTGTAACTCGTAGCGCTTGACGCGTTCCCCTGCAATCGACGTCCACGCTTCGTCAGTCTTATCCTGAAAATTCCCAATGTAGATGATCCCGGTGGGGATCCCCAGTTCATCCCCATGTTTTTCGATGGCCAGGGCTTTCTGCGGCCATCTTGTGTCGCTCCAATCCATATCCAGATGCAGGAATGCAAGATCGTAACCATTGACAGCTCGGAAAGTGTCGAGCCAGCTATTGTATGCCGCCGCGTCTGCTGGACCTGTCACTGGTTCGATATCACCGATGATGACATTCGGAAAAATCAGATGGGCCTGATCGATGAAAAGATCGACATCCTTTGCTATTTTTTCTGCTGTCCAACGGCAGGCGCTCTTCCCATCATAGAAATGGCCGTAGAAATAAGGCTCGTCAAACGCAATAAAGTTAAGCTGCCCACCGGCGGATTTGATCCGTTTTAGAGTTTCAACACCTTCTTCCCCGGCAAAGCCTTCGATCTGGAATCCGCAATCGGAGGTGGGGTTCAATGGCCCCAGTTCGACTGCAAGCGCGAATCCGCGCTGACGAATTGCTTTTATTGCCGTGGTCAACTGGAATATGGAGCTGTCACGGACTGCCCAGCCGCCATACAACTTGAAGACTTGAAGAGAAGCGGAAGCCCGCTCCCATCTGGCGTCCGGTTTGAAGAGATCCATAAAATCATCCGAACCGTTGTACGGACCGCCGGGTTGAGGCGGCAATGGCGCGAACCAGTAAAGTGGATGATGATCCAGGTCAATTGGTGGTGGAGTATTGGTAATGGCGGGGATGGGGCTGGATGACGGCGTATTGCCGTGGGCGGTGGTAATTTGAGGAACATTGCATGCGCCGCAAACCAGAACGAAAAATAGCAGGAGAGATCTCAAGATTTTCATAAGATGCTCCTTCAGCCAGGATTATGAAAACTTAAAGTCATTATAGCAC
>Ga0209131_1003337_pt1 | contig 10684 bp, 10 predicted proteins | sample GraSoi_2013_40cm_FD_185826 | JGI IMG/M metagenome (GOLD analysis project Ga0209131, IMG submission 185826) | Grasslands soil microbial communities from the Angelo Coastal Reserve, California, USA - Sample 9_17_2013_40cm (SPAdes) (version 2) | ecosystem: Environmental > Terrestrial > Soil >...
CCGCCCCGACGTCGTCGGACCGATCAAGTACCGTCCGCGCGATCCGATGAATTACATTGACCTAAGTTCATTCGCTATCCCTTGCACCATACAGCCGGCCATCGTGACCAACCCCTCGTTGGCGACTGGTTTTGCTTCCGACTGTGTGCCAGGCACGCGACACTTCGGGAATGAAGGCCGCGACTCGCTACATGGTCCAGCCTTCAAGGAGTGGAACTTCGCTTTGTACAAAACTACGGCGATTACTGAGCGTTTCACCATGCAGCTTCGTGCGGATTTCTTCAACATCCTGAATCACCCGAACTTCGCCAATCCCTTTCTACCCGCATTCATCTCGGACCCAGCCGTCCACGGCTTCCAAGTTGCGAACGGAAGAGAGACAGGTGCTCTGGGAGTCCCTGGAGTATCAACTCCAATCATCACCGCCACCGGTGACGTCGGTATCGGCAACCCCTTCATCGGCGGCGGCGGTCCGCGCGGCATTCAGTTGGCCGTCAAGTTTACTTTCTAGCTTTCTATCGCCTCTTCCCCGGCTCCTCCCGCTAAAATTCGGGAGGAGCGTCTTTTTCAGGGAACTGGGGTACACTTCCACAGCATATGACTGAGAAACCTACAACCGACGAGAGGCGCTCGCGCCAGCGGACGCCGGTTCGTGTCCCGGTTAAGGTGCGTCACGAGGGCGGTGAACACGCGGGCTTGACTCGCGATCTGAGTTCATCGGGGATCTTTCTCTATTCCGAGTCGGGGATGAAGGCGGGCTCGAAACTGGAGTTGGTCATTATGCTGCCTCCTGGCCTGGGATTGGGGCCCGGCGGATGGACGCTCTGCGAAGCCTCGGTCGTGCGCGTGGAGGAATCGGAAGGCAAGGGGATGGGCATTGCCGCTACCATCGACCGCATCGATTTGTTGCCGGAGATCAGCTGAAAGTCGATAGGTTGAGTTCAACGCCAAGCTGCCATCGGGCGCCTTTTCTCAAGTTGATCCGGAGGGAATCGCAAATAGTTTGTTCATAAGATAAAAAGATTGCTTCCCAATGCTCGTTTCTGGTGCAATAATTGCCCGCTTTAAGCGCGGCGGCGTTTGGCCGCCTTCTCCAGGTGAACCAGGTCATGTGGATTGAAAAACTTACCGATGGCGTTCTTGAAGTGGACACGCCTATCGGACCTCGATATATCGAGCCGAATCTTGTGCAACGCGCGTATCTGATTTGGACCTTCCGAAATTTCTTTTCGCTGCCGCAACAAGTTCTGCGCCCGTGGGAACGCCGATTGATTGATCGTTTGTGGAGCGAGAACAGATTCGTGTCCGCGTCCACGGCGGGTGCGCCGGACAGACCGGTCATCGGAAAAATCGAGCGGCGAGCGCCGGCTCAGGCCGAGGTTCTGCCGATTCGCAGACCGATATCCAGTTCGAACCCGGCCGTAGTGGAACAAAGCCAGGAAGCCGCCTCCGCATAATCGCGGTGGGACGCCGTGGGACCGCACTGCGTTCAGTTCAGGCCAGTGTCAAATTCAAGTTGTGTCTAATTTCAATTGGGGTTGGCCGCTCCATTCGGAGGCGTTCCGTCATCCTGCTGCGGATTGGAACGGTGCGGAGCGGAGTTGTGTGGAGCAGGCATTTCGCCGCAGGGTCCGCCATGGCCGCCTCCGAGACGTCCGCCGCCATGCCCGCCGTTGCGGCTCTCCTGACAAGAGCGCATAGCAGCCTGCTGTGCCGGCGTGATTATGGCCTCGATCTGCTGCTGTTCCTGCTGATGGATCCGCTGGATCTCCTGCCGCCTTTGCCGCGCTGAGAGCGATGAGTTCGCGCACACCGCTTCAACTTGCTGGCGCGCTTGCTGTGCAATCGCTCGGCGTTCCCGTATCGCGGACTTGGAAAGGCCCGCGACCTCCCAGCAGGGTTCGAGCCGCGGGGGTCTGACTGTTCCGGGAATGGTGGAGGGCCTGGCGCGAATGGGGGCTTGGGCAGCGGCGTTTTCGGCAAGCGCCGCCGAGAGAATGATTCCGGCCAACAGGGCTGTAAGGGCACTCTTGTTCCATGGCATAGGTCTCTCCTCCTGGAAACCCAAACCCAGGGTAGCCGCGAAAGTTGTCACCGCGATATACAAATTGAAACAGCAAGCCGCCCAATCACGCACGGGACGGCGCGAAACGGATGATATAATCAAAGTCTATTCCCACCTTGCCGCAGACGCGGGCGCGTAGCTCAATTGGCAGAGCAACTGACTCTTAATCAGTAGGTTGTAGGTTCGATTCCTACCGCGCTCACCATCCTCCCTCAACACCTTTCTCCTTCAACACCATTCTCCTTCAACACCTTTCGCGATTGTGGAGGCTGCGAAGCGGTGGAAAAGTGAGGGGCAACCAAATCTTCTTCCGCATTATCAAAGAGACTCCAAAAGACCTGCCGGCCGCGGGATTGGGTTCAAAACGATGCTAGAAATGGCGCTGCGGCGGAATAGAATATGGCCGAGAAGGGGGTAGTTCGGTCTCCGTCTGCCGAAGCGTAGCCCGGATAGCCTCGGCCGCGGTGTCCGCGCAAGCGAGCGATGAACTCCTACTACTGCAGGCTCGTCTTATCTGTCGCTGCCGCCATTCTCTGCTCCTGCGGAGGCGGTGGACATTCATCCACTGGCCCTGGCTCGACGACGGTCACCACTTGGCACTACGACAACGCGCGCACTGGTGTAAACCCCAATGAAACCATCCTCAACCTCACCAACGTGAATCCGAACATGTTCGGGAAACTGTTCGACATGGCCGCCGACGGCGCGGTCATCGGACAAAGCCTCTACCTTCCCAACGTCTCGATCCAGGGGAAGGGTAAACACAACGTGGTGTACGCAGCGACCATGCACGACTCCGTTTACGCTTTCGATGCCGACGGCAATACCGGCGCGAACGCGAGCCCGCTCTGGCAAGTGAGCCTGCTCCCTCCCGGCGCGACGCCCGTTCCCATAAGCGTGCAAGGCTGTTCCAACGTGACTGCATGGACCGAAGTTGGCGTGGTTGCGACGCCCGTTATCGACTCCGCAACCGGAACGATATATGTTGCCGCTAAGACGTATGAGAACGGAAACACGGTCTTCCGCCTGCATGCTCTTGACGTCACGAATGGCAGCGAGAAGTTCGGCGGCGCAGTGCAAATCACGGCAACCTACACCGTCAACGGCCAAACCGATACCTTCGTTCCCAATGCCGAGACGAACCGTCCCGCATTGTTGTTGACGCATGGCCATGTCTACCTGGCATTCGGATCGAACGGGTGCAATGCCTACGGCGATCAAGGATGGGTCATCTCATACAACGCTTCCACCCTCGTCCAGGAAGGCGCCTTCAACACCGAGCCCGGCAAAGCGCTGGCCTCGATTTGGATGAAAGGAGGAGGTCTCTCGGCCGACAGCGCCTCCAACATCTACGGTGAAGCCGCTGAAGGGAACCTTACGCCGGGCACGAACTTCGGCAGCAGTGTATTCCGCCTCACGCAATCAGGGAACAGCCTGCAGGTCGCGGACTGGTTCACGCCTTGGAACCAGGCTTTTCTCAGCCAGAACGATCTGGACCTCAACGACGCGGTGCTGTTACTTCCCGATCAAACCGGCTCGCATCCCCACCTCGCCGTGGCCGTGGGAAAGGAAGGCACGATGTACTTGCTCGACCGCGACAACATGGGCAAGTACTGCGCCAGTTGCACGGCCGGAGACACGCAAATCGTGCAGGAACTCCCGCAGGTGGCGAAGCACACGGGCTGCCTCGTCTATTGGAATGGGATGGTGTACTCAACGGGCACCGGATATCCCGTCATGGGATGGGCGCTCAGCAATGGCATGTTGTCGACCACGCCCGTGGTGCAAACGCCGCCGCAGGCCGGAGGACATTCTCCCATCGTTACTTCTGACGGCACGACGAACGGGATCTTGTGGCAGCTCAATGGCGCAAATCTGACGGCTTACGATGCTACAACCTTGGTCAGTTTGTATGCGATATCGCAGACAAATGGGCGTGACACTCTACCTCCGATTCCGCATTTTGCCCAGCTGATGGCGGTGAACGGGAAGATGTATATCGGGACGAACAGCGGAATTACGGTTTTCGGATTGCTCTAGGTTCACTATCAGTAGGACTCTTAATCCGCAGATTGAAGGTTCGCGATTCCTTTCCGCGCACCAATCCCTTGACTCCCTACGTAATAAAAGTTGGTAATAAGAACGGACCGTCCGAAGACGGTCCCGAATCGCTTGCGCAACGATGTTGCGGGAGGCGGGTACACAAATCCGACCCGAGTGAGTTTTCGAATCCGGCGCTCCGCCGGAAGCTCAGATGCTACTTGGCCATCGTTTTGCAGGTCTTGGAGACATGCTTCACGCTGTCTACCGTTAAGGTTTGCTGTGAGCTCGTGCCGGTACTGGCCGAACTCGACGGCGAAGTCGAGCCCTTGATCTGGACTTCGTGACCAACGTGCTCGGTCAGCTTTGAGGTATCACCCGCAAGCTGATACGTGGTCCCGGAATTATCGGTCAGGGTGAAATTCCCGTTGGAGCCCTGGAGGCAGCCCTGAACCGTGTTGCTGGAAGCCGAATTGGTCTGGTCGGCAGCCTGGTTGGATTCCGGCTTTGCAGACCCCATCTGGGAGTCTTGTTGCGCCTGGAGCCAAGTTGCCGAAAGCAAAAGAACCGCAGCTAGCATAAGTGTCTTTGACATGGGAAACGCTCCTTGTCGAAGTGGGCGTCGGGCGTAGGATGGCAATTCCTCTTAAGAAGGTTGCCGTATTTTCACCAACCTGGCCGGATTTAACGGCGGACCCGGACGCGCTTTCGCTACTGAGCCGGGATCCGTTTAGCATGGGGACGTGACGACACTAAAACGAATTGGTCTGGCGCGAGTGCTTTCAAAAATGGGCTACTGCTCGCGGTCCCAGGCGGTGGTTTTGATTTGCGCTGGACGGGTCACGCTGAACGGCCGCATCGAGCGGGATCCCGAACTGCCGGTGCGAATGCCTCAGGATCGGATCGCGGTCGACGGTTTGCCTCTCGACAAACAGACGGCGATCTACCTCCTCATGAATAAACCGCGGGGCGTGGTGGCGACCGCGTCCGATGAGAAAGGGCGCGAGACGGTTTACGATCTGCTGGAGCCGGGGTTGCCATGGGTTGGTCCCGTGGGGCGGCTGGATAAGGCGAGCGAGGGGCTGCTGCTCTTGACCAATGATTCGGAGTGGGCAGCGAAGATCACCGAGCCATCCAGTCATCTGGATAAGAGATATCACGTGCAAATCGACTGCGTTGCGGACGACAATCTGCTCGCGAAAATCGCTAGCGGGTGCGCGGTTGAGGGCAGTTCTCTTGAGCACAAACCAGCCGAGCATTTACGTGCCAAGGGGGTATGCCTTCTGCGCCACGGTGACAAGAACAGCTGGTTGGAGATTACTCTCGACGAAGGCAAGAACCGGCAGATTCGGCGTCTGCTCGAAGCGCTCAATGTTCGAGTATTGCGCCTGGTGCGAGTGTCGATCGGGCCGCTCGAACTGGGCGATCTGAAGAAGGGCTCAGTGAGACGGTTGACGGCGGATGAAAAGAATGCGATCGATCGGGAGCTGCGCTAAAGATCATTGCGGATTCCCTACGAAGAGAGGCCCTGCGTTTTAAGATAATCCTCTGCCTGGCGAAGCACCTTGCGTTCGTTGCTGTATGCAAGCTGGCTAGTCGCGTCGGCGAGGGGCACCCAGAGAGCGCGCTTGACTTCGATCCGCATGTCGGCGGCGAGGTTGTCGATTTCGCCGGATACGTAGCGCATCAGGTAGAAACTCACGATTTTAAAAACGCGTTTGCCATCGCCCCAGGTGCGGACGTAGCCATATTTGTTGTCAGCCAGCTTTGTGACCGGTTCGGCCAAAATGCCGGTCTCTTCCAGCACTTCGCGTAGGGCCGCAGCCTGCGGTTTCTCGCCGGCGTCCACCAGGCCTTTGGGGAGGGTTAGTATGGCGCGGCGCTTGCGCGGAGTCTTTGCAGTTGCGGGTTTCTGGTCTTGTACCTGCGGCTCTTCTCTTCGCGGCTCAATCAGAGCGACGTGCCAGACTCCAGAAATTTGCTGAAGCACGACGCCGCCCGCTGAAATTTCCCGCTCCATCACAGATACCTTATCGCGGATCCAACATTGCGGTGACCATCGGCAACTGCCGAGCTGCGCTGGGCCTGGACCCTTCGACTTCGCTCAGGGCAGGCTCGCGAGGGCGCCCCCACACGAGCCATCTAGACACAGCATCAGGAATTCCCAAGCTTCCCAGTCTCTTCCTGGATGCGCTGCCATGCGCGTTCCACATGGCGAGCCTGAGTGTTGGTCTGGCCGATGCAGAATCGAAGCGTGAATTTGCCATCGAGCTTGGTGTGAGTTAAGTACAGGTCGCCGCTGCCGTTCAGCCGCTCCATCAAGAGTTGATTGGCATGATCCTGGTTCGCACGATCCGCCGCGCGCAAACGGAAGCAAATGAGGTTGAGCTGGGCGGGCGCGGCGAGTTCGAAGCGCGAATCGTCGCGCACCCAGGCGGCGAATTGCTGGGCCAGGCGCACGTGCTCGCGAATGTGGTGCTGCAGGCCTTCGATCCCGTAGTGCCGGATCACAAACCAAAGCTTGAGCGAACGAAAACGGCGCCCGAGTGGAATTTGCCAGTCGCGATAGTCAATGACAGCGCCGGATTCCGTTGCCTGGTTGCGCAAGTACTCCGGCAGGACGGAAAGCGTCTGGATCAGGTGCTTCCGGTCGGCGACATAGAAAACGTTGCAATCGAAGTTGGTGAACATCCATTTATGCGGGTTGAAGCAGTAGCTGTCGGCGAATTCCACGCCATCGTGCACGAAGCGGAATTCGGGGCAGAGCGCGGCTGTGCCGCTCAGGGCGGCGTCCACGTGCAGCCAGAGATTGTGGTCGCGGCAGATGCGGGCAATTTCCCTGACCGGATCAATTGCGTTGGAAGATGTCGTACCGACGGTTGCACAAACGAAGCAGGGAATCAGACCGGCTTTGATATTGATGTCGGACTCGATCTGGCGTGCCAGTGCTTCCGGACGCATGGCGAAGTTCTTGTCGACTTCAATCTGGCGCAGGTTGTCCGAGCCCATGCCGGCGATCTTCATCGCCTTCTCGATGGAGGAATGCGTCTGCGTGGAGCAATAGGCGATCAGGCGTCCATCGCAGCCTTTGCGATTGCTGGCGAACTGGGTTGCACGCTCGCGGGCGGCCAGAAGAGCGCAGAGCGAGGCGCTCGATGCTGTGTCCTGAATTACCCCGCCGCCGGCGTCGCTGCGGGAAAGAAACTTGTCCGGCAGGCCCAGCATGGGAACCAGCCAGTCGAGCACATGCGTCTCGAGTTCGGTGCACGCCGGACTGGTGGACCAGAGCATGCCTTGCACGCCCAGTCCGGAGGAAAGCAGATCGCCAAGAATGCCCGGTCCGGAGGCGTTCGACGGAAAGTAGGCATAGAAGTTAGGCGACTGCCAGTGTGTAATGCCGGGGAGGATTATGCGCTCGATGTCGCCGAGAATCTGATCAAAGGCTTCGCCGTGCTCCGGCGCGTTCGGTGGCAGCTTCGAGCGAATTTCTCCGGGCTGCACGCGGGGCAACACCGGGAAGCTTTCGATGCGGGAATGATAGTCGGCGATCCAGTCCACGACGGCGTGGCCCTGGCGGCGGAACTCCTCGGGAGACATGTGGAATGATTTGGGTTCAGACATGGGGAATCAATTTGTAATTTGTGATTTGTACTTGGCAATTTGAAACCTAAATGCCCATAAATTACAAATTACAAATCGCAAATTACAAGTGTCCGTAGAACACACGCGTGTTGTATTCGAATTCAACCGTGTCATCTTTAGCATGGGCGCGAAAGATTCGTTGGAGTTCCTGCATCATGGGCTCGTAGCTGGGATGACCCTCGAGCGGCGCGTACGAAGACGACCACAGTCGTCCGGCGAGTGCTTCGTAGTCATACTGCTGGCGCAGGCTGTACACGCGCTCCTCGGACCGCACGGGCGCGAAAACTCATGGATTGTGGCGATCGTGCGTTGGCGCACTTCTTTATAGTCCGTGCCATAAGGTCAGCAGGAGTTGCTCGTAGTCTTGCAGGAACGGTGTGCTGGCAGTGTGCCGCTCATTCCATATCAACACGCACCACCCCTCGGGTCGCAGAATACGAGCGAATTCCGCACGGGCGCGAGGCAGGTCGAACCAGTGCGCGGCCTGCGCGGCGGTGACGAAGTCGACAGAGGCGGATTCTAACGTCGTCTCCTCGGCGGTTCCGGCAACGGACACCAGCCGGTCACTGGACGGGAGGGATTCGAGTTGATGGACGCCCATTTCACGCATTTCGGTGTTCGGTTCGACGGCAAAGACAGAATTACCGTTTTCCAAAAGGAGGCGGGTAAACACGCCTGTGCCGGACGCGACGTCCGCGACGATGTGACTCGGCCGCAGTCCGCATTCGGCGCGAAGAAGGTCCAGAACTTCAGGCGGGTATCCCGGGCGATAGCGGACGTAGTTCTCCGCCCGATCAGAAAAGCGAGCCGTTGGCGACTTACTCATCGCTCTTTAGTGTAACGCGTTCAACTCGCGGCTCCCTCCGCACGGTACAATCTTCCTTTTGTGCCGGGTTTCGTGCCAAAGTCTATGTCAGAAGAGCGCGTACGCGGAGTTCTCGAGAACGGAACGCCTGGCGTCGGGGATGCAGCGCCTGACTTCGAACTGCCCGCCCTGATTGCGGGCGTGAGGAAGCCATTGCGGCTGAGCGACTATCGCGGAGAGAAAAGCGTGGTGCTGGCGTTCTATCCCTTTAACTGGCAGGAAGTCAGCGCGGCCCAGTTGGTCAGCTACCAGGTGCAACGTCCGCAGGTGCTGGCGAGGAACGCGGAAATCGTGACCATTACAGTGGATTCGGTCATGAACACGACGGCCTGGGAACGCGTCATCGGCCCCTTCGAATTTCCCATGTGCAGCGATTTCTGGCCGCACGGGGAAGTGTGTGACCGCTACGGTGTTTTGCGGAAGTCGGGAGAAGGTACGGGAGCGAGCGAACGGGCGGTGTTCGTAGTGGATCGCGGCGGAAGCATCGTCTTTCGCAAGACCTACCCCGGGGACCGCGTCGCGCCGGTGGACGAAGTTCTCACGGTGCTGAAAAAAATCTGATTCTGTCTTTTACGACGTTTGTTACGACGGTTCTTACAAGGAGCTTCATGAAACTTCTCTCGGCTGCCTTTCTGTTCTTCGTGCTGATTGGGTCGAACCTGCAAGCGTTTGATCAGGCCGCTAAAGACAACAAGGTCCAGGCGGAGCACCCGACGATCAGCGGGTTCCGCGATGCCGCCGGCGAGCGGGAAGTCGAAAAGAAGTTTATGGCTGTGCCCGATCCGAAGCTGGCGGAAGAGCATCTGCGTATTCTGACGCAAGCGCCGCACATTGCAGGCTCTCCAGAGGACAAAGCGACAGCCGATTATGTGGCTAAGAAGTTTCGCGACGCCGGACTGGACACCGAAATTGTCGAATACAAAGTGTGGCTTAACTATCCCACGGAGATTCGCGTGGACCTGACCGCGCCGGACGGAGTGGAGATGCATGGGCCGCGGCGCGAGCATGTCGACGGCGATTCGTTTGCGGACGATCCGCGGGTTGTGACCGCTTACAACGGCATGTCGCCCTCAGGCGATGCCGAAGCCGAGGTTGTTTATGCGAACTACGGCTCGCCTGCTGATTTTGACAAGCTGAAAGAGATGAACGTCGATGTGCGCGGCAAGATTGTCATCGTTCGTTACGGCGAGAATTTCCGCGGCGTGAAAGAGTTCGTGGCGCAGGAACGCGGTGCGGCGGCAGTCATCATTTATTCCGACCCGAAAGACGACGGCTACTACCGCGGCGACGCCTATCCGAAAGGGCCGTGGCGCCCGGCCAGCGGAGTGCAGCGAGGATCGGTCGGATACATGTTCCAGTTTCCCGGAGACCCCACCACGCCGGGAGTGGCATCCACTCCCGCCGCATCCGAGCAACTGCCGAAGATTCCCGTGACTCCGCTTTCCTACGCCGACGCCTCGCCGATTCTCGAGCACCTCGGCGGGCCACTCTCACCGCGCGAATGGCAGGGAGCGCTGCCCTTTACCTACCACGTTGGTCCCGGTCCCGCGAAAGTGAAGATGCACCTTAGGCAGGATTACCAGTTCCGCACCATTTGGGATGTCATTGGCAAAGTTCGGGGAACGTCTTTGACCGATGAGTGGGTGGTAGCGGGCAATCATCGCGATGCCTGGGTGTATGGGGCGGTGGATCCAAACAGTGGCACGGCGGCAATGCTGGAGACGGTGCACGGGTTGGGCGAACTGCTGAAGTCGGGCTGGAAGCCCAAGCGGACGATTGTGTTCGGAAGCTGGGACGCGGAAGAGGAAGGACTGATCGGTTCCACCGAGTGGGGCGAGGACCAGGCGGAGGAACTGGCGAATGCAGCCGCCTATTTCAACATGGACGTGGCGGTTTCGGGCAAAAAGTTCGGAGCTTCCGCGGTGCCGAGTTTGAAAGAGTTTATCCGCGAGATTGCGAAGGCGGTGCCTTCGCCGCAAGGCGGAACCGTATACGACACCTGGAAGAAGACGAGCCAGCCGGGTCCAGAAAACTCGCGGCCGCAGGAAACCAGCACCTTCCGCCCGCCCCCG